>Ga0180732_1000614_pt1 | contig 28311 bp, 20 predicted proteins | sample KR11_01MetaG_FD_148674 | JGI IMG/M metagenome (GOLD analysis project Ga0180732, IMG submission 148674) | Groundwater microbial communities from the Olkiluoto Island deep subsurface site, Finland - KR11_0.1 MetaG | ecosystem: Environmental > Aquatic > Deep subsurface > Groundwater | place... | reverse complement strand
TTGTCAAAGATCGGGATCCTGTCAGTATCATTCAGCAGGACGAATAGGATAGCTTTATCCTGAATACAAGGTTTTTTCTCTTTTTTGCTCCACCAGCAACATGAGTGGCCGTGAAAAGGCTTGCACAGGTCACTTCATACAGAAACAGAGGTTTACTATACAGTTTTTGAAGATATGATCTTCCCATATCGGGAATAGCTGAAAATTTTACTATTTAATTTGTCATGCACGCAACACTTCATATTATCGGTGTCGGTCCTGGTGATCCAGGACTTCTGACGATCAAGGCCCACAACGTTCTGTGTCACTGTCCGGTCATCGCTACACCCAAGGCCTCGCAGCATGGAAATTCCACAGCGCTTTCAATTGTTCAGCAAGCTCTCTCTGCTGGCGAGATGAATGGAAAAGAAATCGTGGAGCTCCATTTCCCCATGAAGAAGATTCACCTGGGTCAGGAACCGGACCCAGAGGTGCTGCAGGCCTGGCAGGATGCCGCCAGCATAATTTTTGCCATTCTCAGTCAGGGAAAGGATGTGGTCTTTCCGACACTGGGTGATCCCGCTATCTATTCCACTGGCTACTATCTTTATGCGACCATTATGGAGATGCATCCAGAGGTCAGGGTACAGTTCGTGCCGGGGATTTCGGCCATGAGCTCCTGTTCCGCCACAACTCACACTCCCATCTGTCTTGGTGATGATATGCTGGCGGTCGTTCCTGCAACCTTCAGCGACAGTCGGCTTAGACTGACTCTGGAAAGCTTTGATACCATCGTCCTGATGAAGGTACACCGGGTCATTGATCATTTGATCGGGTTGTTGAATGAATTAAAACTTCTGGATAAGACTGTACTGGTAGAAAGGGTCGGCATGGCAGATGAGCGGGTTGTCTCTGATCTGTTGGCTATTTCCGGACAGGTGCATTATTTTTCTACCATCATTGTCAGAAAAAAGTAATTTGCGGAATATGACGCTTCGTGATAGCCTTTGTGTATACTGTCGTTGTATAGGGGTAATTTTCAATTAATTATCTGATTTGAACAGGAGGGTTTTATGATGAGATGGAGAAGAGGCAGAGTACTGGCGTTTGCGGTGTGTATGGGAATGTTGTCCTGTGGCCCTGTTTTTGCGGATGAGGTGACGGATTCGATCACGCAGGGATTGGAGCAGTACAAGAAGGGAAGTTACGCGGAGGCCATGAGCAGTCTCAATTATGCGTCGCAGAAAATCGGTCAGATGAAGGCTGATGCCTTGAAGGTGCTTATCCCGCAACCCCTGTCCGGTTGGACTGCCGATGAGGTGGTTTCTCAGGCGGCGGGAACAGCTATGTTTGGTGGTGGTCTTTCTGCTGAGGGACGATATCACAAAGGAGATCAGGGCAGTGTCACTGTCAAGATCGTTACGGACTCTCCTTTGCTGCAGAGTATGATGATGTTGATCAGCAACCCCATGTTTGCAAGTTCCAGCGGCGGTAGGCTCGAAAAGATTAATGGCCAGACAGCCATTGTCAAATATGAAACGCAGGAAAAACGGGGTGATATCAATGTGGTCATCGCCGGTAAGGTGCTGGTTACAGTGGAGGGCAATGATGTGAGCCAGGATGATATTATGGCCTATGCCAAAGCGATGGATTACGATAAGATATTGGCTATACCGTGATCGGTCGATAGAAATCTGGTTGATTGTGTGAGGACGAGTTGTGTCCTCTGGTGTTTCAGAACCGAAAGGGGCAGGATGGACTTGGGTAAAAGTAAAAGTCTATCCTGCCCCTTTTTTTTATTACTCGGTGATAACTCGAGGAGAAAATGATCAAATCCTTCCAGATTTTTCCCTCGGTCGAAATGATAAAGTTACAAGGTGGCACGGCTGTTAGTGTTGCAGGGCATGTTGCCGGATAAATTCCTGGATCAGATTGCGGTCTGCGTCCATCAGTTCACAGCGGTTTTTTTTGTCTGCAAGGTCGGCTATAGCTTTTGGTAATGCAAGTGGGACGCCGATGGCCTTTTCCACAGTCTCGCCAAATTTCGCCGGATGGGCTGTGGACAGGCAGATTATAGGAATTCCTTTCTGCTGATGGATGAGGGCGGCATGGACCCCCACTGCCGTGTGCGGATCAAGGATATATCCGTGTTCTGTGTAAAAGAGTTGAATGGTGTCCAGTACCTCCTGCTCCGAGGCGGCGGTAGCCACAAAGTCACGTCTGATCTGGTCGCAGGAGCTTGAGAGGTCGAGCTTGCCTGTCTCCGCAAAGTGCAGCATAGTGTCTTTGGTGCGGAACGGGTTTTCATCCATGAGGTAGTAGAGATAGCGTTCAAAATTAGAGGCGGCCTGGATGTCCATGGAAGGACTGGAGGTGGCCACCACTTCACCCAGTGAGTAATCTCCGCGTGTGACAAAGCGGGTGAGAATATCATTGGTGTTGCTTGCCAGCAGCAGCTTGCGGATAGTGCCTTCCGGCAACATCCGTTTGGCGATATATCCGGCGAATATGTCGCCAAAATTGCCGGTGGGTACGGCAAAATCTACGGCCTTGTCCTGCTCGTGACGGTTGATGTGCAGGCAACTGTGGACGTAATAGACGACCTGGGCCAGGACCCGCGCCCAGTTGATGGAGTTGATCGCGCCCAGGCTGTATTTTTTCTTAAAATCGATATCGTTGAAGATGGCCTTGACAATGGCCTGGCCGTCGTCAAAGGTTCCGCGGATGGCAATGTTGAACACATTGGCATCGGTGACCGTGGTCATCTGCTGTTCCTGGACCGGGCTTACTCGTTTGTGGGGATGGAGGATGAAGATATTGATCTTCTCCTTACCACGGACCCCGTAGATGGCGGCACTGCCGGTATCGCCGGAGGTAGCGCCGATGATGTTCATAACTGCATCGTTTTTCTTCAGAAGATATTCAAAGAGATTGCCAAGAAATTGGAGAGCGACATCCTTGAAGGCAAAGGTCGGGCCATGAAAGAGTTCGAGGATATGCAGGGTCCCCTGATGAATCAAAGGAGTGACCTCGGCATGGTCAAAGGTGGCGTAAGAGCGATTGATCAGCTCACGCAGGTCACTGTTGGGAATATCATCAATGAATCGTGACATGACCTCAAAGGCCAGTTCCGGATAGGAAAGATCCTGCCAGGAGGCATAGGTCTCGCTGCCGATACGAGGGATGGTTCGTGGCAGAAGCAGGCCGCCGTCTTCGGCCAAGCCCATCATCACGGCCTCGGTAAAGGGAATGGGGCTGATACCGCCCCTGGTGCTTATGTATTGCATAATGATCGGTATCCCGGAAAGGGCTTCTCTGAGAAGAGTTGTTGTTGGTTTAAGAGAGGGTCAAAAGATCGTCAATGTTTACGGGTCTGGCATCATGCCAGAGACCTTCAAGATCGTAAAACTTCCTTTGCTCATGGTAAAAAATATGCACGACTACATCATCAAAGTCAAGAAGAACCCACATTCCTTCCTGCATGCCTTCGGCATGGGAGGCGTTAATGCGTTTGGAACGCATCTCGGCTTCAATGGTCTCGGCCAGACCCTGTACATGCCGGGTTGAGCGGCCGTTCATGATTACAAAATAATCTGTAAATGAGGAAATTCCTTTGACATCGAGGACAACTAAGTCCTCGGCCTTGGCATCAAGGGCGACGCGTGCACAGATTCTGGCCAATTCCAGGCCGCTTTTATCTTGATACTCTTTCTTCAGTCGTTGCATAAATGTTATGCCCGTGTGGGCTCCTTTGTTTATTGTAAAAACAGGTAGTTATGTTTTGTGTCTTGTTGCTGAGGCGCAGAAGAAAACCCAAAATGATTAATTCAGCGTCTCAATGGGAGAACAGATTCTTGCCGGCAAAAAGAATAATCATTTTTTTTCTTTCTTTACTCGTGGTGGAAATTCAAAGGTTATCTTACCCTTTTTGTCAAGAAGAAGGAAGGCGTCAAAGGGACGTTTCTTTTTGGAAATAAAACCAGTGATGAGTTCGGTCTTGCCATCTGTCAGCAATTGTTGAATATGTTTGGGCTCGATGGCCTTGGCCAGAATTATCTTGCTGATCTGCAGACCCTTTTTTTTGTCACCTTCAAGCGCCGATGTAGACATATAAGCAGCCGGGGTTTCATGCACTGTGGTTGTGTCAACAGGGGAAATTCCCAGGCTCGGGCTGGCCTTGATTGCGTCGATATCCAGATTGTCGGTTGTGTCGGCAAAAATAAACTCTATCTTCTGCTGATGCAATCTGACCGAGGCGGTAAAGGGTTTTCCCTGTTTAGACCTGAAATCACTGAAAGGACCCAGGGTCTCTCCTTTGATCAGGGCCACGATCTCAACCTCGCTCATAATCCTGCCGCCCAGTATCTTGCGGATGGTTATTTTTTCATCTTCTGAGATAAAGGCGGTGGGGCTGGTATAAAAATGGATATTGTTGACAGGGCTGAAAGGAGCCTCAGCTCGAACCTCTGTCCGGTCAAAGTTGCGCACCTGAGAGATGATATGCTCTGTTGTTTCCCTGATCTCGGCCATGAACTGCCGGCGGGTAAACTTGCCGTGCAGGATCTGATTCAGCTTGTGCTCCCATTCCCCTGTCATTTCTGGAGAGGCGAGCAACTCTATCTTCATGGCCTCGAGAAGGGAGAATAGATTGAAAGCCTTGCCGGTGGGAGTGAGTTCCTTCCCTTCGCGAACCAGATATTTTTCCTTGAGCAGTTTCTCGATGATCGCGGCCCGTGTTGCCGGTGTGCCCAGTCCCCGTTCTTTCATGGCCTCGGCCAGCTCTTCGTCTTCCACCAGTTTGTCAGAGTTCTCCATGGCTGAGAGCAGGGTTGCCTCGTTAAAGCGGGCGGGAGGTTTGGTCTCTGCCTTCTCTTTGCTGATCTCCGCGCAGGTAATTTCTGCCCCTGCAGGGATCGGGCTTAATGCGACCTCCTGCTCCTGGTCGATCTCGCTTCCATAGATGGCCTTCCAGCCAGGATCGGTGAGGATTTTGCCTTCGGTCAAAAATGATTCTGTTTCAACCACAGAGATACGCCGGGCGTTCAGGTATCGAGCTGGCGGGAAAAAGACGGCCAGAAAACGTTGGACCACCATGGTGTATATCTTAAGTTCCGGTTCGGTCAGGGTTTTAGGCAGGACCGTGGTGGGTATGATGGCATGATGGTCGGAGATCTTGGCATTATTGAAGATCAGTTTCTCGGGCTTGATAAATTTTTTGGACAGGGCCGTTTCGGCAAACTGACCATAGGTCCAGGCGGTTTGGGCTGTGACGGTTTTCTGGACCGTGGCCAGATAATCTTCGGGCAGACAGCGGCTGTCGGTACGGGGATAGGTCAACACCTTATGTCTTTCGTAAAGTGCCTGGGCCAGCCCCAGAGTATTTTTGGCGGAAAAACCAAAACGGGAGTTAGCTTCTCGCTGTAATGAGGTGAGATCATAGAGCTGTGGCGAACGCTCGCTTACTTTTTTGCTTGTTTCCTCAATTATGGCTTGCTTACCGGTGCAACCTGCCAAAATCTGGTCGGCTTTTTTTTCATCCCATATCCGGTCTGCCTTGGCCTGATTGTCTTGCTTATCCTTGACAAACTGGGGATCAATCCACTTACCGACATACGACCCTTGGTCGAAGGTGAAGGTGGAGAGCAGGTTGAAATAGGTGCGGTGGACAAAATTGAGCCGGGCCTGTTCTCTTTTGACAATGAGGGAGAGGGTGGGCGTTTGTACCCGGCCGCAGGGGGTGAGGAAAAAGCCCCCACGCCTGGAATTGAAACCGGTGAGCGCCCGGGTGGCGTTGATCCCGATCAGCCAGTCGGATTCGGAGCGGCACAGTGCAGCGTCTTCCAGAGTCAGCATCTCATTATTGTCACGGAGATGGGCAAAAGCGTCCTTGATGGCCTCTTTGGTCATGGATTGCAGCCAGAGTCGTTTGAGTGTCTTTTTGGCCACGGACTGGTTCCACACATAACGCAGGATATATTTAAAGATCAGCTCTCCTTCGCGGCCGGCATCACAGGCGTTGATGATCTCCCGGACATCCTTGCGGCGGATCAGCTGTTGCAGGGCATTGAGTTGACTTTTAGTTCCGTCCAGGCCCTTGAGCGGGAATTCCTCCGGTAGGATGGGAAGATTTTCCAATTTCCAATCTTTGTATTTGGGGTCAATCTCTTCCGGGAATTCGATGGAAACAAGATGGCCGATGGCGTAGGAAACTATATACCTGTCACTCTCGTAATGAGTCTTGCTCTTTTCAAATTTACCCGGCAGGACCTTGACGATATCTGCGGCCACACTGGGTTTCTCGGTAATAATAAGTGATTTGTCAGGCATTGTCTCCTGTTTGTACTGCAGCAAATTGTGTGATAGTCTGGAATGGTTTACATGGAGCCGTTCCTGTCATTCACAGGTTAAGGCTATTTATGAACAACACATTGAGGGACCGGATTGTAAGAAGATAAAATATTCCATCTTCTATAAGGATGGCTCGTGTTTGTCAATTTTATTTTTGTGAAGGACATTGGGATGAGAAAGCTTGATGTCTAAGGGAATAGTGATATCGTTCGCTCGGTCTGAGCATGTAACATCATTGAATTATAATGTATAATTAATTCTTTTGCCAATTTTCATGAAACGTTCAGAGGTGTAAGGGGCATTGTTCTTTTTGTTGTTAGCGTTCATGCAGCTGCGGTGACCTAGGTCGGTGTTGAGAGATGAGCGAGACAGCCGCATTCGCAATTTGGTGTGCCAATGGGTTATTGTCGTACTGGTTGTTTATCTTCTCTCATAGACTGCCTGTTGGGTTGCTTCAGCCTTGACAAACTGTCATTTCTGTGTTTTATATACAGTGTTTTATCGGGTTGTGTGCGGGTGTAGCTCAGTTGGTAGAGCACAAGCTTCCCAAGCTTGGGGTCGCGAGTTCGAATCTCGTTGCCCGCTCCAGGGTTGATGGCTGGATTGCACATTGTTTTTTCCCGGTTATACCATTTGTGTCACACAGGGTGATGCAGGTGGCTTTGAAAGTGGGCTTGCCCACTTTTTTTTATGTCTATTTCAAAGTGTAGTTGAAATAGTAAATTTTTTGCGTGATAATGCGGAAATGAGTGACGCCGTTGTTGAAAAAGTGCAGGCATTTGCGGAAACTCTTCTGCCGTCCATGGGGCTGGAATTGGTTGAAGTCCAGTTTCGTCTTGAAGGGTACGGTTGGGTGTTGCGTCTTTTTATTGACGGCAAAGAGGGAATTACTGTAGACCATTGCAGCCGGGTCAGTCGGGAGGTCAGTGACTTCCTTGATGTGGAAGATTTGATCGAGCATGCTTTTCATCTTGAGGTGTCTTCGCCTGGGCTCGAACGTTCCCTGCACAGCATGAAAGATTTTCAGCGTTACCTAGGCAAGAAGGCAAAAGTAAAATTACGTGAAGATGTTGAAAACCAGCGGGTGTTAATTGGTGTGATCAGCCAGGCCGAAGGTGAGACAGTTGAACTTGTTCTAGAGGATGGGGCCAAATGTCAGGTTGCCTTTGAGCAGATTCGGAAGGCTCGTCTGTCACTTTGAGAAAAATAATTGTGGGATGTGTCCCCCCGTGGGATACAAGCTCTGTAGGAATAGAATGACTTTTCTGGAAAGAGAGTCTGTCAGTTTTAAAGATGGGGAAAGAGAATGCTATCGGATTTGAAACGCATAATCGACCAGATCAGCAGGGACCGTGGTTTTGATAGAAAACTGTTGATAGAGGCCATAGAAGAGGCTGTTCAATCTGCCGCCAGGAAAAAATTGGGTAGCAGGCGGGATATCGAGGTTCGATATAATGAAGAGTATGGAGAAGTTGAGGTCTTTCAGTTTCGTACTGTTGTCGAAGAGGTGACGGATGAACAGACTCAAATCGTTCTTGCTGAAGCTCAAGCGCTTGATCCTGAGGTGCAGTTGAATGATGAGCTTGGCGAAAAGATGGATAATATTGCCGATCTGGGCAGGATTGCCGCCCAGTCTGCAAAACAGGTGATCATCCATAAGATGAAAGACGCTGAGCGTGATGTTATCTATGAGATGTTCAAGGACCGTATCGGAGAAGTGGTCAGCGGTATAGTACAACGCTTTGAGCGGGGTAATATGATTGTTAACCTCGGCCGCACTGATGCTATCCTGCCCAAAGATCAGCAGATTCCCAAGCGGTCTTTCAAACAGGGTGATCGTGTCAGGGCCTATCTGGTTGATGTCAGGAGAGGTTCTAAGGATGCGCAGCTTTTGCTTTCCAGAACCCATGATGACTTCCTTGCTAAATTGTTTGAGATGGAAGTACCGGAGATTGCAGAAGGGATAGTGAGGATCATGGGGGTCAGTCGTGATCCTGGATTCAGGGCCAAAATTGCGGTCAGTTCGACGGAGTCTGATGTCGATCCTGTAGGCGCCTGTGTGGGCATGAAAGGTTCGCGTGTTCAGAATGTTGTGCAGGAATTGCAGGGGGAGAGGGTTGATATCGTTCCCTGGAGCCCTGATACAGCTAAATATGCCTATAATGCCCTAGCCCCTGCCCAAGTGAGTATGGTGATGGTTGACGAGGATGCTAAATCACTTCTGGTGATCGTGCCCAATGATCAACTTTCACTGGCCATCGGCCGTCAGGGGCAGAATGTGCGTCTTGCCGCTAAGCTTCTTGGTTGGCGGATTGATGTGAAAAGTGAACAGCGGTATGCCAATCTTGAAGATCCAGGATATCAGTCATTACTGGCACTTGATGGTGTGGAAGAGGCTTTGGCTGACCAGTTGCTTTCCAGGAATATACTGTCGACTGCCATGCTTGCAGAGGCAGCCATTGAAGACCTGACTCTGTTGCGGGCTATTGGCGATGAGCAGGCGATTTATCTTATTCAGGCTGCACGGAAGAGTCTGGGCATGGATCCTGATGCTCCTATTGAGAGGACACGGGTCGTTCCGGAAACCGTTGAAGAAGCTGTCGAAGAGACTGTCGAAGAGACAGAGCAGGAAGAGAACGCGGATAAGGATCAAGCGGTAAATGTTACCCCTCGTAACTTGACCGATGAAGATGCGGATGAGTCAGGTGAGCAGGACTAAGGCAAGTCAATGTCAACCTGTTCGTACCTGTTGTGTCTGCAGGACAAAGACTTTGAAGGTAAGTTTGGATCGTTTTGTCCTGAAAGAGGATAAACCGGTTTTAGATGAGCACAAAGTCAAAGAGGGAAGAGGGGCATATTGTTGTCATAACGAGAGATGTCAGGAAGTTTTTTTGAGTCAGCAAAAAAGATGGAAAAGGGCCTTGAAGGTGGAAAGGAATCCTTTGGCTCTGAAAAGTTGAGTGAGTGAAAAAAACACTGTTGCAAGGATAGACGGGAGTAAGGGATGAGCAAGGTAAGGATTTATGAGTTGGCTAAAGAAGCGGGCATGAGCAGCAAAATGTTAATTGATAAACTGAATGAGCATGGTTACGAAATAAAAGGAGCCAGTTCAACAGTTGAAGATGACATAGCCGATAAAATCCGGACTACAGTCTTTCAGAGCTCTAAGGCTGAAGTCGCCGACAAGAAGAGCGTTGCTGAAGAAACTCCTGTTGCGGCTCGCCGGACAACGGTCATTCGTCGCCGACCAACTGTTGCACCTGAGGCTAAAGAAGTAGAAGATGTGCCTGTTATAGAGGGAGCAGCTCTCGAAGACAAAGAGGTGCAAGTCCCTGAAACTCTTCAGAAACCTGTTGTCGAAGAGTTTCAGGAGGCAGAAGCGGATACAGACGTACGAGAACCAGTTGCTCCTGTAGTTGTAGACTTCAAGGAACAGAGCAAAGATCAACAAAAAGACTTAAAAGCCGCCCCTGTCAGACATGAGAAAAAAGCTATTGTGGCTGAAGAGCCTGAACCGGCTTCTAGAAAAGGGCTGGCCCGTGTCGTTGGGAGTATTGAAATCCAAGTTGAAGAAAAGCCGCCGGTTGTGGAAAAACCACGAAAAAGAAGTGAACGACCAGCGGAACGTCCTGCAACAGGAGGAGGGTATAGTAGACCACAGCCCTCTGCGCCGAAACCTCCAGTGAACGCAACACCCTTGAGTGATGCCAGCAAAGGCAAGAAAAAAGGGAAGCGCGGTGCTGAGGTGGAGGATGCCGAACCCAAGAAAGGCGGCGCCTGGAAGGCTGACAAATTCGGTCAGAAAGGAAGGGGCAAGGTTCAGGTTACCCGTTTTGGTGATGAGTATAGCAATGTCGCTGGTAAGCGGGGAAAAAGGTCGAGAGGCCGGGTCGAGAGAAAAGTGATTCAGCCTGCCGTTGAGATGAAGGCCATCAAGAAACGGATAAAGGTGCTGGAAACAATCAGTGTCGCTGACCTTGCCCATCGTATGGGTGTTAAGTCCAGTGAGATTATTGCCAAGTTGATGGGCTTCGGGGTTATGGCTACCTTGAATCAGGCCCTTGATGTCGATACCGCGACCCTTATCGGGGCGGATTTTGGCTATGAGGTTGAACAGGGGATTACCGAAGAGATTGGTGTCCTGCAGCTCAATGAGCAGGAAGGCGGTGGTGAATTGATGCCCCGTTCTCCAGTGGTAACGGTTATGGGCCATGTTGATCATGGTAAAACTTCGATTCTGGATGCCATAAGAAAGACTGATGTGGCTGATGGAGAGGCTGGTGGTATTACCCAGCATATTGGTGCCTACCATGTAACTTCCAGTTCTGGTGATGTGACCTTTGTCGATACGCCAGGCCATGCCGCTTTTACCGAGATGCGCTCTCGTGGCGCTCAGATTACCGATTTGGTTGTCCTTGTTGTTGCGGCTGACGATGGGGTCATGGATCAGACTCGAGAAGCCATCCGTCACGCCCAGGCAGCGGGAGTTCCTATTCTTGTGGCGGTAAACAAGATTGACAAAGAAAATGCCGATCCTGATCGTGTAAAACGTGAGTTGTCCGATCTGGGTCTTGCCCCTGAAGAGTGGGGTGGGCAGACAATGTACTGTGAGACCTCGGCCAAGAAAAACATCGGTATTGATAATCTGCTGGATTCCATTCAACTCATGGCTGAGGTAATGGAATTAAAGGCCGATGCCACCAGGAAGGCCAGAGGACGAGTTGTTGAGGCCAAACTTGATAAAGGACGTGGGCCAGTGGCTACGATCCTGGTGCAGGAAGGAACTCTGAAGGCAGGCGATTATTTTGTGGTAGGTCAGTTCAGCGGTAAGGTCCGTGCCCTGATCAACGACAAGAATAAGCCCCTTGACGAGGCTGGCCCATCAATTCCCGTTGAGGTGCAGGGGCTGACCGGTGTCCCGCAGGCGGGTGATGAGTTTATCGTGGTCACAGATGAGAAGATGGCCAGAAGCGTCAGTCAGGCTCGTATTTTGAAAGCTCGTGAGCTTGAACTGGCTTCAGGCTCGAAGGTCTCTCTGGATAGATTGTTTGAAAAGATGAATGAAGAAGAGACCCAGGAATTACGGGTTGTCCTTCGTGCTGATGTTCAAGGAACGCTTGAGGCCTTCTGCTCGGCTGCTGAAAAACTTTCTACTGATGCGGTGAAGGTGCGTATCCTGCATGAGGGTACTGGGACGATCACCGAGTCTGATATCCTGCTTGCTTCTGCCTCTGATGCCATTATTATCGGATTTAATGTGCGGCCAACGACCAAGGTCAAAGAGTTGAGTATCAAAGAGCATGTGGATGTCCGTTCGTATGATGTTATCTATCATGCCTTGGATGATATCAGGAAGGCCATGGTCGGAATGCTGGAACCCACCTTTGTGGAGGAAGTAATTGGTAATGCTGAAGTCCGACAGCTCTTTCATGTCCCTAAAATTGGTACCATTGCTGGTTGTTCTGTCATTGATGGAAAGATTACCCGTAAGGCCTCGGTCAGGGTTATTCGTGAAGGGGTGGTTCTTCACACCGGTAAGATTGGTTCATTGCGCAGAGTTAAGGATGATGTCAGAGAAGTTCTTACAGGATATGAATGTGGTATCGGTATTGATAATTATAATGACCTTCTTGTCGGAGATATTCTTGAAGCCTTTATCCTGAATGAAGTGGAGGCAACGCTGGAAGGTTAGAACAGAGGTTGTAGCTGTTCGGCTGTCAGATTGTAAGCTAATAAGGCCGCCGAACAGGCTACAGACTAAATAATTTGTTATATCCTTTCGATGTATTCTTATGTGGGATCCTAAAGAGACATTAAAATCTGTTGGCCTGGGGCCGAAGAGTGAGCAAAAAAGATCAGTTCGGGTGGCAGAAGCGATCCGCAATGAACTCTCCATGCTCCTTCTTACAAAGGTGTGTGATCCAAAACTTGCAGAGGTTGGTATCTCTCGGGTTGAGCTGGCAGATGATCTGAAATATGCTCGGATTTATTTTACGGTTCTCGGAGACAAGACACAACAGCTGAGTGCAAAAGAGGGATTGCAAAGGGCGAAGGGATTCATGAGGAGTCATCTGGCTAAAGTCATTAATATGCGTTACACACCTGAGTTACAATTTGTCTATGATCAGCAGATTGAGAAGGTGGTAGCAATGGAGAAACTTCTTCAAGAAATTGCCAATGAAAGAGGTGGTGATGATGAAAGTGGTTCCTGAAGAGATCATTAAGATTATTCAAGGGGTTGACAGTTTCGTTCTGATGACCCACCTTCATCCTGATGGTGATGCCTTGGGCTCGCTCTTTGCATTGGCTGAGATTTTAGAGGGATTAGGGAAAAAGGTTTTTCGCTACCTGGAAGAGCCGGTGTCCCATCTCTACGATTTTTTACCTGGTTGTAGTCTTGCGCAAACAGACCTTGTTGCCTTACAGAGTTTCGTGGCCGCTGCCAAAGGTAATGTGTCTGCCATATCACTTGATTGTGGTGATTGTGACCGTCTTGGACGGGATAAAAGAGAGTTACTTAATCTTCATCCCTTTCTGGTGATTGATCATCATCATGGCCACCGGGAATTTGGTAATTTCCGTTGGCTTGACTCCAGTCGCTCTTCTACCGGAGAGATGGTTTATGAGCTGGCGATGGAGTTGGGCGCTGAGCTTTCCTATGGAGCTGCTTTTAATATTTATGTGGCAATCTCTACGGATACCGGTTCCTTCCGGTATGAGAATACCAGCCCCAGAACTTTGCGGATAGCAGCTGATCTGGTGACATGCGGGGTTCATCCCGAGGAAGTCGCAGAGCATGTGTATGATAATTTCACTTTACAGCGCTTGCGTCTCATGGAACAGGTGCTGTCAACGTTGGAGCTCTTTGAGTCTGATCAACTTGCCTTTATAACGGTGACCTGCAAGATGTTTGCGGATTGTGGTGCTGATGTCGGGGACGTAGAGGGTTTTATTAACTATCCTCGAGCGTTGCGTTCGGTGAAGGTTGCCGTTTTCCTCAAAGAGACAGAAAAAGGTGGGGTAGCTGTCAGTTTACGTGCCAAGGGTGGATGCGATGTCGCGGAGATTGCTGCGCTCTTTGGTGGGGGCGGACATCGTAATGCCGCCGGTTTCCGTTTCTCCGGCAAGGGTGTGAAACAGGTGCAGCAATTGGTTTTGGATGCCTTGAGCAAGGCTTTGGTGTGAAAGCAACCCTTGATTTTGTTGAAGAAGTAGCAGTAGACGTAGAAATTCCTTTTGAAGCTGGTATCTTTGTCATAGATAAACCTGCTGGTCCTACCTCTTTTAAGATGGTGAGTGGGGTTCGGCGCGCGCTGGGAATCAAAAAAGTCGGCCATGCCGGAACGCTTGATCCCTTTGCTACTGGGTTGCTTATTGTCTGCGCCGGCCGACCTGCAACCAGGATGATTTCAGCAATGATGGATGGGCAGAAAGAATATCTGGCGACCCTCTGTCTTGGAGTTGAAACGGAGACCTTTGATCCTGAAGGTGCGGTGGTGAGTCGGCATTCAGTTGCCCCTCTACAGGCAGAACAGATTGAGGAATGCCTCTCCTTGTTCCGGGGGGAGCAACTCCAGGTCCCGCCGATATATTCGGCCTTGAAACATCAGGGAAAGCCGCTTTATCATTATGCCCGTCAGGGAATCAGCATTGTGAAAGCCCCTCGTCCTGTCTTTATTGAAACTCTGGAAAGGACGGATGGCGACCATGATCTGCCAGGTGGCGAGGAAACCCAGCTTTCTGTGCGGGTCGTATGCAGTAAGGGAACATATATTCGGAGTCTGGCTGCAGATATTGGCAGGAGTCTAGGCTGTGGTGCCTATCTCACGCAGTTACGCAGGATAAAAAGTGGCTGTTTTACTCTAGAGAATAGTTTTCCTGGGGCTGAACTGCTTTTTCCAGATGCTCGTCAACGCTTATTGGCCAAGGCCCTATCTGTTGACGATCTTGCTAATCTGTTGTAATAAGTAAGAAGTGGTACGTGATGTTAAAGAGGAGTGTTGCATAAATTAATATTTTTCGCTTTTCCTGAAACGTGATATTTACAAGGAAAATCGGCCCTTAACTTAAGGGAAAAACAGTCTTTATATAAAAAAGCAAGAGGAGGCCCGTTTTGGCACAGTCAGCAGTAAAAAAACATGAAATTATTGAAAAGTTTAAGGTCCATCCCACTGATACCGGTTCATCAGAGGTGCAGATTGCCCTTCTTTCTGATCGGATTCTCTATCTGACCGAGCATTTTAAGATTCACAGCAAGGATCATCACTCCCGTCAGGGGCTTTTGAAACTGGTTGGTCAGCGAAGAAGTCTGCTTGATTATCTGAAAAAGAAAGATGTGAATAAATATAAATCTGTCATTGCTGAGCTTGGTATCAGAAAATAACAAGGTGTAACTGAAAGAGTATGCAGCGACTGTAGATGGTCCTGCATACTCGTTAAGTTTTAAGTTCTGGGTTTTTAGCATCACAAGTGTGCATTTCTTGGGGTGTGCTTGGGCTAAAGAGTCTATGCTCGCTGAAATCCAGGATGCAGGGTGCGCTGTGCGTACTAAAAAAGGTGCTGTGTTTGCACAGTTGGAGAGTGTATGTATAAGAAAGTCGAAGTTGTAATAGGTGGGAAGACGCTGTCCATTGAAACAGGTAAGCTTGCTAAGCAGGCCTCTGGATCAGTCGTTATTCAGTGCGGTGAAACCATGGTACTGGTGACAGCAGTTGCCGATAAAGAAAGCAAACCAGAACTTGGTTTTTTACCGTTAACCATCGAATATCAGGAAAAGATGGCTTCCGTCGGCCGGATTCCCGGTAACTATTTCCGGAGAGAAATCGGTCGCCCCAGTGATCAGGAAGTCCTTACCTGCCGTATTATAGATCGACCCTTACGACCTCTCTTTGCTGATGGATATTTTTCTGAAACCCAGGTGATTGCTACTGTTCTTTCTGCCGACCAGGAGAATGATCCAGACGTTTTGGCCCTGATTGGCGCCTCTTGTGCACTGACCTTATCTGATATCCCTTTTGGTGGCCCGGTCGTCGGGGCAAGGGTTGGATATATTGATGGGAATTATGTATTGAACCCCACCAGAACTGAGCTGAAGACCTCCCGCATGGATATCATCGTGGCCTGTACCCGTAAGGCCGTAGTGATGGTAGAAGGGAAGGCCGATTCCCTGAGCGAGGATGAAGTACTGGCAGCCATCTTTTTTGCTCATGAGCAGGTACAGCCTCTTTTTGATGTGCAGGATCAGTTACGAGAAGCCAATGGCCGAGTTAAACGTATTGTAGAGCCTCTACAGATTAATGAAGAATTGATGGCGCGAGTCAGAGCGGTTGCTGAGACTGGAATGCAGGCTGTTATCTCCACTGCTGATAAAATGGAGCGTAGTCGTCTCTATGATCAACTGAAAGCTGCTGTTGTGGCTGAATTGAATGATGACGGAACTCGTGCTAAAGAGATTAGTAATTTGTTGTCTCTTTATAAAAAAAATATTATGCGTTCTAAAATTGTAGAGGGAACCAGGCTTGATGGTCGTGCCTATAATCAAGTTCGGACCATAAGCTGTGAAACCTCCTATCTTCCGAGAACTCATGGCTCTGCTCTCTTTACCCGTGGTGAGACCCAAGCCTTGGTATCCGCTACCTTGGGTAGCGAGCGAGATCAGCAGCGTGTGGAAACCCTGGAAGGCGATCTGTCAAAACGTTTTATGCTGCATTACAACTTTCCTCCTTACTCTGTTGGCGAAGCGCGAAGAATGTCTGGGCCTTCACGGCGTGATATCGGACATGGCACTTTGGCTATGCGTGGACTGAGCGCTGTGCTTCCAACGGAAGAGGAATTTCCTTACTCAATTCGTGTGGTTTCAGAGGTCTTGGAGTCCAATGGTTCGTCATCCATGGCCACCGTGTGCGGCGGCAGTATGGCTATGATGGATGCGGGAATACCTATTAAAAAGCCTGTTTCCGGCATTGCTATGGGCCTGATCAAAGAAGGAGATAACGTCATTATCCTTTCTGATATCCTTGGTGACGAAGATCATCTTGGTGATATGGATTTTAAGGTTGTTGGCACGGAAGATGGCGTTACCTCGCTGCAGATGGATATCAAGATTGCCGGAGTTGATCGAGATATTATGGGGCGGGCTCTGGCTCAGGCGAAGGAAGGACGGATGCACATTCTGGGTGAAATGGCCAAGGCGATCTCTCAGTCTCGTAAAGATGTGTCTGAATATGCACCAAAGTATTATACTCATAAGATCCATCCAGATAAAATCCGTGACATTATTGGATCTGGCGGCAAGATCATCAAGGCACTTGCTGCAGAATTCGATGCCAAAATTGATGTTGATGATTCCGGCATGGTGAAGATGTTTTGTAATAATACTGCGAATGCCAATGCCCTTGTTGAACGTGTTAAACAGATCACCGCTGAGGTTGAGGTTGGTGCTGTCTATAAGGGAATTGTCAAGACAATCAAGGATTTTGGTGCTTTTGTTGAGATTATGCCGGGCACAGATGGTTTGGTTCATATCTCAGAGCTCGATACCAAACGTGTCGAGAAGGTGACTGATGTGGTTAACGAAGGTGATGAGATTGAGGTCAAGGTCTTGGAAGTAGACAACCGCGGTCGTATCCGTCTGAGTCGCAAGGCATTGATGTAACATTCATAACTTTTACCATTGTTGTACCAAAAAGGTCGTTTCTCATTGAGACGGCCTTTTTTTATGTGAAATGATAAGACGTTAGGTGCTTAGATGAAGAAAATGACTGTACAGTTTTGCTGGATAGATCCGGAGCAGAATAGTGACCTTGAATTACCTCGTTATCACTCAGCCCTGGCTGCAGGTCTGGATGTGTCGGCAGCAGTGTGTACACCTGTGGTTCTGAATCCTGGCCGGATTGATCTCCTGCCCTCAGGTTTTTCAGTCGCGATCCCCGAAGGATATGAACTTCAGGTACGGCCACGCAGCGGTATGGCGATCAGGCATGGAGTGACAGTGGTTAATAGTCCAGGTACCATTGACGCTGATTATCGTGGGGAGGTCCGCATTGGCCTTATTAATTTGGGACAGGAGCCCTTCATTATACATCGCGGCGATCGTATTGCCCAGCTTGTGTTAGCACCAGTGCTTCGTTTACAATTCGAGGTGGTGGAAAGGCTCGATACTACCAGCCGGGCTGATGGCGGTTTTGGGCACACGGGAAAATAGGTTATGAATTTTTCCGTTCTTGGCAGCGGCAGTAAAGGGAACAGTGTCTATATTGAGTCAGGAACAACAGCAATTCTCATTGATGCTGGTTTTTCCGGTAAAGAAATTGCCGCCAGGCTCCATTCAATCGGACGTAAGCTTGAAGATTTAAATGCCCTGTTTGTGACCCATGAGCATCATGATCATATCCAAGGCGTGGGCGTTCTTTCCAGACGTTGTAATATTCCTGTTTATGGAAATTATGGCACCGTCAAGGGTGGTGAAAAACTCATGGGGAAACTGTTCAAGTATTCTGAGTTTGCAACGGGGGAGGTCGTCCGGATGCAGGATTTGCAGATACGGAGCTTCTCTGTTTCCCACGATGCGGCGGATCCGGTAGGATTTGTGATTGGTAACGGTGAGGTAACCCTTGCGTATTGTACTGATACCGGTAAGGTTTCAGCTCTTTTAAGGCAGAGGCTTATGGGATGTAATGGTCTGGTTCTGGAATTTAATCATGATCCCCAGATGTTGAAAGAAGGGCCATATTCACTTGCCTTGCAGCAGCGTGTTCGTTCAGACCATGGACATCTGGCCAATGCGGATGGAGCAGAATTTTTACAATCTCTGCTCCATGATCAATTACAATATGTAATCCTGGCTCATCTCAGTGCAACAAATAATCATCCGGATCTGGCTATGACGGCTGCCAGGAATGTAGTGAGGAGTCATCCGCTCCAACTCAAGGTCGCATCGCAAAATTTGGCAACGAAACTGATGTTACTGAAGAAGTGATTCTCTTTACTTTTTCTGTATGTGAACAGTATTGCGTCAAATTAAAAAAATAGCGCCAAAATGGTTTCCATTATTGAAGAGGAAGGACCAATTTTTATAAAATTGGATTTTTACAAATAGTCAGCGTGGGAGGGTGATCCGATGTTCTTTATCTATGGTAGGATTCTCCTTGTAAAGGAGCAGGGTTTTACCGATAAGCTGTACAAGGGTACTTTCAGTGGCCGTGGGTAAGAAATCTGCTGCTTCTTGTTTGTTTATACTGCTGTTGTTGCCAATTTTAACCTTGATCAGCTCCCGGATGAAGAGTTCCTGTCTGGTTGCCTTGAGTAAATTTTCCGTCATTCCCTCCTTCCCTATGGAAACCAGAGGTGAAAGATGGTGTCCAAGTCCTTTGAGAAATTTTTTTTGTTTACCGGTTAGCGTAACAGTCGTTTTATCTTCTTTATTCGTCATGTTCTTTTTATCCTTAAAATAAGTGTATTAATGAATCAGATTTTTTATAATTTCATATCCACCGATATAGGTTCCCAGGGAAGACCCAATACCCGTAAGGAGGAAGACAAGAAAGACCCGGAGCAGTTTGTTCTTCCACCATCCGAATATGGTTCCCATATCGTCTCCTACTGTTTCAAACTCCCTTACCAGAGGAGGATTCATCATAACCTGGATAAAGGCCGCCACGTAGCCTGCCCCGATCACTGGTGTCAGGCTGGTAATAGGGGCCGCAACAAAGGCGCCTATGATTGTAAGAGGATGAGCAAGGGCCAGTATGCCGCCAATTGCAGATGGAATACCGTTGGCTAAAATCCAGTAAAGGAGGTTGGATCCTGCATCTGCTCCTCCTTTTTGTAGGCCAATTGCGATAATAGAGCCGATAATAAGCAGGGGAAAAGACCAACCTGCGATCTTCCATCCTTTTGATATGGGAGGAATGGTACTGATCTCATCAAGCATTTTTCTGTTATCAATGGCAAACAGTTTTTGAATTCCTGCCACATGACCTGCCCCTACAACTGCAACAAGTCGATTTCCGGTTGTTGCTTTTATTTTTTCAGACAAATAGATGTCTCGTTCGTCAATAAGCACCTTCTTCACATTGGGTAGGATTTCCCCCATTTCTCCCATCAGTTCTGAAAGGACATCTTTTTGTTTCAGTTCGGCAAGTTTTTCTTCACTGATCTCTGTTTTGTCAAAGAGGCTAGCAAAGAGAGTGGTCAATAAATAACCTTTTTTAAATAATGACGTTGATTTCCACGCCCGCCGGAGGGTGATGCGAACATCGCGGTCACATAGGGTAATGGGTATGTTTTGTTCTTTGGCAAATTTCGCAGCAGCGAGTAATTCTGCCCCTGGTTTGACCCCCAGTTGTTTTCCCAGTTTTTTCTGGTAGGACGCCATAAGGAGATTGATCATCAGGGTTGAGAGTTGTTTGTCCTTGATGATCTGTTTTAGATCCAGCGCCTGCCATTTTTTTTTCTCGGTAAGAGCTTGGTAGCGTTTTTCGTCAAGTTCTATACAAACACCATCAGGTCGTTCCTGTTGAATGACCTCTTGTACCAGAGCAACAGATTCTTGGGAGATATGGGCTGTACCCACAAGCAGGATAGTCCGATTGTTGTTATGGATAACATGAACATCTTCCGGGTAATCTTTTGAGGGGAAGTGTGTTTGCGACATAAACAAAAAATACCTGCAGTTAAGAGTTTAGGGATAACAAAGGGTGTCTAATATACTTGAAGTGTTGATTTGCTAAATCTTTATTACCTGAATGAGGAGAACTTTAAATATTCAAACCTCCTTGTTAGCAAGGTGTTTAAAAGAAACAGCTACTAACAGGAGGGGGGCAATTATTTCATTTTTTAATAAGATGGCAATGAATTTGTGTATTGTAAAGAGTCTGTCAGGTGAAATGGTAAAAAATATTGTTTGGAAAAAGATACGTGCGGGAACTTATACGATCAGGGGATAAAAATAATATGAAAAAAAACTGAGTCAAATAGTTGTGCTTTGCATCTGTAAACTACGATCTGTAGCGGTTACACATCTTTAATTTTGAGACGTTTTCCAGGATGAATCATGTTTGATTGAAGATTATTCCATTGTTTTATTTGCAGAGGCGATAGATTGAATACTTTAGCAATAGTCCAGAGGGTGTCACCATCTTGCACATTATACCAGCTGTACTGGGATTTTTTTGGTGATTGAGCGTTGTTAATGGTTACTGTACCGTTGCTGGCAATGTCATCCGTTGGAGTCTTCTTTGCTTGGGTAGCCAGAATGATGACATTATCTTCTTGTGAAAAGTTAGAGGCAATGCTTGTAGCTGCATTTGCAGGATGAAACGTGTTGTTTTTCTGATCAATGTAGAGTGAAAGTTGTTGTCCCGCCCGAATATTGTGGCTGGAGGGAAGATTGTTCCAGGAAACGATCAGCTCTGCCGGTACCTTGTATTTACGAGCGATTTGTGAAATAGATTCACCCTTTTGTATTCGGTGCAGTATAAAGTTGTCCTGGGTTGCTGCTGCAATAGCTTGGCTGGTGCCTTCTGGTAGAAGTTGATAACGAACGGTTTGGTATGGGATTCGCAATCGTTGGCCGGATACAAGCTTTTTGTTGCGTAAATTATTGACCTTCAGAAGAGTCGTTTTGTTGATATCATAACGATTGCAAACCTGGGAAAGAGACTCTCCCTTCCGGATAGTGTGAGTTTTGTAGTCGGTGGTGGCAACGCGGTGCAATCGGGGAAGGTTCTTACTTGCTAAATTTTGGGAGCCAACGGGAATTTTAATAGGGTAGGAGCTTTGATTAAGGGGGGTCTTGTCAGTAGATAGCTCCTGATTGAGTCGATCGATGGTCTTTCTGTCACAGTTACTGATCATAGCTATCGCATCCAGAGTAAGGCCTGGGCCGACCTCAAGGGTGTCATATGAGTAAGGTTCTTCAGGTTGGATATCTGTAAACCCATATTGCTCTGGATTTTTAGCAATGATTATTGAGGCAATAAGTTTTGGTACATACCGTTTGGTCTCCATGGCGAGATAGTCATGCTGAGCCAGAGACCAGAAATCATTTGCATTATAACGTTCCATACCCTTGCTGATTTTTCCGGGACCGGCATTGTACGCGGCCACAGCGAGATGCCAGTCGCCAAATTGGTCGTAAAGATTGGAAAGGAATTTCACTGCAGCTTTGGTAGATTTTTCTGCATCACGACGCTCGTCAAGATACTTGTTCATTTTCAGATTGTATTGAGCGCCTGTTCCTGGAATAAATTGCCACAGGCCTGATGCATGTGATTTGGAGTAAGCTTTTTGGTTATAGCCACTTTCAATCATCGCCAGGTAAGCAAGATCCTCGGGGAGTCCTGCTTCCTTGAGCTCTTTCTGCATCAAGGGGAGGTATTTACCTGAACGGCTCAGCCAGATCCCAAAGCTTTTTTTCTGTTTATTCTGAAAAAGATCAAGGTACGCCTGCACTTGATTATTGATTAAAATGGGAAAATCTGAGCAGGTGGTATCAGGTTGCAGGTTTTTATTTTGAGCAACATTGTTGCTCATGGTCCAGGAGCCAGCGCGACGAAGAGCTTCAACTTCTGCGCTAAGCTCTGTCTCAGGATCTTCTGCATCGGTCGGAGCAGAACTAATGACCTCTTGGTCATTAGAGAGACTCAGTTCGGCAGAATGTTGTCCATCGGCACAGGCAGAAAAGAACAGAGTCGGCAAGAGCAGAGCGCATATGCTCAAACAACGGATAAAGTGCTGAGTCATAAGGATTCTATGAAGTAGTAGGAAGTTTTTAGATGGATTGGGCGCTTGAAAATCAGATGAAAAATAAAACGTTATTGTACTCTGACGAGTAACACAGTACATTCGCACCCAAATTAAAGTTGTTTATTTAAACTCTAAGTGCTTTTGAATTGCAAGAAAAATAAGAGAAATATGGGAAAAGATGGTTGACGTGGAGACATATTGTTCTTTTGATGGCTTTTGTGCCATGTTTATGTGAAGTGTCGAATAAAGAAAACGGAAATAATAAACTGATTTTGTTATGTTTAAAAAACTATTTTATGTATTAATTATTCTGGTTGTGTTGGGTGCCTTAGGGGTTGCTGGGGGCTTTTACTGGTTTGTTGTCCTCCATCCTGGAGATGAGATTGATCCAGCTAATATTAAGAGTATTTTAGGCAAGGAAACTCCTGTTTATTTTAATGATGGTAAAATAAGACTGGGTGTTTTTTTTGATGAGGCCCATCGACAATATGTGACGTATGAACAGATTCCCAAGAATTTTGTAAATGCCCTGGTCGCTTCAGAGGATGATCAGTTTTTTTCCCATTATGGTTTTGATCCGCTAGGAATTATCAGGGCTGCTATCAAGAATTATCAGATGGGGAGGGTTGTGCAGGGGGGGAGCACTCTTACGCAGCAGACAGCAAAAAACCTCTTTAAACGAAGTGGGCGATCGTATCAGGCTAAAATAAAGGAACTGCTCTTTGCTCTTCGTTTGGAATATTATTATTCAAAAGAAAAAATCTTTGAGTTCTATGCGAATCAGTTTTATGTGAGTGGTAATGGGCATGGCCTTGGTGTTGCTGCGCGCTATTATTTTAATAAGCCGGTGGAGGAGTTGTCTCTGCTTGAATGTGCCTTTATTGCAGGGAGTGTGAAAAAACCGAATTATTATAATCCGTTCATAAAAAAAACCGATGAGGCCGTAAAGACGGCTCAAGTGAATGCCAGCATGCGGGTTCGTTATGTCCTTGAAAAGATGCGTGAAGCAGGCAAGATCACAGATGCACAATTTCATGAAGTGATCAAGACTGAACTCGTGTTTCATCGAGGGGCAATAGGATACGCCCAAGATTATGTGATGGAAATGGTGACGGATGCTGTTTCCACACCGGATGTCCTTGAAGCATTAAAGGCTCAGGGCATTGATAATCTGGCCACTTCTGGGTTGCGGGTAATCACAACTGTTGATGAAGCGTTGCAGAGGCAGACACTCTATGCATTGCGGCAGGAGCTTTCCCGTCTGGATGTACGGTTGCGTGGCTATCGTCTGGAAGAAGTGCAGAAGGAATTGCGGGCCAGTGATTATGCAGGAGATTTGGTATTGAAAAAACAGGCGTTTCTGTTTGGTACCATCGCAAAAATTACCAGAACTGCGGAGAAAGGTAAAGCTTCAGTACATATTGAGGTTGATTTAGGAAGAAATCTGGGGACAGGGGTGATTCGGGAACAAGGGCTTATGGGCCTGCTTGTTGCTCAGATGAAATGGAAACAAGGTCGTTGGAATGAGGCTGGTGTAAAAGATCTACCCATGCTGTTGCCTGAATTGCGAGAAGGCGATCGGGCCTGGGTCAGTATTCGGGATATCGCCCCTGATGGCACAGTGGATCTGGAGTTGGAAAAGTTCCCAAAAATTCAGGGCGGTGCCTTGATTCTGCAGGATGGGCTTATAAAGGCCATGGCGGGGGGAGTGGAAAATAGATTTTTTAATCGGGCCATTTATGCCAAGCGCACCATGGGGTCTGCTTTTAAACCTTTTGTCTATACCGCCGCTCTGCAGCTTGGTTGGAATGCGACAGATCTACTCAGCAACAAAAGAGATGTCTTTGTCTTTCAGAGGCAACCTTATTTCCCGCGACCTGATCATAAAAGCGAAAATGGTCAAGTGTCGATGAGTTGGGCGGGTGTGCATTCGGAAAATCTTGCCTCTGTCTGGTTGCTTTATCATCTGTGTGACCATCTCAGTATGAAACAGTTTCAAGAGGTTGCGACCCAGGTTGGTTTGACTCCCAAAAATCTCTCTGGTGAGATAGAGCCGTATGAGAATTATGCTGCCAGGATCAGGGATCGACATGGTATTATTATTAATCGTGCCGTGCTTGAAACCGCTGCGTTTGAACAGGCTGTTGCCACTCTGGAAACAGATTTTATCTTTGAAAATCGTCTGCAGGAATATACTGTCATAAAAAATCTGTCTTATGGATTGTCGGATGTAAGTTCCGCATCGAGCCTTGAGGCACAGTTACAAGGAAAAGGGGTGACGGCACCGGAAAGACAGGAGCTTTTTTTGCGGAAGTCTCTTCTCGCAGGCCAGAACTATCTTGGCCTTGTTGCCTTGCAGCAGGAAATGGATTCTTATCGTCGAGAGATGGAAGACCCGTGGAATTCCTCAGCTCAATTTGTTACCTCTGGAAATTCAGGAAGAGCTTCACTTTATTATGATCCGATTCGTGATCGATACACATTTACAAAGGCGGGACGAAGTGGTGCCCTGCAGGCGGTAAATGTGAACCAGTTACGAGATTCTTTATTTCAACAGGAGAACGTTGGTCGGGATAAATTCTGGTCTGAGGTTTTTCTCAACTCCACGGTGTCTTCTGCTGCGATAAGTATTGTTCGTAAGCAGGTGGATCTTGAATCCCAGCGTTTAGCTGCTTTGCCGCCATATAATATAGAAGTATTGTCCGCTGTAAAGGATTTTAGATTGCTGGTTGGATTGCGCTATTTGATTAATCTTGCCCGAGAATTTGGGATCAAGAGTCAAATGGATCCTGTTCTTTCCTTTCCACTTGGCTCTAACGTTGTGACCCTTCTTGAATTTGTGCGGATGTATGAGGGGATAGTGACAGGAGAGGTTGTCTTGAGTGAGGGGCAGGGTGATGATTCCCGTGATTTGCTCTCCATCATTGATCGTATTGAATCTGATGAGGGTGAAGTGCTTTATCAACCCAAGCGTAAACGTACTCGGCTTGTGGCGCCCGAGACATCCTTGGTTGTTGGTCACATCCTAGAAAATATTGTAAAGTTTGGTACAGGGCGCTATGCTGATAAAAATGTCAGACTGGCAGAAATAGATGAAGAAGCCTCTAAAAAATTTGCAGGTTTTGATCTGGCTATTCCGCTTTTGGGAAAAACAGGGACGGCCAATAATTACACCAATGCATCATTTTTCGGCTATCTTCCCGGTGTGGCTTCTCAAGGTGAAGGGCTGGTGGCTCAAGGTGGATATGCAATAGGGGTTTATGTGGGTTTTGATGACAATGAAGATATGCGGCGCTCTTCAACCAGAATTACCGGTTCTGAGGGAGCATTGCCCACATGGACTGATCTGGTTCGTGCAGTTTTGAAGGAAAAACGGTATACGCAAAAGCTCGATGCTGTTGATATTTCTTTTTCCGGCCTTATTTTACAGCGGAAGCCTTTGGGGCAGCTGAATCTGGCTGTTCGCGATGAGCTTGGAGGTATATTGCCATCACATGTCAGTGAGGTGGACGTAAAGGACCGTTCAGTCCCTTCAATCATGACCTTTGGTGAGTTGGATGATACGGGAAGATTTGTTCCCGCGAGGCAGTTCAAGCCTTACTGGAGTAATAGTGAGTTTCCGGTCGGAGTTGATTTTTAGGGCTCTTCATGGGATAAGCATCGTAACGTTGACTATTTCGTGCCGTAGCTTATGCTGGTGGTCACACCATTTCAATGGTATTGTAAAGTTTTACATACTCAGGTGATGGTAGCCTCTCTGAGAAGAGAATTATATGCGTGCATTTAGCATCAATGGCGTTAATCTGAGAGGGCAGTATTTCTCTTGATTGTTGTGATATTTTAATAAAAACGTATAGATATGAATATGAATATGAATATGAATATAGAAATGATTCGACTTAAAACTGTTCTGCTGATTGTCTCCTGCTCAATGATGATGAGTGGTTGTCTTTATGAACAAAAAAGAATAATTGACCCTGCTGCTCCGGTTGCGCCTGAACAGGCTCAGTCTGGTTCTGCTGGTCAGTTAATTGATTCGACAGGAACAGGAGAGCTTGCAAATCCTTCAGTGCAGATCCAGGAAACGGATCTTCTTCGTCGCTCTGTTCAACCTGTTGAGCAGCCAAGCATGGTAGGTCAGCAGGTTGAACAGTTCATGCCATCGCTTGAATATGTAACGAGTCGGATTGCTAAATATAATAAAAAGATGGATCGTTGGAGAGAACGAGATAGTCAGACAGCAGTTTTGCGGATACCCGCAGATGAGTCTGAAAAAATGGTAGCTTGTTTTCAGGATTTGCATAAAATCCTTAATGGTTATTCACGTCTTCGTGAAATTCTTTTGCAACAAGTGTCCATGCAAGCAGGTGGATCAATTAGTGCAAAAGAAATTTATGACTTACAACAGAGTGAAATTACCTTTCTTGATGGATTTTGTGGTCAGGTTGTGGCCGCTGATGACGCCAAAGATGCGGGATGGATAAAGAATGATGACTCAGGCAAGCTTCCACCTGTTGAGGCAATGATTGCGCAACATGCCGCCAATGGAGAGTTTGAGGAACTTGTGCAGGTGTGGAAGCAGATGCCGGAGGCAATGGCCGCTAGAGTACAACTGAATACCAGGATATTGTACGGAAATGCCTTGATGGCTTTGCGGCAGCAAGAAGATGCTGCGAATGTGTTTCGGCATATGGTCGATCAAATGGTGAGCCCTGGCGGTCAATCCGCGGATCTCCTTTCATTGCGCAAAATTTTGGCTGATCTATATGTTGCTTCAGGTAATTATAAGGAAGCGGAAGCTCAATATCTTGAGATATCAAAAGAGTATAAGGCAATGGCCAGTATTGAGGAGTGGGCCATATTGCAACGATCCATTTTGGAGCGGAGTGAGCAGGGAGGCCCTGAACTTAAAGAGTATTCTGATATATTAAAGAATTATCTTGGATTTAATCCGTCAAAGGATGGATATACTGTGGTGTGGCAGGCTGATAAATTTCTTCAAACCTATCCTTATTCTCCGGTTGCATCTAATGTTGATTTTATCAGGACTGCTGCTCGTGAGCAGGCAGACAAGTGGTCAAAGACAGTCTTGGTAGAGGCCGATGAGCTTGCAGGTCAAAAACGCTACCAGGAGGCACTGGGTAAGCTTGAAGCGGTCCCCAGTGCCATTGTTACCCCTGATGCGCAGCAGCAAATTACCAAGAAAACTGGGGATCTGGCGTTGGCTGAGAAACTTGAAAGTGAGACGGCTAAGCTTGAAAAAAAACAAGAACTTGATCGTCGATGGAATGAGGGGGTGCGTTTAATGGAGGGTGCCCAGTATGATAAGGCTATTGAAACATTTACCCCTATGCTTGAAACTGACTATTCTTCCAAGGCCGATAAGAAAATCACCGAGGCATCATTGCAGGCAGCAGAGGCTGAAAGACGGAATGCGGCCGATATATTCATTCGTTTTACTAAGGCCCCTGATGTAGAAAGTAAGAAAAAACTGTTAATTGAATCACGTAGACGACTGCTGGATATTCTAGTAAAATATCCGGGGGTGGAAATTACAGACAAGATTCTCGGTAATATTAAACGAGTTGAAAAAGAAATGAATGCCATTGATCCGGAACTTGTGAAACAGTCTGGGCGTGTTGGAGGGGGATCTTCGCAATCTTCAGGAGCGAATTTCCCCACTGTGCCTGTTTCTGAATCAGGAGTGAGTGGGGTTTCTATGCCGGTTGAGCAAAATTCGGTATTGAAGTAAAATGGAAATACTGGCAGAGGTGTGTTAGGACATTTCTCTAATGAGAGTCATTTTTCCATTGACAGCGTGTTCTTGATTGAGTAGTTTGCCGCGGTCCTTGGGTGAGAGGCAAAAACAGTAGCTCATCTGCAGGAAGAGTAACAATAAGCGTGGCAGTAAAACGAATGACCTGAGAAAAAAGTTATTGACAGGTTATTCGGATTTGATTAGATTTACATCTTCGCCGCGGCCTTGACCGCGTAACTGTCTTGCAGAATGAGACGGTAGAAACGATCCTTGAAAACTGAATAGCAGCAAACAGCAAACGGTCCCAAAGGGTGCATGTATTAATATATGCATTCGCCGGCATTGAGCTTTAAGCGAAGATGCCGGGTAGTAAAAGAGTAAGTAACTGAGCAATCAGTTCAGGATATTAAACTGGAGAGTTTGATCCTGGCTCAGAACGAACGCTGGCGGCGTGCTTAACACATGCAAGTCGAACGCGA
>Ga0180732_1000613_pt1 | contig 28312 bp, 23 predicted proteins | sample KR11_01MetaG_FD_148674 | JGI IMG/M metagenome (GOLD analysis project Ga0180732, IMG submission 148674) | Groundwater microbial communities from the Olkiluoto Island deep subsurface site, Finland - KR11_0.1 MetaG | ecosystem: Environmental > Aquatic > Deep subsurface > Groundwater | place... | reverse complement strand
GTAGCACATACCCTGTCTTTATTATCCGAAGGTCACGCGCATGACTATGAAATCCTAGATATTGAGAAACTAAAAAACCTGGCAGAGGAATTCGGTATTGATACTAACAAGCCAGCGGGCAGTGGTTTGGCTTCCGATAGCCAAAGCCACAAGACCAAAGAACAAATTGCCAAAGAACTTTCTAAGAAATTATTAGGAGAATTCGGCAAACAGGAAGGGGAACTCGTATTTACGAGGCGGGCACCCAAAAAACGACAAGCCATTTGGAAGAAATTAGGTATTACGCCGCGCGGCATAGACAGAGAAGTAGTAGAACTATTACACACCACAACCATGGGCGTAGATAATGATTATAAAAATATTATTAATAATGGTATGCGTTGCGCCCTTTCTGACGGCTGGGGTGGCTCAATGATTGCTACTGATGTGCAGGATATTATTTTAGGCAGCCCCGAACCGATAAGAGGAAAGGTTAATTTGGGAGTATTGAAAGAAAATTATGTAAATATCGTCGTGCATGGTCACGAGCCAATTTTATCTGAAATGGCAGTAAAGGCGAGTCTTGACCCGGAATTAATTAAATTAGCTAAAGCAAAAGGCGCAGAGGGCATAAACTTAGCCGGAATCTGCTGTACGGCTAATGAGGTTCTTATGCGTCATGGCGTCCCTGTGGCCGGTAATTTCTTACAGCAGGAATTAGCTATCATTACCGGAGCAGTTGAGGTAATGATGGTGGACGTACAATGTATTATGCCGGCATTACAAGAAGTTGCTGCTTGTTTTCACACCAAGCTTATTACGACAAATCCCAAAGCACGTTTTCCCGGAGTTACTCATATTGAATTCGAATCCGAAAAGGCTTATGAAGCGGCTAAACAAATTATTAAATCGGGTATTGAAAATTTCTCTAATAGAAATAAAGAGAGAGTAAATATACCTAAGTATGAGATGGATTTAGTAGCTGGATTCACCAAGGAAATTATATTTCAAATTTTAGGCGGTAAATACCGTGCCACTTATAAACCTTTAAATGAGGCGATTATTTCCGGGAGGTTACGCGGCTTAGCAGGAGTGGTAGGTTGTAATAATCCTAAACAAACACACGACTATTTTCATACCACCTTAGTAAAAGAGCTCATTAAGAATGATGTTCTGGTCTTACAAACTGGTTGCTCTGCTATTGCCTGCGCAAAACAAGGGCTTTTGATTCCCGAAGCAGCCAAGGAATATGCCGGCCGCGGCTTACAGGAGATTTGTGAGGCCGTGGGTATCCCGCCGGTTTTACATTTAGGTTCCTGTGTAGATAATTCCCGTATATTAACCGCAGCATCGCATATTATAGAAGAAGGCGGGCTGGGCGACGATTTATCAGATATTCCTGCTGCCGGTTGTGCGCCAGAATGGATGTCCGAGAAAGCAATTACTATTGGATTATATTTTGTTGCCTCAGGTGTTTATACGATATTCGGCGCAAGCCCTTTTGCAACACTAGGAAGTAAAAATTTGACTGACTACTTAACTAAAGATTTAGCAGAGATGGTCGGCGGCAGATTTGAATTTTGTGATGACCCCATAAAAATGGCGCAGCTGATGATCGAACATATTGATAAAAAGCGAAAAGCGCTTAATTTGAAACCAAGGATGTACCAATAGTGAAACAGTTATATTACGACATAAAAAAATGCCTGGGTTGTAAGTCTTGTGAAATTGCCTGTGCTGTGGCTCATTCTATCAGCAATGAGTTATTTAAAGCAATCAAAGATGAAATTTTATCTTTGCCAAGAAAGAAGATAATATACTCTAAAGATAAAAATTATCCGGTTTCTTGCCGACACTGTAAAGACCCAAAATGCGTGGATGCGTGTATGGCTGCGGCTTTAGTTTATGATAAAGAAAAAGGCATGGTTTTACACGACGAATCACGCTGTGTAGGTTGCTGGATGTGCGTGATGGTTTGCCCATATGGCGCTATCAGGCCGAATATAAAAACAAGAATACCCATACGTTGTGATAAGTGTAAAGATAAAGACGAACCCAGTTGCGTCAAAGCCTGCCCTACGGGAGCAATTATATGGTTAGAAGAAACAGCACTGCCAGTAGGGACTCTCCCCGAAGGAGACTGACCCACGACAAGATAAGCGCTATTTGTGAGATAAGCGAACGAAAATGAAACAGTTCATAATAATAGGTAATTCTGCAGCGGGCATTGCAACAGTTGAGGCTATAAGACAAAGAGACAAGACTTCCAAAATCCTTGTTTTTTCGGATGAGGATTACCCTGCTTATTGCCGTTGTCTTATCTCCTATTATTTAGCAGGAGATATAAAAGAAGATAAAATTTTATACCGGGCAGAAAGTTTTTATAAAGAAAATAATATTGAGCTATTGTTAAATAAAAAAGTAATGCGCATTGACCCTAAAAAGAATCGTATAATCTTGGAAGATAAGACCCAATTTAGTTATGATGCCTTACTTATAGCTACGGGTGCCTCGCCTAAATTCCCTGAAGACCTTAAAGGTATTAAAAAAAGAGGAGTATTTGGTTTCCGTACTATAAAAGACACGAAAGGCATTGCCGGGTTATTGCCAGTGACAAAGGCAGCCTGTGTTTTAGGTGGCGGACTTATCGGGCTAAAAGGCGCGTACGGCCTGAAGAAGAGGAATGTCGAAGTAAAAGTTATTATAAAGTCTAAACAGGTTTTGTCGCAGATGCTGGATTTCGAAGCTGCCGGTTTTATGCAAAGAAAATTGGAAGAAAATGGAATCGAAATAATTTTAGGACAGGATGTAGATGAAATTATCGGCAACGGAGACATAAAAGCAGTGAAGCTTGATTCAGGCAAGGCGTTTGAATCTTCCCTAATAATTGTAGGTAAGGGCGTATCCCCAAATATAGATTTAATCAAGGAGACCCAGATAAAATTTAATGAAGGCATACTTGCTAATAATTCGATGCAGACAAATATGCCTAATATTTATACTGCCGGAGATTGTGCAGAGAGTTTTGATGTTGCATTAGGCCAATTTTCGATGAATGCCCTCTGGCCGGTTGCGGTTGAGCAAGGCAAAATCGCCGGAGCAAATATGTCAGGCGATCATCTTAATTACGAGGGTTCTTTAGGAATGAATTCCATAGAATTCTTTGGCCTTCCTGTAATATCTTTGGGTATATATAAGGTAAAAGAATCCGATACTAATTTTGAAGAATTGAAATTCTGCAATACAAAAGGGGACCTTTATAAAAAGATAATCTTAAAGGATAACTTTATTGTCGGAGCAATATTTGTCGGTGATATCAAAAATAGCGGCGTATTTTTGAGATTAATCAGGGAAAGAATAAATGTATCGACTTTTAAAGATAGATTACTACAAGAAAGTTTTGGCTATCCTGATATTATGGATTTTGTAAGTAAGGACATAAGTTATGGAGACGGCTATTTAAATAAATAGGCGGCATAACTTATCAGTCCGAACTTACCCCGCCTTTGGCGGGGTTTAATTCGCCCCGCCAACGGCGAGGCTCATTAAAGGAGAGATTGTATGTCTAAGATTGTAGCAGCAGCGGTTATAAGAGGTGCACATGACATCTTTAAACAAGCATCTGATTTTTTAGATAAGGCAATTAAAGAGAAAGGTGGACAGCAAAAAATCGGCTTTCCTGAAACTGCATTTTATCTTCCATTGGCTAGTGCACTTCTAGGCGCAAAAGTCGAAACTTTAAAAGACGCATTACCAATTTTAGAACACGCAGAATCCCTTTTACCCAGCATACCTTCAGAAAAGGTCTGGCTTCCTTATCTAGGTGGTGCCTTAAACGCAGGGATGTCTGCATTATTTTGCGAAGAAATAATTGTAGCACTGCGTTATCTTTATGGCCAGGAACCCCAAAAGGATTGCAATGGATTCTTCACTGATACGATTATGCGCTCTTTAGGAATACAGCTTGTAGACGGACGCATGCCTGGGTTTGCTGCTATATTGGGAGCAGCCCCTGATAATAAAACAGCAGTAGATATTGTGCGGGAATTACAACAGAGAAATATTTTAATCTTTGTCGGTTCGCAAGCCAAAGGCCGCTCAATTATTGACCAGTTATTAGAAGAAAATGTGCAGATGGGCTGGGATAATTATATTGTTCCCTATGGCCGCGATACTATATCGGCGATATACCCCTTGAATTGGGCAATTCGTTCGGCATTAACCTTTGGCGGAATTAAGCCCGGACAGGCACAAAAGTGCCTTTTATATGCCAAAGAGCGCGTATTTGCTTTTGGCTTAGTTTTGGGTGAACTCGACGATATAAAATACGCGACTGGTGCGGGTGCAATAAATATGGGTTTTCCTATAATTGCCGATACTGATATCCCCCAAATAAAACCCTCAGGTATTACTACTTACGAGGCATTGGTTAAAGAATTAGATCATAAGAAGATTGTGCCGCGCTGTATTGAGGTAAGAGGGGTAAAAGTCAAGGTTACCTCAATACCCATACCCGTTCCTTATGCCGCGGCATTTGAAGGCGAGCGAGTGAGAAAAGAACAATTATATGTTGAATTCGGCGGCAAGAGCAGTGCGTCATTTGAGTATCTGACGACCAAGAAATCAGAAGAGGTAGAAGATGGTTTGGTCGAACTCTTAGGCCCGGATATTGAGGGGTTGGAAAAAGATAAGAAATTTATGCCTTTGGCAATTATTGTTGAGGTATCTGGACGCAAAATGCAGAAGGATTTTGAGCCGATTCTGGAACGCCAGATACACCGGTTTGTAAATTATGCTATGGGCCTGATGCATATTGGGCAGCGGGATATGAACTGGATACGGATATCTAATGACGCCTTTAATAAAGGCTTTAGGCTTAAACACATTGGTATTATTTTACATGCTATGTTGCATCAGGAATACAGTGCCATCGTAGATAAAGTGCAAGTTAAAATTTATACTAAATTATCTGATGTAGAGAAGTTATTGCCTGGCGCAAAGAAGGTATTTGATGAGCGCGATGAGCGTATCAGCGGTATGGCTGACGAGAGTGCGGATACATTCTACAGCTGCACGCTTTGCCAGAGCTTTGCTCCTAATCATGTCTGTATTATTACGCCGGAACGCTTAGGGTTATGCGGGGCATATTCTTGGCTTGACGGAAAGGCATCCTATGAAATCGCACCTACAGGCCCGAATCAACCTGTTTTAAAAGGCTCAATGCTGGATGAGAAATTAGGGCAGTGGAAGAATATAAATGATTTTGTTTATCAGAAGTCTAATAAGGCTATTGAAAAGGTAAGTATGTATTCGTTGATGGAATCACCGCAGTCTTCATGCGGCTGTTTTGAATGTATCGTGGCGATAATCCCAGAAGCAAATGGGGTTATGATTGTGCATCGCGATTATGCCAGTATGACTCCCAGCGGTATGACCTTTACGACCTTAGCTGGCTCAGTAGGCGGAGGCGTGCAAACCCCGGGTTTCTTAGGCGTGGGTAAGTTATATATAGTAAGTAAGAAGTTTATCTCGGCTGAAGGGGGGCTCAAACGATTAGTCTGGATGCCCAAAGAGCTAAAAGAACTTTTAGGCGATAGATTAAAAAAACGTGCTCAAGATTTAGGTAATCCGGATTTAATTGATAAAATTGCTGATGAGACTCAAGCTACAACTCAGGAAGAGTTATTGAGTTTCTTGCGAGAAGCGAATCACCCGGCCTTAGAGATGCCGCCTATACTATAATTTTTCTTGACCTTTTTGGTTTTTTCTTATATCTTATATGGTGAATACTAATACAGTCAAGATACCCTTCAAAACTCCCTTAAAGGAAACTATCCTAATTGAATATCGTTTTTTTACAATAAATAAACTACACATTCATCACGCCTCATTAATTTCCATGTTTGATTAATGGCAGAAGTTACGCTTTGCTTAATTAACTTCGATACCTCTGTGATTACGTCTAAATGACTAAGCCTAAACTATTTTTAATCGATGCTATGGCTTTATGCTACAGGGCATTCTATGCTATCGCAAGCCTTTCTACGACCTTCGGCCAGCCTACAAATGCTATATACGGTTTTATAAATATGTTAAATAAGATTTTAAAGGAAAAAAAGCCCCAATTCTTGGCGGTATGTTTTGATGTCTCCAGGGATACCTTTAGGCTTAAGAAATTTGCGGAATATAAAATAAAGCGCCCGCCCATGCCGGATGAACTATCTAACCAGATTCCCCTGATAAAAGAGATAATTTCTGCTTATGGAATTACTATATTCCAACAGGAAGGTTACGAAGCAGATGATATTATTGCCACCCTTGCCAAGAAAGCAAAAGAAAAAGGCGTATCTACGACTATTGTCAGTTCTGATAAAGATATGCTGCAGTTAGTAGATGAAGATATTACGGTATTTAGCCCCTATAAAGATGAAGGCATAATTTACGATGAAAAAAAAGTTTCAGAACGCTTTGGAATAGAGCCAAAGAGGATAACCGATATTGTCGCGCTTATGGGGGATGATGTGGATAATATCCCAAGCGTCCCCGGTATCGGCGAAAAGACAGCCGTAGCGTTAATTAAAGAATTCGGCTCTTCGGAGAAATTATTAAGTAACATCGATAAAATAAAATCAGAGAAAATAAAAACAGCTATCAAAAACAATATTGATACAATAAAATTAAATAAAGAATTAGCCGTATTAGATAAGAATTTAGGCCTGGATTTTAATTTAGATAAACTGAAGATAACCGGCCCCAATTACCAGGAATTATTTAGATTATTTAAATTTCTCGAGTTTAAGAAACTTTTGCAAGATTTAGAAGTTAAGGAAGATAAATCCCCGGATATAGAAGTAGCTGCACTGGAAGATGAAGAATTAAAAGATTTAATAAATCCGCAAGATGAGCTTATTCTATACGGCGATACTTTAGACAGCACGATATTTTATATAAACCCCGTTAGAAATACCGAAGCTCTTAGGGAGGAAAACAAGATTTCTAACGGGGTAAAGGATAAATTTTTCAGATTCACTCATCCCGGCGTAAACCTGAAAGCCGCTTTATCAAATACCCAGATAAAGAAAATAGGCCACGACCTAAAGAAAATAAAGGTATCTTTAGCAAAAGAAGGAATTATTTTAGAAGGGCTATATTTTGATACTATGGTAGCTGGTTATTTAATCAATCCTTCTAAATCCGGATACAATTTAAATGATTTGGCTTGGGATTATTTAGGTGGGTTACTGAAATCCGGCTCTATGAATAACGTAGATGCGGTTGGTATCATTAAGCAATTAAAACCAAAATTAGAAAGAGAATTACGCGATAAATCGCTTTTTAATCTTTTTACTGAGATTGAGATGCCTCTGGTTGCAGTATTAGCCCAAATGGAATTAACCGGAATAAAATTAGACTTAGAAATATTAAATAAACTATCAGAAGATTTAGAGAAAAGGCTGATTAAATTAATCGAAGATATTTATGAGATTAGCGGATGTCAATTTAACATCAATTCGCCGAAACAGTTGAGGGATATCTTATTTACGAAATTAAAATTACCTATTATCAAAAGATCCAAAACCGGTCCGTCTACCGATGAAGAGGTATTAAGAAAATTGGCTGATAAACATAAACTACCTTATTTTTTATTAGAGTATCGCCAGTTGACAAAGCTAAAGTCTACTTACATAGATGCCCTGCCGAATTTGTTAGATCCCAAGACAGGCAGAATCCATACTTCTTTTAACCAAACCGCTACAGAAACCGGCAGGCTGAGCTCCCGCGAACCAAATCTACAGAATTTACCCATAAAGACGGATTTAGGTAAGAATATAAGGCGGGCAGTTATTGCATTTAGTAAAGATAGTTATCTCTTATCCTGCGATTATTCACAGGTAGAATTGAGAATTTTAGCGCATTTATCAAAAGACAAAGATTTGATTTATTCATTTAAGAACGACAAAGATATACATAAAATCACTGCTTCTTTAATCTATGGTTTAGAAGAAAAAGATATTGCTGATCCGATGCGCGAGACCGCAAAAAGAATAAATTTCGGAATTATTTACGGCCTGACCTCTTTTGGGCTCTCCCGGGATTTGGGCATAAGTGTTGACGAGGCCCAGGCCTTTATCGATGCATATTTTTCCAGGTACCCTAAAGTAAAAGATTATGTCGCAGAGCAGATAGCTAAAGCAAAAAAAGAAGGTTTTGTGACTACAATCTTAGGCAGGAGAAGGTATATTCCGGAAATCAACAATAAAAACCAGAGTATACGTCAGTTTGCTGAAAGACAGGCGGTAAATACGCCCATACAAGGCTCAGCGAGCGACTTAATAAAGTTAGCCATGATTAAGATACACGAAGAGATAAAAACAAAGAATCTTAAGGCCAGGATGATTATCCAGATTCATGATGAATTGGTATTTGATGCGCCGCAAGAAGAAACAGAGTTATTTATAGGGTTAGCAAGAGATAGGATGGAGAATGTCCTGGAATTGGATGTGCCGATAAGAGTGGATATTAAGAAGGGAAGGAACTGGTTAGAGATGGAGGAGGTTAAATGAAGGTAGCCATTTGTGCGTCTGAGGTCGTGCCTTTTGCAAAAACAGGTGGATTAGCGGATGTGGCAGGCGCATTGCCTCTGGAGCTAAAACTATTAGGCCAGGAAGTAATAATTGTTATGCCACGGTACAAAACTATCCAGGAACCCAAGTTCAGCATTCAAAGATTAAAACCGGATATCTCTTATTCGGTTATCGGAGAGAATATAAACCCCGTTACAAATACCAAAGCTCTTAGTGAAAAAAACAAGATTTGTAACGGGGTAAAGGTATATTTTATAGAAAACGACGCATTTTTTAACCGCGACGGCTTATACCAAGATAAAACCGGGGATTATAAAGATAACCTGGACAGGTTCGCTTATTATAGCAGGAGGACGCTGGAGTTATTAAAAGAGATAAATTTCAAAGCAGATATTATTCATTGCCATGACTGGCAGAGTGCATTGATTCCCATATTTTTAAAGACATCATACGCAGAGAATCCATTCTATCAAAATACCAAGACCGTATTTACCATTCATAATATAGGCTATCAGGGGTTATTTCCTAAAGACGAATTTGGGAAGTTAGGCATAGACTGGAAGTTTTTTAATATGGAGATGCTGGAATTCTATAACAAGATTAATCTTTTAAAGGGAGGCATGGTATTTTGCGACATCATCAACACAGTCAGCCCTACTTACAGTAAAGAAATACAGACCAAAGAGTTCGGTTACGGCCTGGAGGGAATCCTGGCTAAACGCAAAAAGGATGTCTTCGGCATATTAAACGGCCTGGATTATACCATTTGGAATCCTAAAACCGATAAATTCATTGCCAGGAATTTCTCGCTGGAGAAAATAGATGATAAGTATAAGAATAAGGAAGACCTGCAGAGAATTTGTAAATTGCCTGTTAAAACTGATGTTGCGCTTTTTGGCATTGTCTCCCGTCTAGCTGAACAAAAAGGATTTGATATATTGGCAGATGCCATAGAGAAGATTTGTAGTATGAATTTACAGCTGGTTATTTTAGGTACCGGCGATTTAAAATATCACGTTATTTTAGAGAATATCGTAAAAAAATACCCTAAGGTTATATCTTTGCATTTGAAATTTGATGATCCGTTAGCCCATAAGATATATGCAGGTTCAGATATATTTCTTATGCCCTCAAAATATGAACCCTGCGGTTTGGGTCAGTTGATTAGCATGAGCTATGGCACTATACCGCTTGTGTTTAAAACCGGCGGGTTAGCTGATACTGTAACCGCAAATGATGGATTCGTATTCGATAAATATAAAAAAGAAGGTTTGATTAAGGAGATAGATAAGTCAATCAAGGCATTTAAAAACAAAAAAGAATGGCTTAGGCTTATGCAGAAGGCCATGCAAAATAATTTTTCCTGGCGTGAATCTGCCAAAGATTACATTTCGCTGTATGAAAAAGCAAAGTCGAGGTAAAGGGAAAATAATCTTAGGTCTTACAGGCAGCTTTGGCAGCGGCAAGACTACCGTAGCGGGAATCCTCGGCTCTTTTGGCGCGAAAGTAATTGATGCAGATAAAATTGCCCACAGTCTTATTAAACCCCGGAATAAAATATATAAAAAAATAATTGATACTTTCGGCAGGGATATCCTTAACAAAAATAGAGTCATTGACCGGGAAAAATTAGCCCGGATTGTATTCAACAATAAACTTTTGCTAAAGAGGTTAAACAGGATTATACATCCTGAGGTAATCAGGGTCATTAAGGAAGAGATAAAAAAATACCCTGGAAAAGTTATCATTTTAGATGCGCCTTTACTTATTGAAGCAGGATTAGAAAAAACAGTAGATAAGTTGATTGTGGTGACAGTAACAAGAGAAGAACAAATAAAAAGAATCTGCAAAAAAACAGGCCTTAACAGGCCGGATATATTAAAAAGGATCGGAGCGCAGATTTCGCAAAAGGTGAAGTCACGTTTTGCGAATTTTATAATAGATAATAGCGGAAAAATTGAAAAGACAAAGAAACAGGTGAAACAAATAAGGAGGTTGTTGTGGAGAAATTAGATATCGGAAGTCTAAAAGAGATAAAAATTACCGAGTTGAATAAATTAGCTAAAGAACTGAATGTCAACGGGGTAAGCGGGCTTAAAAAGCAAGACTTAATCTTTAAGATACTGCAGGCACAGGCGGAAAAAGAAGGCCTTATGTTTGGAGAGGGGGTCTTAGAGACTTTATCCGAAGGATTCGGTTTTTTAAGGTCGCCGAATTATAATTATTTGCCTTGTCCTGATGATATTTATGTGTCTCCTTCGCAGATAAGAAAATTCGACTTAAAGACAGGGGATACAGTCAGCGGCGAGATACGCCCACCAAAAGAAGGGGAAAAATATTTTGCGCTTTTAAAAGTCCAGGCAGTCAACTTCGAGAATCCTGAAGAGGCAAAAGAAAAGATACTCTTTGATAACCTTACGCCCATATATCCCCATGATGAATTTAACCTGGAGACAAGGCCCGACGAGATATCCATGCGCGTTTTTGATTTGCTCGCGCCTATCGGTAAAGGCCAGCGCGGCCTGATTGTTGCGCAACCCTATAGCGGCAAAACCGTGCTATTGCAGAAGATTGCTAATTCTATAACTACTAATCACCCTGATGTTATATTAATTGTCCTCCTGATAGACGAACGCCCGGAGGAAGTTACGGATATGCAAAGGCATGTTAAAGGCGAAGTAATATCCTCGACGTTTGATGAACCCCCGGAGAGGCATGTTCAGGTTTCCGAAATTGTTCTGGAAAAAGCAAAAAGGCTAGTAGAACATAAAAAAGATGTAGTGATTCTCCTGGATAGCATAACACGCTTGGCCAGGGCCTATAACTCTGTTATGCCGCACAGCGGTAAGGTATTATCGGGAGGCATAGATTCCAATGCCTTACAAAAACCAAAGAGATTCTTTGGTGCTGCGCGGGCAGTGGAAGAGGGCGGTAGCCTGACTATTATTGCCACAGCATTAGTGGATACGGGCAGCCGCATGGATGAAGTCATCTTTGAAGAATTTAAAGGTACTGGCAATATGGAACTGCAGCTAGATAGAAATTTGTTCCAACGTAGAATTTACCCCGCTATTGATATAAAACGTTCCAATACCCGGCACGAAGAGTTGCTTCTTAAACAAGAACGATTACAAAAAGTTTGGATATTAAGAAAGGTTTTGAATGAACTGAATAATGTGGAGGCGATGGAACTTTTAATTGAGAAATTAGCCAAGACGAAAGATAATGACGAATTCTTAAACAGCATGAATCAATAAAAATAAAAATTTTACATTTTGATTTTTGTATTTAAAAGGAGGACTTAACATGAAGGATAAGATTCATCCTAAGTATCAGGAGAGCGTAATTGTTTGTGCCTGCGGTAATACTATCCATACCCGTTCCACTAAGCCCAACATCAGGGTTGAAATTTGCTCAAAATGCCACCCGTTCTTTACGGGTAAACAGAAGTTTGTAGATTCTGCGGGTAGGGTAGATAAGTTTATAAAGAAATACGGCAAAAAGAAAACAGCAATAGAGACAGCAACAGAAACAGGAACGGAAACTGCCGAAAATGCAGCTTAATTGGAAAGTTGTTATAGTTTCATAATTAAAACATGGTCGAACAATTAGAAAAAATACAAAAACGCTATGAGGAGCTGGAACACCTTTTAGCTTCCTATGAAACCGTATCCGACAAAGAGCAGTACAATAAATATGCAAAAGAGCTTTCAGACCTGAAAGATACGGTATCCTTCTTTAGGGAATATAAACGGATAAACAGGGAAATAAAAGAGCTGGAGAGCGCGCTCGGTGAAAAACACGACCATGAATTCTTGGCGTTAGTCCGGTCGGAACTGGAAGATTTAAGACATAAAAAACTGGACTTAGAGCAGAAACTAAAAGATGTTCTGAAGGGCGAAGACGAGACTGCCGGCAAAGACGTAATTGTCGAGATACGCCAGGGCACAGGAGGCATGGAGGCAGGGTTATTTGCTGCGGACCTTTATCGCATGTACACAAAATATGCTGCAAGAAAAGGCTTGGCCGTAGAACCGATGGCAGCGCATCCGACGGAATTAGGAGGATTTAAAGAAATAGTATTCAGCGTAAAAGGCAAAGACGCATATAAACGGCTCAGATTTGAAAGCGGAGTGCATCGTGTGCAGCGTGTTCCTACTACAGAGGCTCAAGGGCGCATTCATACCTCGACCGCGACAGTAGCGGTATTAATAGAGCCCGAAGAAGTAGATTTAGCTATTGACCCGAAAGATTTAAGAATAGATACTTATAGGTCTAGCGGCCCGGGAGGACAACACATGCAGAAAACCGATTCCGCAGTGAGAATCACGCATTTACCTACTGGGACGGCAGTGGCCTGTCAGGATGAACGTTCGCAACTAAAAAATAAGAATAAGGCAATGAGGATCTTGCGCGCAAAGATTCTTGATATGAGGCAACAGGAAGGGTCCAGAAAGATTTCAGAAGCCAGAAAATCTCAGATTGGCTCAGGTGACCGCAGCGAAAAAATACGCACTTATAATTTTCCCGACCGGCGCGTAACTGACCATAGAATAAATCTCACCCTCCATCAATTAGAAGCAATATTAGAAGGTGACTTAGATGAGCTATCCGATGCCTTGATAAAAGCAGCGAGAGAGTAAAGCCAATGAATCCCGTTAGAAATATTCATTTTCTAATGCGGATTCATTTCTAACGGGATGAATGAAACAGAGTTATTGTTTACTAATATATTGAATTGTAATTACCTGTCTTTATATCTGAATAAGGATATATTTTTAGATAAAGCCAAATCTTCTTTGGTATCCAGTGTATTAAGAAGAAGGGCCCGGGGTGAACCTTTACAGTACATATTAGGTAAAACAGAATTCATGGGCTTAGAGTTTAAAGTAACAGCCGATGTATTTATACCCCGGCCCGAGACGGAGATACTGGTTGAGACAGCAATAAAAATAGGTTATAGGTTATGGGTTATAGGTCATAGGTTAAAAATTTTAGATATAGGAACTGGTTGTGGAAATATTGCCATAAGTATGGCAAAGAATTTACTTTATTGCGAAATGGATGCTATAGATATTTCTGATAATGCGTTAGAAGTTGCATTATCAAATGCAAAACTAAATAATGCCAAGGTCAATTTTATACAAAGCGATTTATTCAATACCTATAACCTACAACCTAACACCTATGACCTAATAGTAAGCAATCCACCTTACATCCCTGCCGTAGAAATTGAGGCATTGCAGCCTGAGGTTAGATATGAACCGCATATGGCTTTAGACGGCGGTAAGGATGGTTTGGATTTTTATCGCCGTATAATTGACAGAACGCCTTGTTATTTAAGAAAAGATGGTTTTTTAATCATGGAGATGGGATTTAATCAAAAAAACGCGATAAAAAGTATTTTTCAAAAGTCCGGATATTTCCAGATAATAGAGTTAATTAAGGATTATAATAATATAGATAGAGTCATCATAGCAAAAAAGCGAGAGAGAGGGAATGGATAAACTAGTTATCGAGGGTGGAGTTAGATTAAAGGGCGAGGCAACGGTCTCTGGCTCTAAGAATGCAGTGTTGCCTATATTTGCTGCAACTTTGTTGACGGATGAGCCCTGTGTGATTAAAAATGTACCGAACCTACGCGATACTAACACGATGTTGAAGATTTTACGTTCTTTGGGCAAGAATGCCGAGTTTAATAAAGGCATTGTCACTGTTAGCTCTACCAGACATACAAGCTTCATTGCTGATTATAAATTGGTTTCGACCATGCGTGCGTCTTTTTGCGTTTTAGGACCTATCCTTGCTAAACTCAAAAAAGCCAAGGTTTCTTTGCCGGGCGGTTGTATTATTGGTGTGCGGCCGGTAGATTTACATCTCAAAGGGATTAAATTGTTGGGTGCGGATATTACCGTTGAATCAGGTTATGTCTACGCAAAAGCGAGCCACCTTAAAGGTAATCAGGTATATTTAGGGGGTGTTTATGGCTCATCGGTTTTAGCTACTGACAATGTAATGATGGCAGCTACTTTAGCAAGGGGCAAGACCATAATTGAATCTGCAGCTTGTGAACCAGAGGTAGCGGATTTAGCAGAATTTCTGATTAAGATGGGAGCTAAGATAAAAGGCCACGGCACACCCATTATAGAGATAGAAGGAGTAAGGCAATTGCACGGTGCCGAACATTCAATAATTCCTGATAGGATAGAGGCAGGCACATTGATGGTTGCATCACTGATTACTAAAGGAGATATCACCATAAAGAATGTTTTTTATCAGCATCTTGGTGCCGTGGTTGATAAATTAGAAGAGGCAGGGGCCTCTATAAGCAAAACCGATACTTCGGTTCGTGTGCGTCTTAAAAGGAGGCTAAAAGCCATAAATGTTACTACCCTGCCTTATCCGTGTTTTCCTACAGATGTGCAGGCGCAGATTATGAGTCTGATGAGTATTACGCCGGGCATAAGCGTGATTACCGAGAAGATTTATCCGGACAGATTTATGCATGTAGCTGAACTTAATCGTATGGGCGCACATATCCAAAGGGAAGGCCCGCATGCCATAGTCGAAGGCGTAAAACAATTATCCGGGGCGCCGGTCATGGCCTCAGATTTACGCGCATCGGCGTCTTTGGTATTAGCCGGATTAGTAGCTTCTGGCAGGACGTCAGTATCAAGGATTTATCATCTCGAGCGTGGATATGAGAATATGGAGGAGAAATTACAAGGACTGGGCGCAAGAATTTGGAGAGAGAAAGAATGATTTTAATGATTGATAATTATGATTCCTTTACCTATAATCTCGTCCAGTATTTAGGGGAATTGGGTGCAAATATCAAGGTATTTAGAAACGACAAAATAACTATAAATAAGATTAAGAAGCTAAGGCCAGTCAGAATTGTTATTTCTCCGGGGCCTGGCAGGCCGGAAGGCGCAGGTATTTCCCGTGATGTGATCAGAGAATTTGCAGGTAAAATTCCTATATTAGGAGTGTGCCTGGGCCATCAATGTATTGGTTACGTATACGCAGGCCGTATTATAGGCGCAAAAAAACTTATGCACGGTAAGACCTCTTTTATTTATCATAATCAGAAGACCATTTTTCGCGGCATACCTAATCCTTTTGAGGCTACGCGTTACCATTCCTTGATTGTAGAGAAAAAGACCTTGCCAGAATGTTTGGAGATAACTGCCTGGACAAAGGAAAATGAAATTATGGGTTTAAAGCATAAAAAGTATCCTCTCTGGGGAGTGCAGTTTCATCCTGAATCTATCCTAACTAAGCCAGGCAAAGATATCCTCGCCAATTTTTTAAACATATGATACAGGAAGCAATAGAAATATTGTCAAACGGAGAAAGCCTAACTGTTTCTGGGATGGAAGCGGTTATGGAAGAGATTATGACCGGTAAAGCAGATACGGTTGAGATTGTTTCTTTTTTAAGTGCATTAAATAAAAAAGGCGAAACAGTAGAAGAGATTACTGCTGCAGTATCTGTTATGCGTAGGCATGTTACCAGAATCCATGTAGATAAAGAATCGCTTCTGGATACCTGCGGGACAGGCGGAGATAAAAAAGGCAGTTTTAATGTTTCCACAATTGTGGCTTTTGTGGCAAGCGGCTGCGGGATTACTGTTGCCAAACACGGCAATCGTTCTGTATCGAGCTCGTGCGGCAGCGCAGACATATTAGAGGCATTAGGCATAAATATCAATATGGCTAAAGAAAAATTAGAAAAATGCCTCAATGACGTAGGGATAGCTTTTTTGTTTGCGCCTAATCTTCATCCGGCGATGAAATATGCTATGCCGGCCAGGAAACAGATAGGAGCCAGGACCATATTTAATATTTTAGGCCCTTTGACTAATCCTGCAGGAGCAACGCATCAGTTGGTTGGGGTATACGACCGTCATTGGACAAATATATTAGCTACGGTATTAGGAAATCTTGGGACGGTACATGCACTGGTTGTGCATAGCGAAGACGGCCTCGACGAGATAGCAACCACAGCTAAGACTTTTGTTTGTGAAGAATATAAAGGCAAATTAAATAACTATGAGATAGATCCGCAAGATTTCGGGTTTTACAAGGTTAAATTGGAGGATTTAGTAGGCGGTACTGTTTCCAATAATGTTAAGATTATGCTTGATGTTTTAAATGGAAAATCCGGACCACATCGGGATATAGTAGTATTAAATGCCGCCGCCGCCATATATGTTGCCGATAAAGCAAAGTCCATAAAAGAAGGGATAAACTTAGCTTCTGAATCTATAGATTCAGGCAGGGCATTAAAGAAATTAGAATTGCTTAAAGAATATTCAAATGAAGCTACAGCTTAGCGAACGATAGCGAAGCTAAGCTGTTTGGCTGAATTTGATACTTGACAATTTTTGAAATGTGCTAAGCATCGATTGCAACCCTTGACTTAAAAATTGTCAAGTATTTAATTCGCACTTATAACTTACTCACACTTTTAGTGTTCGTAAGTTATGCGCTCATTAAAAATGAAAAAAACCGATATCCTAAAGGAGATTATACAAAAAAAGAAAGAAAAAATTCTTTTAGCCAAGCAACAACTTTCTGAAGATGATTTGAAAGCAAAGGTACAGGATTTTCCTCCTACCCGACATTTTATAGAAGCTATAAGTAAACCTAAGCAGATCTCGCTTATTGCTGAGATAAAGAAACAATCTCCCTCCCGAGGCATAATCCGGCAGGATTTTAATCTCCAGGAAATAGCCCGTATTTATCAGGATTGCGGCGTGCAGGCTATATCCGTATTGACTGAGGAGGATTATTTTGGCGGCAATATATCTTATATAAATGAGATAAAAAATCTTACGGACCGTCCCATATTAAGAAAGGATTTTATCTTGGAGCCATATCAGGTTTATGAGTCACGGTTCTGGGGCGCGGATGCCATACTCTTGATTGCGGATTTATTATCCAAAGAAAGATTATCCGAGTTGATGCAGTTGGCTCAGGGGTTAGGACTTGCTTGTTTAGTAGAAATTCATGATGAGAAGGAATTGAAGAAGGTTTTGAGTTTAAGGGTGCCTTTGATTGGAATAAATAACCGTGATTTACACACACTCCAAGTAGATTTTAAGATTACAGAGAAATTGTTCCCTTTAATTCCCAAAGATCAAGCTGTGGTTGTTGAGAGCGGCATCAAGAGCTATCAGGATGTATTATTTTTAAAGATATTGGGCGTAAGTGCGGTTTTGATTGGCGAGGCCTTTATGGAAACGCAGGATATAAAGAAGAAAGTGGAAGAGATAATGGGATGGTGAAAATAAAAATATGTGGGATAACCAATTTAGAAGATGCTTTAAATTCCGTAAAAGCCAATTGTAATGCCTTAGGATTTGTGTTTTGCAGAAAGAGCCCGCGCTATATTACGCCCAAGAAGGCCAGCCAGATAGTTAAACATATACCATCGCATATTTTAAAAATCGGCGTGTTCGTCGATGCCGAAGAAAAAACTATCAAGCGCACAGCCAAATTATGCAATCTGGATATGTTACAATTTCATGGTAATGAATCACCGGAATTTTGTCAGAAATTTAAAGGCTATAAAATAATAAAGGTATTCAGGGTGAAAGATAAAATAAAGCTAAAGAATCTAGTGAATTATAAGACTTTCGCCTATCTTTTTGATACATTTGTAAAATCAAAGATGGGCGGAACGGGTAAGAAGTTTAACTGGATGCTGGTGAGGCATTTGAAGGGTTTGCGTAAGCCCATATTCTTATCCGGCGGTCTTAATGTAAAGAATATCAAAGAGGCGATAAAGCAGGTGCGGCCTGACTGGGTGGATGTCTCTAGTTCCGTTGAGTCAGCGCTCGGCAAGAAGGATCATAAGAAAGTCCAAGAGTTCGTTAAAGCAGCAAAGAGAGCCGTTCTTTAATATTTGCAAAAGACTGCCTCTATGGTATGGAAGAGACTGTCTCCGTAGATAACTATTCCGAAGTAAAACTAGGAGACTGTCTCTGAAATTAAGTTTGCGTCTGCCGAGTCGTGTTCAAAGCAGCACCGCTCAAAATTCCCCAGCGAGGAATTTCTCGCTTCGAGAAACTTCTCGCTCTCGGTAACAACTAAGGATGAGGCGAACCCTCACCCGCATCGAACTTTCTAGATGCTGCTTTCGAACATGCCTCATCATCCGCAAACAAGCAGTTCAAAATTAGAAAATAGAGAAAATAGTGACAGCTACCGTTTTCTTGAAATAAATAATCGCTGTCCCCATTTAGATTTTAGCGGGTGACAAGGCTGTTTTCGGACAGCATGTAGGTTCTGCGAGCGGCCAGGGTTCACCCGCTATACACAGTTCGGTGAGAGCGAGCAGAAACTCCAAGCGAGCCCATTCGCTTCGCTCAGGGCTCGTCCTGAGCTTGCCGAAGCGAAGGACGAGATTTTCCTCGGTGGGGAAAATCGAGCGGTGCTGGGAGAAAATAGCCTTGGCACACGCTAAATGCAATGGGTGACGATGTGAAAAAGTGCCCGTATTGTGCGGAAGAGATACAGGATGAGGCAATAAAGTGCCGGTTTTGCGGCGAGTATCTCAATAAAAAGAAAAAATGGATGAACTGTATTTTTGGTTGTCTTATTACATTTATTATTATAATTCTATCAATAATAGCATTCATATATTTTAGCTTCTTTTTATCCAGGCTAATTTTTCATAAAACATTTTTTTGGAACATTTATAAGATTACAGTTTAATGATAGTCTATAATCATTGAGCTATTGAATTGACTGCTTTTCATTTTTAGCCTATAATAGCGCACATATCAGAAGAGAGGTTTACCCCGTTAGAAATAATAATCTAACAGGGGTAAAAAATTTCTAACGGGGTGAATATGTTACCGGATAGAAAAGGACATTTTAATGGTTTTGGCGGCAGGTTTGTGCCTGAGACGCTTATTTATGCCCTCGACGAATTAGAAAGAGAGTATAAAAAGGCATGCCTTGATAAAAAATTTATTCAACAACTTGATTATTACCTCAAAGAATATGCCGGCCGTCCTACGCCGCTATATCTTGCCCAAAACCTCAGCAAATATCTAGGTATAAATAAGATTTATCTTAAAAGAGAGGACCTGCTTCATACAGGTGCGCATAAGATAAATAATACTTTGGGCCAGGTTCTGCTCGCGATTCGCATGAAGAAGAAACGTATTATTGCCGAAACCGGTGCAGGCCAGCACGGAGTAGCTACGGCTACGGTAGCGGCGATGTTTGGGCTTGAATGTGATATCTATATGGGCGAGGAAGATATCGAAAGACAAAGATTAAATGTCTTTCGGATGAAACTTCTGGATGCAAGAGTAATACCGGTGAAGAGCGGCTCAAAGACGTTAAAAGATGCTACTACCGAAGCGTTAAGGGATTGGGTAACTAATGTACGCACTACACATTATATCATTGGCTCTGTAGTCGGACCGCATCCGTATCCGATGATAGTCAGAGATTTCCAATCCATACTTGGCCGCGAGGCAAAACAACAGATATTAAAGAAGGAAAATAGATTGCCCGACTATCTTGTAGCTTGCGTGGGCGGTGGTAGTAATGCTATAGGATTGTTTCATCCGTTCTTCAAAGATAAAAAGGTAAAATTCATTGGTGTTGAGGCAGCGGGCTTGGGGCTGGCATCAGGAAAGCATGCTGCTACTTTAGTCGCAGGAAAACCCGGTGTTTTACACGGTTCTAAATCCGATCTTTTAGAAGATGAGTTTGGCCAGGTAAAGATTGCCCATTCTATTGCTGCAGGTCTTGATTATCCGGGGGTAGGGCCGGAGCACGCCTATTATAAGAAAATAGGCAGGGCAAGTTACGTGGCAGTCAGCGACAAAGAGGCATTGGAAGGTTTTAAGTTATTGTCCGTGAGAGAGGGAATAATTCCTGCTCTGGAGCCTGCGCATGCCATATTCTATTTAACCAAAATGGCAAAAAAGATTAATAAAGATTCCATTATCATTCTTTGTCTTTCTGGCAGAGGGGACAAGGACTTGGATATTGTAGTGAGGAGTTTAAGGCTATGAATCGTATTGACCAGAAATTTCGTGCATTAAGAAGACAGAATAAAAAGGCATTTATTGCCTTTATTACTGTTGGCTATCCCAACCTCAATATTACAAAGAAACTAATATTGGAATTTGCTAAAATCGGTGTGGATATTATAGAGTTAGGCGTTCCTTTTTCTGATCCCTTAGCAGATGGCCCGATTATCCAGGAGGCATCACAGATAGCTTTAAAAAGAGGAGTTAATCTTAATGATATATTGAATTTAGTAAAGGATGTCAGAAACGATATGGATATACCCCTTTGTTTGATGACTTATTACAACCCTATATTCTGTTTTGGCGAAGAAAGATTTGCCAGAAAAGCTGCTGCCTGTGGCGTAGATGGTATAATCATACCTGACCTTCCTCCCGAAGAAGGCAATTCTTTTATCAGATTAGCCAATAAATCTAATTTAGATACCATATTTTTTCTTTCGCCAACGAGTACGCGCGAACGTATAAAATTTATATCTGGTGTTTCCCGGGGATTCATTTACTATGTTTCTTTAACTGGTGTTACCGGGCCGCGCCAAAATCTTCCTAAGGATCTCACAACTAACCTGAAAGCGATTAAGAAGCTTACTGGTAAGCCTGTCTGTGTCGGATTTGGCGTATCAGGTGCCGAACAAGTAAAAGCGATTTATAAAATTGCCGATGGTGCAATAGTCGGCAGCGCTATTATTAAGAAAATTAGAGAAAATATAGGTAAAGCATATTTAGTCAAAAGGGTCGGTAAATTCGTTTCTGGTTTAATGGCATAAATTCAATCCTTCGACGCACCCCGATCTAAAGACCGGGGTTTGCTCAGGATTGTACTTCGGCTTCGTCTCAGTATCCTCGCCGAAAATCCCGAGCGCAAGCGAGGGAATACTGAGCGGCGCTTTCGGCTTCGCTTAAATGGCAAAGTTTAGCGTCGTCGAATGTATCAATGTACAGAAAGACAGTATTAGAAAATGGTTTGAGAATTATTACTCATCCTATGAAGAGGATGCAATCCGTGGCTTTGGGTATCTGGATAAAGGTAGGCGGCAGGCATGAGACTTCCGAATATAAAGGCATTGCCCATTTTTTAGAACATCTTGCCTTCAAGGGCAGCAAAAAATATTCTTATCGTAAGATAAAAGAATCAATAGAAGGCGTAGGGGGTTCTTTAAACGGATTTACCTCTGAAGAATTGACCTGTTATTTGGTGAAATTGCCGAACTTGCATCTGGGTTTAGCACTGGATGTTTTATCGGATATGGTCATAAATCCTCTATTGCAGCCCGAGGAGATTGAAAAGGAGAGGACTGTAATCCAAGAAGAAATAAAAATGTATAAAGATTTGCCTCAGAGTTATGTTTATGAATTACTCGATGAACTCTTATGGCCTGAACAGCCCCTTGGTATGCCTATCATAGGTACAAATGAATCTACTAATCGGATAAAAAGAGAAGAACTTTCTCTATTCAAGAAACAATATTACGTGCCTTCGAATATAGTAGTTAGTGCTGCGGGCTTATTAGAGCATAATAAGTTCACAAACAGGATAAGGAGTATTTTTTCTTCTCTTAAGAGTAACGATGTAAGCCTATTTCTTAAAGTTAGAGAGGAACAGCATCGATCGCAATTGAAGTTATTACATAAAGATACGGAGCAGACACATCTGGTTTTGGGATTTCATAGTTTTAGAAGAGACCATCCTTTAAGATACGCACTTGGGCTTTTACACATAATATTAGGTGCGAATATGTCCAGCCGTCTATTTAATGAATTGAGAGAGAAAAGAGGCTTGGCTTATGAAATCGGCACACAGGTTAAATATTTTCAAGACACGGGTGCGTTTATTGTGCATGCCGGTATTGATAATCGTAAAGTGAATGAGTCAGTAGAATTGATTTTAAAAGAATTAGAAAAAGCTAAGGATAAACTTGTAAGTATCGATGAATTTAAGCGGGCAAAAGAATTCTATTCAGGACAACTTGCCCTTTCTTTGGAAGAAACGCTGGACCATATGCTTTGGATTGGCGAATCCACAGCCACGCTCGGCGAGGTTTATTCCTTAAAAGACATAACGAAAAAGATAAATAAGATAAAACGCGAAGATATCCGTGAGGTTGCTGATTATATATTTAAAGAAAAAAGTTTAAACCTTGCACTTATTGGTCCCCTTAAAGATAGTGAACAGAGCCTTTACAGCCTGCTGAGGCTAAATTAAAATAATGTCCTCTATATTCTCTATACCCATAGTATTAATATTCGTATTCCTCTTAGCACTGGCGTCTTTTTTCTTTTCTGCTTCTGAGACCGCAGTAATAGGTTTAAGCAAAATACGCCTGCGCCATATGATTACAAAAGGGATAAAGCGTGCCCAAAGTATTCATCGGCTGGTAACAAAGTTAGATAAATTTATCGCAGCTATTTTAATCGGTAATAATTTTGCGAATATTGCCATATCTGCTATTGTAACGGCAATATTTGTGCATATATTGGGTTATAATTGGGGCGTAATCGTTGCTACATTGTTATCGGCATTATTTATACTTATTCTTTGTGATATAACCCCCAAAATATTGGCTACTAAACACACAGAAAGAATTGCCCTGTTCACCTCACCCATTATGGAGGTATTTATTAAGGTATTCCATCCGATTATTCTTTTCTTTACCGGCACCAGCAACCTTATCTTAAAGATATTTAGGATAGGGGTTACCAAGAGATCGCCTTTAATTACCGAGGAAGAATTACGCATGATGATTGAAATCGGTAAAGAAGAAGGAGTCCTTAGCGATGAAGAGAGGAAGATGTTACATTGTATTTTTGAGTTCGGCGATACAAAGGTAAGTGAGGTAATGGTGCCAAAAGAGAAAATTATCGGCATCAATATAAATTCTACCCCTGAACAATTATTGAATATTTTTGTAGAAGAAGGTCATGCCCGGTTACCTGTTTATGAAAATTCTGTTGATAACATTATCGGTATAATTTATGCCAGAGATTTACTTTATGTACTGAGGGATAAGGGCCTATTTGTATTGCATGACCTCATACACCAGGCATACTGCGTACCCGGAACATTACGGGTGAATGAGCTACTGAAAAGATTTCAGATAGATAAAGTTCAGATTGCTATTGTGGTTGATGAACACAAAATGACAATTGGCCTGGCAACATTGGAGGATTTAATTGAAGAAATCGTTGGTGAGATTGAAGAAGAACATACCAACCACGGTTTAGATAAGAATTGATTGACACATAAATTAACCTGTGATAATATAACCAATATTATTAAAGACATCCTGCCAAAAATAGCGGGATAAATTCGCACTTATAACTTATGTCGGAGCTAATTAAAAATAATTATTCCATAAGTTATGTGCTTATTTAAAAAGGAGGATAAGAAATGGCAGAAAAGGGATACTGTGTGAAGTGCAAAAAGTCCAGAGAGATGAAGGATGAGCAAAAAGTTACGATGAAAAACGGCCGTTTGGCAGCAAAAGGAAAATGTCCTGAGTGCGGCACAGGGATGTATAGGATTTTGGGAAAGAAATAATTACCCAAGACACCGAACTTTACTGAATCAGTGGAATATTTTTCAGTATTTGGATAACGTTTTTTAAGATTGTTATATAGAGCGCCCACTATGATTGTTAAGGAGGTAAGGTAGAAATAGAGCCAAAGAAAATAGCACTGCGTATTGCAGCGGTCGCTAAATCTAAAAAAGCTAAGCGCGTAATTGCCTTGGATATGCGCAGCGTCAGTACTTTTTGCGATTATTTTGTTATCCTAAGCGCCGCTTCCCTGAGACAGGTAAATGCAATTGCGCAAACTATAGAAGAAGATTTAGCTAAAGATAGAATAAAATCTCTCTCTAAGGTTACTGCCAACGATGAATCGGGCTGGGTAGTTTTAGACTTTGCATCCGTCGTGGCACACATCTTTTATGAACCGACGAGAGAGTTTTATTCTTTAGAGAGATTGTGGTCCGATGCCAAAAGGGTGAGAATTCCCAGAGGCTAAGGAAAGTAATTTTGGTTTCTCTTCTTTTTTATATTTTCCTCTCACGCTTTACTCGCTCGCCAATCCATGTATTCAAAAATAAGATGAGAAAAGATATCCAAGTTTTACTGATATCGATAATAAAAGACTCATTAAAAGATCTGAATCTGCATGAGGCTTACGATGAATTTTTGTGTTTGGACATTCCGCAAGATATTAGGTTTGGCGACCTTTCGGCTAATATTGCTCTTCGGTTAAGTAAAGCGACAGCTAAATCTCCTTTGGAAATTGCCACAGCCCTGACAGATAATATAAAGAAATATTTAGAAAGAAGTATCTTAAAAGATTATATAAGGGAAGTTAAGGTCGAGGGCGCAGGATTTATTAATTTTTATTTAAGCAATAATTACTTTTATGAACAGTTACACGACGTAATCTTAAGAGGCAAGGACTTTATAAGGGCGAATGTCGGTAAGGGCAGGCGCGTGCTTATTGAGTTTGTGAGCGCAAATCCTACCGGGCCTTTATCCGTGGCTCATGCCAGGCAGGCAGTAGCTGGAGATGTGTTGGCAAATATATTGGATTGTTTAGGTTTCCGTGTAAAAAGAGAATATTATCTCAATGATGAGGGTAACCAAATAAATATATTAGGTAAGTCTATAGAGTTAAGGCTTAAGGAACTGTCCGGGGAAAGGGTAGAATTCCCCGAAGACCATTATCAGGGAGAGTATATCTATGATATAGCCAGACAAATCAAAGACCAAAGACTAAAGGTCGAAGATTTTTCAGACTACGGCGTAAAGTACATATTAAAGATAATAAAAAATGAACTCAATAATTTCGGGGTAAGATTTGATTATTGGTATAGCCAAAAAGAATTGAGGAAAAGTGGCAAGATAAATAGGGTATTGAATTTTTTAAAGAGAAAAAGGTTCATATATGAACAGGACAGCGCTCTATGGTTTAAGTCATCCATGTTTGGAGATGACAAGGACAGGGTAGTTGTAAAGAGCGACGGAACTTATACGTATTTAGCACCGGATATTGCCTACCATCAGGATAAATTTAAGCGCGGATTCAGCTGGTTAATAAATCTCTGGGGGCCTGACCACCACGGTTATATAAACAGGCTTAAGGCAGCAGTTGCGGCGCTAGGTAAAAATCCCGATTCCTTGTCGATTATTATTGTGCAATTAGCCTCTATATTTAGAGAAGGTAATCCCATACAGATGTCCACGCGCCGCGGCCAATATATTACTTTACGTGAAGTGCTCGATGAAGTAGGCCTTGATGCCTCAAGATTCTTTTTCCTTATGCGCCGCACAGCAAGCCACTTAGATTTCGATTTAGATATTGCTAAAAAACAGACATCAGAAAACCCAGTTTATTATGTACAGTATGCCCATGCCAGGATCTGCAGTATTTTACATAATAGTCCTGTTAAACTTAAATTTAAGGATATAGATTTGACTGTATTAAAAGAAAAAGAAGAGATAGAGTTGATAAAAAAGTTATGTCAATTCTCTTATATATTAAATATCTGTTTTACTACCTTAGATCCGTACATGCTGACAGTTTATTTACAGGCGCTTGCAGAAAGTTTCCATAAGTTCTACGATAAACATCGCGTATTAGGTCAAGACGATAAGTTAACTAAAGCACGATTAGCCCTGATTGAAGGGGCGAGGCTGGCTATATCTAGCGGGCTGGATTTACTTAGCGTATCAAGGCCGGAAAAGATGTAATGCGAAGCCACAAAATATTAAAGTTTGCCCCTGCCGATACCCACCTACAAAATACTTTAAGCAGAGAATTAGGTATTTCTAAGATCCTTTCCCAGATATTAATAAACCGCGGTATCAATAATATAGATGAGGCAGAAAAATTTTTAAATGCAAGCCCAGATCATCTTTTAGATCCCTATTTATTTTCGGATATGCAAAATGCAATCAATCTTATCAAGAAGGCAGCTAAAAATAAAAAGAGGGTAATGATTTTTGGCGATTATGACGTGGATGGCCTGACTGCCCTTGCTTTATTAAAGGAGACACTTTCTAAGATAGACCTGGATGCAGTTCACTATATACCGCATAGAATAAAAGAGGGTTACGGGTTAAACAAAAATACCATTCATTTTGCAAAACAAAAAGGTATAGCACTTTTGATTACAGTAGATTGCGGAACAAATAATAATGAAGAGATACAGGAATTAAGGCGTCACAATATAGATGTAATAATAACCGATCACCATGAACCTGTAAATCACGATGTTGCACTTTCTGCCTCTGCAATTATAAATCCCAAAATAAAAGATTGCCGTTACAAATACAGAGATTTGGCTGGCGTAGGCGTAGCTTATAAACTTTGTCAAGCTATCGCGGGTAAGAAGTTGTTTGAAAACTTGGATTTGGTTTCTTTAGGCACAATTGCAGATGTAGTTCCGTTGACCGGCGAAAATCGCGTAATTGTTAAAGAAGGTTTAATAAAACTCGCGCATACTAAACGCCCTGGGCTAAAGGCGCTTATAGAAATAAGCCGTATCAAAGGCAAGAAGATGACCTGCGGTTTTGTGAGTTTTATACTAGGGCCCCGTATCAATGCTAGCGGACGCATGGACACAGCTGAAACCGCTTTAAATTTGCTTATGAGCAAGACAGATGAAGAGGCAGGGGAATTTGCCAGGGCTATAGAAATGCATAATCGTCAGCGCCAGAAGATAGAAGGGAGGATTTTAGAAGAAGCGCATGATTTAATTGAGCGGGAGATCAATTTTAAGGAACATAAAATTATCGTTATCGCTAAAGAAGATTGGCACCAGGGTGTTTTGGGTATAGTAGCTTCCAAGCTTGCAGATAAATTTTATAGACCAACTATTGTTATATCTAAAACCAGTGGTTTATGTAAAGGCTCAGGCCGTTCAATAAAAAATTTTCATTTGTTCCAGGCACTCCTGGAATGCAAAGATTTTTTAAAGACATTCGGCGGGCATAGCCATGCCGTGGGTCTTATTATAACTAATAATAATATAGAAGACTTCAGGAATAAAATTAATCGCTTTGCAAAAGAAAAATTAGTTTTAGAAGATTTACTACCTAGTTTGGAGATAGATATGGAGTTATCCCTGTCAGACCTCAATCAGGAAATTATAACGGAGTTTGAGAAGTTAGAGCCTTTTGGCACAGGTAATCCTGAGCCGTTATGTTATACCAGAAATCTTAAGGTAAGAGGAGAACCGCAAGTTTTAGGCAGGGAAACATTAAAATTCTGGGTTACCGACGGCCATATTACTTCTCAGGCAATAGGATTCGGGATGGCTAGTTTTAAAGATAGCCTGACTGATGCCGATAGTTTTGATCTGGTATATACTCCCAAAATTGACGATTGGCAGGGCGAGGGAAGCGTTTTATTAGAAGGCAAGGATATATTTTTTAGATGAGACTTAGGCTTTTTTTACCCGACCTTTTTTGATACATTTTGTACAAACGTATACTTTTTCAGGTCGGTTATTTATTAAGATACGGATCTTTTGAAGGTTAGGAAGGAAACTGCGAGCGGTTGAACGGGTTACTTTTTTACCTGTTCCGCCTTTCTTTTTAGCGAGGCCTTTTCGCACAATGCTTTTTCCTGCAACTTTCGTTTTCTGGCATATAGCGCATATTTTTAGCATATCAATCTTCTCCCATAAAGACCAAAGTATACTTGAAAA
>Ga0180732_1000612_pt1 | contig 28323 bp, 28 predicted proteins | sample KR11_01MetaG_FD_148674 | JGI IMG/M metagenome (GOLD analysis project Ga0180732, IMG submission 148674) | Groundwater microbial communities from the Olkiluoto Island deep subsurface site, Finland - KR11_0.1 MetaG | ecosystem: Environmental > Aquatic > Deep subsurface > Groundwater | place... | reverse complement strand
TGGGTTTGTGGCTAATATTGTCAACTTTCGCATGCTTTGCAGATTAAATACTGCATAACAGGCGAAAACTGACAACGAGGAGTTTTAATTTGTTTCAAAGTTTAATTATTTTGCAATGGGTCTTATGAATCCCCGAAGGACAAGCCTATGGGGCAGACAAGTATTAAGTATAAATCCAGAATTAAATTATACTTAATATTAGTACTTTTACAAATTTTGCCTCAAAAATGCCAAATCTTGGCTAATATTAGCGTAAATCACGTTAATTAAGAATGTGCTTTAAATAAAGCAAATGTATTACTAACGTGGTTTTGGCTTAATGTAGCGATAAAATGGCAATTTTGGGCTTATTTTTGTAAGAGTACTGTTAATACTGAACCTTTCTATGCCGCCCCTTAACTAAAATAATCGCAATGATTAAATAATATAAAACAAAAAGGACGCTATTAAAGTTTTTAATCTCCGCGGCGGCCCAGTAAAAACTTGCCAAATATTCAATTGTTCGCAATTGGTAAGTTAAAACCAGCCACGCAAAATAACCGACGAGCTTTGCCAATTCCAGCCAGACAAAGCCGAAAGTCGCGGAGAGAAACCCCAAAATCATCGCTATCGGCACAAAGGGAAGAATTAAAACATTGGCAAGCGGCGCGACAAGAGACATTTTGTCAAAATTATAAATTAAAACGGGCAAGGTCATAATCTGGGCGGATAAAGTCAGCAATAAAATGCTTTTAATTTTCAGCGTATCCGGAATTTTTTGGAAATAATGATCCAAAATCGGATAAAGCCAGATAATTCCCATTACCGCCAAAAAGGAAAGCAAGAATCCGATGTCAAATCGCAAAATTTTCGGGTTAGCCGCTATCATCAAAACCGCGGCAAGAACAATCGCGTTTAAAAAACTATTTAGCCGTCCGGTTTTTATCGCCAAAAGAAGCAGTCCGCCCATTATTCCGGCTCTTACGGCCGAAGCGGGCGCGCCGACCATAATAATGAATAAAATAATCGCGGCGAGCGAAATCCAGAAGGACTGGGTCCGGGAAAAACCGATAAGAAGCGCTACTTCCAGAATTATCACGGCGATAATCGTAACATTAAAACCCGAAACCGCGACAATGTGGCTCGTGCCAGTCGCGGCAAAATCGTTTTTCAGCTTCTCGGTCATTGACGAGCGGTCGCCAAGCAAAAGTCCGCTTACCAGAGACGATTCCGGATCCGCTATCGCCGCTTTGAGCTTTTCCCTGAATTTGTCTTTCACCTTGAAAATCAGGATGTAAGCCGGACCGCCTTGTCCGGAAGAAATCAGCTTGGTTTTGGGCGAATACATTGTTGAATAAATGCCGTCTTTGGCCAAATATCCCGCGTAATCAAAAGAGTTGAAGCTTTCGGGAGATTTCAGTTTTCCATTAAATTCCACCAAATCCCCGTATTTATAAGCCGGATAATGCGGCATTGTTATTAAAATTTTTCCAAAATCTTTATTGGCGACCACATAACGGGTATCTTTTATCCTGATATCCGGTTCGTCTGAAACCACGCCTTGAAAAATAATGTTTTCGCTGGAATTATTTGGTCTGTTCAAAAAACCTTGGCTGTCAGAAACCGATTGATAGCGCCAAACACCCAGAATTATGAAAATTATTGAAAATCCGGCAATAACTAATTTTTTATTCCGCCAAAAAACGCTAATAAGAATAACTGCGAAAATCGCCGCGGCAAACAACCCCGCAGGCGGGACTTTTATAAAAGACGCTATCAGAATTCCCAACACAAAGCTCAAGCAGAAATAAAGAAAAATTTTGGAGTTGGTAAAACTAATTTCCATTTTTTATTTCTTTTATTGACAAAATCATACCGAAAGAATAGTATATGAATAAGTCAATTTATTGCTAAACCAAAGACTAAATACCAAAAATCAAAGCCACAGATTAAAAACCTTTAAATATTCGGTTTAATTATTTTTACATTGTGGTTTTGGTGTTTGGTTTTTGCATTTTGGTTTTTACAACCTGATTGATCGTGAAAATCAGCTAAAAATTATAAAACTAACTAACTCTTAAAAATAAAGTCATGTTGTCCATCCGCGACCTGGAAAAAGGAATGTATATCGCTATTGACGGCGCGCCATACGAAGTAGTGGACCGCTTTTTCCGCGCCAAACAGCAGCGCGAATCAACCGCAGTGGCAAAACTGAAAAATCTGCTTACCGGAGCGGCGATTGAAAAAACATTTCAGGCGGCCGCTACTATTGAAGAAGCGCATTTGGACGAAGTACGCGCGCAGTTTTTGTATAAAGACGGCGGCGATTTTAATTTTATGAATGAAAAGACCTACGACCAGTTCTCCCTTTCAAAAGAACAGCTTAAGGAAAAAGCGCATTACCTGCTTGAAGAAATGCGGGTTAAAATCAAGAGTTTTCAAGGGACTCCTCTTACGATTGAATTGCCCCCCGAAGTGAATTTGAAAGTTGTTGACGCGCCGCCCGGAGTGCGCGGAGACCGCGAGACCGCCGGAACGAAAACTGTCACCTTGGAAACCGGATTGCAGATTGATGTTCCGCTCCATATCAAGGAAGGCGATGTTTTGCGCATAAAAACAAAAACCGGAAAATACGACGGAAAGGTAGAGAGATAAACTCAATTATAAAAAGATTCTTTTCTGTCATTGCGAGTGAACCATTAATGCGGGTATGGCAATCTAAAATTTGTTGTTAATGTCAAATTTCTAATGTCAAATGACAAATCAATGTCAAGGCTCAAATGTCAAAAACTTTGTCATTGGGATTTTGGATTTGAATTGACATTTGTCATTCAGATTTTGACATTTAAATATAGAATACTTCACCAATCCACCTTCTTCATTGCGATAATAAAAACCGAGTTTTTAAAAAAGCTCGGCTTTTTTATATCCCAACTATCTCCACAATCTTATTGCGCGACACTTCGCCTTTGATAATTTTCACTTGCGATTTTGCAACCTTGAAATAATCAGCCAATAATTCAATTACTTTTTTATTCGCCTTGCTGTCTTCAGGAGGCGCCGTGACATAAACTTTATAAGAATTGCCATTAAACGCATCTATGCCTCCCAATGCCAAAACTTGCTGTTTTTCCACCTTATTTTCTTTAGCATGCGGCGTGATATGGCAAATTATGCGCATAAATTAAAAAAATAATTTTTTGTTACTTTAAAAACAGCTTCGCCAAGCGAATTTCATCATAAGAATATTTTTCTCCTAAAAATTCAAAAACCGGCTTGAGTTTTTCATCGCCGCATTTTTCAAGCGCTGTTTTTATTTTTTCAAATTTCTCCGGCGGCGGCTTTAGATAGGCAATGTCAATATTTTCGCCGGCTTCAAGAAGTTTTTCAATGTGGCTCGCGATTGTGCCTTCCGTAAATCCTTCCTCTTTAGCGATTGCAGGCAATGGAAGTTTTTGCGAAACCATTTCTTTTGTCTTGGCATATCTTGTTCTCCCCGCTTTCACCATCCTTTTAATTTTATTGATTCTTCTCTCTCCGCGATCGGGAACTTCCAAGAAAGAAATATTATTTTCTTTCGCGTAATTATTTATAACTTCCAGAAAAACGCCTCCGAAGCTCTCTAACTTTCTGCTCCCTACTCCTTCAATTCTTGAAAAATTATTTTTATCATTCGGAAAATAATGCGCCATCTCTTGAAAGGAAACATCACTGAAAATCATAAACGGCGGGACACCTTGCTTGTCCGCGATTTGTTTTCTTAAAGCGCGCAATTTTTCAAAAAGCCCGCGATCATATTCTATTTCTTGCCTTGAAACATTTTCATACAAATTCCTAGAATATTCTTTGGCTTTTGAAATTTCCAGCGATTCTTTTTGTTTGAGAAATTTAATTCCCTTATTTGTAACTGAAAGCGTAGGATATTTTCCTTCGCTTACTTGGAGAAGATTCAGAGTAACAAGCGACCTCATAATATTTTTCATTTCGTCTTCCGTAAAATCGGAAACAATGCCAAAAACAGAAAGCGTGTCATGCCCGTTATTGACAATCTGTTCAGTCGGTTTTCCTTTAAGAACATTGATGAGATATTTTTTTCCAAACCTATTTCCCGTTTTAATGGCGCAAGAAAGTATTTTCTGGGCTATTTCCGTCGCGTCAAACTTCACCTGCGGCCGCAGGCAGATATCGCATGCTCCGCAGCCGGCGTTTTCGCCGTCAGTATTTTCGGGAAAAATATATTCTTCTCCAAAATAGCTTAAGATAAATTTTCTTCGACATCCCGTCTGCTCGCAATATTCTATAATCTGATCCAGTTTTTTCAAAGCGCCGCCGCGCTCTTTGTCATTCTCAACTTGATCAATGAAAAAATCATGTTTTCTCCTGTCGCCATAAGAATAAAACATCACGCATTCGCTCGGCAGTCCGTCTCTCCCAGCCCGCCCGACTTCCTGATAATATCCTTCCAACGTTTTGGGAAATGTATAATGAACAACGAGACGAACGTCCGGCTTGTCGATTCCCATCCCGAAAGCGATGGTGGCAACTATAATTTGCGCTTCGTCTTTGATAAACAGTTCCTGATTTCTTTTTCTTGTTTCGCTGTTAAGTCCGGCGTGATACGGCAAAGCGTTAAATCCTTCCAGCTTCAAGTCTCCCGCAATTTGTTCCGTGTCTTTACGAGAAAAACAATAAATAATCGCCGATTCGTTTTTATGCTTTTCAAGAATGCGGACAATCCTGTCAAAGGCGTTTTTCTTCCTGGTTATAAGAAAAGAAAGGTTTTCCCTGTCAAAACTGGAAACGCATATTTTCGGATTATTCAAAGAAAGCTGTTCTATAACATCCTCGCGGACTTTTGCCGTTGCGGTTGCTGTAAGGGCGATAATCGGAACCTGCGGAAATTGCTTTCGGAAGATTTTTAAGTTGCGATAATCATGGCGAAAATCATGCCCCCACTCGGAAATACAATGCGCTTCGTCAATGGCGATTAAATCTATTTTCAACGATTGCAAAAATTTCTGAAACAACTCCAGCGCCAGCCGCTCGGGAGCCAGATAAAGAATCTTGACTTTCCCCTCCAAAGCATTTTTCTGAATTTGAACAATTTCAGAATAAGGCAAAGATGAATTTATATATTCCGCGGCGATTCCATTGGCTTTTAAACCGTCCACCTGATCTTTCATCAAAGCAATTAAAGGAGAAATAACTAAGGTAATCCCCTCAAATTTCAAAGCTGGCAACTGATAGCACAAAGACTTCCCGCCCCCGGTCGGCATCAAAACAAAAGTGTCCTTTTTATTCAAGACATTATTAATAATCTCCTCCTGCAAAGGACGGAATTCATCATAGCCGAAATATGTTTTAAGAAGTTGTTTCATTTTAAAAATCTATTATGCTGCCAGTATGATAATACATATTACCATACTATAATCATACTAATCATTTTAAATCAAAATTTTATTTTTTAATTCTTGATTCGAAAACCATGCTTATAAACTTATTTTAAACTAATCCAACGGGCTATAGTCTTGGCTAATTGCGCTTTATGATTATCAAATTTATGATCAGCGCCTTTAATAATTTCGTATGAGAAATCCGGTTTATATTCTTTTAGTATATCTACTGCTCTTTTAGCGTCGCCCCATGCATATTCATCCTTTTCTCCATATACAACCAGCATTGGTTTAGTAATGGACTTGAAATAGCGGAAAAGGGGCTTACGGGATAATTTTACTTTTTTAATTACCTCATAAAAGGGAAATACATTATAATCTCCGTCAGGATTTGCAATATCATAAAAACCTGTATAAGAAAATATAAAGTCATAAGGCAGTAATTCGAGCATAATTTCTTTTCCACGGCCTGTTTTTATTTTTTCTCTTGCTCTGGATAATAGTTTTCTAAATTTGACTTTACCAAGCAGATTGTAATAAAATCCGGCGTCATCCCCGCTTGAAAGCAAAACATATTTTGCAACCTTATTTTTTGGTTTATAAAAATTGTACACGCATATCTTATTGGCTCCGGTAGAAGCCCCAATAAGATAAAACTTTTTATAACCCAGCTTTTGAAGAAAACTAATGGCACCATCAATATCTTCTACACACTCCTTAATTTTCTCGTACGCCATGCCAAATTGTTTTCGCTCTATCTTACCATGCTTCTTTACATTGAGTTTTTTAATTAAATGGGCGCCGCGATTATTGAAAAATAAGATTGAAATTTTACAACCATTAAGAATATTAGCTAATGCTCGATTTTTAATTTCGTCATAAAAAACAGACGAACTGCCGTTGCCATGCAAATAAATAGTTATCTCGTCAGATTTTTTTGCATTATACAACAGTCCGGGAAGCGTAAGCCCGTCTCTTGTGGTGAATTCAATAAACTTAGAGTTTGACATAACAATAATTTTTTTATTTCTTGAAATTTTAAGCTTATTTTATTTTAGTATGGTAATACATATTACCATACTGTTTAAAAAATCTATTTTTCAACCAGCGAATCCTTTAGCAATTTACTCTGCCATTCAAACGCTTCGCGGGCGGTGATTCTTAGTTTTTTCATCAGGACTATTTCCTGCGTCATCAAACGCAATAAATGCAAATGCAGCAAGTCGCTTTTTTTGTACAAATCGCGATAAATTGGATGATCTTGGTTGATATAAATCGCGTTGCCCTCGCTCAATACTTCCGGACCATATTCGCCCAAGCTCACAATGCCGCAGGAAATCCCCAATTTTTTTATTCTGATTTTTTTCATTACGAGCGGCTTCGCCTCAACTTTTGTCTCTTCTTTTTCACTTTCAATGTCTTCTTTGGTTTTATCTTCGGTATTATTTTTACTGCCATCGCTTGATTTTTCATTCTTAATATCTCGTTCTTCCTGTTCGGAATTTTCATCTTTCTGCGTCAAAGACTTTGCGGAAAAATCAGCGCTTGCCGCCATCGCCTTTTTTCTTCCCTCTTCTTTTAGGCGAGTAACTGCTCTTCCCTGCGGAACAAAATCAGGGTTAAGTAGGAGCGCTTCTCTGATATCTTTCATTGTTTCCTGCAATTCTTTCGTGATTTTTTTGATATTTTTGACATCGCTCTGGTTTCTGATGTCTTTGAGCACTTTATCCAGCTCCGCCTGCATCAGCTGATGGAATAATTTGTATTCCGGACTATCGGTGATAAAATCGCTCCGCGAAGAAATCAGCGGCAGAAAATCAGCGTTAACGCTTCCGGTAATTCTTGAGGTTCCCTGTTGATGTTTTTTCTCAAGCCCGAATAATTCCCGTTTTATAAAAACCTGCTTCACTCGGCATTCCGCTCCCGGCTCATCAATGTCTCTGGCGCTTAAAGCAACTATGATCTCTCCCTCAATTTTTCCGAACATTGTTTTTATTTTAATCGGAATAACTTTGCCAGCCACCGTTTTAGCGGTTATTTTTTTGTTATTCAGAAAAATACTGAATTTTCTGGCGCGCAATGGCACGGACTGTTTCAGATATTTTTCCACCTCGCCCACGCTAATTTTCTTTTTTAATTTATTCAAAATTATTTTCGTGCCTTCTTTGTCCAGCGGAGACGCTTTTTCCCTTTCAATCGGCAATTCCCAGTTGTCCGATTTTTTCCAATCAGCGCTGTCAAAAATTATCGTGCATTTATTTTTACCTTTGACGCTTTGCACAATAAATTGCTCTGCCAAAGACAAGGCGGAAAATTTTCCAATTCCAAACTGCCCAATTTGTTTTCTTCCAAATCGCGGAGAAACATTTCTCATTCTCTTTATCTTCCGAGCCGATCGTAAAAAATTGCGCCAATCCTTTCTCCGCTCATTCCGCTTCCATTGTCTTCCACCGTGATTTTATCATCCTCAATCATCACAAAAACATCCGTTGCATCCGCGTCACAAGCGTTATTAACGAGTTCCCTGATAAACTCCACGCTCTCCCGATACATTTTCTCCCCCAAAGTAAAAAGATGGCTTTTGTCCACCGTGATTTGAATTTTTGAATACTTATTGAACATAGTCAGTTTTTAAAAATAATTTTCTTAGTTTTATTTTTTTAATCTTATCGGTATATTCAATCATTTTATTTTTATTACCAGACGATCTTAAATCATTCGCCCATTCGCGCGAATGAGGGACATAAGAAATCGCGTTTATAATTTTCCTTTATCCTAAGCCATTATATCAACCTCCAGTATGGTAATACATATTACCATACTGTTTAAACTTGGTTGTTCCTGTGGTGAAAATAAATCCTGCAATTAAGTTTATTCTTTTTACAAAATTCGTTTATGTTATTTTCTTCAACATTCCAATAATTACTATCTTTTGAATAAATTCTTTTGTATTTCTCAATAAATTCAGGTTAGAGCATTTATTTTTTACTATTAAATTTATTGAAAAATATTTCTTTTCCGCCCCGATAGAATCTTTGAGAGAGCAAAAAAGTCTTTTGTCAATACTATGATAATTCATATTACTTAGTGAAGTGACTTAGAGTCTAATTTCTTTTTCCAACCAAGGGATATGCTCGTTTTTTCTTTTCCAGAAAAGATCTTCCCAAATGTAATGGACTGCCAATTGTTTGTATTTTCCAAATTTTTCAAAATGTTTCAAAAGTTTTTCAACCGGGACTGGATTTTCAGGGTTTTTATTAAAAAATAGTTTAGAATATATTTTCTGCTCCCACGGTGAAATGTGATTGAAAAAATCCCAGTGGTGAAAAACATCAAAAAGGATATACCAAACCGTAGCGGGTCCAACTCCATAAAGTTCAAGCAGTTCTTTCATTTGGATTTCTCTATCTTTCTTTCTTAAATCAAATTCGTTAATTATCCCTTTGGCAAATTGTTCGTCTATTCTCTTGATTGATTTTGCCCGATAGCCGACTTTCAGCGCGCGCAAATCTTCTTCGCTTATTTTCTGGAGCCCGCCCTCGCTCCAAAAACACCGGAGTTTTTTGCCGTCAAATTCAAGCAAAGTTCCGAAATTTTCAAGGAGCGCTTGGAACATTTGCACGGTTCTTTTGACTGTGGCATTCTGAAGCACGATCCCGATAATTATGTACTCATATAAAGAGCCATGATGTCCCGGCCTCATGCCTTTTAGTCTTTTGATAGACGGAGCCAGTATCTTATCATTTCCAAAAACGCGGTAAAATTCTTTCAAATTGAAATCCAAATTATATTTGTATTTGATCTCTTCTGTTAAAGTTTTAACAAGATTCTCTGATAAATTCTTCTGGGAATAAATTTTTATTTCAATTAGAGGATTATTAGTTGTTCCTTTGTTTATAAATTTCAATCCTAACGAAGCTTTTCTCCACCTCCAAGTCTGCCAGCGAATACTGGGTTCCCAATAATTATCAGGAGAAGGAAAATGTCCCGGCTTATGAAATGTCGTATCAAAGGCGAATGGCGCTGTCGGTTTAATCTTAACTGTTTTTTGAAGTTTTAATTTGATTGATTTTTTCACAAGTTGCTTTCATGCCGGCAGTATGGTAATACATATTACCATACTGAAACATTATTATAATCTTGAAATTAATAAACTGTTTTCTCGTCAATTGAAAAATATTTATTTTCCGCGTCTATTGTCGCTTTGCAGCCAATCGGAAAAATATAATTTTCCACGCAATGGCCGAGTTCGCCGATTTCTAAAATCGGGAATGAATAATCTTTTGCAACCTCTAAAAATACTTCGCCCGCTTTCCTGTCTTGACTTTTGTCTTCCATGTGTGAACCATAAAAATGACCTAAAATCACGCCGTTTATCTTGTCAAAAATTCCGGCTTGCCTGAAATGAGTAAAAGCTTGGTCTATCGCGGCAATATTATACATATACGATTCAAGGAACAAAATTGCGCCTCTGTAATCCGGTTTAAAAGCTGTGTTTTCAAGATTAACAAGGCAAGTTATATTTCCACCGATGAGTTTTCCTTTGGTCTTACCTTTGCGCACGCATTGCCAACCCTCATATTTTTCATTTTCATTTAGTTTATCCAAACCCTTCCAGTCCGAATTCGGTTGTAGTTTTCCAACATTTCCCTCAAGCCAAGTCTTGATCAAATTTTCTTTGATTATCGCTGACATCGGTTCGCCAAAAGTGAAAATTAGATCAGGACCATGATAGGTTATCAAACCGGTTTTTGAAAATATCGGATTTAAGAGTGTCGTCCCGTCGCTAATCCCGGAAAATATTTTGGGATTATTCTTGATCAAATCAAAATCCAAACCGTCCAAAAGATTATTCGCGGTTGAACCGCCAATAGACATTATCACCGCTTTTACGCTTTTGTCGGCGAACGCTTCGTGAATATCGCGTAGCCGCTCTTCCGCAGTTCCACTTGAATAATAATATCTTCCCAAAGCATTCTTTCCGGTTTTTACTTTTAACCCCAAACTTTCCAGAAATTTTACGCCGTTATTAAATTGTCCTTTCAATTCTTTGGGCACTCCGCCTGACGGCGACACAATCATTACAGTATCGCCTTTTTGCAGTCTTTTTGGTTTAATGATTTGCATAAAATTTTATGAATCGCGTATAATTTATTAAAAATAATGCGACACTATGATAATTCATATTATCATAGTGTTTTAAAAATTAAAATTTTTCGTAAGTCAATAGGCCTATCAAAGGAAAAATATTAATTCATATCCCCGAGCATCTTATCAAATTCTCCTTTTTCAATCGCCTCACTCATCTGGGGCAAAACCTGTTTCACTAATTGCTTTTTTTGCCAATCGCTCATGCCTTTCCAGTGCTTAACCATCATTTCCATCTGCGGATTGGCGGGCAAATTTTCCTTTCCCGAGGCCATTTTATCCAGAGTTTTCAAAATAAAATCTTCTTTCTGCTCATCGCTCATTTTTTTGAAAGCGGATTTGAAAAGCGACATTGTTATTTTATTTTTGCCCAAAAAATCAAAGAAACCCATAGTAATTCCTTTCTTTTTTAATTTATATAAATTTATTAAAAAATATTAATGATTAAAAAATTTAAAACAAATTATTTCAAATCCAAATTACAAAATCCAAATGTCAATTCAATGTCAAATTCTTAAAATAACCAAACATCAAGAAACAAACACCAAGCAATAATCAATAATCAAATCTCAATAATCAAACATTGGGTATTGGTTATTCGGTAATTGGAATTTGTTTGGTTATTGCATCTTGGTTATTGGCAATTATTTTACTTTGTCATTTGAGCTTTGAAATTTGACATTACAAAAGATTGTTCTTTGAGTTTTAAATTTTAAATTTCATTTCAAATACCCCTAATCTCTACTTTTATTTTATTGCCAAATACCTTTCCCATTTTTTTTAATTCTTTTTCCGAATATGGCTTGATTTTCTCAAACTTTTTATCCAGCGTTTTTAGCGGCCGAAATTGTTGAATAGCGTATAAAAACACTTTAGGCAAAACCCCTAATTCTTCCAGCCATTTTTTAATTTTAACAAAATCTTCGCTAACAATCAATTCAGGAATAACAGTGGTGCGAAGCTCAAGAATAATATTGTTTACCACGATAATTTTTAAGCTTTTTTTGATATCCCGCATATTAACTTTTGCGCCGACGGTCGCTTCGTATTTTTGCGACGAATTTTTTATGTCAACCGCAAAATAATCGACTAAACCGGAATTGATAAGGCGCTTTATTGTTTTAGGATTGGTAGCGTTGGTATCCAGCTTCACAAAAAAACCAAGTTTCTTGATTTTTTCCAGAAACTCCGGCAAGTCCCGCCATATTGTCGGCTCTCCGCCGGTTACGCAGACGCCATCCAGTTTTCCCGCGCGGCTTTTTAAAAATTCAAAAAAATCTTTTTCAGAAATCGGTTCTTGGTTTTTTGTGAGTTCGGGAACGACCAATTCGGGATTATGGCAGAATCCGCAGCGGAAATTGCAGCCCGATAAAAAAACAACCGCGCTGATTTTGCCCGGATAATCAATGAGGGAAAATTTTTGCAATCCGCCGATTGTCATGTTTTTATGTCAAAGCTTAAATGTCAAAACTCAAAGTCAAATGTTAAATCTAAATAGCAAAAGATTTGACATCTAAGATTTGGGTTTGACATTTTACATCTAACATTTGACATCATTTGCCTTATATTCCTTCCTGTCCCCGAATTCCTGCTTTTTCCCTTTATTCCACTGCTGGACCGGACGCAAGTACCCCACCACCCTTGAATAAACTTCGCAGGGCTGGTCAATCACGCATTTGGGGCATTTAAAATGCTCTCCGGCGATATATCCATGCTGCGGACAAATGCTGAAAGTCGGAGTAAGGGTGAAATAAGGAAGACGGTATTGCGAAAATATTTTTTTAACCAAATTTTTAGCGGCTTTGCCGTCCGGCAGTTTTTCTCCCAAAAATCCGTGAAGGACCGTGCCGCCGGTGTATTTTGTCTGCAATTCGTCTTGGTTGTCCAAGGCGTAAAACAAATCGTCTGTCGTTCCTACGGACAAGTGGGTGGAGTTGGTGTAATACGGCTCAACCTTTGCGTTGTTTTTTTGGCTCATAGAATTTAATTTAACAATATAGCAACTTAACAATTTAACAAATCGGCAATGAAAATTTTAACTGAAAATAATTGCTTAATTTTGTTTAGTTGTTAAATTGTTTAATTGCGTTACGCGCACACTGTTTGTTTCTGCGCTTCGGTGTTGACTGGTTCAACAACTAAATCAACTTTTTCTGTTGCCGGAATAGTGGGGTTATCCTCATATCGCAACTCGCTGGCGCTGATTATTTCCGGATAGCGCTCTTTGTCAAGTTTCGCAAGGCGATAAGAAGTCCCCTCGGCGGGCGTCGCTTCAAGATTATAGAGATTGTCTGTTTCTTTTTGAAAAGAAATGATTTTCTCGCGCATAAAATCAAGGATTTCCAGCGCGAGCGATTTTCCTTCTTCTTCGGCAATGTTTTTGCCGATAAAATTCACCAGTAGCTCATTCATTCCGATTATGCCTATGGTGGAAAAATGATTGCCCCAATATTGGCCGCGCTGTTTTTTGATATTGCCCAGATAATACCGGCAATACGGGTACAGTCCCTGCTCGGTAAATCGTTCAAGGGTTTTGCGCTTTATTTCCAGGCTTGTTTTCGCCAGCCCCATCATTTTTTCCAGCCGTTCAAACAAGTCCGCTTTGTTTTTCGCCAAATAGCCCAGCCGCGGCAAATTAAGCGTAACCACGCCGGTTGAACCAGTCAGGGGATAAGCTCCAAACAATCCTCCGCCGCGCTTGTAAAGCTCGCGGTTGTCCAACCGCAGGCGACAGCACATGCTTCGCGCGTCTTCCGGACTCATATCGGAATTTATGAAATTGCTGAAATAAGGGATTCCGTATTTTGCCGACATTTCCCATATTGGCTCCCAATAGGGATTATCCCAGTCAAAATTTTTGGTGATGTTATAAGTCGGGATGGGGAAAGTGAAAACCCGGCTTTGCGCGTCTCCTTCAAGCATTACTTCGGCAAAAATTTTGTTCAAAAGATTCATTTCTTGCTGAAAATCCTTATATTGCTCTTTTTGCGGCGCGCCGCCGATGATAATCGCTTCTTCACCTAAGGTCTTTGGAGGAACCAAATCCATTGTAATGTTTGTAAAGGGCGTTTGAAATCCGACACGGGTTGGAACATTCATATTGAAAAGGAATTCCTGAATCGCTTGTTTTACCTCGGCGTAAGTAAGATTGTCGTAGTGGATAAACGGAGCGAGTAAAGTATCAAAATTGGCAAATGCCATTGCTCCAGCCGCTTCTCCTTGAATAGTATAGAAAAAGTTGATAATTTGCCCCAAAGCGGTGCGAAAATGTTTCGGCGGTTTGCTTTGAATTTTGCCTCCGACTCCGCCAAATCCCCTTGTAAGCAAGTCCTTCAAATCCCAGCCGCAGCAATAAACCGCCAGAATTCCCAAATCATGAATGTGAAAATCCCCCTCCTCGTAGGCGCGCCTTATCGGAGGCGGATATATTTTTTCCAGCCAGTACTTTGTGGTGATAATATTCGCGATATAATTATTGAGCCCTTGCAGGGAATAAGCCATATTGCTGTTTTCGTTGACCCGCCAGTCAATTTCTTCCAGATAGTCGTCCACGAACACTGTTGATTTTTTTATCAACTTTTCGCTTTCGCGCAAAAACCTGTGCTGTTCGCGGTAAATAATGTAGGCGCGCGCCGTTTTGAATAGACCGTTTTTCATCAAGACCTCTTCCGCTATGTCCTGAATCTGCTCCACGGTCGGCATAGTATGGCCGTCAAACCGATTTTCCAGAATTACCACGACTTGAGCGGAAAATTCCAGCGATTTTTTCTTTACCTCCGCTTCCAAAATTTCTCCCGAAGCGAACAGAGCTTTTATTATCGCGTTATTGATTTTAGTCTCGTCAAAATCCACGATTCTGCCGTCTCTTTTTTTAACCTGATTTGATTTTATTGAATATTCTTTTTTCTTAAACATATATTTGTTCGCGGGCTATTCTTTCTTTAATTTTTTTCTTATAAAAGCGGGGATGTCCAACTCGTCCGAATCCGGAATTTGGTTTACCCTCGGCTTAAATATTTTTATTTTCGGCAACTCGCTTTTGTTTCCGGATTTTTCCGGCTCGTCTTGATTCGGCAAAGCGGGCTCGCGCGATTCAACCGCGGCTTTTTCATGGAACAAGTTTGCTTTCAATTCATTCGCGAAACCGCTGGCGATAACCGTAATTTTTATTTCGCCTTTTTTAAGGCTGTCGTCAATCACCGCGCCAAAAATGACTTTTGCGCTTGAATCAACTGAAGCAGTAATCACGCGCGCGGCTTCGCTGACTTCCATCATTGTAAGATCCATTCCGCCCGAGATATTAAATAAAACTCCTCTCGCGCCGTCTATGGAAAGTTCCAAAAGAGGACTATTAATCGCCGCTTTGGCCGCTTCTACCGCGCGATTCTCGCCTGAAGCTATGCCGACTCCCATAAGCGCCGAACCGGCGTCTTTCATAATCGCTTTGACATCGTTAAAATCAACATTGACGATTCCTGGAACAGTTATAAGGTCGGAAATGCCCTGCACCGCCTGCTTCAAAACATTGTCAACGGTCTTAAACGCGTCCATCAGGGAAGTTTTTTTATCAATTATCTGAAGCAGTCGCTCATTGGGAATAACAATGCTCGTATCCACCTTGTTTTTTAACTGCTCAAGCCCCTCTTCGGCAATCCTCGCCCTTTCCACTCCCTCAAAGCCGAAAGGCCTTGTAACCACTGCTACGGTCAAAGCTCCGACTTCTCGCGCGACTTCCGCGATAATAGGCGCCGCGCCTGTTCCGGTTCCGCCACCCAGTCCGCAAGTGACAAAAACCATATCCGCGCCTTTGAGCGCTTTTTCAATGTCTTTTTTGCTTTCTTCCGCGGCCGCCCTGCCTATTTCCGGGCTCATTCCCGCGCCAAGCCCCTTTGTGATTGACCTGCCGATATGGATTTTCTCCGTTGCCTGGCTGTGGTGAAGCGCCTGCGTATCGGTGTTAATGGCGATAAAATCAACGCCTTTGATTCTTGAATTAATCATACGAGAAATAGCGTTGCCGCCGCTTCCGCCGACGCCTACGACTTTTATCCTCGCGAATGTTTCAATTTCGGGTTTTACTTCTGGCATAATGTTGATGTGTTAGTAAAATTTCTTATTCAATAATTCAATTATAATCTTAAAAATTATTTTAGGCAAGAAGAATGACAATAATTCAAAATTAAAAAATTAAAATGTAAAATGACAGATTAAAATGATAAAATTTGATTTAAATTACAAAACCCAAATCTCAAATTACAAACAAAGCCCAAAACACAAAACACAAAACACAAACTATAAGATATTTGTAATTTGTACATTGTGTTTTGTTTGTGATTTGTCCCGAGTGCTCGGGATTGTGCTTTGTGATTTATTTAGATTTTGCATTGTCATTTTGATATTTGATATTTGGATTTTGAATTAACGCAATTACGGCAAAAACAGCTTGAACCATTCCTTTGTTTTTTTGACAATCTGCAAGATTCCAGACAAACCAGACGGAGGTTCCTTTTCATTTTGATCAATTTGCCAAAAAATAAGCCCCGTGGCTGTGGCAAAAGACGGATCCGATATTTTGTCCACTATTCCTCCCATCTCATTAGGCACGCCTATTTTGGCTGGAAGGCGCAGCACTTTCTTCGCAAGATCAATCGTTCCGGGGATCTTGGAACCGCCTCCGCTGATTACCGCTCCCTCCGGAAGCATGCCGTCTTTATCAATGGTTTTCAGTTCTTTATTGACATATTCAAAAATCTCCGCCAGTCGCGCTTCAATTATTTCGGCCAGATGGTATCTGTAAATAAAAACATCTTTGGGTCCAAGATCATAGTCCTTAAGATTAATTCTGTCTTTCTTGCTTATCTCCTGTAGAAACGCAAAGCCGAGATCTCTTTTTATTTTTTCGGCGGCTTCCGTGGAAATTCTTAAACCAAGCGCTATGTCATTTGTGATATGCGATCCGCCGATGGGAATAATTTTGGCGTGCAAAAGCGACCCTTCTTCAAAAACCGCCATCCCTGTCGTGCCGGCTCCAATATCAATTAAAACCACTCCGGACTCTTTTTGCCTTTTGGTGAGAGTCGCGCGCGCCGCCGCCAAAGGGGAAAGAACCAAATTATTTATTTCCAACCCGGATTGATTGACGCCTTTTATCAAATTTTTTATAAAAGACGAGTTGCCGCTGATGATAAGGGTGCTAACTTCAAGTTTTGTCCCATGCATGCCGATCGGGTCTTTTATGTTTTCCTCACTATCAACGGAAAAATTAACCGGAATGACATGAATTACCTCTTTGTTGGGTGAAAGAGAAACCGCCTGCGCGGTGGCGATTGAGCGCTCAACATCTTCCTGGCTGATTTCGCCGTCCGCCCTGGAAACGGCGATTACCGATTTGCTTTTTTGCGCGCTAAAATGATCGCCGTTTATGCTTACCGCGACCCTGTTTATGGGCGCTCCCGACGCGCGTTCCGCCTGTTCTACCGAACTGCCAATATCGTTTATAAGCGATTCCAAGTCAACCACTATTCCTTTCCGCAGACCGCTTGAATTGCTTGTTCCTACACCGATTACCACCGGCTTGTCGCTGTTTTTCGCGTGTTCGGCAACAATAGTCCTGATATTAGAAGTGCCTATATCTATTCCGACAACGATGTTTGCTTGAGACATAGCTATTAAAAATTTCTAATTTTTAATGACACAATTTTTTGTTTGAAAATTTAAAAATTTGATAATTGTTTGAAAATTTAAAATTTAAATTGAAAATTCATTACGCCCCTTATGTCACCCAAAAAACTACAGCTTTAAAAGAAATATCTTATTGGATAATATTCTCTTTAACATACGCCTCTATTATATCAGATTTTTAAAAAAATGACTATGGCGATAAACAAAGAAAATATTCCTGCCAAAAAAACAGCGGCCGCAGCCAGATCTTTAACGTTTTTTATCTTGTTGTCTTTTATGGCGCTTACTGATATCAGATCTGAATAATCGCCTAACCTATGGTTTTTGCTTAAAAAATCAGTCATTTCTTCAAAAATAGTGTTAATAATTTCTAAAACTAAAGCCAAAAGTAAAAGAAAACTAACCAAGATAATTTTTATCCAGCTTACATTATAATAAAACATTAAAATCAGAATGGCAATAACGCCAAAAACTTCCAGCCGAAAATTTTGCTCGTTTTTCAAAGCATAAAACAAACCCCGTCCCGCATGGTGGAAACTTTTGAAGAATTTTTCAAAATCAATCATATTTTTAACGCTTCACTACCTATTTAAGGTATTTATCCGCATTCCCCCAGTCGAATTTTTCCGATTCAAGAATTTTCCTGCCAATCTTTATCCAAAGCTTTCTATTCTCAACGCTTAATTCCGGATGAAAAGCGGGATGAGACGAAACTACGGCGTTAAAACTGAAAACATAAGGAAGAATTCCGAGTATTTCCGCATCGCTAGTTTTTTCCAGATAATTTTTCATAAATATTTTGGTCAATTTGCTGAACAGCCCCGATAAATCGCCGAAATTTACCAAATCAAAATTCATGAACCTCGCGACCATTGCGGCAACATCAACCGCCGGTTCGCCCCAAATAAACCGGGAGGGGTCGGAAGCTGTCATTTTCCCGTTTTTGAATAAAATATTTTTATCCCAAAAATCTCCGTGAACCTTAGACAGACGCAAGTAATTATTTTTAATCTTTTCTCTATAAACCAAAGAGTCCGCAACAAAGTCATAAATTTCTTTTTTACTCGCCCACTCCCTTTCTTCCCAATCAAAATCCAATACGCCCAATGTCAATTCGCCGCTGGAAATTATTTCCCGAGTCGCCCGCTTATAAAGAGATTTTGCCAAATCAATTTTTTCTCGGGAGCTCTCTTTTTTGCTGAGAAATTTTTTGCGGTGAATCTCTGCCAAATAATTTGAAAGTTCCAAGCATTGAGAGATGTCGGATGGTTCCAGTTTCTTTTTTTGGGTGATAGTTTCCAAATCAATTGTGTATTGTTTTCCGCCGTCCACATATTCGCCTATGGAAAAATATTCAATATTCTTCGCGACCGAATGCGCTTCGCCTTTTTCGTCAAAACCAACTACATCATAAATCTTTGGCGTGTTCGCTATATTGTCCGAAATTTCTTTGCTGGCAATCATCTGAAGCGCGCGATCAATTGGATATTCATGGCCGGAATTCAGCGGTTTGATTAGACGGACAAAATCCGTCTTTGTTTCGCCGCCGATTTTATAAACCAGCTTGTATCCGTTCGCGTAATATCCTTCGCCGATAAAACTGAATTCTAAAATTTCGACTTCGTTTTTTAATTTTGACTCCAAATAATCCTTAATAATTTTTTCGTTTAAAGCGCTTTTCATTTGCCAAAAATTATTTTTTGAAAATTTTTGCTATAATTTTCTCCTGCAATTTGAACATTTTTTTAGCTTCCCGAGCGCTTTTTTCATGATCATATCCCGCCAAATGCAGAATACCGTGAATCAAAAGCCGCGCCATTTCTTCTTTGGCAGAATATCCGTATTGACGGGCTTGTTTTTCCGCAACGGGATAACAAATGAATATTTCGCCTAATCGCAAAGTGCCATCGGGTGCGGCGATAAAATCGGGCTTTTGGTCGCCGAAAGACAGCACATCTGTTATTTTATCTTTTTTGCGGTAAAGACGGTTGATATTCCGAATCTTTTTCTTTCCACAGATTACCAAACTTATTTCTGTTTTGTTTTTTATTCCGATTTCCCTAAGGCAACGTTTTTCCGCTTTTAGCAAGAACCTTTTATCAAATTTCCGGCGAGTCAGATTTTTAACAAGTAGCATAAAAATCAGCGGGTTATCCCGCAAGTAATTCTTTAACTATTTTGCTTACCAATGCTCCATCGGCCTTTCCCTTAACTTTCTTCATCAATTCCGCCATTACTTTTCCCGTATCTCTGGCGGTTTTGGCGCTTGTTTTTTCAATCGCCGCCTTCGCTTCTTTTCTAATTTCTTCTTCGGTCATTTGCTCCGGCATATAGCGCGACAATATTTCAATCTGCGCTTTTTCCTTTTCCGCCAAATCAATCCTTTTTCCTTTTTCAAATTCAACAATAGAGTCCCTTCTCTGCTTAATCTGGGAAGAAATGACGCCGACAATTTCTTCGTCCGTCAAAATGCTTAGCGCCCCCAGCTCTTCCAATCCACCCGCGGTTTTGCTGAGTTTCGTCCGCTTGAAAATTTCGGCATTTTTGATAGCCGCGTTCAAACTGCGCAACACCAGCGCTTTCTCTTTTTCCCTTTTTTTGACGGCTTCTATCAAATCATTGTTTATACGCTCTTTTAATATCATGGTGTGAGTCTTTAAAGTCGAAAGTCTGTCAAGTTTTTAAAGTCCTTAAATCAGGATAATTGATTTTATGACTTTTGACTTGATGGACTTTACGGACCTTATAGACTTTAAAAGCTTTTGAATTTATTTATTTTTCTTTGCCTAATAAATACTTGAAAAGTTTTCTGTCGCGAATGTCAAACTCTTCCTCGTCTTTGCCGAGTTTCCTCAGTTTTTCTTTGATCTTCGTGATTTCTTGGCGCATTTTCGCCTCTTCGCGGATTCGCAGTTTGCTTTTCGGCTTTTTATAGAATCTTGTTTTGCGCGCGTTCAATAATATCCCGCTCTGCTGAATTTTGCGCGAAAACCGCCTGATTAAATTTGCTATGCTTTCGCCTTCCTTGCGTTTTACTTCAACCATAATTGCACCTCGCTTTCAAAAGATGTTTATATAATATTTATAAAAGTTATAAGAAAATCTTGAAATTGGTTCGCTCGGTCGAAATAAAAGCATCAACTTTCATTTCTCCCTCACTGCCAATTATAATCATTATAATTTAAATCGGGTTTACCCCGTCAAATAGACCGCGAAGCGGTCTAAAACCCGAATGTGTTTTATTTGACAGGGTGAATGTCTTCTACTAATCTTGCTCCTCCCAACAAATGCAAATGGATATGCCCCACTTCTTGCCCGCCGTCGCGGCCCACTCGGAACAAAAGCTTGTACCCGCTATCTTTAATCCCCGCCTTTTCGGCGATTTCTTTGGCAACAATTATCATTTTACCGGCCAATTGAACATCGCTTCTTGTCCAGTTATTGACGCTTTCAATGTGCCTCTTGGGAATGATTAAAATATGGACTGGAGCAAGGGGATGTGCGTCTTTAAACGCCGAAATGTCGCTATCCTCATATAGAATTTCCGCCGCAATTTCTTTTTTTGCTATTTTGCAAAAAACGCAATTTAACCCGTTAGCCCCGTTTAGAGATTTATCTCTAAAAGGGTTAGAAATAACTGTATTCATAATAACGAGAGAACCACATTAGAAAAAATGGGCAATCGCTAAATCTCTTATTTCTAATGGGTTGCATATCCTAAAATCATTTTAACAAATAATATTGACTTTTGCAAAGCCCCGAACCAATCCGCCATCGGGCGGATGGTACGGGGCAAAGCAAAATATCTCTCCTATTTTTTCTTCCTGATAATGTTGATTATTTTCGCGCGGTCTGCGACTTCTTGCGTTCCGCTTTCCATATCGCGGATGATCACGGTATTATCAAGGGCCTCTTTTTGGCCGATAATCAGCACATTTTTTATTTTCAGGCGATTCGCCACCCTTAATTGACTCTTGATGCTTCCCCTGCCGAACGACTCCATCGCGGGAACGCCCGCTTCAATCAAATCATTAAACAGTTTAAAACTTTTTTTCTTCGCCAAATCGCATAGCTGGACCAAAAATACTTTGGCGGAAACCTTTTTTCCTAAACTAATATTCGCTTCCTTAATTTTTTCCACTATTCTTTCAATCCCCAAAGCCACTCCCACGGCCGGCGTCGGCTCGCCGCCAAGCATTTCAATCAGCGTGTCGTATCTGCCGCCGCCGCCCAGAGAAGACTGGCGATATTCGTCGCCTTCTGAAATAAACTCAAAAACCGTTTTTGTGTAATAATCAAGACCTCTGACAAGATAAGGATTCAACATATACGGAAGGTTAATCTCGTCCAAATACTCCAGCACCGATTTAAAATGGTCGTGGCATTCCTGGCAAAGGTAATCAATGGTCTGCGGGGCGGAGCTTCTTATAAGAACGCATTTCTCTTCTTTGCAGTCCATTAATCTTAAAGGATTTTTGGCCAATCTTACGCGGCAATTGGCGCAAAGCTTACTGGCTCGCGGCCGATAATAATCAACGAGCGCCGAGCGGTATTTGCTTCTGCATTTTGCGTCGCCGATGCTGTTTATTTGAATGGCTATATTCTTTAATTTCAGCTTTTCAAATACGGTCCAGCAGAGCTGTATTATTTGCGCGTCAAAAATCGGATCTCCTCCGCCCAAAATTTCAAAGCCCGCTTGATTAAACTGCCTGCGCCTTCCGGCCTGCGGCCGCTCATAGCGAAACATCGGCCAGACATAAAAAAGCTTCACCGGCTGGGACCATTTGGACATTCCGTTGGTTATATACGCCCGCGCGACCGATGCGGTTCCTTCGGGGCGCAAGGTAAGCTTGTCTCCTCCGCGCGTCGCGAAAGAAAACATTTCTTTTTCCACGATATCCGTTGTCTCGCCAATGCTTCTGACGAACAAATCAGTATCTTCCATAATGGGGGTTTCTATCTTGCCGAAGCCGTAAATCCCGGCGTATTTATTTATGACCGACAAAAAATAATCCCAATACAAAAAATCATTGGGCAGCAAATCGGTTGTTCCCCGCGGCGGATTAATGAGTTCCTGTTTTATTTTTGCGGACATAATAGTTAATTCAAAATCCAAATATCAAAAATTAAAATAACAATGCAAAGTTTAAAATTTTCAATTTTTAATTTCTAATTTTCATTAAATTATTCCGCCTTCGGCGGACCCGCCGTAGGCGGGCAATAGCCCAATTTTCAAACAAAAGTTTAGAAATTAAAGAATTACTTTGAATTACGAAACTCCCGAATGTTGTCATTGCGAGGAGCAGCAGCGACGCGGCAATCTCACATTCTGAGATAGAGATTGCTTCGCGGAGTTTATCCCGCTTTCAGCGGGGCTCGCAATGACAGAAAAGAGCTATTTCGTAATTCAAAGGAATTAGAAATTTAATAGAAATTGAAAATTATAAATTAGAAATTATTATCAATAATTTTATAATTTTAATCTGTCATTTTTCACTTAATATGTTACTTGCTCCGAAAATACTTTCGCGCGACCAAACGGCCATGCCCTTAACCAAACCTTGCCGATAATAAACTTTTTGTCAACCGAACCAAACACCCTTGAGTCCGAACTCGCCTGCCGATTATCCCCCAAAATAAAATATTCGCTATCGCCGAGCTTTACATCAATGTCCCCTTTGGTTATCTCCCCCTGCCGCAAATAAGAGGATTCATCAAGCTGCATGCCCCAAGGATTTTCTTCGTTGAAAATCAAAGCCTTGTTGTCTTTTATCCGAATGGTTTCTCCTGGCAGGCCGATAATTCTTTTAATGTAAAATTGCGAGGGGTCTTTGGGGTAGCGAAAAACAACCACATCGCCCCGCCGGGGAGAATTGTTGCGGTAGCCAATCTCGTCAATAATCAAATATTCTCCGCTTGAAAACTGCGGCTGCATGCTCGCGCCGCTGACAAAAAACGGCTGAATCAAAAAATAGCGTATGGGAACAACTATCAGCGCGGAAATTATCACCACTTTAACTACTTCTAAAAAAAACTTCAAAAAGTTTTTACAAACAGTTTTGATATTCGCGTTTTCCGTTTCTTCACATCCGCTTAATTGGTTAATTATTTTTTTAAAATCCATAGTTTAAAAAACCAAAAATCAAATACCTCCTCCCAGGGCGGATGCGCCTCGGGCGCAAAATACCAAAAAATAAATCTGGTTACATTCTCTTCTTTGGGCGTATTTTTGAGATTTGGTTTTTGGATTTTGGTCTATCCATATCATATCACACCCTTGAACCTATTTCAAGTATCCTGTATAGTTATATTATTGCTTTGAATTACGAAACTCCTTTCGCACACCTTCGCCTGATATTCGCAAGGTTTCGCTTCTAATAAAGATAGAAGCGAAAAAGCGCTAATACCAAGCGAATCAACGCGAATAAATACAATTCGTAATTGAAGAGAATTAAAATATCAAAACGCGGATCTTATGGGTAAAATTAAATTCTTGCTCTTGGCTTTGGCTGTCGCGCTTGTATCGCCTGTTTTGTTTTTTGGAGCGAAATTTATCTCTGCGGCGCGAAATATTTATAAATTTGAAAACCCGACTCCGGCCAACCTTGCGCTTCAGTTTAAAAAACTGGTCTTGCAAGACGAGGTTATGCTTAAAACTGACGCTGTCGGCAGAACCAATATCTTGTTGCTTGGAATAGCGGGGCCGGACAGCGGCAACGGAGGAGAAAATCTTACCGATACGATCGTAATTTTGTCAATTTCTTCCGACAAAAAGCGGATAACAGTCGGCTCTGTTCCGCGCGATTTATACTTGCAATCGGCCGACGGGCGGCGCGCGGGCAGAATTAATTCCATTTACGCCGTTTACGGAAAAAATGATCCTAAAGAAGGAACTACAGAACTCCAAAATGAAATCAAAAACATCACTGGCTTTGAAGCAAATTATTATCTGCTGCTTGATTTTGAGGGGTTCAAAAAAATAATTGACCAGGTGGGCGGAATTGATTATACGCTTGAGGAAGACATTTGCGATCCGATGTTTCCAAATTATAATTTCGGCTACGAACCGCTTTTTCTCAAAGCCGGAAATTATCATTTGGACGGCGAACTGGCCCTGAAAATAGCGCGCTCGCGCCATACGATTAAAGGCGACTTTAGCCGCATCGGCCGCCAGCACGAAATAATAAAATTGTTGAAAGAAAAATTGCAGGAAAAAAACATTTGGGGCAATTTTTTCGTCGTCAATAATATTTTGAATCTCCTGGGAAAAAACATCAAAACCGACATCACTTTGCTAGAAATTTTGGAATTAAGCAAAGTCGCCAGAAATATCGGCTCTAACAGCATCATGAGCAAAGTTCCCAGCAACAACCCAAGCACTGGCTTGCTTACAGAAGCAAAAATAAACGAGGCGGATGTGCTTCTGCCAAAAGACCCGAGTTTTGAAGAATTAAGAAAGTTTTATCAGGAGTAAACCATCTAAACAATTTAGCAATTTAACAATTAAGCAAAAAGTTAAGTTGCAATTAATGTTAATTTGTTTAGTTGTTAATTTGTTAAATTGATTTCTATGAACCCCGTTAGAAATCGCAAATTTAACGGCGGTAATTATAAAAATAATATGGAAACAAGCAAAAAAAATATTTCTAACGGGGTGAAACTTATCTTCGGTCTCGGCAATCCGGGCAAAAAATATGAAAAAACCCGGCACAACGCGGGTTTTATAGCGATAGATGCCCTTGGGCGTAATTTTTCCGCCAAAGGCGGATCCGCCGCAGGCGGACAATTTTCAATTTTCAATTTTCAATCAAAATTTAACGCGGAAATTTCGGAAGGAATGGTCAACGGCGAAAAAATTCTATTGGCAAAACCGCAGACTTTTATGAATTCTTCGGGCCAAGCCGTAAAAGCCGTCGTTGACTATTATGGAGCTCCACATACTCGCGCAAAACATATACCTATTTTATTCGGTGGAGCGGAATCCGCCGAAGCAGAAAAAAAAGCTCATCCATTGAAAGATTTACAAACACGGGTTTCTGCGAAGGCGGACAAAATCGAACCAAAAGATATAATCGTTATCCACGACGATTTGGATATTCCACTCGGCGAATACAAAATAGCCCGGGACCGCGGGTCAGCCGGCCATAAAGGCGTGCAATCTGTAATTGACGCGCTGGGGACAAAGGACTTTATAAGAATTCGGATTGGAATCAAGCCCCTCGACAAGCTCGGGGCAACACAAATTCCTACAAAGGAATTTGTGTTGGAAAATTTCACGAAAGAAGAAAAGAAAATAATTGATGAGGTTATTGAAAAAATTTGCGGAGAAATTGAATCCCGAGTACTCGGGATAAAAAAATAAGGTCAAGAAAAAATAAACTTGACCAATTGATTATTGAATTTCAACGTCGTCTATGCTTAGTCCGAAAGGACCAGATACGCCGAAAATTTCATCCCAGCATATAACAAATATTTTCTTTTTTTTGTCGTCTGCGCTCTCAATCTGTCCTCTTTTATTTACTAAACATAGCTTCCTTGACGCAGCAGTATCGCGGATTATTACCTGCTTGCCCACAAAAAATTGCAGGCTTCTGATTCCGCATTGACCCGGCATAACCTTTCACCTCCTCCTTATTTTATTTATTCTCACAAGAAGGAAACCGGATATTAGGATTTTAACAGCCGATCTTCTTCCTGCAAGAATTATTTTTAAAGAACAATGAATCAAAAATGACAAATTTCCAATGCCAAATTCCAAATCAATGTCAAAGCTCAAATTTCAAAAACTATAAATTTGACTTAGTCATTTGACATTGATTTGACATTTGTAATTCGTCATTTGACATTTCTTCGTCCATTACTTTCCAGAATACTACCGACGAGCGCAAGATTTCGCTTCAAAAGAAGCTTACCTTGGCTTACGGCTACCGGCATACTATAGGAGGAATCGTACGCTTTCACCACTCGCCGGTAGAATCCTGAAAGCTAATTGTTTAACTTTCTATTATAGCAGGTTAACAGAATTTGTCAAGCCCGTTAGAAGTCCAATAGAAAACTCCCAAATATCTTGGTCGTCAAGCGTAGCGGCTTCGCCTTATGGTCAAATTTAATAATTAGAATAATTTAAAGACTTCTAACGGGGTCAAGACCCCGTAAATTATTTTTTATGTCCACCGACTCCAAATATTATAACGCATTTAACCTGATTCCCGAAATAGGGCCCGCAAGATTCAAAAAAATCTGCGCGCGCTTCAAAAATTTGTCCGACGCGTGGAAAGCCGGCCGCCAGGAATTGCTGTACGCCGGACTTGAAGAAAAAATTTGCGGCACGATAATAAATTATCGGCTCAAAATCAATCCGGACGCGGAATGGGAAAAATTGCTGAAAGAAAAAATTTCGGTAATCACGATTAAAGACCAAAATTACCCGAAACTTCTGAAAGAAATTCCCGCTCCTCCGGCAATCTTGTATTATCGCGGAGATTTAAGCGATTTTGAATTCCCTTTGGCGGTAGTCGGATCACGGAAGGTCTCTTCCTACGGCAGGCAGGCAGTCGCGGATTTGGTAAGCGATTTGACGCGCTCCGGAATGACTATCGTAAGCGGCATGGCCCTGGGTGTTGACACCGCGGCTCACGAGGCCGCGCTCGCCGCTGGCGGAAAAACAATCGCGATATTGGCTTCTGGGCTTGATAATTCCAACCCTTCTTTTGGCTCCAGAAAAAAATTGGCGGACAAGATTATCCCCAACGGCGCGATTGTTTCCGAGTTTCCCATAGGCATGCCTGCTCTCAAACAGAATTTTCCCATACGAAACCGCATTATCAGCGGGTTTTCGCTGGGCGTTTTGATTGTTGAGGCGGCCGAGGCGAGCGGAGCGCTTATTACGGCAAAATACGCCTTGGAGCATAATCGCGAGGTCTTCGCGGTGCCGGGAAGCGTTTACTGGCCGAATTCGGCCGGAACGAACAATTTAATAAAAGCCGGCGCGAAAATGGTTACAAGATTTGACGATGTTTTGGAAGAACTGAACTTGACTAAAATAAAGGACTATATTAATAATAGAAGTATTGTGTCCTCCACTCCGGAAGAACAGGTCATCCTCTCCGTATTAAATTCCGAGCCGGCGCATCTTGACGCCATTGCTAAAAAATCAGGTTTTGGCGCGGCAAAAGCGGCAAGCATTTTAATGCTGATGGAAATGAAAGGAGCGGTAAAAAATTTAGGAGGAGGAAATTATACGATTTTAAAATAATAGTTATAACGATTATAATATTTATAATAATTATGAACCTGATTATTGTTGAATCCCCCACCAAGGCAAAAACAATTTCCAAATTTTTAGGCGACAATTATATTGTCCGTTCTTCCTACGGCCATATCCGCGATTTGCCGAAAAACAAGCTCGGTGTTGATATTGAAAATGATTTCCGGCCAACCTACGTAATCAGCCCCAAAAACAAAAAATACGTTGTCGAACTAAAGCAGATAGCGGCGGAATCCGAAAAAGTAATCCTCGCCACTGACGAAGACCGTGAAGGCGAAGCCATCGCCTGGCATTTGACCCAAATTTTGGATTTGGGAAAACCCGAATCCGCGGAACGGATTGTTTTCCACGAAATCACCAAAAGCGCGATTAAAAACGCCCTGAATAATCCCCAACATATCAATATGCATCTGGTTGACGCCCAGCAGGCAAGAAGAATTCTGGATCGGCTGGTCGGCTACGAACTTTCTCCTTTTTTGTGGAAAAAAATAAGATACGGCCTTTCTGCCGGGCGCGTTCAATCCGTGGCCGTGCGGCTTATTGTTGAGCGTGAAGAAGAAATAAATAAATTCAAACCAGAAGAGTACTGGGAAATAAAGTCAAAAGTTCGTAAAGTTCGTAAAGTCAAAAGTCCCTTCGATATTACTCAGGGCGAGCAAGAATTAAATAAAGAATTTGAAGCACGGTTAGTTAAAATAAATAGCGACGCACTGCCCAAACTCGGTATCAAAACAAAAGAAGAAGCGGAAAAAATCAAAAACGAATTGGAAAAAGCCGAATATAAGGTAAGTGAAATAAGCAAAAAAGAAACAAGAAAATATCCTTTGCCGCCTTTTACCACCAGCACATTGCAGC
>Ga0180732_1000611_pt1 | contig 28348 bp, 15 predicted proteins | sample KR11_01MetaG_FD_148674 | JGI IMG/M metagenome (GOLD analysis project Ga0180732, IMG submission 148674) | Groundwater microbial communities from the Olkiluoto Island deep subsurface site, Finland - KR11_0.1 MetaG | ecosystem: Environmental > Aquatic > Deep subsurface > Groundwater | place... | reverse complement strand
AGAAACCCCTTCATGGGAGCCTTGGCCGGTCTCACCAAAACAGCCGCCCTGGAATGGCCTAAAGTTGTCTGCCGGGCCTTGGATGTTTCCTCCAACTGGCAATCATCCAAGGACATGGCCAAAGCCATCGTGGATGAGGCACTGAATTCTGAGCCTGAAGGCGCTGTTGAAGTCGGCCTGAACCCGGACCACCGATATGAGCTTGAACTTCTCTCCTCAGATTATCCTGAAGGAGAATTAAAGCTGTCCCCAAAGGATGTTGTGGTGGTCACCGGAGGCGCCAGAGGGATTACGGCAGCAGCCGCAAAAGCCCTGGCAGAAGAATGCCCCCTTTGCCTGGTGCTGCTGGGAAGATCCCCGGAGCCCTTTGAAGAACCTGCCTGGTTGAAGAATCTGGAAAATGAGAGGGACATCAAGAAAGCCATCCTGGCCCATGAGTTCGAGAATCAGCAGGCCTCCCCCGGGCAGGTTGAAAAAAGGTATAAAGTTTACGCGGCCAACAGGGAAATCACGACCAACCTGAAGATCATGGAATCCACAGGGTCAATACCCCATTATTATTCCGTGGATCTATTGGATGAGAACAAAGTTCTTGAAGTCGTAAAAACAATCCATGAAAAATTCGGCCCTGTTTCAGCGATCATTCACGGTGCCGGCGTTCTGGAAGACAGGCTTATTTCTGAGAAAACTCCGGAACAATTCAGAAAAGTCTTTGACACCAAAGTTTTTGGCCTTCTAAATCTTTTGAATGCAGCAAAACAGGACCCTCTTGAATACCTCATTCTCTTTTCTTCCGTGGCCGGTAGAATGGGAAACATTGGCCAAGTGGATTACGCCATGGCCAATGAAACCCTGAATAAAATTGCCCGGAAAGAGTCCGGGGATCGAAAAGACTGCCGGGTCATATCCGTCAACTGGGGACCTTGGGACGGCGGAATGGTTACACCCGGCCTTAAAAAAGAATTTTCCAAAAACGGCATTGACCTGATTCCTTTAAATCAAGGGTCGAAAAGCCTTCTGGCGGAAATGAAAGGTGGCCTGGATAACCCGGTAGAAGTGGTTCTGGGAAGCATGATGGTCCCTCCAAAACAGGCCTACCCTATTTTGAAAATCCATGGTGAATCCATTCAAGCCGCTTCTTATCATGCAATTAATTCAAAACTTTCCATGGCATTTCAGCGGGAAGTCGACACCGAGGAATATCCGATTTTAAAATCCCATATTCTCGGGGGAGTCCCCGTGGTTCCCTTCGCCCTCATGACGGAATGGTTCGGTCATGGAGCGCTTCACGGCAACCCCGGGCTTGTATTTCAGGGTTTGGACGACATGCGGGTGTTAAAAGGAATCCGAATCAATGGGAACAAGAAAAAGATCAGGATCCTTGCAGGAAAAGTTCAAAGAAACGATGGTGTCTATGAAGTGGATGTTGAAATTCGAAACGGCATCCCGGAAGAAAAGGAAGTGGTGCATTCAAGGGCAAGAGCCATTTTGTCCGACTTTCTGCCTCATCCACCTGAATTCATTGAGCCCGGATTCATGGGTTCAAATGGTTATTCCAGGAGCATTCACGAAATCTACGAAAAAATTCTCTTTCATGGCAACGGGCTCCAGGGCATGAAAAAAATCGAGACATTGACCCATGAGGGGATGGTTGCCAGAATTCAATCCGCCCCGAAACCGAATCAATGGATGAAAAACCCCATCCGTAACAAGTGGGTGGGAGACCCCCTGGTCATGGACTCTGCCTTTCAGATGGCATCTTTATGGTGCTTTGAAAAACTTGGAAACGTCTCCCTCCCCGTTTACAGCCAGGGCTATCGCCAATATTCCGAACAGTTCCCGGAGGATCTGATAACCGCTGTGCTGGAAGTTACCCATGCAGCAGACCATAAGATGAAAGGAAATTTCACTTTCCTCGACGAAAATAGAAAGATCATCGCCCGAATCACGGGTTTTGAGGCTGTAGTGGACGACTCGCTGCAAAAAGCCTTTAAACCTTAAGATCAAATAGTCTGGCCTAATATATTGTTAATTTAGATAATAATTTGTATTAACCTGGAAAGAAGAAAGCTTCGGGGAAACAGGATGAAAATCACATCCTGTTTCCCCGAATTATTTTGGTTCAGTGGGTTTTGGTGTAGAGCGGCGAAATATCCCTGAGGGTTTTCACAGAGTTTTTCAGTGCTTTCAAGAAAGTTGCAATATCCTCTTCGGTATTATCCACCCCGTAGCAGATCACAAGGGTCCCTTGGGCGTCTGCATGGTCAAGCCCTATGGACATAAGCACATGGGAGGCTCGCAATGATCCTGTGGCGCATGCCGAACGGGTTGAGATGGCAATGTTCTCGTCATCCATCATGAGCATGACGCTTTCGCCTTCAACATATTTTACGGAAAGGGATACCACATTGGGGAGGCTGTATTCCATGGGCGTATTGATGATGTATTCATCAATATAATTCGGCAGATCGGAAACGAGCTTGTTCTTTAATTTCAGAAGGTGCTGAAGCCGCAAATCCATATTCTTTTTCGCATGATCGGCAGCCACCCCCATACCGATGATTCCCAAAAGGTTTTCCGTTCCCGCCCTTTTGTTTCCTTCCTGAACCCCTCCGTCGAAAAGGGGCCAGATCATGGTGCCCCTTCGAACATACAACCCACCCACCCCTGTTGGACCGTAAAAGGTATTGGAAGCAAAGCTAAGGAGATCCACTCCCAGTTTCTGAACATCCATGGGCACAATACCCACAGAGTCCACGGCATCCGTATGGAAAATGATCTTTTTGGGCTTGGTGATTTCCGCAATCTCTTGGATGGGCTCAATGGTGCCGGTTTCATTGTTGCTGTGCATCACCGATACCAGGATCGTTTCGTCGGTGATGGCCTCGGCGACCTCTTTGGGATTGACCCTGCCTTTTGAGTCCACGGAAACCGATGTAATTTTAAAGCCCTGGCTTTTCAACCTTCGAAGGCTTCGGATCACCGCATTGTGCTCGATATTGGTGGTGACAATATGCTTTCCTTTTTCCGCATTGGCCCATGCAGCCCCTTTGATGGCTTGGTTCACGGATTCTGTTCCGCCGGATGTAAAAACAATCTCCTTGGCATTTTCTGCATGGATTAGCCCTGCGATGGATTCCCTTGCTTTTTCAAGAGCTTCAGCCGCTTCCTCTCCTTTTTTATGTTGACTCGAAGGGTTGGCATAATCCTGATTAATGGCATCGATCATGGCCTTTTTCACTTCAGGAATAAGCGGCTTCGAGGATATATGGTCTAAATTAATAATTTTCATTATTGGATCTTCCTTTTCAGCAATTCAGAAATTAATGTTCTTCCGTTAAATCACTCTGACAGGCTTTACAGAAAGTTGTATCGTCCAGAATTTCCACATCACAGTACGGGCAGTAACATTTATCCCCTTTACTATGCTCATGGTGATCTTTTCGTTTCAGCTCCACAGGCGCTTTGCCGGACTTTCGGGCTTCGAAATCCTTGATGGCCATCTGCAGGGCATCGGCACCAAGATTGGAACAATGGAGCTTATTTTTGGGAAGACCTTCCAGGGCTTCGGCAACATCCTTGTTCGTTATTTTTTTGGCCTCATCAAGGGTTTTGCCTTTTGCAATCTCCGTCAGCATACTGGAAACCGCAATTGCAGACCCACAGCCGAAGGTCTGAAATTTTATTTCATCAATGACATCATTATTTATTTTCAGATAAATGGTCATCATGTCACCACACAGAGGATTGCCTACTTCCCCCACGCCATCAGCATCCTCTATAACCCCCACATTTCTCGGACTTCTGAAATGATCCATTACGGTTTTTGAATACATTGAAATTCCTCCTTAAAAAAGCGTCATAATATCGTTAATTTGCCTTCCCATTATTTATAATCATTGGATTGTTTTAGTAAACAATCAATGCCAAATAAGCAACCATGAAATGGCACAAGATTATCCATGAAATGGTCAGGAGTTGCATCTAAACCCTCTTTGACGTAACCAGCCTGGCGAAATATTCAAAACTTCTATCAAAGGTTTTTTCTCCTTCCGGCGGGAAGCAGCAGCCCGGCAGTTCGCGGCTTTTTAGGTGATATTGAATACATTCGCAACAGATGCCTTTCTTTTTGCACGGCTCATAGCTGCAACTGCAATGTGATAGATTCTCGCTTTGCCTGCATTCCATATTTTGCGCTCCGTTTGCTTTGAAAAATGACCGATGACCTCATGAATTCAACCGGATGCTCTCAAGGGCTTCCATGGCCGACTCCATGACATCACCATTATACCCGCCATTTTTTATGGTTTCGAGAAAAGGTTCAGCCGCAGGACTCCCGATCAATCCCAACAGATACAGAATATCTCCCTTGGCCTGGTCATGGGCCTTGGAAAACTCATCCAGAAGGGAGGAAATTGAGCCCACGGCTAAAGCAGGGTTGATTCTGATGATCTCTTCAAAGGCGACCATGGCGCCCAGTCTTATGGGCCATTTATCATGGGCCAGAAGTTTGAGAAATGCCCCTGAAAGCTTTTCATGGCGGGACATCATCTCGGCAATCATTGCTGCCTTGCCTTCTTTTAACAGATTGGTGAGGGTATTTTGGCTCAGGGTTTCCAGGTCCCTCTTGGCCATGACCATGAGCAATTCCTCCATTCCAACCATGCCATTCCATTGAAAGTCATCATCCAGAAAGAGGCTCGGGACGGATTTAACGCCATATAATTTCGCCAATTCAGTAAACATCAAACCGTCAATGACAGTTAACCGGATAAAACCGGCGGAAAATATAACAGGAAGAAGCTGGCGAAACAGAAGCGGACAGTGGGGACACTGTGGCGTAATAAATAATTTCAACTCAGCCGGAACGATAATATCATCCAAAAGTCTTTTAAGTCGGTTGGACAACTTGGGGGAATTCACCGAAAAAGCCAAGGCTTCCAGCAACTGCTCCAGTTCTTTTCCTTCGGGTATGGCTTGGACCCTTAATTTGCCACCGATTTCCATGAATCCGGGACCGGATTCACCTTGCTGAGTTGAAACCTTGATACGGGGTGCCAAACGGGAAAGGAGATGACAGAAGGATTGAAGTTCTTCACTTCTTTTATCAGGCGAGGATACAAGCCTCAGGATAGTGTCAACGTCCATCCTGTCATTCCATCTGTTAATCTGCTTTTTATCCGCTTCCGCAATCATCTGTCCTGAAAGAGGTCCTATCCTTTTGGCGTTAATAGAGGTTTCGATTGCTCTACCAGATTCACAATAATCTCTTCAACGGCTTCCAATTTTAAACGACCCATATTAAAGACCATATTGTAATTCAGTGGGTTATCGGCATATTCCTTGTCCGCAAAAAAACCTAAAAATCTTTCGCGAATCTGATCCCTCTGCTTGATGGTTTTTTCCGCTTCAGACCGGGAAAGGTCGTATTTTTCCATCATGAATTTGATTCTTGACTCCAGCTCCTGAACCAGAAGAAAGTGAAAGGTGCCTGGATAATCTTTTAAAACAAATTGAGATCCCCTTCCGATGATGATGGTATTCCCTTTTTCATAGAGTTCAATGATAATTTGTCTAACCACGTCAACATAGCTTTTTTCGTTCACATACCCGTACCTGTCGGATATGTGCCTGTCTATGAAGCTGGTGTTGATCATTTTATCAATGAACATCATGAGTTTTGAAGCCCCGTCTTTTTCAAAAGAGCTGATCTGATCTTCAGATACGTTAAGCTTTGAAGCCGCCTCTTTGATCATGTCCTCGTTAATGCATGCATAGCCCAGGCGGTTTCGCAGTTTTTCCCCCAATGTCCATCCGCCTGCGCCGAATTGTCTCGAAATCGTAATAATTGCCATTTTTCCCCCATGGTAAACTTTATTGGAATTCATTGTAACAACTTTAATTCATATAACACCTTTCGGGAAATATTTTCAACATTTGATATGGTTTCAAGCGGATTCTTTGAAATTTCATGAACAAGCCAACGTGATTGAGCTGAGCATGCCTCATGGGAAACAGACAGTATCATGCATTTCAATAAATATATTTGATTTAATACCATTTTTTCTGTATGGTTCGTTTTTAAAAAACAATGAATATCTTTCCAAAACCTAAAAAAACTACTGCACGCTCGAGCATTCACTCAAAGAGCGGTGGACCTGTGCGATAGATTAGCAAATCATTAACGACGGTAATTTCATTCCCGGAATTTGTAATTATGATTTAACATTGAACTATCCTCATGAAATTAAGCAGGTACAGAGAATCGAAACCTATTTTCATTTTTCAAACAGTATAGAGCATCAGATGCAAAGGTTTGTCGGCAATTCATTGGTGAGGTTGTTCAATGGATAGTGATACGCCGATATACAATAGCCGCATTACAAAGATCTATATTGAGTACCTCAATAAAACCTACCCTGAAATTGATATAAATGCCATTATAGCACATGCAGGGATGACTGATGATGAAATAAAAGATCAAGCGCACTGGTTTTCTCAAAACCAAGTTGATCGATTCCAGGATGCTGTTTCCAAAGAAACAAATAATCCTGATGTTGCAAGAGAGGCTGGCCGATACGCTTTTGCAACATCAGATGCCTTGGGAATAGCAAAATATTATATGCTTGGATTGTTGAACCTATCCTCTCTTTACTTTCTAATTAGTAAAGTTTACTCCGTTTTCAGCCGGGCCGTAACCATAAGCGCCAAAAAAAGAGGAGCAAATCAGGTCGAGATTGTGTCCATACCCCTTAAGGGCGTTGTAGAAAAACCATACCAGTGCCTCAATCGTATTGGCTCATTTGAATCTGTTGCCAAACTGTTTACTTCATCTTTTGCAAACATTAATCATACCGAATGTATCCATAAAAATGGCCAATGCTGCAGGTATATTGTTACGTGGGAAAAAAACAAATCCTATGCTTGGAATAAAATTAAGAATTATTCTCTTATTCTAACGTGCTTAATTTCTGTTCTATCGTTCACTTTTTTACCAACAAAAGACTCAATCATTTTATGCTTCATGTTTTCCCTTTTATCCTCATTTTTTTTCATAGGTGCCAAGCATGTAGAAAATGGCGAATTGCAAAAGAAGGCCGAAACCCAGGGTAGTTTGGCAAAAGATCTGCTTGATGAGATGGCAATCAGGCATAATAACGCAATTTTAATTCAAGAGATAGGACAAGCAGCGGCATCCATCTTTGATATAGATCTATTGATACAAGCAGTAATGAAGAGCATGCAAATGCACATGGACTTTGATCGTGGCTTGGTATTACTGACGAATGAAACCAAAACCAAGTTAACATTCAAAGCGGGATACGGGTATATTAAGGAAAAGGAAATTCTGCTTAGGCAAACAGAATTCAATCTTGAAAACAACGAATCAAAAGGCGCTTTTGTGCTTGCTTTTAAAAATCAGGAGCCATTTTTAATAAATAGTGTTTCTGAAATTGAAAACAAACTTTCCCGCAAAAGCACTCAATATGCAAAAGAGTTGGGAGCAGAATCCATTATTTGCGTTCCAATCTTTTATGAAAAAGAGTCTTTAGGTATCCTTACCGTTGACAATGTAAAATCAAAGAGACCATTAACGAAAAGCGACTTGAGTGTGATTATGGGGGTTGCTTCTCAAATGGCGATAAGTATTATTAACGCTCTATCTTTTAAAAAAATAGAAGAAAGCGAAAAAAAATACCGGGATCTTGTTGAAAATGCAAACAGCATTATCATGAGGCTGGATATTCATGGAAATATTACTTTCTTTAATGAATTCGCTCAAAAGTTTTTTATGTATTCTGAAGTTGAAATAGTTGGTACATCGTATCAAGAAATTCTTTTAAAGGGGCAAATGGGTGGAAAGGATAATTTCCAAGGGCTTATCTCATCCTTCAATAAAGACCCGGACAAGCAAATTATAAGTGAAGATGAAACAACCCTAAAAACCGGTCAAAAAGTCTGGATTACTTGGACGAATAAACCCATATTTGATGAATCCGGATATCTAAAGGAAATACTCCTTATTGGCAATGACATTACCGAGCTTAAAAAGGCTGAAATCGATAAAAAAGATCTGGAAGCGAGACTTCAGCGGGCGGAAAAGATGGAGGCCATCGGAACATTGGCCGGTGGTGTTGCGCATGACCTTAATAATATATTGTCGGGAATCGTTAGTTACCCCGAATTAATTCTTCTGGATTTACCTTCAGACAGTAAGCTAAGAAAGCCAATTGCGACCATTCAAAAAGCAGGGGAAAGAGCTTCAGCTATAGTTCAAGACTTGCTAACGTTAGCCCGCAGGGGTGTTGTGGCTAGAAGTTCACTAAATTTAAATGAAATTGTAACCGAATACTTGAATAGCCCTGAACACGAGAACCTGAGACTTCAATATCCAAATGTAAAAGTCCAAACAAACCTGCAAAGTAATTTGTTTAATATCCTGGGTTCAAACATACACCTTCAAAAAACAATTATGAACCTTGTCATCAATGCTGCAGAAGCCATTGGCGATGAAGGGGAAATCATCATCTCAACAGAAAATCATTACGTAGATAAAAATCTCAATGCTTATGAGCAGGTTAAAAAAGGGGAGTATGCTATGATCATCATAAAGGACAATGGCATAGGAATCGCCCATCATGATTTAAACAGAATATTTGAACCATTCTTCACAAAGAAGAAAATGGGAAGAAGTGGTACAGGCCTTGGCATGGCTGTTGTTTGGGGAACCATAAAAGACCACAATGCATTCATCGATGTCAAAAGCGTTCAAGGCAAAGGAACCACTTTCAGTCTATTTTTTCCTACGACGCGCCAGATTGACCTTAAAACAGAAAATAATGCCTCAATCGAAGATTATAAAGGCAAAGGCGAAAAAATCCTCATTGTGGATGACCTCGAAGAACAAAGAATTATTGCTTCAAGCATGCTAACCAAACTTGGATATATTACAAACTCTGTTCCCAGTGGAGAAGAAGCGATAAAATATATCAAAGGGAATAAAGTAGATTTAATTGTCTTGGATATGATTTTAGAAAATGGAATAGATGGCCTTGACACATATAAAAATATTCTTGAAATATCTCCACATCAGAAAGCGATTATTACGAGCGGGTATTCTGAAAGTGACCGGGTTAAAGAAGCCCAAAAGCTTGGGGCAATCCACTACTTGAGAAAACCTTACAGCCTAGAGCAGTTGGGAAAAACCATAAGAAACGGTCTTGGCTAATGTGGTTTGATTGCCAATAATGATTTTCTTCTTTTTTCTCATTCCAATTCATCTTGATGCACTGCAACCATAAAGGAATTATATGTTTCGCCTTTTGCTTATCAACCCGGCCAATTCCGCCAAAGGTTTAGGAAATATGTCCTCCACCGCATTTCCCCCTTTGAATCTTCCCTATTTAGCGGCACTTACACCATCACACTATCAAGTTGAAGTAATTGACGAAAACATTGAACCGTTTGAATACCGAGATGCAGATATTGTCGGCATAACAGCTTATACAGCTTCTGTTAATCGAGCTTATGCTATATCCCAAATCTATAGAACAAAAGGTATACCAACGGTTATGGGAGGTATTCATGTATCAATGATGCCTGAAGAAGCTTTGAACTATTGTGATGTTGTTGCTATCGGAGAAGCTGAAACAACCTGGCCTGCCATATTAAATGATTTTGAAAATAGCGCCCTGAAAAAGAGGTACGAAGGAGGATGGATTGATTTAAAGGACCTTCCAATGCCAAGAAGGGAAATTCTGAAAAATCCTTACTATGAATGGGGAAGCATACAGACTTCGCGTGGATGTCCAATGAATTGTTCATTCTGTTCAGTAACCGCTTTTAACGGAAGGCGGTATAGTAGACGCCCCATCGATTCAGTGATAGCGGAACTTGAAACGATTCCCCAAAAGAAAATAATGTTCACTGATGATAACATCATAGGGTATGGGCGTGAAGATCTCGACTGGGCTTATACTTTATTCAATAGAATTATCGAAAAAAAAATCCATAAACTTTTTTTCGCCCAAGCTTCAATACAATTCGGTCAAAACCAAGCGCTACTTAAACTTGCCGCAAAAGCCGGGCTTAAAATTGTGTTTATCGGCATGGAATCTGTCTTGCCTAATTCATTGAAATTTTATAATAAAAACATTAATTTTCAAATTATTAAACAAAATGGTTATATCGATTTAATTAGCAACATTCGTAAAGCGGGAATACTTTTTCTTGGAGCATTCGTTGTCGGTGGAGACGAAGAGGATAAATCCGTATTTAAAACCACTTTGGACTTTGTCAAGACATCGCGTATTGATATCCTTCAAGTCTGCAAATTGACCCCTTTGCCTGGAACGCGGGTGAGGGAAGACTTAATAAAAGAAAACCGAATGATTCCGGAAATCTTCCCTGAAGCTTGGGACAATTACAGATTTTCAAGAATCAATTTTATTCCATTTTCAATGACCAGTGAAGAAATATATGAGGGTTACGCATATTTAAAAAATTCCTATTTTAGTTTCTGGGAAACATTAAAAAGAACATTTTTTACGCTAACGTCCACAAAAAGTCTGACAACAACTGCCATTTCATACGCCTTGAATCAATCCTATAAAAAAGCTTTCATGGATTCTGATAATTTTCATTTTGCCAAACGAAAGGGATTGGAGAAAAAGTATTTATTTTGATGCGTTTGATGTTAATAGATATTTTTAGAGAAGGCATTTAACCCTTATTCAAATGAAAGATGGAACTGGCAATGGGGAATCAAAAGTATTTGATGGAGAGCGACGATGAGACATATCGTTTAGACGTTAAAACTGACGATAAAACTACTCAAGAACAAGCCTTGTGGGCGGGAATAAAACCAGGCATGCGAGTAGCTGATTTGGGTTTCGGATCGGGTAAAACAACCTTTATTCTTAATCAACTGGTCCAACCCGGAGGAGAAGTTGTTGGAATCGATTCTGCTGCTGACAGAATAAACTACGCAAAAGAAAATTATCCGCATAAAAATATTGTTTATATTCAAAGAGATATCCGTAATGCACTGGAGGATCTTGGAAAATTTGATTTCGTTTGGATTAGATTTGTGCTTGAGTATTACAGGTCTTCAAATTTCGAAATTGTTAAGCATGTATCGAAGATTTTAAAACCGGGTGGAATTCTTCACTTGATTGATCTGGACCATAACTGCCTATGCCATTATGGACACTCAGATCGTTTAGAAAAAACCCTTTTTAACCTTTTAAATACAATTCAAATTAAGGGGGACTTTGATGCGTTTGCAGGGAGAAAGCTTTATTCATATCTCTATGATTTAAAATATGAAAACATAAATGTGGCCATGGCGCCACATCATTTGATTTATGGCGAGCCTGACAAAGTAGATATTTTTAATTGGAACCAAAAAATTCAGATTGCAGTCAAACAACTGGGTTTTAATTTTATAGAATACCCGGGCGGGTATGATGAGTTTTACGAAGAATTCATGTCCTTTTTTCAAAACCCCAGGCGTCTGACATACACGCCATTATTCTCTTGCCGAGGGGAAAAACCCCATTTCGGCTAAGGGCATTAATGGGTTTGTTTCTATTTTTCTTTAATATTTATCACCCTTTTTATCATAGACCTTTTACACCGGCTGCCTGTATAGAATTTAGTTTTCTGAAAAACTTCCCCATGAACGTGTAATAATAATCCAAATATCGGGTATCCATTGTCCAGAACCTGTAAACTTTCTCCACAGCAATATTATGCTTCTCCGTATAGGTTTCTGGATATATGAGGATGGGAATATCTTTAATACTAAAAAACGTCGACAGCTTCATCAAGCTGATTTCTAATATTTCCACCTCAAGTTCCTCTGAATCAATGATAAAAACATGTATACTGTTGGTAATATCTGAGAAATTTAACCCAATGTCAGCACTATTTATAGAGAAAACCGCCTTTAATTGGTTTTCTCTTCTAAGTGAAAAAAGGTGACGCTCTCTTTTGAGCCCTAAATGGCTATATTCATCTTTCAGTTCGCCCAAATCCATTGATTCCGGGACTAGTTCAAGAGCGTCTATCATAATTCCACTGGTCAACTCTTGGTAGAATATTTTAAGTTCGATTAAATCCTGAGGTTCTGTACTTGATAATCGCCATGGCTCCTTAAGCTCAAGGGAAGGCTTTTCATCTTTTTTCTTGTAATGAAAATATGAAAAAGAATTCTCAGAACATATTTTTGGTTCAGCAATATATCTTGCCGCCCCCCCGAATACTTGGTTTGGAAATTTGTTGTCTGACCTGTAATAACAGAAGACAAAATCCATATTCATGGAAACCAGGTTGCTTGATTCGTTTATAAATCTCCCTATTTGATCCAAAACATCAATGCCTGCTATGTTGGATGATCTGTTATCAGAAGCGTGGTGCTGAATCATCCAGGTTTTTCGATAGAACCGAATCATGGCCATATGCCCCAATATTTCACCCTGATCCTGATAGATAAAATGCTTGGCAATTTTGGAAGAATCCGAATAAATTGTTTTATAGAGTGCTTTGAGGTCTTCCTTGTTTTCCCGAATGAATTTATATTTTCCGGGATAGATAAAGCCTGTCTCAAAAAAGAACCGCCACAAATCGTCTTCATTCACCTGGCCGTCCAAATATAAATTCGGGTTTTTAGCCTGGTGAAGAAGGCTTAAAATTTTGCCGTGGCTTTCAACATCCATATCCAATATCGCAAGCCCGATTTTCATAGCGCCTCCCCTGTCCTCTTGATCCTGGATAGCTCGATGAACAACCTGGGTTTTGCATTTCACGTTGAAGCTGTTGGCCAGATGAATTTCGATTTCCGGAAGGATCATACCCGGCATGAGCATAGCAGCCTCACTGTCTTCCTTGACGGAAAAACCGGAACCGGATATATCCAGAATCCCCAGAGACTTTTTTTTCCCTGAAAACGGATGAGTGAAGATGACATAGGGCGAAGGAACAAGTTGGTACCGAGAGGCGCGAAAGTTCTTGGGCGCAAACCTTTTAATTTGCAGATTTAAAGGCTGAAAAATAAAATTCTTTTTTGTCTTTACTCCATTTCGGATTTGAGCAATTTTACATTCACCGGCAAAAATCATCCCATTTTCACCGGTCAGTATCAAGCTGAGATTTAATTCATTATTGATCCAGAAAAACGCCTGTTTGCTGTGCTCCTGGATTTCAACACGAAAATAAGACATGTTGAAATCCATGAGTTTGCCTTCAAACGTGACGCCGTTCTGAATAATCTGGGCATTGATATCCGTGCAGGCATAACGTCTGGTTTGCCGGGAGATCAGCTCATGGCAGGTTTCCGGCAAAAGAAAATTGGTTGATTTTCCGCTGATAAAAACATCCTGCGGCTTGACAACAAGAACGTTTTTTCCATTGGTTATTTGTATTTCCTTGAATTTATAGGAAGATAACTGTTTGTAAGCCTTGGCGTCCGATTCCGGCCAAACACATTCCAGGGATTCGCCAAGGCAGGGCAGCGGTTTTGCATTAAGCGATATGGTATGTTTATATTTGCTGTGTTCAAAAACAACCTGGATGGTGCCGTCCTGGAAATTGGTATAATTTAACTTGTTGATTAAGTATGACTTTTTAATATTCCTTATGGGTGGTGTTGCCCCTGTACTATTCCCGGCCTGAATGATTCCTGAATTTCCTTGAAAATCCTGCATCTGTCCTCGCACAATCTGAATTTGAAAAAGGGGTTCTTGGACTTTTTATCGATCGCTTTCTTTGATTCCTGCCACAACTTGCGTTACAATTAAATCCGGTGCCCATGGGATAACAGCGCTCATTTCCACATCTTGAAACAAATCCTTTATTCTGGCAAACATCCCCGGTCTAAATCGGCTTGACCCCTGCATTTTGGGCTGGATGCCGAACTCATAATGATTTAGAGCATAGGCGCCCAGTTTGCCGATTCCGGTTTTCGTAATCCAAATTTCTCCATTCTTACCCAAACCGGACAGCAAATCGGCTTGTTTGACAGCATGCCCCAAAGCCTTGATCTCGCTCCCCCTATCTGATCTGAGGACCCCTAAAAACTCTGTGCCCTCGGCAATGCCGATATTGATGGTGGCATCCTCCTGCCACAACCCTGAAAAAGTTTTTCGGGTCTGTTTAAGTCGTTTCAAGGTGTCCATGATATCCAAAGCACAGTTGAGGGCATCGGAAATATAATTTGTATCCGGATTCTGCAAAAAATACAGCTGTGCCTGATCTCCTTGGTTTTGCCCAATGATCCCATGATGCTTTTTGCAGTAAAGCTCCAGGGCGCAAAAGACCTCATTGAGGATTTCTAAATAGGCTTCGGGCATCATGGAATCCCTCAGCTCATCCGAGGTGCTCATTTGTGAAGACAAAACGCAAAGGGGTCTTGAAATACAAGAGTCCTTCCCGAAAAGGGTTTGGATTCTGCTGTTATACACTGGCTTTATACTGAGGTCAGGAATAGCCTCCTCAACCAGGCTTTCGCGTCCTTCTGATATTTTATTTTCAAGGAGGATGGGGATTTCATCGTTTTCAGAATCGTTTGAGGAAAGGGCTGGAGATTCTTCGGCAAACCCATCATTTGGTTTTTTAATGCCGGTGGGTCTTTTTCCGGGACGAATGTCCATGTCCTCAAGAACTGAAGCTTTCCCGAATTGACCTGCAATGGCCTCCATGGACTCCCCTTCTGCTTCCAACCGTTTGACCAGGTTGATCCTCCATAACGCAAACCCCGGAAAGAACTCAAATTCCGCAGGATTCGCCCCATGATCCTGAGCCTCTCTTACAACAGGCTTCGGAAGAATGCCAGCGGAGATATAGGCAATGAGCTGAGATTCGGAAACGCCCGTTTTCTGCATAATCGTCTTGCGGGAAACCCAATTTTTATCCGGCAAATGATTCGTCATGAATTTTGTTCGTTTGATCTTTTGTCCAACAGTTTTTTATTCGGCTGCTTATTTTTAAATTTCTCATCCTAAAGTGCCATGGGCACAATCGTGTAAATGCAAAAACCGTGCAAGCATTATTTTAAAAGGCGTGTATGTTATTTTTACATGTTAGATCAGATTGTTATTTTATTTCAATTTCAAAGATTAAGTTTTCCAGACTTGAGATTCCAATAATTGTGAAATAATTTTCACAATCAATGATCATTCTATTTCATTTTTATGACAACCGCGACCCATTCAAAATGTCCCGTATATCCTCTGTCTTGCTTTTGCCGAAGCCACCAGAACATCTATTTTTGCGTCCACATAATCATAAATTCTGGGTTTCCCCTTGCCTTCCGCAGGCCTCAAAATTCTTCCCACATATTGCAGAAGCCGGCCTGAAAATTTTATGGGAGTCGCCAGAAACAATGTGGTCAATCGTTTATTGTCAAATCCTTCCCCGATAAGCTGTCCTGTGGCAATGAGTATCTTTACTTCTTTGTTCTCAAGGCGAACCAGAACAGCCTGCCTTTCATCCATGGATAGATCGCCGGTTAACAGGGCGGATTCAATATTGTGTTTATATTTCAGGATCACGTGGAGGGTTTCACAATGTTTTTTTCGGTCGGACAAAACGAGACAGATATCTTCAGTCAATTGGGTTTCCCTGGCAATATCCATGGCGATCATTCGATTCCTCTCATCATTGAGGGTCAGCTCAGAGAGCATTTTGCTGTAATCGTTCACCGGGTCCGCATAAGACACGAAATCCGTCATTCTTAAATGGACTTCCGCAGCCAAGATATCGCCTGATTCAACCAACTGTTTTTTTTCGACCTCATGATGGACATCCCCAAGATACCAGAAGATGAGCTTTGAAAGCTCATCCCTTCGCCAAGGGGTTGCGGACAACCCCAGCATATACCGGCAATCAAAGGCGGAAACCGCTTCGGTAAAAGTTCGGCTTGGGCACCTGTGGCATTCATCCACAATCAAAAACCCGATTCCTCGGGAAATCTCCTCGGCACACTTATAAAGCGATTGAACCAGGGCTACGGAAACCAGCTCACCCAAAGTCTTTTTCCCGCTCCCGATAAAACCAACCCTGTCCGTTGAAATATCCAGAAACTCCGCGGCCCTCTCCCGCCATTGGTTTGCAAGATCTTTTGTATGCACCACAATCAGGGTGGGCTGCCGCCGTTTGGCCATCATATTAAGAGCCATAACGGTTTTCCCGCTCCCGGTGGGAGCACTCAGCGTGCCGAAATCCCTGGAGAGCATGATGTTCACAGCTTTCTGCTGAAACGGTTTCAAGGTTCCCTTAAAACTGTAATCCTTCATGGGAAGTATTTTTCGCTGATCATCGAGCGTATAGGTTATGCTTTGTTTTCTACACATCAAAATCAGCTGGCGCAGATATCCCCTTGGGATCCAAAGCTTTCCCTTGAATCGATCAAAGCATTTGATCTCTTTTGGCGTTCCCTTGTTCCATCGGCCCAACCGGTTGTTCTCGATCCACTTGGGATTGGCCAGGGTCAAACGTGTGATGAGATCCTTTTCCATTTCCGGAGAAACGTCGGTCAGCAGGAGATTGTTTTTAATCGTGATTTTCAACCCGGATTCCTCCTGGGGTTATGGAAGCTTCACGGCCTTTTGTTTCACCCGCAAAAGGCCCGGGCTTTTATGAAAATACATAAGGGGAGAAGAACATCTTTTTAATATCATGACCAAATCATTGAACCCCCGGCTTGAACATCCAGCTGAAATGCCCGCATCATATTATGGGATTTTCATCTTCAGACGATATCATCGGATTTCTTGAAATGGCTTCGCTAATACGGTAATTGCGAACATTCGGAGAGACCAAAAGCACAAAGACCGCGATTCCGGCCGCGAGCCCCGCCATGATAATCGTAATGATCTTTGGACCATGGAAAAAATCCGATCCCATCCCGGCCACAAGCCCGCCCATGGGAGACAATACCGCATTCAGATTGACAAGACTGGTTACCCGGCCCCGGATGGCATTGGGTATGGAGAGCTGAAGCAAGGTCTGGTTCGTTGTCAGGAAAATCATTTCAAAAAAACCTGCGATCATCAAAAACACCAGGGCCATCCATAGGGTTTCACAAAAGGCAAAAGCGATCAGCATAAGGCTGAGCATAAAAAGGGATACGAGCTGCATTATTCCCCGGCGTTCGATCTTCCTTAAAGATGCGGTTACCAGCCCGCCTGCAATACCGCCAACACCCACAGACGACATAAGGAGCCCCAATATGTCAGCCTCGCCATGGAATACATCTGCAGCGTAAATGGGCGGAAGGATGGTAAATATCGGGATGATGAATACGGGAAGAACAAATCCTATCATCATAAAGATCCGGGTGTCACGATCTCTTCTTATGTATCTCAAGCCTTCTCTTATGTTTTCAAACGCAGAATTTTGGTTTGCCGTAATTTTTCGTGAAGGGAATTGAATCCCTGTAATGGTGAGGGTGATCAGGCTGTATGCGAAGGCTTGTATGAGAAAATTACCTCCGGGTCCAAACCAGAGGATCAGCAATCCCCCTAAACCAGGGCCAAAGGATCGCATCAGGCTCCACCCGGTTTGGATGATTGCCACAGCATTGGGGGTCATCCAACGCGGCACCAGATCAAAAACAACCACCTGCCGGAGGGACATGTCTATGGTTTGGGTCATGCCCCCAAGAAAGGCGAATATAAATAGAAAAGCAACATGAGAGTAACCCAAACACAAAAGAATACCCAGACCAGACGTAATAAAAAACAGCCATCCATTGGTCATCATCATGAGCTGGCGACGCGGCTGCCGATCTACCAATATCCCTGCAACCGGAATCATACCCAAAGATGATAGAGACCGTACCAGGTTGATCGTTCCCAGCATGGCGCCGGATCCGGTCAGATGATATACCAGCCAGCTCAACGTAACTTGCTGAATCCATTGAGCCGCATTGGACAGAACCGTTCCGGCCAGCAAATAACGAAAATTTTTTATACGCAGCAGTGGAAAAACGCCCCTGTTGCCACCCGGATCATCGGAGGTTTGCTGGATTTCCGATTCTGGGTCTGATGATTTATTCATGGTTTTCCTTGCTCACACCCCTTATGCCGACCTCTTGAAAATGGAAAGGAAATAACAGGAGTGCAACAAAGAAACAACACCCTATTTCAATCGGGTCATCCATAAGCATGAACTCATCCTTGGCCCGAATCAGCCCCCATGTCCCTGGCGTATCCGGCACGAATGCTTGCAGACATGAGGTCGAACAGGGCCTCGGGATCCTTGCGGCGCAAAGCCACGGCGTCAAACTCCATGCCTTTGGCCAGCACGATTTCGCGTTTTCCCTCTTGAATCGCTCCAAGGATAGACTCTGCAGCTTCGTCCGGCAGCATGCCGTTATCAATGGCCGGATCGCTCACCCCGCGCACGGAACCATCTGCGGCAAGCGCATTCTTCGATACGTTGGTCCTGACCGAACCGGGGGCCACCACATGGACATGGATGCCGAGATGTTCGTTTTCGGCGCGCACTGAATCATGATACCCGATCAAACCGTGTTTGGCCGCACTATATGCCGAACGCAGGGGGGCTCCGATGAAGCCCGCCACACTGGAGATTGCGATGATCCGGCCCCCGCCGGCTTTCACCATTTTGGGCAACAGGGCCTGGGTGAGCGCAATGGGACCCAGCAGGTCCACCGCAATGATCTTCTGGTAAACCATAAATGCAGTTTCCATGGCCAGGGAACGCTGCGTAATCCCTGCATTGTTGGCGAGCCCCTCAACCCGGCCCTTCCAAGACCACGCCCTTTCCACGATTCCCGGAATCGCGTCGAAATCAGTGGCTTCAAACGGTAGCACAAGCGCCTCCGGGCAATCCCGTGCCACGGCTTCGATTGCGGAGACATTTCGACCGGACAGGATGAGACTTGCACCCCGCGAGGCCAGCGCCCTTGAAAGCGCCTCGCCGATTCCCGACGAGGCGCCCGTGATCCACCAGCATTGTCCTTTAAACATAGATCCTCCCTTCGCCCACCTTTTTCTGAAATGGCAGTGGTAATACGATCTTTTATTAGCTGATAGGTTGTTGAAAGAGCAACATCTTTGTTTGTTCCGATCCCGGAGCCGTCCATACCTGTCGATTGGGCGAAAATTTCCCATTATTCTTGCCACCTGGTGGACAGGTATGATAATTCTACCGTTTTTTTATGGTGATAAAATGATTCATTTAACAAACCTATCAAAACAGCACGGATCTCAGATTCTTTTTAAAAATGCGAGCCTGCAGATCTTACCCGGCACGAGAAGCGGTCTTGTGGGTGCCAATGGCACCGGTAAAACAACCATTTTCCAACTTATTACGGGAGAGGAGGAAGCAGATGACGGAGAGATCACTTTCTCAAAAAAAGCAACCATTGGATATTTTTCCCAGAATGTAGGGGAGATGTCGGGCAGATCCGCGCTTTCTGAAGTGATGTCCGCGGTGTCTGATGTGGTGGCCCTGGGCCGTGCCATGAAAAAGATGGAAGCGGCCATGGCCGAACCCATGGATGAAAACGCCATGGCCGCCTTGTTGGAAAAATACGGGGAAGCTGCCGAGGAATTTGAAAATCGTGGCGGGTACGATCTTGAAACCCGTGCCCAAACGGTTCTCACAGGTTTGGGAATCGGGCCCGCCGACCACAGTCGACCGGTGGAATCTTTCAGCGGCGGATGGAAAATGAGGATTTCCCTTGCCAAAATATTGACCATCCACCCCAATGTCCTTCTGCTGGATGAGCCCACCAACCATCTGGACATGGAATCCATCTTGTGGTTGGAAAACTGGCTGGTGAACGATTTCAAAGGGGCCCTTCTCATGACCTGTCATGACCATGATTTCATGAACAGGGTGGTGTCCCGGACGATTGAAGTGGCCAATCAAACCACCACCACCTATGGCGGGAATTATGATTTTTATATCCGCGAACGGGACATCCGTCTGGAAAACCTTTTGGCAAGCCATAGGCGTCAACAGGAGATGTTGGCCAAGGAAGAGGAGTTTATCGCCCGTTTCAAAGCAAGGGCATCCCACGCCGCACAGGTCCAGTCCAGGATTAAAAAGCTGGAAAAAATTGAGAGGATCGAACTGCCGGAATCCCAGCGGGTCATCAAATTTGAATTTTCAAAAACCCCAAGATCCGGTGACGATGTGGTTTGTTTTGAGAATTTGACGAAAACATGGGAAACGCCCGGCAGGGAATCTAAAACCGTATTCAGTGAAGCGTCCGGGCTTATCAGTCGTCAGGATAAAATTGCTGTGGTGGGTGTAAACGGTGCCGGTAAATCCACTTTCCTTAAGCTTCTTGCGGGCCGGACCGAACCGACAACCGGTACCGTCACCATTGGCGCAAGCGTCAACATGGGGTATTTCAGTCAGCATGCAATGGATATCCTCCATCCCGATAAGACGGTTCTTGAAACCATTTGGGAGGCATTGCCCCTGGAAGGACTGGGTGTTATCCGAAACCTGTTGGCAGCCTTTCTCTTTTCCGGCAATGCGGTGGACAAACAGATCAAAAGTCTTTCCGGGGGAGAGAAAAGCCGGGTGGTTCTGGCGACTCTTCTGGGTCAACCGGTAAATTTTCTCATACTGGATGAACCCACCAACCACCTGGATATCCAGTCCCGGGAAATCCTTCTCCGGATACTGAAGGAATTTGCCGGAACCCTCGTTCTGGTCAGCCACGACCGGTATTTTCTCCGCAGCCTGGTGAATCAGGTCTTTGAATTTGACCAGGGAGAAATGACCCCTTACAAAGGGGGGTATGAGTACTATCTTTCAAAAACAGGCAGGGATCACAGGACCCTGTAATAGATGCATGGGGTCAAGCAGGTATACTGAGTTTCTTAAGATCCCTAATACCACAGAAATTTACGGGGCTTTTTCATAACGGTCGGTTTGGAGGAAAATATCATCCAGGGTTACTTTCAGGGCTTTGGCGATAGCTAATAATACTTCCGTTGATCCAGTCCGTTTACCGGTTTCGATTTGGGACAGATAGGGTGTGCTTATCCCCACGATTTCCGCTAACTGTTGTTGGGTTAATCCGCGATATTCACGCCACACTTTAGTGGGATTTTCACCATCCAGTAACGCGAAAGTAACTTCACCGGGGATAAGTTCTTCCTTGCCCTGCTCAATGGCCGTTTTCACAGAATCATAGTCTCGTATATCATGCAGCATTTCGGCTTCTTCGGCCAGTTTCAGATATACGTCATAGGGCAATACCGCCCATTCCGCCTTGCCATCGCGCTCGATTATTTGTACAGGTGCTTTCATCGGTAGATTTCTCCGCGTTGTGCTATTTTTAAAACCAGGACGATCAATTCATCGTTTTGTATTTCGTAAATCACTCGCCAATCGCCTATTCGCAAACGGTAACCTGAACGATTTTGCAGCTTTTTAGCGTTCGTGTTTGGAACATGTGGGTCAGCCGCCAATTGCTCCAATTTCTGACGTACCAGCATAGCCGATTTCTTAGGCAATCGTAACAGCGCTTTTTGAGCTTCTTTGGCGAAGATTATTTTATACACATCAAACGATTAGCATAATGCCAACATAATATCAAGATTAAATTAGCAATAAGGCATTCATAAGCTTTTTTCTCCGGTTTCCATTGACTCTTGCCTAATGATCTTATCTCATGTATATATTACCAGAATTCAATTATTCATTTTATATAATGAATACAAATGGTTTAGTCGGTTTGTGAACCAAAGGACACCGGAACGGTCACGTCCGGGTGTCTTTTTTTATTGTTCATTTGGAATATATAATGACTTTGTCCAAAGCGTTGTTCCATATTGCTTATGACACATAAATCACCCATTGCCGTGGTGGGAATGGCGGGATTGTTTCCCGGCGCCCGGGATCTGGATACCTTCTGGCATAACATTATTCATAAAATCAGCGCTGCCGGTGAAATCCCGGATTCCCGGTGGATTCCCGATTTGTATCAAACCCACGGTCCCCGGGCCCATCCGGATAAAGCCTATTCCACCCGGGCCTGCCTTCTGGATGACTATCGCATCAAACCCGGCGATGTGAATCTGGATGCCGATCTCCTGGCACAGTTGGACCCTTTGCACCACCTGGTATTGGGCGCAGGAAAGGCAGCCCTGGCCAACTGCAATCTTTCTTCCATAAAAAACGACCGTATCGGCATATCCCTGGCCGCCATTGCCCTGCCCACTTCAAGCGCCAACCTTATGACCTGCGCCATCCTTGAAAACGCGTTTGAAGAAAAATTATTCAACACATCTTTGGATAAAACCGCGTTAACACCAAATCAGTGCGCCGGGGGACGGGTCACCGGATATCCTGCGTCCCTTCTGGCCAAAGCCTTTGATATCCGAGGCACTGCCTTTACTTTGGACGCGGCCTGCGCATCATCCATTTATGCGGTGAAAATCGCCTGCGATGAACTTTGGGCCAACGAGGCCGATGCCATGATCGCAGGCGGTGTTTCCCGGCCGGACAATATCTTCACCCAGGTGGGATTTTCCCAGCTTCGGGCCTTATCCCCTTCGGGCCGGTGCGCGGCCTTTGATGAGAGCGCGGACGGGCTTGTGGTGGGCGAAGGGGCCGGTCTGTTGGTGCTCAAACGCCTGGAAGATGCACTGGCCCATGGGGACTTCATTTACGGCCTTGTCGCCGGAATCGGCCTTTCCAACGACATGAGCGGCAACCTGCTGGCTCCGGACAAAGAAGGGCAGATCCGGGCCATGAAATCGGCTTATGAGGTGGCAGGTTGGCAACCCACGGATGTGGATTTTATTGAATGTCATGGAGCAGGAACCCCCGTGGGGGACCTGGTGGAATTACAGTCCCTTCACGACCTGTGGAAAGGGCTCAAAAAAACCAACAACAAGCCATGCGCCATCGGGTCGGTCAAATCCGTGGTGGGCCATCTGCTCACCGGTGCGGGTGCCGCCGGCATGATCAAAACCCTTCTGGCTTTTAAACACAAAACCCTGCCGCCGTCGGCTAATTTTACCCGCCCTTCGAAAAACAGCCCCCTGGTCCACAACAGCCCGTTTAAAGTGTTGACCGAGCCCGAACCCTGGGCAACGAAAGACTCCAGAACACCTCGCCGGGCAGCGGTGAGCGCTTTTGGATTCGGGGGCATCAACGGCCACCTGCTGTTGGAAGAGTGGGTGCCGGGTGCCCACCCTTCAAAGAACCCGGGCACTGAAAACAAGGCCTCGGGAATTTCCGTGTCAGGAAGTCCCGGCCCTGCGATTCCTATGGCCATCGTGGGCATGGGCGCTGCATTCGGCAACTTAGGTTCCTTAAGAGAATTTCAGGAAGTGATTTTCAAAGGCACCCCGGCCATGGCCGCACGACCGGCCAACCGTTGGAAAGGCTGCGATGCCCTGGTGGCAGAGCGCTATGGTCTGGGGGATCTTCCCGGGGCGTTTGTATCTGATCTAATCGTCCACCCCGGCCGATTTCACATCCCGCCCAATGAGATTTCGGATATGCTGCCCCAGCAGCTCCTCATGCTCCAGATCGCCGCATCCGCCTTGACGGATGCAGGATTGCCTTTACGGGGCAAACGTCCGGACATGGGGGCCATCATCGGCATCGGGTTTGACTTTGAAACCACCAATTTTTACCTCCGCTGGAATCTGGAAAATAAAATCCGGCAGTGGAACACAACCTATCACTTGAATTTATCCCCGGAGGACATGACGTCCTGGCGAGAAGAACTTCTGGAAGAATGCGGCCCACCCTTAACCGCCTCCCGGACCCTGGGGAATCTGGGAAGCATTGTGGCCAGCCGGATTTCAAGGGAATTTCAGTTCGGCGGACCTTCCTATACGGTTTCCAACGAAGAAGCCTCGGGTTTGACTGCTTTAAAACTGGCCATGACCGCCTTAACCAACCGGGAAGTAAACGCCATGCTGGTGGGGGCCGTGGATTTTGCGGGCGATGTGCGCCATTGTATTGCCCGGAATCTTCTTCATCCCTATTCCCCGTCACACAGGGTGCGGCCCTTTGATCGATCCGCCGACGGCAACCTTCCGGGTGAAGGGGCCGTGGCCCTGGTGATTAAACGGCTGGATGACGCCATTGCGGATCACCACAGGATCTATGCGGTCATAAAGGCCACGGGAAAAGCCGGTGCCGGGAGAACCGGGGAGACTTTTTCCGATGCTTACCTCCGTTCCCTGGAAGCCACATTTTCAACAACAGACATTTCCCGTGAATCCATAAGCCTCATCGAAACCCACGGCACCGGCACCCCGAATCAGGACACCCAAGAATCCGTGGCCCTGAACCGTTTTTTCCGCCACAGACCATCTTCATTCACAAAAGCCGCCATGGGTTCGGTAAAGCCCCTACTCGGGCATACCGGCGCGGCTTCCGGGCTGGCTTCCCTGGCAAAAACGGTTCTCTGCCTGTATCAGGAAATCCTTCCGCCGCTCCCTAATTACACAAGCCCGAAAGATCCATGGGACGCGGATGGGTTTCATATGCCGAAGTTTACCCAATACTGGGTGAGAAACCGGGAAGACGGCCCCCGAAGAGCGCTTTCCGGGGCCGTGACTGTCGACGGCTCCTGTGTTCATGTGCTTCTGGAAGAAATGACCTACACCAAATCCATGCCCGTTTCCCAAGACCTGAAAAACCGCATGGCCCTGGAAAGAAAAAAACCCGCAGGATGGATGGACCATGGACTTTTTGTGGTCTGCGGCAAGGACAACCCTGCCCTGATCCAAAACCTGGATCTTCTTTTATCGTTTATTTCAAGCCATCCTCCCTCTTCTCTGCCCATGGAGGCCCTGGCCGCAAAATGGCACCAAAATCATGTTCGCGATTTTGAAAAGAGCAAGGTTCTCAGTCTTGTGGCCACCACGGCGGAAGAAATCTTCCTATGGGCGGAAAAAGCCAGGCATCATATTCTAAAAGATATCCCTTCCTCCATCAACGGCCGAAACGGCTTTGCCTATTCCCCGAATCCCTTGGAATTAAACGGAAGGATCGCTTTTGTTTATCCAGGATCCGGGAATCACTATCTCGGCATGGGAAGAGATCTGGCTGTTTGCTGGCCTGAAATGATCAGGGCCATGGACGGGGAAACCGATCGCCTCAAAGACCAAATGCTTCCGGAATACTATGTGCCCTGGCGGCACACCTGGGAAAACGGCTGGGAAAAAGAGTCGGAGAATACAATTGCTTCCGAGGCCAAACCTATGATTTTCGGCCAAGTGGTCCATGGAGATACCGTCACCCGGGTAGTCAATGCCTTTGATGTCTTCCCCCAAGCGGTCATCGGCTACAGCCTGGGAGAATCCGTGGGGTATTTCGCCACCCATGCCTGGCCGGACAAAGGCGAAATGCTCTCCCGCATTGCAAAAAGTGACCTTTTCACCACACAGCTGGCCGGGCCCTGTACTGCCGCAAGATTTGCCTGGCAGGTTCCGGATGACCAGGACGTGGAATGGACCGTGGCCCTGGTGAACCGGCCGGCTCAGGCCGTAAGGAATGCGATCCACCCGGACACTACGGCAAGGCTTCTCATCGTCAATACCTATGAACAATGTGTCATCGGGGGCAGAAAACCCCATGTGCTGGGTTTGATATCCGCCTTGAATTGTGATGCTGTTTTTTTGGAAGGCGTGGTCACAGTTCACTGCGATGCTGCGGACCCCGTGGCCGAGGCTTATCGGGATCTCCATGTTTTTCCCGTGACAAAGCCGGAAAATATCACCTACTACTCCTGTGCCGACGGCCGGTCTCACGAACTCACCAGCAAGAGGGCTGCGGATTCCATCTGCAGACAGGCGACCAAGGGTTTTGATTTTACCCAAACCATTGAAAGCGCCTATGGGGACGGGGTTCGCATCTTTCTGGAAATGGGTCCCCATGCTTCATGCACGGGAATGATCCGGTCAATTCTGAAAAACAAACCCCATGTGGCCCTGTCCGCCTGCTTCCGGGGAGAAAATGAACCTCTTTCCATTTTAAAATTATTAGGCACTCTGGTCGCCGAACAGATCCCAGTCAACCTGGATCGTCTCTACGGGCCGTCGGCTTATTCTGAAGCCTTGGCCGACACCATAAATACTACGAAAAAACAAGAGCCCGGGATAACCCTTTCCGTGGGGGGCCGTATTCCCCATCCCGGACCCCTGCCCCGACGCAAGGCGCCTGAGAACGATCCTCCGGAAGTCATTTCCAATGCCAAAAAGATTTCCCAAGCGGAAAATACGGTTTTTGATTTCATCCGGGCCATACCGGAAACCAGCAAAGCCACGGCCCTTGCCCATGAAAAATTTCTGGGATTCTCTTCGGATTTGCAGAAAAACTTTGCCCGGACGCTTGATCTTCAAGCCCGACTTCTCTTGTCCCTTCCCCAGGACCGAATAGAGGATTCAGGTGTTTCTGCGAATTTTGATGTTTTTGCTTCCAAAGCAGACATCCCCTTCGGGCCTGACAAAACACCTCCCGTTTATACTCGGGAGGATTGCCTTGAATTTGCCGTGGGCTCCGTAGCCAAAGTGCTGGGGCAAGATTTTGCCATGGTGGATACCTACGAAAAACGGGTCCGCCTTCCGGATGAACCCCTGATGCTGGTGGACCGGATTCTCTCCATAGAAGGGACAAAAGGCCTATTGGGACCGGGGGCCATTGTCACCGAACATGATGTCCTGCCCGGCGCCTGGTACCTGGACGGCGGCAAAGCGCCGGTGTGCGTTTCCGTGGAGGCCGGCCAGGCGGATCTGTTTCTCTGCGCCTATCTGGGAATCGATCTCAAGGTGAAAGGGGAAAGGGCCTACCGGCTTCTGGATGCCGTGGTGGAGTTCCACAGAAGCCTTCCGGTACCCGGAGAGACCATCCGCTATGAGATCGAAATCGACCGGTTTGTAAAGCAGGGACCGACCTATCTTTTCTTCTTCAGCTTCAAGGGGTATATCGGAACCAGCCATCTGATTACCATGACCGATGGGTGCGCGGGATTCTTCACGGAAGAGGAAGTCAAGAACTCCGGAGGTATCATTCTGGGGGAAAAGGACCGCCGGCCCGAGCCTGGAATCAGAAAGCCGGACGTGGATAGGTTCGTTCAGTTCGAAAAAAAAACCATCTCCGATAAAAGCCTGGATGAACTTCGAAAGGGGAATCCTGAAATCGCTCTGGGGGAAGACTTTCATGGCATCACCATCCCGGACGGGCTAAAACTTCCCGGTGGCCCCATGAAACTCATTGATCGCATTTTGGACCTGGACCCGAACGGCGGCCGTTACGGCCTGGGATTGATTCGGGCAGAGGCCGACATCCACCCGGATGCCTGGTTTCTCACTTGTCATTTCAAGGATGACATGGTTATGCCAGGAACCCTGATGTATGAGTGCTGCGCCCATACCCTCCGTGTTTTTATTCAGCAGATGGGTTGGATCAGCGATGATCCCGGAGCCTGTTATGAACCGGTGATGGGTGTGAAAAGCGTTTTAAAATGCCGGGGACCGGTGACTCCTCGAACCCGTCATGTGCATTATGAAGTAGAGATCAAGGAACTGGGATATGGCCCGGAACCCTATGTTATCGGAGATGCCCACATGGCTGCCGATGGTCATCGGATTGTCATGTTCAAAAACATCTCCTTAAAGCTTTCCCATGGTTCAGGAGAATCCCTGCGACGGTTCTGGGAAAAACAAAGACCGGAAAGCAGAAGCCTTTCCCGAATCAGCAGAAAGGCCCCGGCTCCTGCCGTGGTTTTTGATCGTGAAAAACTCCTGGAATTCGCCCTGGGCAGCCCGTCAAAAGCGTTTGGCGAACCCTACAAGATTTTTGATTCCAACCGGTTTATCGCAAGACTCCCGAACCCCCCTCTCCTGATGATGAGCCGGGTGAACCAATGTGGGCCTGAACCCTGGGTTTTGAAGCCAGGCGGATGGGTGGAAGCGGCCTATGACGTATCGGAAAACGACTGGTATTTTGCTGCTGACCATACGCAAAACATGCCCTATGTGATCCTTCTGGAAATCGCCCTTCAACCCTGCGGATGGCTTGCAGCCTATATGGGATCGGCCCTGAAAAGCAAAAAGGATCTGAAATTCAGGAACCTGGACGGAAAAGCCGTCCTGCACCATCCGATCCCCCGAAAGGATGCGACCCTCACCACCAAAGCCCGATGCACACAGATTTCCAGTGCCGGAGACATGATCATTCAGCAGTATGAATTCCTGGTTCTTGACAATGACCGGAAAATATATGAAGGGAATACAACTTTTGGCTTCTTTACCGCCGAAGCCATGGCCATGCAAAAAGGCATCGCCCATCCGGAGGACAAGATGGACCCTTCGGCCAGGGTCAAGGGTCA
>Ga0180732_1000610_pt1 | contig 28399 bp, 30 predicted proteins | sample KR11_01MetaG_FD_148674 | JGI IMG/M metagenome (GOLD analysis project Ga0180732, IMG submission 148674) | Groundwater microbial communities from the Olkiluoto Island deep subsurface site, Finland - KR11_0.1 MetaG | ecosystem: Environmental > Aquatic > Deep subsurface > Groundwater | place... | reverse complement strand
GTTTGTACGAAGTTGTGAGTAGCTCATAATCGGAGCACTGTCTTCGCCTAATGTAGCATCACTAAAGAGACCGATTTCAAGTGTACCTGTAGCTGTTTGGATGAAGTTATCTGCTTGCGCGTACTTAGAACCAGCAGCATTATGCGGAAGTGAGATAAGACCCGAGTTGGTTAGAGTACCCCTATGGAAAATATTACCGTTTAAAGTACCTTCATTTGTGACAACGAGATTATTGCCATTAAAATCATTTCCATAAATTGAAAAGCCATTTTTGTCCAGCTCGCCATTTACAAGAGCTGTAATCGTTCCTGTATTTGTAACTGTTGCAGTGCCGCTGAGAATATCCCACAGATGAACACCATAAGAGTTGTCTTCACCATCTACAGTAATTGTTCCACTGTTTTCTATGCTTGCTGTGCCACTTATTTGATCCACATAGATACCATATGCAGTAGATGAACCTGAATTTACGGTAATTGTACCACTATTAAGAATAGAAGAGTTACCAAAAAGTCCATCTTCTATGTGAATGCCATATGCATCACCGGCCGCTGTTACCAATATTGTATTGCTATTTAGAATCGAAGTATCATCATAAAGTCCACCCTCTACTTGAATACCGTATGCTCGACTTGAATTCGTGCTTACTCTGATAACACCGCTATTTACAATTGAAGCATTGGTATAAAGATTATTATCGACATAAATACCAGATGCATTACCACTAGTAGAGTTCACATCTATCACACCGTCTGCTGTATTGACTATACTAGAATCTTCGCCCATATTATACACGTGGATACCGGTAGCTTCATTGTCAGCTTCTACATGTATCGTACCATCATTTGTAATCGATGTATTTCCACTAAGCGTGCCAGATTCTATACCATATCCACCGCCAGTTGTTGTTATCATGATTGTGTTACTGTTTATTATGGAAGCATTTTCATTTAAATCATCTGTTCTAATACCATATGTATAGCCACTGCCTCCTACCGCTAAAGTTATCGTACCATCATTTGTAATCGAAGCGTTTCCATTTAGATTTCTACTTCTGATACCATATCCATCACTTTCCGAAATTGAAGTTATTGCACCACTGTTTACGATTGAAGCATTTCCATCAAGACTCAATGCAAAAATGCCATAAGAATCACTACCTGTAGAATTTACGTCTATCACACCATCTGCTGCATTGACTATACTAGAATCTTCGCCCATAGCGGACGCATAGACACCATACGCATTGCCATCTGCTATTGCGTTTATATCTCCATTATTTACAATTGAAGCATTGTCTTCAAGGGAGTTGGTAAACATACCGTATGAATTACTATCTGTAGACGTCACATTAATAGTTCCATCATTGCTAATGCTTGAGTTGCCATTTATTATTTCAGTTTTAATACCCGTAGCAGTTTCTCGTGCCGTTACATCAATGGTCGCATTTGCAGTATTTTGTATGCTAGAACTTCCGCTTAATGTATTTACGAGTATTCCATTGGCATAAGAACGAAAAGCTGTAACATTTAGTGTGTCACTATTTATAATTGAAGCTGTATCTAAAAGAGTCCCAGCATTAATGCCATTTGCATGATAGTCAGCAGCTACATTCATTGTGCCATCATTTACAATTGAAGCGTCACCGGAAAGAGAGCTGGCTGTTATACCGCTGGCATTCCCATATATAGCAGCTTCAGAACTAACATTGAGAGTTCCATTATTGACAATTGAAGCATTGTCAGAAAGAGAACCCGTTACTATGCCATAAGCATCGGCATAGTAATTATTGGTTGTGACAGTTATAGTCCCACTGTTGTTTATAATGGAACTATTATTTAAATCTGAGCTATATAATCTAATACCAGCTGAATCTTCACCGGCAGTAGCATTGATATCTCCATTATTTGTCAAATTCAGACCAGTGACATCTGTTATGAAAATTGCATTTGCTCCCCAATAATAATTATCAGAGACCGTACCATTATTTGTCAGTGTTAATGAATATGGTCCACTGATTTCCAATGCAATGCTATTATTAGTTACATTTAAAGTTCCATCTACTGTAACACTGGTGTCAGCACACATGGTGATGGATTGCTTTGATGTATTGCTATCTATGATAAAAGTATCATGGCAAACTGCATGTGCACTTGTACCTATTAAAGAAGAACCTACTAGTAACGCCGAAACGACCAGAGAAATTTTCCCGCCTTTTAATATACGAAATCTTGACTTGTAGTCAACCGTATTTTTCATCTTTTCCCCCATTTTTTACAATTTTACCCTAATTATAGGGTAGCTCAGATTACCTTAAATAATTTTTATTATGGACATTGAGATGTGGAATTACTCTTAATATAGCAAATGTACTCACATTTATGTTAATGAAGTACAAGCCGGGATTATCAGCATTAATCAAGCACGACCGCAGTTTTCTGTTTCCGGACCTTTTAACGGTTGGAAGGCCTCCGGCTTTGGAACAGCAGAACATGGTCGATGGAACATAGATTTCTATACTAAAGTACAAACAATATATACTTATAACCCTGCATAATGTACTTCTGTTTAAAGTGATTTTTTTTATAGTTTACAGAAATGATGTGAGCAAATACTCTTAGATTTATCCTTCATGACAAAAATCACAAGTGAAATTTGATATAATCTTTCCAACAAAAATTAAATAAAAACTGAGAATACTTATGCAAAAAATAGAACCGATGACACTTTTTGGCTACAAAAAACTTCAGGCTGAGGTTAAAGACCTTAAAGAGGTCAAGCGTCCTCGAACCATTAAAGATATAGAGGAAGCGCTTGAACATGGGGATTTGAAGGAAAACGCAGAGTACCATGCAGCAAAAGAGCAACAGCGTTTGATTGACGGGCGTTTGGATGAGTTGGCTGAGATTATAGGAAACGCAAGTATTGTTGACCCGAGCGAATTGGAACATTCTCGTGTCAGCTTTGGCTCTACTGTTGTGATGACTGATCTCAGCACAGATGAAGAGGTGACGTACACCATTGTTGGGGGCTGTGAAAGTAATCCTGATATGGGACTTATCTCTTTTGGTTCACCTATGGCAAAGCAGCTTTTGGGACGTGAAGAGGGTGACGAAGTGACTATAAAACTCCCTAGCGGAGCGAAAAAGTTTGAAATCGAAGAGGTTAAATATCAGGAGATAGTCTTTGAGTGCAATTAATGTTGGAATCATCGGCGCAAGCGGTTATACGGGTTTAGAACTTGTAAAAATGCTCTTAAAGCATCCGAAGTTTAAACTGAGTTACATTGCAAATTCGGAGGGTGGAACAACAATAAATGAGTTGCATCCATCACTGAGCGGTGTTTGTGAAGATGAAGTCAAAAAAGCAGACATGGATGAGTGTGCTGCATTGTGTGAGCTTGTATTTTTGGCTGTACCGCATCAAACTGCTATGGCTTACGTAAAACCCTTACTTGCAAAAGGTGTGAAAGTTGTAGATTTGTCAGCTGACTATAGACTTCCTTTAGATATTTATGAAGAATTTTATTGCCCACATTCTGACAAAGAAAACCTCATTCACGCAGTGTACGGCTTGCCTGAAATGTTTAGAGAAGAACTAAAATCTGCGAAACTTGTGGCAAATCCAGGCTGTTTCCCGACTTCTGCCATTTTAGGTCTGCTTCCTTTTATGAGTAAACGCAGTCCAAATACGCCGATTATTGTAGATTCCAAGACAGGTGTCAGCGGAGCGGGAAAAAAACTCAGCGATGTGACACACTTTGTAAATGTGAACGATAATCTATTTGCCTACAATCCGCTTATGCACAGACATGCTCCTGAGATGGCGCAAAAATTAGGTGTGAGCTTTGATGAGATAAATTTTGTACCGCATTTAGTTCCTCTGACTCGCGGAATGATCTCTTCAATCTACATTCAAGTAAACGCGGAGTTTGACGCTGTAGCAGTTTTAAAAGAGTTCTACAAAGATGAACCTTTTGTGCGTGTCTCTAAAAATCCTGTAGATATGAAAAATGTTGCAGGGACAAATTTTTGTGACATTTATGTTAAACAAAAAGGTAAAGTGCTCTTTATTTCCAGCTCTATTGACAATCTTATGAGAGGTGCTTCTTCTCAAGCTATTGTAAACGCAAACTTGATGATGGGACTTGATGAGTCTCTCGGAGTACCAGATATAGCCTATGTACCGTAGCGGCATTGAGATAAAAAAAGGTGCGTTTGTCATTTCAGACGCACACTACTCGCACCTTCGTCCTGAGCTTTTAGAATTTATAAAAGCCATCCACTCCAAACAATTTCAGCCGACACAACTTATTTTAATGGGTGATATTTTTGATGCACTTTTTGGTGGAATTCCTTACACTTGTGATGAAAACGCAGAGATGGTTCAACTGATAAACGCAATATCTTTAGAGATAGAAGTGATATACTTAGAGGGAAATCACGATTTTAATCTTCAAAAAGTTTTCCCTTATGCAAAAGTATTTAAGATTTCTCAGCAGCCTGTTTCTTGCAGTTATGAAGGCAAGAAAATTCTTTTAGCCCATGGCGATTTCGGAGGTGATTTTGGGTACCGATTGTATGTTACCCTCATTAGAAATCCTCTGCTTCTTTTTGTGCTCAAATATGTGGATATTCTCACAAGTCACTCTATTCTAAAAAAGCTTGATGCGTATCTTGGAAAAAAAGATGATTGTAAAGAGTTTACAGGTTTTCAGGCTTTTATCGAGAGAAGATTATCAGATAAATTTGTGTGTGATTATTTTATAGAGGGCCACTTCCACCAGAATAAAGGCTTGGAATTAAAAGATTTTACATATATTAACCTAGGGGCTTTTGCTTGCAATCAAAGATACTTTGTTGTAGAATCTTTGCAAAATAAAGCACTATTAGAAGAAAACATTTTTTCTAAGGGGATGAAATGAAAGAAAAAGCACTCAAGGTCGGCTCTAATGAGATGGAGCTTGTAGACTTTCGTATATTTAAGCAAGAAGACGGCGAAGTATATGAGGGCATCTATGGCATAAATGTCTCTAAAGTACGTGAAATTATTCGCATACCTGTTTTGACTGATTTGCCGGGAACACCTGAGTTTATAGAAGGTATTTTTGACTTACGAGATGTGGTAATTCCTGTTGTGAATTTGGCAAAATGGATGGGGATAGTTCAGCCCGAAAATGTTGAAAAAAATTCAAGAGTCATTATTACGGAATTTAACAATGTTCTTATCGGTTTTATCGTACATGAGGCAAAAAGAATACGAAGAATAAGCTGGAGCAATATTGAGCCTGCTGCGTTTTTAAGCAGTTCTGATACTATTGACGGAAGTAAAATTACCGGTGTAACAAAGATAGAAGATGACAATGTTCTGCTTATCCTTGATTTAGAGAGTGTTGTGCAGGACTTGGGACTCTATGCGCCGGATATCAACGACATTCCAAAAGAGTTGGAAAAATTCAGTGGAACGGCTCTCATTTTGGATGATAGTGCTACTGCAAGAAAAATTGTCAAAGAAGCGCTTGTTAAAATGGGATTTGATGTTATTGAAGCGATTGACGGAGAAGACGGGCTTGACAAGCTTTATCAGCTTGCAGAGATGTATCCTGAGGATATCGCGAATACATTGAAGCTTATTGTTTCGGATGTCGAGATGCCGAGAATGGATGGTTTCCACTTTGCAGCGAAAGTTAAAAAAGATGGCAGATTTAATAATATTCCTATTCTTTTTAACTCATCTATAAGTGATCATTTTAGTGAAGGCAGAGGTTTAGAAGCAGGCGGAGAAGCTTATTTGGTTAAGTTTGAAGCAGGTCCATTTTATGATGAAGTAGCACGAATTGTTCGTGCGCATATTAAGTAGGAGTTAAATATGGATGAATTTCAAGAAATATTACAAGATTTTTTAGTTGAGTCTTTTGAGCTTATTGAGCAGTTAGACCAGGATTTAGTAGAGCTAGAGAACAGACCTGACGATTTAGAACTTTTAAATGGAATATTTCGCGTTGCGCATACAGTCAAAGGTGCTTCTTCATTTTTAAATTTTGATGTATTAACACACCTGACTCATCATATGGAAGATGTTCTCAACAAAGCAAGACACGGTGACCTTCGCATCACTCCGGATGTAATGGATGTTGTTTTAGAGTCAATTGACCTCATGAAAGCTCTCCTGCATACTATTCGTGATACCAGCAGTGATGGGGGAATAGAAGTTGGGGCTTGTGTTGTAAAACTTGACAAAATAAGCAGTGGCGAACTTGATGATGAATCTTCATTGGCGGATATGCCTCTTGAAGAAGAGATAGAAGATGAGATAGAAGAAGTTGAAGACGCATTGGTGGAAGAAACGCAAGAGCCTGACTATGAGAATATGGCAGACGATGAAATAGAAGCAGAGATAGAGAGACTTCTTAACCAGCGTCAAAATGAAGATAAAGCTAAACGCGCTGCAAAAATAGCTGCAGGAGAGAGTGTTCCTGAAGCTCCTCCGGCTCCAAGCGAAGAAGAACCCAAACCCAAACCAAAACCGGCTCCGACTCCAGTTCCGGTAACTCCGGCTCCAAAAGCAGCCGTACGCAAAAATGATGACGATGAAGATTCAGACGCCAGAGCAGCTTCTCCTGCAAAAAGAGCACCTGCAGCGGTTGAGCAGACTATTCGTGTAGATGTTAAAAGACTTGACCATTTAATGAACTTAATAGGGGAACTTGTTCTTGCTAAAAACAGACTGATTAAAATCAACGATGATGTTGAAGAACGTTATGAGGGCGAAGAGTTTTTAGAAGAGCTTAATCAGGTTGTTTCTATTGTATCTCTTGTTACAACAGACCTTCAGATAGCTGTTATGAAGACAAGAATGCTTCCTGTGGGGAAAGTGTTTAACAAGTTCCCAAGGATGATTCGCGATTTAACACGTGAACTCAATAAAAAAATAGAGCTTGAAATATCCGGCGAAGATACAGAACTTGATAAATCAATTGTCGAAGAGATAGGCGATCCTTTGGTTCACATCATTCGTAACTCATGCGATCACGGAATTGAAATGCCGAGCGTACGTATAGCAGCCGGCAAAGATGAGACAGGAATTATAGGCCTTAAAGCATACAATGAAGGGAATCAGATTGTTATTCAAATTGATGATGACGGAAAAGGTCTTGATGTTGAAATGCTTAAACAAAAATCTATTGAAAAGGGAATCATAACAGAGAAAGAAGCAGATGCGATGAGTGATAAAGAAGCATTTGCACTTATTTTTAAACCTGGATTTTCTACTGCGGCATCTGTCACGAACGTAAGCGGACGCGGAGTCGGTATGGATGTTGTAAAAACAAATATCGAAAAACTCAATGGTATAATCGACATAGAGAGTGAGATTGGAGTCGGGACTTCAATGAAGTTGAAAATTCCTCTTACTTTGGCAATTATCCAAGCTCTCTTGGTTGGTGTTCAAGAAGAATATTATGCTATTCCTTTAGCTTCGGTTTTAGAGACGGTAAGAATTTCCAAAGATGAGATTTATACTGTTGAGGGCCGTTCAGTAATGAGACTTCGCGAAGATATTTTATCGTTGGTACATATAGGCGATATCTTTGAAGTTGAACGCATCCTTGATGGCAGTGAACATGCTTATGTTGTTGTTCTTGGACTTGGTGCGCAAAAACTAGGTCTTATTGTAGATACCTTAGTGGGTCAAGAAGAGATAGTTATAAAATCTTTGGGAGACTATTTAAAAGGTATAGATGGAATTGCCGGAGCAACAATAAGAGGAGATGGAGGAGTGACACTTATTGTCGATGTTGTAGCTCTGATGGATATGGCAAAAAATGTCAAATCAACAGTGACTTCATCCAATAGTGAAGCATCTCAACTCTTAAAAGAAAAATCTAAAGCCAGTGATTACAAGGTGATGGTAGTAGATGATTCTAAAACAGACAGAACTATCATGAGAAAATCTTTAGAGTCCTTAGGAATTACACTTATTGAAGCAACAGACGGACAAGAAGCACTCAATATATTAAAGCAGGGTGATCATAATTTTGATGCTATGCTGATAGATATAGAGATGCCGAGAATGGATGGTTATACACTTGCTTCAGAGATTAAAAAATACAACAGATATAAAAATCTTCCATTGATTGCAGTGACATCAAGAACGGGCAAATCAGACCGTATGAGAGGCGTTGAATCTGGAATGATAGAGTATATTACGAAGCCATATTCAGCGGATTATTTATCGAGTGTAGTTCAGAGAAATATTAATTTTAAATCGGAGTTCTTATCATGAGTGACAAATTAAAAGAGATTATCAGTCAGCAGAATGAGAGACAAAATGTTGTTTTATCTCAGTTAGATGACATAGTTCAATTGGTTGGCTTTGTGATTGGAGATGAGGAGTATGCGGTTCCTATATTATCTATTCAAGAGATTATTAAACCATTTGAATGGACGAGAGTGCCTCAGGTACCGAAATATGTTTTAGGCGTCTTTAACCTGCGCGGTTCCGTTATTCCTCTTATTGATCTAAGAGCGAAGTTTGGAATACAAACAAAAAAACATACAGATGAAACGCGTTTTATTGTTATGCGTCACGGTGACGATGTTGCCGGTTTTGTTATAGACAGACTCACTATGGCTATAAGAATTAAAAAAGACAAGATTGGACCTGCTCCAGATACCGTAAATGGTGATGATACTCTTATTGACGGTGTTGGAAAACAAGATCATGGGATTATTACCATATTAAAAGTGGATAAGTTATTAGAGAGAGATTTTTAGTCACTGTAATATGAATACATCTTCACTCAACATCACCCAAACAGATGAAAGTCTCTCTTTAAATTTTTTAAGAGAGATTGATATCTACACCCTTACAAAACATCAAGAAACTATCGATAAACTCAATCTTTCAAAAGTAAAAAATGTTGTTATTAATTTAAGCGCTGTCACTTTTATTGACACGGCAGCAGCAATTTTTTTACACAATTTACAAAAGCAGTTTTCTTCCGATGATACTCAAGTGCAAGTTGTGTGTGAGAATAAAGAAGTCTTAAAAACACTGGAACTGGTACGTAAAAAACAGGAACCTCAGACACAGCACAAACAGCGTTTAGGTAAAACTTTTGTAGAGAAACTAGGGAAGTCAGTCTATCATTACTACAAATCTTTTTTATCCTTTATGGCTTTTTTAGGAGAAGTTTTTACTGCCGTAATATATTATTTGAGTGCTCTTAAAAACATACGCTTTAAAGAGATAGCATTTGAAATCAATGAGAGCGGCATAAAAGCCGTAGGAATTATTGCACTTACAAGTTTTTTGATAGGCGTTGTTGTTGCGTATCAATCTGCCTATCAGTTAAAATTATACGGAGCTAATATTTTTATCGTCGATATGTTGGGGCTCTCTATTCTCAGAGAACTCGCTCCTATGATGACTGCTATTGTAATTGCCGGGCGAAGCGGCTCTGCGTTTACTGCACAAATTGGGGCTATGAAGATAACAGAAGAGTTAGACGCAATGCGCACCATGGGATTTGACCCTTATATGTTTTTAGTACTTCCCCGCATTATAGCTTTAATGATAGCACTTCCTATTTTGATTTTTGTAGCAGATATCGCCGGGATTCTCGGGGGGATGCTTATTGCTAATATTGATCTTAATATTACTGTGGATCTATTTATGGATAGATTTAGCGATGTTATTGCAGTGAAACATTTTACAGTGGGAATAGTAAAAGGACCGTTTTTTGCCTTTTTAATAGCAAGTATAGCAATCTATAGAGGTTTGATGGTAGAAAATGACACGCAAAGTATAGGCTTTAATACAACAAAAAGTGTTGTTGAATCAATTTTTGCAGTTATTATGTGTGACGCACTCTTTTCTATTGCCTTTACAAATCTGGGGATATGATGAACACGGTTATAGAAGTAAAAGATGTGAAAACAGTTTTTGGCTCAAGAGTAGTTCATGAGAGTTTAAACCTTACTATACAAAAGGGAGAAATTTATGGCTTGCTTGGTCCAAGCGGATGCGGTAAAACAACACTGATGCGAGAGATGGTTATGTTGCAAAAATACCATTCCGGAAGTATTAATATTTTAGGCTATGATTTAACGCATATCAGCAGCAGTGACGCGCAAAAACTCAGACGCGAGTGGGGTGTTTTGTTTCAGGCAGGAGCACTTTTTTCCTCTTTGACTCTCAAAGAAAATATTGCATTGGCGCTTCAAGAGTATACAGATCTTTCTCCAAAAATGATTGAAGAGATAGTCCATTTTAAAATCAATCTTGTAGGTTTGAAAAAGAGTGATGCAAATCTTTATCCTTCGCAAATAAGTGGAGGAATGAAGAAAAAAGCAGGTCTTGCCAGAGCGCTTGCTATGGACCCGAAACTTCTTTTTTTGGATGAGCCGACAAGCGGACTTGACCCTATCTCTGCAAGGGAATTTGACGCGCTTATTTTAGAACTTCGCTCCCTTTTAGGGCTGACTATTGTTATGGTTTCACATGATTTGCAATCTATTTACGATACACTTGACAGAGTTGCAATCATAGATCATAAAAAAATAGCTTATGAGGGATCTTTGGCTAATGTAAAGTCGATTGACAATAAATTTATAAAAACTTTCTTTGGAAAATATAATGAATAATAAAGTAAATTACACGCTTGTCGGATTTATAGTTCTTTTTGGAATTTCACTTATGATTGGTTTTAGCTATTGGCTATTAAAGCCTTCAGATGAGGAAGAAACAAAAAAATACTTGGTTTATTTTGATGAATCAGTTCTGGGTTTAAATATAGATGCTCCTGTAAAATACAGAGGAATCAGTGTTGGTAAGGTTACGCGAGTACGTGTAAATCCAAAAAACTCAGAACAAGTCGAAGTCCTCATTAATATTCTCAACACAACGCCGGTAAAGTCGACAACCGTGGCACAATTGACCGCGCAAGGAATTACGGGTCTGAGTTATATTAACCTGAGTCTTGGAGATAATAATGCTCCTCCACTTCTCAAACAAGAGGGACAAGAACACCCGGTTATTAAATCTATTCCCTCATTTTTTGAGAATTTTGAGAGATCACTTGGCTCCCTCTCGTCGCAACTTTCAACGACACTCAGCGGAACGGAGAGGCTCTTAAACGAAGAGAATCAGGAACAGATTACCCTTCTTTTACACAGAGCTGCCGGTTTTATGGATAAGATGGAACGTTTATTGGATGATAAGACTATCGGTAATATGCAGCAAAGTGCTCAAAACCTGGAATCTATTACAGCCAAAGTAGATAAAGTTGTGCCAAATATAGATAATCTGATACATAAAAGTATTAGCTGGGAAGATGAAATTTCCGCAAGTCTTGCATCTATCATGAACAGTTATTTGAGTATTAAAGGTGCAATGGATGAAGTAAAAAAAGCAGCTTCAAGCGGTCAGTTCAACTTCAGGGATATTAGTGCAGATGTTGTTCCGACAATGAATGAGACGCTTATCGAAATGCAGGAGATGATGAATAAGATTGAGGATTCTTTGTATAAATATGAGAGAAGTCCAGGAGATGTTTTGTTTAAACAAGAAGAGATTAAAAAAGGTCCAGGAGAGAAATAATGAAAAACTTTTTATTTATAGCGTTTATGACTTTTTTATTTGCAGGATGTGCAAAAGTGGTTCCGGCAGTATCAGAGCTTAGAATAAATTCCAATATTTACGATACTCATTTGAATTCTCAGGCTTGCAAAGACAAATCTTTAAAAGTAGCCCAATCATTCAGTCCGGCCGTACTTACAAATTTAGACATAATGTACGGGGTCGGCGAGCATAAACAGTTTAGATATACTCAGTCTAAATGGGTACAGAGTCCAAACGCAGCGATTACTTCAGAGATAGTTAACTTTTTAAAATCAAGTAATCTTTTTAGCAGTGTCAATGTTCCAAAATCAAGAGCGAAAACAGATTATATTCTTGAAGCAAACATAGAAGATTTTATGCAATATTTTACTGAAGATGAAAAGAGCTCATTTGTTCGTGTATCTATCACTTTGAGTTTGATAGATACAAGCAAAAACAATGTTGTAAGTATGAAAAATTTCAAAATAGAACTGCCTGTAAAAACGCTTGATGCCGAGGGTGGTGTTGTAGCATTAAATGAAGCTCTTAAAGAACTGTTGCCTCAAAGCGGTATATGGCTTAATGAGATCTGCAGATGATCTCTCAAAAAGAGTATAAAAGCCGCAGAAAATCTCTTGCAAAGAGACTCTCAGTAAATTCTGTCGGCGTTTTATACAGTGCAAAATATAAAACGCGTTCCAATGATACGGAGTATCCTTACAGACAAGAGAGTAATTTTTATTATTTGACAGGATTCAAAGAGGATAACGCCTCTCTTGTTTTTGTAAAAACAAAAGCTTCTGTTAAAACATTTTTATTTGTACAGAAAAAAGATGAAGCCTTAGAACTTTGGAATGGAAAAAGGCTTGGAGCCAAAGAGGCAAAAAAAGAGTTTGATGTTGATGCCGTCTATACCAGCGATGAATTTCCCCAAAAAATAGAGGAATTCTTAAAAGATAAACACGGCCTCTATTTTGATCTAAACTCACAAGATGAGCGCATCACTACTCTTAAAGAACATGCCAAAACACTCAAGTCCCATAAAGATATTATGAGTGAGATTGCTAACATGAGACTTATTAAATCTCCTGCTGAAATAATGATGATTCAAAAGGCGCTTGAAATAACACAAGAAGCGCATCATAAGGCTATGAAGCTTCAAAAAGCCGGTAAAAAAGAGTATGAACTTCAAGCTGAGATAGAATATATTTTTAAAAAAAATGGGGCTTACAGCGACGCATACACTTCCATAGTAGCCTGCGCAAACGCAGCCAACACACTTCATTATGTAGAAAACAATAAGCCTTTGCTCGATGGAGAACTCATACTCATAGACGCCGGTTGCGAATATGACTACTATGCAAGTGATATTACTCGAACAATCCCTGTTAATGGCAGATTTTCAAAAGCGCAAAGAGAGCTTTATGAGATGGTTTTAGATGTGGAACTTCAAATCATAAAAATGGTAAAACCAAAAGTAAAACGCAGTGAGCTTCAAACTAAAGCGGTGAAACTCCTCTGTAAGGGAATGCTGCGTTTGGGCATACTCAAAGGTTCGCTTGAAAAAAACATTAAAAAAGAGAAGTATAAAAAATATTATCCGCATGGAATAGGGCACTGGATGGGTATTGACGTGCATGACCAGTGTCCGTATAAATATGAAAACGGTGATGAAATACCTTTGATGAATGGAATGGTTCTAACCATAGAACCGGGTATTTATATAGACAAAGATGATAAAAAAGTACCAAAAAAGTACCGTGGTATCGGTATCCGCATTGAAGACGATATATTAGTGACAAAAAACGGTTATGAAAATCTCTCTATGCGTATTGCAAAAACTGTCAAAGAAATTCAAAGATTTTCATAAATCTTTGATTTACGTCAATAATCACTTTCCAAATTCCTGCTACTATCTACACAATAAAAAGGTTTAAAATGAAAAAAATATTTGTTCTCACGTCTCTTATGAGTGTTCTGGCGTTTACACAGCTAAGTGCTGTGGATGGTTATGAGGTTTACAAGTCGAAATGCTCGCAGTGTCATATTGAAAATATTTCAAAGGCAGATGTAGTGAAAAATTTTGCAAAAATGAAAGCGCCTCCAATGGTTGAAGTTGCCAACCAAGTCAAAGGAAATATTATAATCGGTGATGATGACGACGACGTTCATCGTCATGTGGTGAAGCTTTTTATTAAGGACTATATTGATAATCCGCTTCTTGATAAAAGCATGTGTAACCCTATGGCCTTGGAGAAGTTCGGTGTTATGCCATCGCAAAAAGGCAAACTTACCGCTGATGAAAAAGAAGCTGTTGCCGAGTGGATTTATGATAGATATGATGGTGTGAAGTTTCAATAAAATTTATAGGACGGATTATGTTATTAGATAAAAATGAGATGCCAATTGTCGCTATGGAGTTTATGAATGATGTGCATGCGCAGGACATAGAGATAATTAATGCCCTCTATGAGTTGGTTTTGGCATACGAATCAGAACCGACACAAGAGAACAAGAAGGCTTTGAACAGTCAATACAATCTATGGTTTGAGCATACTATAGAACACTTTAGAGGGGAAGAAGTTTTGATGGTTGAGAAAAGTTTCCCTCCCTATCCTATGCACAAGGGAGAGCATGACAAAGCCCTTGCAGTAATGGATGATGTCTATAGAGCTTTTGAGGCTACAAGTGACATAGTAATGATGAAACAGTATATTTCCCAAACAGTGCCGCAATGGTTTGTGCAGCATATACAGAGTATGGATACAGTAACAGCGATGTTTTTTAAATCGGGACTTAGCCCTTGTTCTATGAGATAAGTAAGAGTATTCTAAACCTCTGCTCATAATCTGAAGTTAAGATGCAGTGCCTGTGCCAATAACTTAGCTTTTTTTTGAGATTAGTTGTAGCTGTAACTCCAGCCCGTAAGACTCTCTATTTTTGCTTCATTATAGTTATCGGAATCTGCTAAAAAATCCATAACATGCATAACAGCATACGGAATGCTTCTTTGGTCTTCAGGTTTGACCAGAAGAAGTGGCATAGGAGTGTCTTGAAGACTTTGGGAAAAGCCTACGGGCATAAGTTTACTCATAAGTTCTGCCGGTTTTTTTATTTTATTCTCATCTAAAAATTTATCTAAAATTGCTGCTTGAACATCTTGAGGAAGTTCTTCTGACGTGTTTAAAAATATAGTAAAGTGTATAGGCGTATCTTTAAAATGAGTAGGGGCAGGTGCCGCCATAAGAATGTACTCTACATTTTCGAGATGTTTTGATATCTCTATGGGTTCAAAATATTTATCTGTTTTTATTGCGTTTGCTTGCATGGTAGTCCTTTTGTAAATTGTAATTATACTCAAGAAGAATTTACAGGAGATTAGTTTTTTGAAAGTTGATATAAGTCAAAGCTTTTAACATGTAATCATTATAAAATTTGTCTGTTCAATATATGGAGAGAAATATGAAAAAAGTTTTACTGGCAGGTGTGGTTGTCCTTGGTTTATTTTCAAATGTGTGCGCAGAAGATGGTGCGGCTCTTTACAAAAAGTGTGCATCTTGTCATGGACAAGCAGGTGAAAAAGTTGCTTTGGGAAAAAGCAAAATCATTAAAGATATGTCAGAACAAGAAATCGTCGCTGCAATGAAAGGTTACCAAGACGGTTCATACGGCGGACCAATGAAAGGCCTTATGAAAGGTCAAGTTGCTTCTTTAAACGCAGAGCAAATCGAAGTTATAGCAAAACATATAGCAAAGTAACTTCTTCTCCACCAGCTTCGTTTGGTGGATGATTCAAGCAGTATAGAAAAAGTCCTCCAAAAGTCTGATTCAAAGCACTATACTGCTTTACTCACTTTATAATTTTAGAAAATCACTCTTTAGACGGGTTCAAAATATTTATCTGTATTTATTGCATTTTTTTTCATAGTTATCTTTTGTAAATTGTAATTATGCTCAAGAAGATTAATTTATGTGAAATGTGATATGAATCAGGAATTATTTTATGCAAAAATGATAGAATGTTTGTATCAAAATCAGGAGAATAGTATGAAAAAAGTTTTATTGGCAACAGTAGTTGCTCTTGGCATGTTTACGAGTTTAAACGCAGATGACGCTGCAACACTTTATGAGAAATGTGTAATATGCCATGGTAAAGCAGGCGAGAAGGTAGCTTTAGGCAAAAGCAAAATAATCAAAGATATGTCTCAGGCAGATTTTATCGCTTCACTTAAAGGGTACCAAGACGGTTCATACGGCGGAGCTCAAAAAGGGCTAATGACGGCACAGGTTAAATCTCTTGATGATGCTCAAATAGAAGCTATTGCTAAACATATAGTAAAATAATCTTCCCTCCGCCAACTCTGCTTGGCGGATATTTTAAGCAGTAAGAGTAAAAAAACCTCCAAATACCAGATACAGAGTGTTGTACCGCATCTCTTTCATCTAAGAACCAGCATAGGAAAAAGTATTATGAATGTAAAAGATTTTTATATGTTTCGGGATCTTTCCGGTGACTTGGTGAAGGTTCTTGAATCAAAAATTATGAAACACAAGTATGAAAAGGGGAGTATAATTTTTTACAGCGGAGACAGTTCACAGAATCTCCGCATACTGGCAAAAGGAATGGTGAAACTTTATAAGCATAACTCGAATGGGGAAGAGTTAGTTTTGCATTATTTTAAAAATCAATCTCTTTTAGGTGAAATGGCAACTTTTGAAGATATTCCTTACCCTGCGAACGCAATTGCCGAAACAAGTTGTGATATCTGGACTATTAAAAAAGAAGATTTTATTGCCTTGCTTGAAGCAACTCCCAAGCTTGCACTTCAGATTATAACTTCTATGGGTATGAAAATTAAAATGCTTGAAAGCAGTATTGATTTAAACATCTCAAAAAATTCTATGCAAAGAGTGGCATCACTCATGTTAAATACAATTGAGATATTTGATGAACTCTCAAGGATTAAAATATCTGCAATTCTTAACATGACGCCTGAGACGCTCTCTCGCAGAATTCAACTTTTAAGACAAGAGGGCGCAATAGAAGTAGTAGGAAAAAAAATCATTATTCAAGATAGAACACTTCTTAAAAAATATCTCGAATGAAATTATTTAAAGAGTAATTACTTCAGTTATAAGCCGCTGCTGAGTTGGCGTTTTACATCTTCTGTGGCCATGCTTATATTCCAAACAGGTTCCCAAACAACTTCTGCTGCTGCGTTTTGTGCATTTGGAAGCTCCCTTAAGACGGCTTCTTCTACCCATTGAACTATCATTTGGTGCAGTGGACAAGCTTGCGTACTGAGCGTCATTATAACTTTAACATTTCCGGCTTCATCACAGTTTGCATCATAAATAAGCCCCATTTCTACGAGATTAAATCCGACTTCAGGGTCATTTACCGTTGAGACTGCTTTAAATATTTCATTTTTTGTGTACATAATTTATCCTTTAAAATTAATCATAAAAAGTATGTCTTTAAGTAAAAACAGAGCACTCATTAACATGAAGCTAAGCCCAGCCAAGTAAATTTGTTCCAGTTCAAACGCAATGGCAAGAGCTACGAGAACAAAACCGGTGACATTGTAAAAAAACAACAAAGCAGAACTTTTTTTTGGAACCATCTCTGCGAGCATAGGAACTTTTTCTTTTCCGACAAGCGGGGCAAATCGCTCAAACCAGATAAGAAAAGGAATTATTTTATAAAAATGGCCTAAAATCAGAGAACCCAAAACGCCATAGAACATGACAAAACCAAGTAAAAGAAGAACTTGATTGGCTGTGGAGAAAAAATAAAAAATACCAAGAAAAAGGCTCATAAGTAGAGAAACGCTGAAAAATAGCAAATAGTAGTAATAGATATCTTTTTTAACTCGGGCTCTTGTTTTATAGATGAGATACAACTCGTATGCATAGAGACAAAAGGCAAGCAGTAAAAGACCATAGCCCAGGTCACTGAAAAGTGCATAAGAGTACTCTCCCAGAGAAACAAAGAAAATTGCCGCAGACAAAAAATACAAAGAGTATTGTAAAAATCTTTTATCAAAAGAGTGTGAGAGCCAAAACATAGGCACCAAAATGTAACTCATGCCTATAATACTAAAACCCACATAGCCATATAAAACCAGATATATATGGATATTTAAGAGTTTGTTTACATCTACATCTATAAATCCGCTGTATCCAAACGCCATAATGAGTCCGACTATGACGCCTAGAAGTAAAAAAATATTTGCGAGCAAAACCGCGTAAAATGAGAAATTGAGCTTTTTTGCTTTTGAAATGGTGGCAAAGGTTTCAGCCAAAAAGATTAAAAATGAGATGAAAACGATAACACCGCCAAAAGATAAAAGAACGGGAGTGTTGTAAAATCCGAGTACCATTAAAAGTGTTCCGATAAAAAGCAGGGGGTAGATTGCATAATAAAGCTCTACAGCAAAATGCTCAACTTCAAGAACAACGGGCACAAGTTGTGCCATAGCTCCAAATATTGACATCATGACAAAGCCAAGCAGCATGAGATGCACAAACGCGAGAGTATTGTTCCCAAGTGTGTGCATTGTTGAGATATCAAAGCTAAAAAGAAAAATTACAGTAGAGAAATAGACTAACACAGCCGTAATAAAATAGGGTGCTACAAGTCTAAAAGGGGGCGCAAACTGCTGAGAGATATTCATCGCTGCGTTTAACCGTTACAACTGTTTTGACTAAAGTCCGTTGTTTGGTCGGCATTGTGTTTTTTAGTAAAAACAACTTTTACGCGTCCATCGCCAAGATTGCTCTCTTCAAAATCAAACTCTGCTTCGATTTTTGGAAAAAGGCCGCCGGGTGATTTGTGGTTTATCATAACAAGTTTGCTGTTTTTATCAAGGAGTTGGAGACCTAGCATTGCGTTTACCATAGGTTCGGGAGGAGGAGTGGCACTTGTGTCAAAAGTGTAAACTGTCACACCGTCGATATTTTCTTTAAAAAAAGGAACTGTCGCTCCCTGTACTTCTATTTGATTGTTTTGCATCGTATTTCCCTTGTGTTGCGTTTGTGGTAGTTTATACTATTGTGCATAGTTAAACATTGACAAACGTCAACAAAAGGGGAAATTATTGAGTAGTTCACATTACGTATTTTTTCTCCCCTATCCGACAGATAGGGGTAGCTTTAGGGGGTTGTAGGTGAAAAGCGTTCTGAAAAATCCAACTGCTTGGATTTTTTAGCTGTGGAACCAGAGGCTATATGCGCAAGCATAGCCGCCGGCGTCCCTGCTACGAAAACGGACGAGTTCGTTTTCGTAGTCGCATCAATTAGTAAGAGATTCACCTTTTTTCTTTTCTATTTCTGCTTGATGGGCAGCCATCTCAAGTCGTATTTCATCCATGACATGGGGTGGAACATTCGCGTCTTTGCTCCATCTTACTTCATCGATGTGACCGCCGTAATCACTTCCAAAATCTTCAACTTTCTGAGAATACTCATCGAGATTCAGACAAAACGCAACTCTGCCGTCTCCTGTGTCTTTAAGTTCGATAAACCATTGCCCGTTGTCGTCTATTTTAATGATTGATTCAAAAACTACGCTCATATTTACTCTTTGTGTGTCGCATTAAAAGTTTGGGCAAAGCCTTCTAAATCTTTCTTTTTCAAATCCCCGTTGTAAACAATATCTGCAGGATCAATTGTGTCATCATTTAACATTTTAGGCACAACATCACCGTTGTTGATAACTTCCATGTGTGCGTCAAGCTCATCTTCGCTGTATGCCATCTGCATATCAGCCGACATAACATGCGGGATGCCTTCAACAACTCGGAGTTTTTTGAGCTCTTCTTCTACACCTTCACCCTCAATAGTGATAATGATTCTTCCCTTTTCATCATGGAAGTGGTAATCACAAACCTCACAGTTTTTTAAACTCTCAACAACTTCATCTATGTATTTTGGCAGTGTTTGTACTACTATGCTTGAAATATTCATTTTTATTTTCCTTAATTCTTTATTTTGACTATTCGTATGTAACTGTTCTGGTTTTTTCACCGTTTTCTTTGCGCATTTTATCATACAACCTTTGGTGTTCGAGCTTTTGCTCAAAGGTGATAGGCGTTCGCAAAGATTTGTACTCTACCAAAACGCCGTCTTTGTAGACGCCGGAGATAATAGCGTGAACCCAGTAAAAGCCTTTGTCTTTGCGGAGATTTTTGACGATTCCGCTCCACTGCTTTTCCTCTTTTATAGTGAGCCATAACTCTTTAAAAACTACACTAGGCATATCCGGATGTCTTACAAGGCTGTGAGATTTTCCGATGAGTTCCGCTTCTGTATAACCGCTGATTTCACAAAAAGTTTCATTCGCATAGGTAATTATCCCTTGAAGATTCGTTCTTGAAATAATAAGTTCATCTTCTGGAACAACAGTCTCTATTAAAAATTCCGATTCATTGTACTGCATATTTCACCTCTATTTAATTTTATATAAATTAATGACTTTGTCGTCACTTGACACTAAAAATTCATCTTCATTTAAAAACAAAATATTTGTCGGCGTCATTTTGTTCCCGCCATAACGGGTCAGCTCTTTTTGCGTTTGTCTTTCAAAAAGTGTAATGTTGTTGTGCTCATCACTTGAAAAAGCCACAAGATTAGCACTTGGTGAGAGACCAACAGAGTAGACGAGAAAGCCGGATGTTTTGTAGTATGCTGAGCCAGTTTTTTGGTTGTATACAACAACACGTCTGTCTTGTCCTGCGGTGACGATAATGGAGTTTTTATTTTGAACCTGAAAAACATTGTCAAGATTTTGGCCTTTGAGCGTTTTTAAAAGTTTTGCATCTTTAAGAGAGTAAATTTTCAAAGCTCCGCTTTCATCTGCAACAACCACTTCATCTTTTTTTTCATTAAGTGCAAAGTTGGAAAATTTTGACTGAGAGACTTGAAATTGATAGTTTATTGCTTTTTTATCTATGTCATACGAGATGAGTTCGTTACTTAAAAGTGCTAAAAGAAGCGTGTTTTCGTCAATGAACTTGGCCTTTGCAATTGAAAGCATCTCGCTTGATGCAATAAGAAGCTTCGTTTTGTTGTCAGAATGAATGTACACTTGCGCAAAACCGGAATTTCCTTGAGATAAAATCAAAACTTTCTCTTTCAAAACATCGACGGAATAAATCTTTGCCTCTATCTTGTCGCCCATAAAGTCGGTAATTTTTTCTACCTCAATTTTAGAGAGCATATCTTTTGTATTGATATCAAAAATGTCTACACATCCGGCATCTGTTGCGCTATAGAGTTTATTCTCTGTGAAAACGATATCTCGCACTCCACCGCTTGCATTAAAGCTTGCAATAGGCATTTTGAGAGAACCAGCAAAGAGAGATGAGATAAAAAAAATTAAGAGCAAAATTTTCACGACAAAGCCTTTATATCTATTGCATAGCTTGGACATCTGCTGATGCAAAATCCGCATGCGGTACATTTTAATGGGTCTATGAGCGGCATAAACATAGCACGAAATTCTATAGCATCTTCCAAACAAGGGTCTTTACATGAAAAACACATAACGCCGCTCCAACTCAAACAAGTAGCTTGGTTGATTGTGACATCTGCGTTTATCAGTTGTTTATTTTCAATTTTTAGAACGCCGAATTCACACGCAGTAGCGCAATCATCGCAGTAGGTGCAACCACTTTTTAAGAAATCAAGAGAGGGCGTTTTGTCGGCGTTAATGATAATAATCTGCTCTTGGCACAAAGCGGCGCACTTGCCATCGCATTTCTGACATTCTGTGTCAAATGCAGATATATTACCAAAATAAGGCGGACGAATCAACAAACTCTCTTGCTTTTGCTCTGTTTTAAACGATGAAGCAAGAGAGCCAAAAAGCTCTCTTCTATTCATAAGTTTTAGTGGCCTCCGCCGTCAAGATGACCAGCTTTAGAGTCGCTGTTATCCAAATCATTTGCTGTTACTTGTGAGTCGCCGCCTATAATTGTGTTGAGTCCGTCTGTTAACTTAGAACCACTCCATGTAGACTTGTTCGCACCGTCTTTATCTGTATACTGTGCTTGAAAGTTATTCTCAACAAGTTGCCCGTCACTTTGAGGAGCATGACATTGAGAACAGTTAAATCTGGCACCTGCAAGTGCGTCGAGTTTTTTGATAGATATATCGTTTTTCATAGTATCTGCAGGTAGTTTAAACTCTTTTCCATCATACGTCGGATGCGGTCTAAAGTCTGTAAAGTGTGAAGCCGGAATAGGCGTTGCACCCATATCTGCTGCAACTTCGGGCATATGACAACTTACACACTGATTGTCATTGATAGTAATTGGCAACATTCCTTCCACATCATGTGGAATCATCGGCGGAGCATCCTGAAATGCTCTTTTTATTTTTGTACTCGTTCCTGCTGTATCTGTCGCGTAGCTTGTTTTACTAGCAACAGTATCTGACTCTTTACTTAAAGATGTCTTTCTGAGTCCTAAAGACTCTTCACTAATACTCGGAGTTACTGTACTTGCAGCATAGAGTGAACTCGCCATCAAAAGTGCTGCAGCTCCAAAGGCAAGTGTTATCTTAGTTATTGTTTTCATTTTCTTCTCCCAATTTTTTATTCTGAGCTAATTTTCTAATAGAAAATCCTAAAGCATCATCATCGCAGACCTCAATACATCTGGCACAGTTTGTACACTCGCCGGATAATACAGGTAAACTTTGTTTTCCAACCATATGGAGTACTTGATGTTCAGGACAAACTACTTTACATTTCATACATAAAGTACAATTCTCTTCTGTATGATGTACTCTAATGAGACTGAAATTCCCAAGTAAAGAGTAAAATCCACCAAGAGGACATACATGTCCACACCATCCATTTTTTAAAACAAACAGATCAAAAAGAAAAATTATAAGTATCGCAGCCCAACCAAAACCCAGGCCGAATATAATTCCTCTGTGTACCATAGCAATAGGCGAGATAAACTCAAACGCAGTTACTCCCATCATAAACGAGATTATGAGGCTTAAAGCTAAAACCCAATATCTCATTTTTCTAGAGACAGATTGTCTGCTTGGCAGAGTATCTACACCTATTTTTCTTCTTAAATAATTTGCTGCGTCTGTAATCATATTTACAGGACAAACCCAGCTACAAAAGATGCGTCCGCCTAGTACAAGATAAAACGCAGTAATAATCCCAGCTCCAATGAGCAAGTTCATTGCCAAAACTCCGCCTGCAAACAGCATTTGCAATACTGCATAAGGATCACTCAGCGGAACCAAACCAAAAACAAGAGATGAACTCAGGTTCCCTTGAAGTATTTTCCATCCCCAAGCATTCGCTCCGAAATATAAAAATAACAAGCCAATCTGAGTCACTCTTCTTAAAACAAGGTATCTATAACTGTTCCATAGAGTTTTCATTAGTATAAATCCTCAGAATCATTTAAAGAATCTACAGCGCTATCTTTACTTATTTCTGTCGTTGTTGTTTTGGAAGTTGCGTTTTCTAAACGTTTTTCATCTTCCTTATCCCAACCTTTAATGTAATAATCACCAGCACGACCAAGTGCAGTTTCTCTAGGAAGCACAAAAATAGATGCTTTTTCAGTTACACAAGCTCTCTCACAAAGTCCACATCCTGTACATACATCACTATCAACTATAGGTTTCATAAAAGCATGCTTGCCGGTACGCTCATTTTTTGAGTACTCAATTGTAATTGCAGTTCCCAAAAGTGGACAAGCTCTGTAACATGCATCACATTGTATACCCCAAAACGCTATACAGTTTTTGGAATCTACAACGGCTACACCCATGTCTGCAATGTTTATGTCAAGTTTGCCGTCTGTCGTAACACTTGCCGCATCAAGAGCCCCCGTTGGACAAACGGGAACACAAGGAATATCTGTACACATATAACAAGGTACATCTCTTGGAATAAAATAAGGTGTTCCAAGAGGTTTGTTATCACCCGGCTTTGCAAGCAATAGCGTATCAAACGGACAGGCTTCAACGCATAGGCCGCATTTGATACAGGTAGATAGAAAATCGTCCTCTTTAATTGCTCCGGGAGGACGAAGAAGCAGTGTTGATGCTGTTACTTCATCAACGTACGCACTCCAAACTAATCCACCCACAGCGGCTAGGCCTACGCCTCTTGCCATGTTTAAAATAAATTTTCTTCTATCACTTATTACTTGTTTTTTCATGTTGCTTACGCTTTATAAATTTTTACAGCACATTTTTTAAAGTCTGTCTGTTTTGACTGTGGACAGGTTGCATCTAAACAAACTTTGTTAATGAATACTTTTTCATCAAACCAAGGTACGAAAACAAGTCCGCGTGATGGTCTGTTTCTTCCTCTTGTCTCAACTCTTGCTTTTACTTTACCACGGCGAGATTCAACCCAGCAAAGTTCCCCTTGTTTTACATCATAAGTTTTTGCATCTTCTGGGTGCATGTAACATAATGCTTCAGGCACAGCGCGATAAAGTTCAGGTACACGCATTGTCATAGTTCCAGAGTGCCAGTGTTCAAGCACACGACCTGTACTTAACCATACCGGATATGCAGTATCTGGCATTTCTGGTGGATCCATGTACGGACGCGCAAATATTTTGGCTTTATTGGCAAGACCGGTTTTTTCTTCTTTTGTAACGCCTCTTAAGTCACCAAACGGAAGTGCTTTCGCAAGTGTTCCGTAGAATGCGTGTGAATTTCCGCTTTCTTTTGTAGCTTTTGCAGCATATGGATCGTACTGCGCATTAAATCTCCATTGTGTTTCTTTACCATCAACAACAGGCCATTTAAGTCCACGAACTTTGTGATAAACATCAAACGGAGCTAAGTCATGACCATGACCGCGACCAAACGCAGCATACTCTTCAAAAAGGTATTTATGAATGAAGAAGCCATAGCCTTTAAATACTTTACCGTCACTGCCTACGACATTTCTTTTATCTCCATATCCTTCAGTATTGTCATAGCCTTTTTGGATTGGATCATTTTGGTCAAGTTTGTAAGATTGTGCAATTTTGTTGGCAAATAAAATCTCATACATTGTAGTGTCTTCAGTGTATCCCATAGCTTTTGCTTTTGGAATCATATCTTCAAGCGCTTCTTTTCTTGGACCGCTTGGAGCATAAGAACCCCATACATCTTTAACTGTAAATCTTTTTGACAACTCAACCCATTGCCAAGTATCACTCATGGCATCACCTACAGGAAGAACTTGTTGTCTCCAGTGCTGCGTACGACGCTCTGCGTTTCCGTATGCGCCCCATTTTTCATAAATCATAGCCGATGGCAAGATAAGGTCTGAAACTTTTGCAGAGATACCAGGGTATCCGTCAGAAGTAACAATAAAGTTGTCCATCTCACGAGCAGCTTTAATCCAGTGTGTTGCACTTGCAGTATCTTGGTATGGATTACAAACATTTACCCATGCAAATTTAATAAGACCGTCTTCAATATCTCTGTGGATTTTCATAATGTCTTGAACACCAACGGCGTTGATTGTTCCCTCAGGAACCATCCATTTATTCTCAACAATTTTTCTATGTGCCGGATTTGCAACCATCATGTCCGCAGGCAAGCGGTGTGTAAATGTTCCAACTTCTCTGGCTGTTCCACATGCCGAAGGCTGTCCTGTAAGAGAAAATGCTCCGTCACCCGGTTTTGCTTGTTTGTTTAGTAGAAAGTGAACATTGTACGCAAGCGTATTAACCCATGTACCACGTGTATGTTGGTTCATACCCATAGTCCAGAAACTTACAACTTTTCTATTTTTTTCTATATATAAATCCGCTAGCGTTTGAAGTTTTTTCTTAAACTCATTGATATCTTCATCAGGGTTACCTTTTGAAATGCTTGCAACATAATCAAGTGTATATGGCTCCAAGAATTTTTTGTAATCATCAAAAGAAATTTCCCAGTGTGCAAGGCCTGCATTTTTATTTACCATCATATCGCCTTCTTTATAGCCATATGGCGCTAAAGCAGGTGCTTCTGTAGCAGAAACCGTTTTTTGCATCTCTTTAGAGATAATTTCCATCTCTTTGTCAGTATATTTGCCTTCTTTTACGGACTTTTCGTCACTTCTTCTCATACCATAGCCCATATTTACAGGACTTGCTGCAAAAACGATATGTTTTTTTACGAAATCCCAATCAATAGATTCCGGATTATTGTAAACAATTTCACGAGCGATATAGTTCCAAAGTGCAAGGTCAGTATTTGGTGTGAAAATAATTTCTATATCTGCCAAGTCTGAAGTTCTGTGTCTATATGTTTGAATAGAGATAACTTTTACACGCTCAGGATCTGAGAGTTTTCTGTCAGTTACGCGTGACCAAAGAATAGGGTGCATCTCAGCCATATTTGAACCCCAGGCAACAACCGTGTCTGTAAGTTCAATATCGTCGTAACAGCCAGACGGCTCATCAATACCGAATGTTTGGTAAAAACCGACAACAGCAGAAGCCATACAGTGACGTGCATTTGGATCAAAGGCGTTAGAACGGAAACCGCCTTTCATTAGTTTTTGAGCCGCATAGCCTTCCATAACGGTATATTGCCCAGAGGCAAAAACACCGACAGCTTCAGGACCGCCGGATTTTAGTGCTTTTTTGATGTTGAGTTCCATTTCATCAAAAGCTCTTTTCCAGCTTACAGGTGCAAATTTTCCATTTTTATCAAAGTTTCCTTTGGCATCAACTCTAAGTAAAGGTTGCGTTAATCTGTCTGCACCGTACATAATTTTTGCATTAAAATAACCCTTGATACAGTTTAAACCTCTATTTACAGGTGCTGCCGGGTCGCCTTTAACTGCTACAATTTTCCCATCTTTTGTAGCCATCATAATTCCACAGCCGGTACCGCAAAAACGGCAAGCTGCCTTGTCCCATCTCCAATTCGCCTCAGCTTCGTTTGCGGCTGCTTGCACATTGCTCGGTACTGCCATACCCATCGCTGCTGCTGCAGATGCTGCTGCTGAGCTTTTAAGAAATTCTCTTCTTGAAAGTGACATGTTATCTCCTCTATGATCATTTTTTTAAAATTTAGCAACTACTAAAATTACTATTTTCAACGCCGCCTAAATTCTATTACGGCTAAATGGTATCACTTTGGGGGATTAAAATCTTTGACTTAGGTCAAGTGCTTAATAAATTATATTAAGAAATTTTTTATATTGAGAGGCAAAACTGCCCAGTAGCGTTAAATGCTACTGGTTTGACAGGATTTTGTAAGTTTTTCAAGTTCTTCTTTTAAATTTTGTAATTTTTTAGTTGACTTAATGAGACCTTCTGCGGATGCAATAGCAATATCTTCACTATTATTGAGATATTTGGAACTTAATGATTTATCTTTAAGTTCATCTAATATAGTGTCAAATTCGTCTGTAATTTCTTCAAGTTTTAAAGCTGCGTTTTGAGATTGAAGCAGGGCTTCATTCGAGTAGTCCATAGCAGAATTTATTTTCTTAATAAAACAGTTGATAGTATCGCTGACTTCTAAAATTTCGCTCTCTGCGTTTATATTCAGAGGTTGAATTTTCTCTGTGGATTCTTCATTTATGAGCCTTTTTGAATATTCCATAAATTCGTCAACATGGGATTCTATCAAACGCAGCTGCACGAGGGCATAGATGAAAATTAAAAGCAGAGCAAATGCACTTATATATTGAAATGTTTTGATGTATTCGGTTTTACTTTCACTATAGAGTGTATACATTGTCACAAGTTTATCGACATTGTCAAGGAGTATTGTGTTGTTTTTATAGATAGAAGTTACAATATGATTAAGTTGGACTTCTTTATCGGCATCATTTGCATTAAGATGGAGTTTAAAATTTTGAATGTCTTCATGAAAATCATTCCAAAGTAGACTGACTTGTTTAAGTTGTTCTGCAATTTTTGGCGTTGGAGCTGATGCTATCCCTCTGTCTTGTTCCCCATGCTTAAGAGTATTTAAACCGCTAATAAATTCATCTACTGCTGCGTTTAACTCATAAAAATCTTTGTTGGAACTGTAATGGATGTAAAAGATATTTTTAGAAATTTTTTGCGTGAGCATTCTTTGCTTCCCTGCTATGTTTATAAGCAAAGCATCTTTGGCGTTTTGTTGATTGAGATAAATTGTTGTAACAATAACGCTGAGCATAAGTACAACAAGAAGAGCACCCAAGATTTTTATTTTAGAACTTATAGTATTGAATTTAAACATTTTATTCTCCTTTATAAATAGCTTGTAAAGCCGGTTTGTCTAAGATAACGACATTGCCATTTTCAATATCTATTATGTCGCTTCTTTTTAATCTTTTTAAAACGCGTGAAAGCGTTTCAGGTTGAATATGAAGCATAAATGAAACTTCTTGGCGTTTGAGTTGATTGAAAATACTCAAGTCATCATTCAGCATGAACGCGACTTTTGCAGTAGCATCAAAAACAAGTTCTCGATTTACTACACAGTGAAGTTGGTGGTTTTTTAAAAGAATTTCATTGATGAATTCATTGTTGAGAATATTTTTGGATAAAAAAAGATTTTTAAATTCTGTAAAATTGATTTCCAATATAATACTGTCTTCAAGAAATTCTGCGTTTGAGACGCAATATATAGATTCTGATTCGAGTGTTGTGAGTTCGGATATAAGGGAATTTGCATATATATGATAAAGAAATATCTCATTTGAAAATTTGTCAATTTTATAAATTTTCAAAATTCCCGAAGCTAGGAAGAAGAGCTTGTTGCTTGTGTCGTTTTCATAATAAAGTATAGAGTTCTTTGGATAGCTGGAAATATTTGATATTTC
>Ga0180732_1000609_pt1 | contig 28416 bp, 26 predicted proteins | sample KR11_01MetaG_FD_148674 | JGI IMG/M metagenome (GOLD analysis project Ga0180732, IMG submission 148674) | Groundwater microbial communities from the Olkiluoto Island deep subsurface site, Finland - KR11_0.1 MetaG | ecosystem: Environmental > Aquatic > Deep subsurface > Groundwater | place... | reverse complement strand
TGTTGAGACAACGATGATCTATACCCATGTACTGCGAAATATGTCCAAAGTACCGATAAGTCCCTTGGATACACTGTTTTCCGATGAAGCATCTAAAGAGTTGTGAATTGTTACCATATTAAATTATAATTATACATAGAAAGGGGGCTTATAATGAAAAAGATAATATTTACTATAATAATATTTTGTTGTGTGGTTTCTGCAGGTATTGGTATTGGATGGGCTGAAGGAAAGAAGCAGATTGAAAATCCTGTGTATGTCATTAAGACAAGCCTGGGAGATATTGATGTGGAATTGTTTGAGGATGAAGCTCCGAAAACGGCTTCTAATTTTATCGGTCTGGCCGAAGGCACAAAGGAATTTAAAGATATCAAAACCGGTAAAAAAGTTAAACGCCCTTTTTATGATGGTCTTATTTTTCACAGAGTGATAAAAAATTTTATGATTCAGGGTGGATGCCCGCTGGGCAATGGAACAGGCGGCCCCGGTTATACTTTTGACGATGAAATTGATGCCAAAGCATTAGGCCTGGATGAATTAAAAGCATTTGATAACCGGACAGGGCCTCATCGCTTCCTGATGATTCGCAGCCAGCAGGATTTTGAGCGAAATCTTACCATACCGATTTTTAAAGCCATGAATATTAAGTCGCAAAAGGAACTTGATGAAAGAAAAGATGAATTTAAAGCCCGCTTGGAAAAACTTACCATTAAAGAGGCTTATGAAAATATGGGCTATGTCTATTCCGAAAATGGATCTAAACATGCGCCGGTTCGCGGTTCTCTGACCATGGCCAATTCAGGTCCTAATACTAATGGTTCTCAATTTTTCATTAACCTGGTGGATACTGATTGGCTGGCAGGCAAACATACCGTGTTCGGTAAAGTGATAAAAGGAATGGATGTGATAGACAATATCGGAGATGTCAAGGTTGACTCGGATAATAAACCGGTTAAGGATGTTAAGATTATCTCTATCCGCAGAAAAACAATACAATAACTTCAATTGAAACAAAAAAGGGGTTATCCTTTTATCAGAACAACCCCTTTATATTTAATTGATATGCTTAACGGAGAAACTTTAAACGCCTTCCGCTTCTTCTTTAACTGTAATGGCTATTTTAAACAGCAGTGTTAATACTAAAAACCCTACAGCATATATGCCCAATGTAATGGCTATTTCCGGCTTTGTCGGAACATATTCAGTAATATGATGAAGCGGAGATGGAACAAAACCTCCTGAGATCATGCCAAGACCCTTGTCTATCCATGTTCCGATAAAAACACAGATACATGCTACCGTAAGTATTCCCTCTTTCTGTCTTGTAAAAGGGTTTACAAGCAGAATGATGGAAAAAATCATCAAAGCGATAGATGTCCACATCCACGGCACAAGAACTCCATGACCATGTAATCCTGCATATAGATAGGTCATGTGATCCATATGTTCGGGGATTTTGCTGTAGAATACGACAAAAACCTCACAGAGCAAGAAAAAGACGTTTAATAAAATGCCGTAAGTTACAATTTTAGCAAGAGTCTGAATCTGTTCTTTACCCGGATCAAACTTTGTGAGTTTTCTGACAAGAAGGCAAAGAAGAATTAAAAACGCAGGACCAGCTGCAAATGCTGATGCAAGAAACCGCGGAGCAAGTATTGCGGTAAGCCAGAAACCTCTTCCGGGAAGACCGCAGTACAAAAATGCCGTTACGGTATGAATACTGACAGCCCAGGGTATTGAAATATAGATAAGTGGTTTTACCCATTTGGGTGGAGCAACGGAATTTTTTTCGGCCTGAAGGACCTGCCAGCCTATTATTATATTTAAGAACAGATACCCGTTTAATACTATCATATCCCAGAAAAGTATTGAATTCGGAGTAGGATATAAAATTACATTTAAAGCGCGCATGGGCTGCCCAAGATCCGCAATGATAAAAAGAAGGCACATGCTTACGGATGCCACAGCCAGAAATTCGCCAAGAATTGTTATTCTTCCGAAAGCCTTATAATGGTGCAGATAATAGGGCAATACCAGCATTACGGCTGATGCGGCAACACCGACAAGAAATGTGAACTGTGCAATGTAAAATCCCCATGATACATCTCTGCTCATTCCGGTAAGACCGAGACCGAAACTAAGCTGCCACATATAACAGCCAACTCCTACGCCGATAACGGCAAGCAGACATGCAATCCATCCAAAATATCTCTTGCTTCCTTTAAGTGCTAATTCAAGCATAACCACCTCATACGATGTAATAAACAGAGGGCCCGGTACCGAGAGCCACTTTGCGTCGAATTGTATAGTTAGTTTTCAATAACCGTCTGACTTCAGATTCCGGATTTTCCAGATCTCCGAAAACAAGAGCACCTTTAGATGCTTCAACACAGGCCGGCTGCTGACCTACAGCAAGTCGTTCAGCACAAAAATTGCACTTTTCAACAACGCCTCTTGCTCTTGTCGGGAATTTTTTATTTATATCTTTAATAAAGGGGCGGGGATCTCTGAAATTAAAACTTCTTGATCCATAAGGGCATGCTGCCATGCAAAACCGGCAACCGATGCATCTATGAAAATCCATCAAAATAATTCCATCTTCCCGCTTAAAGGTCGCCTTTGTAGGACAGGCTCTGACGCATGGAGCATCCTTACAATGGTTGCAAAGAACAAGAAAAGGCAAATGCTCTACGCTCTCATTGACATATTCATGCTCTAAATTGGGAAAAGCATGTTTAAACTCTTCTTCCCATATCCATTTAATTTCATGGCGCTTATTTTCAAGAACAGGCACATTATGAATTTTATGGCAGGCCTCAATCATTGGTTTGAGATCTTCTTCCGATTCAAACTTCCTGGTATCAATAACCATTCCCCATCTTTTGGCAGTTATAGCATCTTTTCCCGGAGTGGCGTTAATCTTCATATCCAACATGCTTATATCTAACGCAAAAGCATCCAAAACAGGGGTTGCACTCAGGCCCAGTGCTGAAATTCCAGCTATCTTTAAGAAATTTCTTCTGCTGTTTTCCATCACTATTTCTCCTTCGGATTATCAATATGGCAATCAAAGCAGTAAGGAGTTACCGATGCATAGGTGTGACACTTATCACAAAACTCTGCCTTATTTGAATGGCAATCCAAACAATTATTGGACAAACTCATATCAAATTCCTTGTTACTGCTGTTAATATAAAGTCTGTTTTTATTCCTTACAACCGAATTTCTCCAACTGTTTAAAATCTGCATATGTTCGGTTTTCATAAATGCTTTTGGCTCTACACATTCTTTTGCAGCCTTGGCCTTCTCGGTTAGTTCGGGTTGAGGAACCGGGGCTGCCTTTCCCATGTTATACCAGAAGGGAAAAGCAAAAATAACTAAAAATATAACAATACCGGTTATCACCTCACCTTTATTATACATTTTTTTATCTTCTTTATCATGATGATTATCAGACATTTTACTCCTCCATTCCTGGAAGCGGTTCATCGCGAAGGTTAACAGTTCTTTCTTTCTCACCGGGCATAATCAAAGCATTTGCGACCAATTCGGTAACTCCGGTTACATCTACTCCGGGAACCCAGTAATTCATAAGAGCCGGAAGAGCAGCCCTGTCAATTGCGCAGATAGTAGCAAGCATATTTACACCGAATTTATCGTGAACATGCTTTACCGCGTTGGCTCTTGGAAGACCACCGCACATTCTTAATTCCATATCTTCACCTGCGTTAAGACCGGAACCGCTGCCGCAGCAGAAAGTTTGCTCCTTGATGGTGTTACTTGGCATTTCATAAAAACGATTACAGGTATTTTTTATTACATACCTGGGCTCTTCAAACATACCCATACCGCGGGAAGGGTTGCACGAGTCATGAAAAGTTACTATTTGGTTATCATTACGGCTTTTATCAAGTTTTAGTTTGCCATGATATATAAGATCAGCCGTAAACTCTGAAATATGTACCATTTTTGTTGAGTTGGCATTTTCAAACTTTGTTCCGGTAATGGGAGAAACCGGATTCTGAAGGAAATCTGCAGGCCCGTTCATTGTCTCCATGTACTGAGTTATAACACGCCACATATGACCGCACTCACCCCCAAGTATCCATTTAACCCCAAGTCGCTTTGCTTCGGCATACATTTTTGCATTAAGGCGCTTCATCATTTCATGAGAAGTGAAAAATCCGAAATTTCCACCTTCGGAAGCATAGGTGCTCCATGTAATATTTAGGCCCTGCTCCTTCAAGTAGTGAAACAGCATCAGATAGCCCATTGCGGTATAAGTGCCCGGATCGGCAAAAACATCGCCGGAAGGAGTAATAAACAATATGTCGGCGCCCTTCTTGTTGAATGAAGGCTCGACTACTACACCTGTTTTTTCCTCTATATCATCCACGAAGAATTCAATCATTTCTTTGTAAGCATGTGGTTGAATTCCGAGATGATTTCCTGTGCGATAACAATTTGCGGAAGGAGTTGCAATCCAGTCGATATTAAGTCCAAGTAAATTAAATATTTCCCTGGCCATAATAGTTATCTCGGCAGTATCAATACCGTAAGGGCAAAATACGGAACAGCGCCTGCATTCAGTGCATTGAAAGAAATAATACCACCATTCCTTCAGCACATCCAAAGTAAGCTCACGTGCTCCGGCAACCTTGCCGAAAATTTTTCCTGCTGTGGTAAAATCATTCCGGTAAACCGAGCGGAGAAGTTCGGCCCTTAAAACCGGCATGTTTTTTGGATCACCGGTTCCTATGAAAAAATGGCATTTATCTGCGCAGGCTCCGCATCTTACGCATATATCCATAAACACTTTAAAAGAACGAAACCTGTCGAGCCGTTCTTTGAAAGCATTATGAACTATCTCTTTCCAGTTTGCAGGAAGTTTCCAGTCATCATCAAGCGGGTTCCACTGACGTGCATTGGGAAGGCCGATGTATTCCACGCTTTTTGGATTTGAGGCGTAACAGTACATACCCTTTCTAATTTCGGTAGGGGTATCCATCCATCCTTTTTGTGAAGGATTGTAATCTATTTTTTCTATCAGCTCATTATTGTTTTTTGGAAGGTCTGACATCAGTTACTCCTTTTCAACCGGCAGTCCAGCATCGATCATTTTTTCTCTGAAATCATCCTCATACTCTTCATATGTATGAGTGTGGACAGGATAATTCCATGGATTAACATGTCTGAACGCCCGGGTGTTGCCCGGCAGATTTCTTGTAGGACTCATAAAAATACCACCCATGTGCATAAGCTTGCTGAAAGGAAAATAGGCAAGCAATACGCTTACAAAAAAGATGTGCACATAAAAAATACCACCAATACCCTCCGGGATTACCGGATGAAATGTAACAAGGCCCATTGCAAGCTGCTTTGCTCCTATGACATCTATTTTAAAGATATGTCTCATCAATATTCCACTTGCAGCTATTCCTATAATCAAAAAAAGAGGGAAATAATCCTGGGTGAGTGAAATGTATTTTACCTGAGGAATAATGATTCTTCTTATAAGCAGATAAGAAACGGCTGCAAGAAGCACAAAACCCGACAACATAATTCCCGGCGCCCCGACTTGCATCATTCCATCTACTTTTTCAAGCATCTGAATGACAAACGGGACAGGCTCGGTAAAAAGCCTTAAATGTCTTGCCAAAACCGTAAAAAAAGATGCATGAAAAGCAAGAGCTGCGAGCCATAGAAAAATTTCCAGATTAAAAGAAATTTTCGGCCCTTCGCTCAACTGGGTTTTTGTATTCCTGAATAATGACCGGAAAAGAAAAACTTCCAGAAACATCCTGACAAAAACTCCTCCGGTAGTGGAGGGATTGTCTATATTGGCGGGTTTTATCCACGGCAGAGATTTCTGCTGTCCGGCAGTAGTTGGAATTGCAAAAGGCACCGGAGAGCGTGCCCACCCAATTACACGATTTAGCACTCCTATAACAAAAATAAGGAGGGCTGCGTATGGTATTGCAATCCCAAACAGGAATTGTGCTTTGAAACCTGCCGTTTCAGCCCCGACAAAGGCAAGCAACGATAAAACAATTACTACAGTGAGTGAGAACATGCACTTAACCATTTAACATTACCTCGCTCCAAGGCTTAGGGTAGCTACCAAAATCATTCCAAGCAATTAACCACCCAAAGCTTTAAATTTTAAACATTGTTAAACCAACTGAGGTTCCGTATTATTATCCGGAAACTCTTTAATTAAACCGGCCCTTTTAAACGCTTTGAAGGTTCTGTTTTTTTCTTCATTTGCTTTTATATCATATATTTTTTCTCTGCATTTCATATATATGTCAAAACCTGCCATTGCGATCAAATCAATTTTCCTATCAAACTGTATCAATTCTATTAACAACTCATTGTTATCAAAATCTTTATCTTTTAACTGGTCTCTTATTATTTCTTTTAGAGAAAATAAAAAAGAAACCGCCCGGGATGGGGTGAAATCCTGTATAGCTCTTATCCTTATAATAGGATCAAGAAATGAATTAATTGTATCGGTATCCATTTTGCCAAGCAGTTCATCCATCAAAACAGCAAGGCTTTTTTGAGTTGTGTTTCCCACCGGATTTGAGAAAGGATTCTTCTGGCTTTTTAGAAACCTGGAAGTGTCGGTAGGATAGGTATCTACAACGATATCAAACCATTTATCAACAATGACTTTTTTCTTTTGTTCCAACAGTTCTTCAAGTTTCATGTTTAAGAATTACGTCCAATTAATTAATATGCCGGAAATATTTTGTTTATTATAGTGGCTTTTTAATAACTATGAACTAATGCCGTCCGGCGCAAATTCTATAGTCAAGATAAAAAATCATGTCAAGCATAAAAGAAAATATTTTTGGGGAATTGTAAATTATTGGAAATGATTTTGAGATTTTGAATGTAACAGGAGATTCAGTTGATTTTTTGCACGGCATGATTTAAATCAATAGAAATTGGCCAAAGTTGATAGCTTGATAAATTAAGCGAAAATCTTTAGTTTATTTTAAGCGGCAGAAGGGAAACACCTTAAATTTTACTTACCGTAAACATTGAACAGAGAGCAGATAATGAATATTTCCGAGTTTTCTATGGAACAGATTGCGGGCCAGCGTCTTATGGTAGGCTTTGACGGAACCACATTAGCACGTGAGCTGATGTTTCTTATAGATACTGTAAAAGTTGGAGGTTTAATACTTTTTTCGGCGAATATAGAAACACCCGAACAGATAAAAAATCTTTGTGATTCAGCTCAGGCTTATGCAAGATCATGCAATCAACCTCCATTGATTATATCGATTGATCAGGAAGGCGGTCAGGTTGTAAGGCTAAAGGAGCCTTTATTTACCCGGTTTTCAGGAAATCCTGAGATGAAAAGTGAAAAGGACGCCGTTATATTTGCACAAACAACTGCCAATGAATTACTCGAAGTTGGAATAAATATGGATATGGCTCCTGTTGTTGATGTAGCACCGGAAGGTATTAAGAGTATTATGGCAGGAAGGGCTTTTGGTTGTGATCCATACTGGGTTTCAAAGATGGGTGTTACAGTTATAGAGAACATGCAGGCTAAAAAAATAATGGCTGTGGCCAAGCATTTTCCGGGAATAGGAAGAACTGTTCCGGATTCCCATATTGAACTGCCTATTCTTGATACAAAACTTAATGATTTGGAATCTTTCGATCTTATACCTTTTTATGCAGCAATAAGGCATAACGTTTCGGCAATAATGCTATCTCACATACTTTATACAAAAATTGACGAAAAATGGCCGGCAAGCCTTTCTGAAAAAATAGCCAGGGAGCTTTTACGCGATCATATGGGTTATGAGGGTATCGTGATGACGGATGATCTTGATATGGGAGCTATAAATAATATTGATATCAAAACCGTTATAAAACAAATTCTTTACGCAGGTATAGATATGGCGCTCATATGCCATGCAGGACCAAATATTGAATATTCTTTCGAGGAAATCCTGAAAAATATGCGCGATTCCAAAGCAATAGAAAGAGAGGCTGAAAAATCAGTCCGACGAATATTAATGTGTAAGGGGAAATATCTGTGAGCCAGTTTCAAAACGTCCCATTTTGGCCGATCTCTGCGTTGGGCGAAAATTTCAATCATATAAATACACTTGGCTCAAAATTATATCCACAAAAACACTCATGGACTGCAGGGTAACCGCATTTAGATTTTTCTTAAAAATTAATTTAATTACCTTATGATTGTTTGGTTCATTCAAAATCGGAAAAACCACATTCGTCATTCCGGCGAAAGCCGGAAACCAGTATTTTTAATAGGTTCTGGATACCGGATCAAGTCCGGCATGACGGTCTACGATGTTTGTACAAAACCATTATTTCTAAATGCGGTTACCCTGTCATGGACTGGTGCCGATAAATTAACTTTTGAAAGAATGTTTATTTCGTAACTACAGGTAGAACTTTACCGTGAATCTTTATGATAAATTATTGTTTTGGTTTCAAACTTTTCAGATCAATTTCAGTCTTGCCCATTGAGACTAATGCCTTCAGGGTGTCATTAACAGGCATTGATAGTGGTTTAACGGATTCTTTATCTATCACTATCAGGCGTCCTGATGTCGGATTTGGAACGCCTGGCACAAAGATTACTAATTTTGTATTACCTTTATCATCTGTTATCTTGTTAGTGACTAATCCAAGCTCCTCTGATTGAATATCTCTGCTTGGAACTAATACGGTCTCATAAAATATGGCAGCTTCTCCTTCCCCATAACCCAATATTTGTTTTAGAGTTTGATATAATCGACCCAGCGCGGGCAATTTATCTAATATGCTGTCAACCCTTTTCCATATCCATTTCCCGATAAAAGTATTAACTGCAAATCCAATCAGGTAAATGAGAATAACTGCGGCTATAAGTCCAAACCCGGGAAAATAGAAAGGCAGTTTCGACAGCCCCGAACTTGATATCATTGATTCCAGATAACCAACGGTGATAATTAAACCCCCTACAGGTAATATGGCTACGATTCCTGCTAAAAGACTACTTGTAATATGTTTGCGCAATCGTTTCATGTGTATCTGCTTTCTATCTTTGTCATGCTCTCAAGTCTTTCACCGATATCTATGTATAAGCATTTCAGCAATACTTGAAAGAACAGGATCGTTCTCATTCACAATTTTTTTAAGTACTTCCCGGGCGTAATCATTTCGAAAAGCACCTATTGCCCTTACCGTCTGCAAAACGATAGCTCTATCTTCTGATAAGAGTAGCGGCTCAAGACCCTCTTTGATATAGCGAATTGCCATATCATCACAGACTTTATTCCTGGCCAGGTTTATGGACGACTCTTCCAGCAGCAGCAACATCTGCATCGAGCTTTTACCGTGTTTGTTAAGCTGCCACAAAATATCATCGGCTATTTCCTTGTCACATAAATAATTATTATATGCTCTCAGATGGTCTCTTGCCTGTGGGTGTTTTGCAGATGCAATCAGAATCCTTATTTTTAATTTTAGAGCCTTTTGATTGGCGGGATTTAAAGATAGAGCAAGGGTTACTTTTTCCTGAGCCGCATCAAACTGGTTTTTCAAAAAAAGATCTTCAGCAGAGGCCATGTAGTTTTCCGCCTCTTCCAGTTTTTTCTGCAATCTGTTTTTTTCTTCATCATCATGATAACGTTTATGCCTCCCATCTATATCAAACAAGCTGCGCCCCAAAAAATCTCCTGTTAATATTATTGGAGAGCAGACAATGCGTGGCGCTATTGAGGCACACTCGGTAACATATTTCTTATCCCAATTAATATTATCCCACAGCAAATCCACAGTATCGTCTGCAGCATCATCTACTACAGATATGGGATGGACAACTAATGCATCGATGCTTACCGCCACTAACCCGGTTGGGATTATTACGGGGGATGAAATTATCCGAAAGGTTTTGTCTTCAGGAACACAATATTTTTCAAAAGCATTTAGTATAGGTGTGTTTTCGCGATTAAAAACCGCGCAACCATTTATGAATAGCGCTATAACAACCAGAACAGCTAATTTATTAGTAGTCATATTTAATCTGCTCCTATTAATCTATTGGGAATAAGCATCGTAGAGTCATATCGCCGGTAAAATAAAGTGGCGTTGAAATGACCTTTGGTAATAGAAGCATCATTTGACGAAAATCTGATCCCTTTGGATTTTCCCAAATAACTTCAGAGGTGTCTGTAGCGGCTTTTGGAATTGATACCAGTGGATGCACTATTACCATATCAGTAGCTGCAGCAACTGTTCCAACCGGGATGAACACCGGCGCAGCGCCAACTTTTCCCCAAGTACTTTCGATTTGTATTTTTTCATCCATAAAGTTAAGGGTTCTTCTATTATCTTTCTCTATTATCGCACATCCGGAAAAAACAATAATACTCAACGAGGCTACCAATAGGAAAGTATAATTATGGATTTTTATCTGCATCAGTTTTCCTCTTTTCTCTTTTATATGGGGCCATGTTAGCATAATTCTTCTTTTCCTCAATTTTGCAATAAATTCATATTCATATAATTTTATTAATATGCATTGCTAAGGTTACGACGGCACGAAATAATCATCCCACCGCCGGTCAAGTTTTTGAATGCCTGCCTCTATGGATATCGCCGTAAGTTTGCCGTTTGAATCCTGCACCAATCCAAGCTTCAGTAATTTCTCAAGGGCATCATCGATTTCAAAGTCAACATCACAATTCCATTTGGCGGCCAACCAGTTTTCAATCTTGCTGTCGAGTTCGGCTCTCGGCAATGGTTGTTTACTGATCAGAAGAAAATAATAAGCCAAAAGAGCTTCTTTGCATTCTTCTTCTTCGGCATCATTTGCAAGACGGTGAAAGATACCGGCATTGTTATCAAGGTTTTTGAAATAGAGATTTTGTGTCAGCGCTTGCATGAATTTTAATTTGCGGTTTTTGAAATTATTAAATTGTTTCCAAAGGTAACCACCCAGAGCGATCAGTCCGGCGAATAATACCATAATGGTTGTTTTGTTCAATTCCAAAGGCTCACTGCTGAGCCCCAGCCAGAAGCTAAGCAGTGAGCCCAGTAATACCAAGGATACACCCAGCTTGGTCGTTAACACAATGCCGCCGCTGACCGCGGCTGGTATGCCGATCAGCAATTTGTCTACAGTACGCATTCGTATACTCGTATTAGGAAACAGCATTTCAAGATCAGCATTAGGTACATTCTGGAATAGTTTTAGCAAGGTGGACCCGGGTCTGGGGGATGGCAATTTGTCTTTTGATTGTTCGTAATCATCCCTAAAACGAATATACACTACCACTCTTTCATAGTTGATGAACTCGATAGTTTTTGAACCCAAACCTTTGCTTTATAAATTATTCGGTTTTTCAAAATGGCTTGATTATAATCTATGTTTCTTGAGGTTCAAGAACCGATGTATCCCTGACCCAGCCCTCATGTTGAAGTACTATTTTCTCAATCGCAATACATTTTCCATTTGAGTCAAGCTCTGGTAAAGACTGATATTCGGATACCCAACAACGATAGACAATAAATGCCATTACTTTAACTCCTTGCAGGTTAAATAGATCAATTACTATGTCTTTCTTGTAATGCAGAAGAGAAGTGCCGGAATCTCCATCCAGACTGAAGACCATATTTGCCCAATCCTCAAAGGAAGTATCGTGTGAGAGACCACGTTCTATAACTATGGGTTCAAATTTTGTTGTTCCGGGCGAGAGTCTGTAATTACTTGCATCTCCGCCTTCACGGTAGATAACGGTTTCCGTTATTCTCGTTAATGGGCTGATCTTTGTTATACCCGGAATATATTTTCCATCCCATTTTACTCTAAACTTGAAATTTTTATATGGATCGAAACGATGCGTATTAACATTAAACATTCCCATGATGGACCTCCAAATAGGCTTTAAGCATTTAATGGTGAGAGAAAAAAATCTTTTTAGCATTTTTGAATCCAATAACCCTAACGGTTTTGTCAGATGAAAAATCTTCTATCAATTGCCTAAATTTAACAGAACCTTTTCAATATTAATTGTTCGTGTAGAGACGCAAAATTTTGCGTCTCTACAATTGCGCCATTTCGATCCAATCTATTCTTATTTCCCCGAACATTTAGGGTATAATTCATCGTCCTTCCAATTAATCGGATTATTGTTAATATAGTTTTGAATTTTATTATACGATTCAGCGTTTCGTATAATGTGATCATAGAAACGGGATTGCCATGCGAAATCTATTTTGTTCATGGTAGTATATTTTTTTACACCGGATTTATATCCACGGATGATGGAACTAATATTTTGCGATTGCGGACCAAATCGGTTTTGTGGCGGTTGTGTTGGTTGAGACGCAAAATCTTGCGTCTCAACGATGGCGTCACGCCCACCATCCGGTTTATCGATTATTAAAATTCCATGTATATGATTAGGCATAACCACAAATTCACCTAATTGCACAAATGGATAATGACGGGGTATTCCCAGCCAATATTGGCGCGCAATTTCACCTATTTCAGATAATGAAACGTTATATTCCGTATAGACGCAAAATTTTACATCTCTACATGTTTCAACGACATCACCTAAATAACATTTCCTGTTTTGCGTACAGATGGTTATAAAATAGGCAGCATTCCAACCGTAATCCCAGTTCTGCAAACGGGCAGAGGCAATACGATATTTATTTTGGTATTTATCTGCCATTTGTTTTTTCCTGCCAACATGCCTTGCCCTTATGAATCCGGTAGAGACGCAAAATCTTGCGTCTCTAAGGCTGAACGCTGATGGAACTGGGTGCATCGCTTTTCTTCGTTGTTCTGTTTTACCTGTATAATTTAGTCGGCCAGTATAATACAAGGTTCCCCAGATTGCCGCACATATGCCAAAAATACCTTCGATAATGTCTATTGTTTGATTCATATTACTTTTGCTTGATCTATCGATACAGCTTATAATCAATATTAAATTTTCTTGCCTTGTAATTAAATTTTCTGATTGTGGTTTTTAATACTTTTGCAGCTTGGGCGCAGTTTCCCCTGGTGTTTTTTAATGCATCGATGATTTTTTCTTTTTCAAGGTTTTCAACCGAATCTTCAAGTGAAAAGGAGGGCATTGTTCCGGATTCTATCCCTGTTTGTAAGGTAGGCGGAAGATGGTAGCTGTGAATCGTTTGTTCTTCGCATAAAAGCACTGCCCTTTCGATGCAATTCTCGAGTTCTCTTACATTTCCCGGCCAGTGGTAAGACATGAGCATATCTATCGAGGGTGTGGAAAACCTGCGGATGTCCTTTTTATTTTCTTTTGCGTATTTTTCAAGAAAGCTGTCTGCCAAAAGCAGAATATCGGTTTTTCGTTCCCTTAAAGGAGGCATATATATTGGAAAGACATTTAATCTGTAATAAAGATCACCCCTGAAAGTTCCGTCTTCAACACCCTGCTCAAGATTTTTATTGGTCGCTGTGACAATACGGACATCAGTTTTTATTGTTTTATGCCCCCCTATCCTGTCGAATTCTTTTTCCTGAAGTACCCGGAGTAAATTTACCTGAACATCGAGATTTATTGAACCAATTTCATCCAAAAAAATAGTGCCTTTATCTGCAAGTTCAAATTTTCCAAGTTTTTGTTTAATGGCACCCGTAAAAGCTCCTTTTTCATGCCCGAAAAGCTCACTTTCTATAAGATTTGCAGGAAGAGAAGCACAATTTACTTTTACAAAAGGCCCCTTTGCCCTTAAGCTGTTGTAATGAATGGAGTTTGCAACAAGCTCCTTACCTGTACCGCTTTCACCTCTTACAAGAACTGTTGCATTGCTTTTTGAGACCTGAGATATCATCTGGAAAACTTCCCTCATTCTGCTGCTGTTTCCAATGATATTTGATACGCTGTATTTGTTTTCAAGTTCACTTTTCAGCCTTTTATTTTCATTTCTTAACTGCTCTTTCTCAAGGTTTATGTTCTCAAGATTTATAACCTGTCTTGCAATCATTGTTGCTATAACTGAAAGCAGTTTCGTACCTTCCTTGAGCTGATATTTTTCATCGTACGGCCTGTCTACGCTAAGAGCTCCTATAACCTGATTTTCTTTTTTCACCGGAACACAAATAAACGACACTTCCTGATTTTTTGAACTTTTGCGTGAAGCCGTACGATTTAGAAAAAGTGGCTCCTCGCTGATTTTGGCTATGGAAACATCTTTTCCTGTCTCAATAACGCGCCCTGTAATTCCTTCACCCAGTTTATATTTTACATTTTCAACAGCACTTTTTGAAATGCCATGCGCAACCTCGATTTTAATTTCATTGCTCAGGGGATTTAATATGGTTATTGTTCCCCGCACCATGTTCATGGAGTTGGACAGAATATCCAGAACCTTGTATAATGATTTTTTAAGATCAAGATGTTCGTTTAATGCGTTGCTTATTTCATAAAGCATTGTAACATCTTCAATTTTTTGCATGCTATGTTTATCGCTCATTATCAATAATCAGTTTTAGAAAAACTTTCTCCTTATTATTTTATGGCATAAATTTTTCTTGTGATAATAATACAAAAATGTAAATAATTGCAAGCATTCTTATGATTATAGTTAAATCGATATCGGCACAATCCGATGGATTTTATGGCATTGCCGGAACGGGATAATATTTGTGATTCTGCATATTGATATGGATGCCTTTTTTGCTTCTGTCGAGCAACTTGATAACCCGGATCTTAACGGCAAATGTGTTATTGTTGGCGGTTTATCCGGGCGGGGAGTAGTGGCTGCCGCAAATTACGAGGCAAGAAAATATGGGATTCGCTCTGCAATGCCTATGTTTCTTGCAAGAAAAAAATGCCCTCAGGCTGTATTTCTTACTCCCAGGAAAGGCAGGTATTCGGAAATTTCGAAAGAAATAATGTTGCTGCTGAAAACCTTTTCTCCGCTTGTCGAGCCTGTTTCAATTGATGAAGCATATTTGGATATCAGCGGTTGCGAAAGGCTGTATGGTACTCCGAAGCATATAGGTTTAACTATCAAAAGCAATATAAGAAAACACATTGGCCTTGGTTGCTCTATTGGCATAGCCCCTAACAAATTTCTTGCTAAAATTGCCTCTGATATGAATAAACCTGATGGATTAATTTTAATAGAACCTGATGAAGCAGCCAAATTCTCAGAATCCATACCCATAGATAAAGTTCCGGGAGTTGGAAAGGTAAAACTAAAAGAGCTTGAAAAAATCGGTGTCAAACTACTCGGTGATATAAAAAAATATCCAAAAGATATGCTGACAAAAAGATTCGGTACATTCGGCCTAAGGCTGATAGCGCTATCATCTGGCAACGACGATTCTCCGGTTGTGGATTGTTCACAAAGTAAATCTATAAGCAGTGAAACGACACTGGATCAGGATACCGGGGAGAAAATGTTATTGAAGGAATATCTTTTCAGTCAGGCCGAGGATGTTGGAAAGCAATTAAGAAGTCTTGATCTTAGAGCAAAAACAATTGTGCTAAAAGTTAAACATGACGATTTCAGTCAGGTTACAAGAAACATTACGATTAAAACCCCGACACAATCATCACAGCTTATATATAAAGAGGCCTATAAACTTCTTAAAGCCTATCAAATTAAAGCGAAAGTCAGACTAATCGGAGTGGGTGCCACCAATCTCATACAAGCTTCAAATCCGGTCCAGATTGATATTTTCGAAACTAATATTAATCAAAGCAGCAAATGGGAAAAAGTGGACAGGACAGTTGACAAGATAAAAAAGAAATTTGGGGAAAATGTGGTTATAAAAAAGTGAGCCAGTTTCAAAACGTTTCAGTATTGATTTGTTCTGTTTGAGTTGCCCTGATAGCGGAATATATTTCAAATAACGCAAAAAAAAGACTTATTGCAAGGGGTCCGAGAAGAAAGCCTATTGTTCCGAAAAACACAATACCTCCGAGAACAGACAGAAGAATGATTATAGGATGAACCTGCATTCTTTGCCCCACAAGTTTCGGACGTAAAAAATTATCTATCATACCAACCACTCCTATTCCCCAGACAAGCAAGCCGAATCCTGATATAATTTTCCCGGTTAAGAATAGAAACAAAATTGCCGGAATAAACACAAGCGCTGTGCCTACACCAGGAACAAGAGCTGATATTGCTGTTACTCCGCCCCAAAACATGGCATTGGGAACTCCAAAACATGCGAATCCGGCGGCGGAAAGTACGCCCTGAATAAGAGCTATCACAAGGTTTCCCTTAATAACAGAGTTTATAGCTGCTTCAAGCTTATTTGAAATTAACTCGTTTTCATTATATGGTAAGGGACTTAAGTCAAAATAAATTTTCTTAAGTTTATGGCCGTCCTTAAAAAGATAATAAAGCGAAATCAGGAAAATAAATGAATTTATAATTAATTTCGCAGCATTAGAAAAAACATCACCTATATGCTTTAACAGCAAACCAAGACCTTCTTTCAGGTACAGATCAATATCAATATTTAGTTCTTTTGCTGCAGGAAAGAACTTGCCGGTCTTCTCGATGAGATTGTAGATTATATCATGAACAGCCTTCTTTGTGCTATCCTCTGCAAGAGACAAATATAGTTGCTGAGCTTCCTTAAGTATTTGAACTCCGAATAATACAATAGGTACAAGTAAAATAGTTACAACAAAGACCGTGGTAATAAGAGCCGAAAGCCCGCTTCTCTGTTTTGTAAGTTTTACAACATATTTATTAACAGGCTGAAAAACAACGGCAAAAACCACTGCGAAAATCAGAGTGTAAAGAAAAGGCCGAAAAATAAATAAAATAAGAACAAAAGATCCTGCAAGAAGAGCTGAAAGTAAATAAAAATTAGGTCTTTGATTATCCATAATTATACCTTTGAAGGTTCCCATCTTTTAACATCTGGGAATTTTGAGTTAAATTTGAGCAGTATGAAAGGGGAAGTCCTACTCTACCTTTATGAAAAGTGGCTTATTTATTTTTTTGCTGAGGCATCAATCTTGATAAAAAAACTAATGTTAATCAATATTTAGGATGTAAATATATTATAATTGAAACTTGGAATATTTGAATTGGTCGGGGCGAGAGGATTTGAACCTCCGACTCCCTGCTCCCAAAGCAGGTGCGCTACCAGGCTGCGCCACGCCCCGATTGTTGAAATATCTTATTATGGAGCCGTCAATTACCATGCTTTATTTTTAACTGCAAGCTGATAATTTGAAAAGGGGTCTGTTTTTTAAACACTCGAAACAATATTTTGGCTACTGCAGCAAGATCGTTGCTTTTTATGAAATATTCGTTTTGTACTTTGTACCATGCCAGAGACAATCCGGGATATATTTATGCTTTCAGAAATTGACGAATTTGTTAAAAGTCCCTCACCTGGTCGAGGGTGGATAAGTCTTGTATTTATGGAATTGTATATTAAACTATTGTGTAATGTTCAAAGAGTTATTCAAGAGCCTCACATTAATCCGAAAAAATAAGATAACGTATTGTAATCCGAATAATTTAAAAAAACAAATAGGAATAAATTACCAGCCATACATAATAGTTTTTTAGTTAACCGTTTACAATATATTGACATAACAAGGACTTTATTCTATTTCGCTTGACACTCATAATTAATTTATATTATGTTTAAGAATTAGAAAGACATAATCTGAAAGATAATCCGAATATATTTAATTGAGCAGGCAATCTGATTTTGTTTATCAGGAATTGCAATGCCGGTATTTTTTTAGCAAGTTGCGAAAGTGGCGAAATTGGTAGACGCACTGGACTTAGGATCCAGCTCTGGCAACAGAATGGGAGTTCAAATCTCCCCTTTCGCACCAGATATTATCAAAATCAACTTGAAGTGTTAGGGATAAAAGCCTGCACTTGTTTTATCAGAAAGGAAATATATGGAAGTTACTATAGAAGACATCAGTAGTGTAAAGAAAATTCTGCATATTGAAGTTCCACACGATATAGTTATGCAGGAAATTAATAACGCCTATGACGCCCTTAAGAAAACTGCAAAATTAAAAGGTTTTCGTCAAGGCAAGATACCCCGTTCGGTTTTAGAAAGTTATTTTAAAAAAGATGTCCATGCGGATGTTTCGAATAAACTTCTTAAGGATTCATTTATCGATGCTATCAGAGAAAAAGAATTGAAAATTATAGGAGATCCGAAAATAGAACCACCTGAGATTGACGAAAAATCACCATTTAAATATGAAGCGACTATAGAAGTAAGACCTGAGATTTCCGATATTGACTTTAAGGGCCTGGCTCTGAAAAAAAATATATATAACATAGGTGAAAAAGAAGTTGATGCACAGCTTAAAATGCTTCAGAAAAAACTATCTCAACTGAAAACAATAGAAGAAGTTCGGCCTGCAGCTAATGACGATTATGCTCTTATTACATACGAAGGCCTCAAAGATGGCCAACCGTTTGAAGAAACAGCAAAAACAGAAAACCACATGATGAAAATCGGTTTGGGGAATTTTACAAAAGATTTTGATAATCAGATTATTGGAATGAAACCTGGTGAAAAGAAGGAAATTAGCATTCACTTTCCTGAAGATTATTTTAATCCCAAGCTTGCAAATATTGATATAGTCTTTGATGTTACTCTTAATGAAATAAGAGAAGAAATCCTGCCTGAAATAAACGAAGAATTTGCAAAAAATTTCGGCGAATTTAATACGCTTGAGGAGTTGAAAAACAAGATAAAAGAAAATCTTACACAGGGATATGAAAAACGTGTGGAACAGGAATTGAACGAGCAGATATTTACTGATCTTATTTCAAAAACCCAGTTTGAAGTTCCTGAAACAATGATAGGATACGAGCTTGAAAACATAATTACTGAAGCCGAAAGATCTTTTGCTTATCACAACACATCTTTAGAAGCTCTTGGTCTTACAAAGGAAGCGCTTTCAGAAAAATACCGTGATGTTGCAGAAAAACAGGCAAAACGCCATCTCATTTTAGACAAAATAATAGAGCAGGAAAAACTAAGTCTGAAAGATGAAGAGATTGAAGAAGGTTTTAAGAAAATATCCGAAGATTTTCAACAGCCTGTTGAAGAAATCAAAGAATTTTACAGTCAAAACATGGATAGGCTCAATTATTTTAAACAGACATTACTTGAAAAAAACGCTATTGCGCTTATATTAAATAATAGTAACATTGAAAATATAGAAGCTGTAATGGAAACTGAAAAATAAACTAATCGGTTTTTTGAATTTATATTCCTCAGAGCCACTTTCAAAACGTTTCAGTTTGGTCAAGGTCAAGGCGGGTGAAAATTTTAACCGCAGGAATACATGGAGTATTTAGAGGATAGCGCTAAAGCTTCACTAAAGTGCATAATTTTCGCCCAACGCAGAGATCGGCCAAAATGGGACGTTTTGAAACTGGCTCCTCAATATCCAGGATTATTTTTGACGACATAAAGTTAAAAGGAGAAATATTTTGCCACTGATACCAATGGTTATAGAACAGACCAGCAGGGGAGAACGTGCGTATGATATATATTCGAGGCTTTTAAAAGACAGGATTATATTTCTTGGAACAGCAATGAACGATGAAGTCGCAAATCTTCTGATTGCCCAGCTGCTTTTTCTTGAATCTGAGGATCCTGACAAAGATATAAATTTTTATATCAACTCTCCCGGTGGAGTTGTGACTTCTGGCCTGGCTGTTTATGATACAATGCAGTATATAAAGTCTGATATCGCAACCGTATGTATAGGTCAGGCTGCAAGCATGGGGGCTCTTTTGCTCACAGCGGGAGCTAAGGGAAAGCGTTATGCTCTGCCTAATGCGCGCATATTAATTCATCAACCCATGGGAGGGTTTCAGGGCCAGGCATCCGATATTGCTATTCAGGCAAGAGAGATTCTAAGAATGAAAGATACTTTAAATGATATTCTGACCTTTCATACCGGAAAAGATTTAAAACAAATACAGGTCGATACTGATAGAGATTATTTTATGTCAGGCAAAGAAGCAAAAGAATATGGTCTTATAGATCATGTTATAACAAATAGAGATGATCTTGATAATATTGAAAAAGCTGGAGGCACCAAATGACAAAGAAGGGCAACGACAGCGATAGTCTTTTTTGCTCATTCTGTGGGAAGAATCAGAAAGAAGTAACAAAGCTGATCGCAGGGCCTGCTGTTTACATATGTAATGAATGTATCCAGCTTTGCAGCGAAATTATTGAAGAAGAAAGCGATAAGACCACAATTGAGCAGGAAAATCTTTTAGTTCCCAAACAAATAAAAGAAATGCTGGATGACTATGTTATAGAGCAGGACTATGCAAAAAAAATCCTGTCTGTGGCTGTATACAATCATTACAAGAGACTCAATTCCGATATCAGTACAGGAAGTGTTGAATTACAGAAAAGCAATATATTGCTGATCGGCCCGACCGGTACAGGTAAAACCCTGATGGCTCAAACCCTGGCAAGATTCTTAAACGTGCCCTTTACCATAGCCGATGCAACCAGTCTTACTGAGGCGGGTTATGTTGGTGAAGATGTGGAAAATATAATTCTATCTTTATTACAAAATGCAGACTATGATGTAGAAAAATGCAAGCGCGGGATCGTTTATATTGATGAAATCGACAAGATTGCTGCAAAATCCGAGAATCCTTCGATAACAAGGGATGTTTCCGGTGAGGGTGTTCAGCAGGCACTCCTTAAAATCATAGAAGGAACCACAGCAAGCGTGCCTCCTAAAGGTGGGCGTAAACATCCCCAGCAGGATTTTGTAAAAGTAGATACGATGAATATACTTTTCATATGCGGCGGTACGTTTAATGGCCTTGACCAGATAATCCAAAAGAGGTTCGGATCAAAGTCAATGGGTTTTGGTGCAAAAATCTCCGCCAAAGAAAATAAGAATAAAAGTGAATTATTAAAGATGGTTCAGCCTGAAGATCTTATTAAATTCGGCTTGATTCCCGAATTTTTAGGACGTCTTCCAGTTGTTGCCACTTTAGATGAATTGAGTGAGGCAACACTCATAAGGATTTTAACCGAACCGAAAAATGCACTTATTAATCAGTTTAAAAAGCTTTTTGAAATGGAAAATATAAATTTAAGATTTACCGACAGTGCATTATCCGCCATTGCAAAAGAAGCTCAAAAGCGCAAATCAGGGGCAAGAGGGCTTCGCGCAGTCCTTGAAAGCTGCCTGCTTGATATAATGTATGAAATTCCTTCGATCAAAAATGTTAAGGAATGTGTAATCAGCGAAGATGTTATCAATAACAAGGAAGAACCAATCTTATTATTCGAGCAATCAAAAAAACAGGCTTGATTTTATAATTGTAAATAACTGACTTATGGTTAATATGCCTAAAATATTTTATAAAGAACAAGAAAAATCACCGGTTAATGCGCAACTTCCTCTTTTACCTTTAAGAGATATTGTTGTTTTCCCTCATATGATTGTTCCGTTATTTGTAGGAAGAACCAAATCTATAAATGCTCTTACAAACGCAATGAATAATAATAAGAGCGTTTTCCTTGCGACACAAAAAACTGCAAAAGAGGATGATCCTGAGGAGAAGGATATAAATTTAATCGGAACAGCCAGTAAAGTACTACAGCTTCTTCGCCTCCCTGACGGAACTGTCAAAGCATTGGTTGAGGGAAAATCCAGAGGACGGATCGTTTCTTTTTTAAACGATGAGGGTTTTTATAAAGTTGAAATTGAGCCTGTCGTAGAAATTGAAGTTGATAAAACCGAGAGTACGGCTCTGTGCAGAGCTTTGATAGAAGCTTTTGAAGAATATGCCAATCTTACCAAGAATATACCAAAAGATTTTGAAAAAAAATTAACCGAAATAACCGATCCTTCTCATATGGCCGATACGGTTACTTCTCATTTTCCTTTTAAAATAGAAGATAAACAGCATCTTCTCGAAACGCTTTCCATTAATGAGCGTTACACCTATCTTCTCCAGTTGATCAATAATGAAGTTGAAATATATAAGACTGACCAGCGGATAAAAAACCGTGTCAAAGAACATATGGACAAGACTCAGAAGAACTATTATTTAAACGAGCAGATACGGGCTATTAAAAAAGAGATGGGATCCGAAGACGACTTCGGCGATGACCTTAAAGATCTGGAAAAACGTATCAAAGAAAAAAAGATGTCAAAGGAAGCGGAAGAAAAAACTGCGCAGGAATTCAAAAAGCTTAAAATGATGACTCCGATGTCTGCTGAAGCAACTGTTGTCAGAAATTATATTGACTGGATTATAAGTCTTCCGTGGAATGAATGTTCAGCTGTGAATTCAGATATTAAAGATGCGGAAAAGATTCTGAACGAAGACCACTTTGGCCTTGAAAAACCAAAGGAGAGAATTCTTGAATATCTGGCCGTACAAACACTGGTTAAGAAAATAAAAGGCCCTATTCTTTGCTTTGTCGGTCCCCCTGGTGTAGGTAAAACTTCTCTTGCCAAATCAATAGCAAGAGCAACAGGCAGAAATTTCGTCCGCCTGTCTTTAGGTGGGGTTCGTGATGAAGCTGAAATAAGAGGGCATAGGCGCACATATATTGGCGCGATGCCCGGCAAGATAATTCAATCTCTTAAAAAAGCTGGGGTAAACAACCCTGTTTTCTGCCTTGACGAAATTGATAAAATGAGCATGGATTTCAGGGGAGACCCATCTGCTGCACTCCTTGAAGTACTTGATCCCGAACAAAATAACAGTTTTAATGATCACTACCTTGATCTTGATTATGATCTTTCTGATATCTTGTTTGTTACAACGGCTAACACGCTTCCGGATATACCGCTTCCGCTGCAAGACAGAATGGAGATTATACGCCTGCCCGGGTATACTGAAATTGAAAAATATCGCATAGCAAAAGACTTTCTGCTTACAAAACAGATCGAAAGAAACGGTCTTGATGGTATGGATATTTCTTTTTCTAAAAACGCTATTTATGCAATTATTCAACACTACACAAAAGAAGCCGGAGTAAGAAATCTTGAACGGGAAATTTCATCCATATGCAGGAAAATAGCCCGTGAAGTTTTGGCTGATAATGGGAAAAGCTCTTTTAATATTTCTGCTTCATCTGTTTCTAAATATCTTGGACCGCATAAGTTCAGGTACGGAATGGCTGAAGAAAAAGACCAGATCGGACTTGTTACAGGTCTTGCATGGACACAGTTCGGTGGGGAACTTCTTTGTGTTGAAACACTTGTGTTGCCCGGAAAGGGGGATGTGACCTTTACGGGAAAGCTTGGCGATGTTATGAAAGAATCCGCCCAGGCTGCTGTAAGCTATGTTCGTTCACGTGCCGAAAACCTTATGATAGAAGATGATTTTTACAAAAAAATTGATTTACATATACATATTCCCGAAGGCGCTATTCCAAAAGACGGGCCTTCGGCCGGTATTTCCATGTGTACATCAATTGTTTCGGCTTTAACTAAAAGAGCTGTTTACAGCGATATCGCCATGACCGGGGAAATAACTTTAAGAGGGCGTGTTCTTCCTATCGGCGGTTTAAAAGAAAAAATACTTGCAGCTCACAGAGGAAGAATAAAAAAAGTAATAATTCCTGGAGAAAACGAAAAGGATCTCAAAGAAATACCTCAAAGTGTTCTTAAGGAAATCGAAATCATTTTGGTCGAACACATGGATGAAGTGCTTTCGCACTCTTTGGTCCTTGCTGAAGGAGATATATTATTTAAAAAAAATGATATGCCCCTTGCAATTCCACTCGAAAGCCAGGATGTGAAACAGAGAGCTCCTTTAATTTAAATAGAATTTGTAATATTTATCAATTTGAGCTTGACAATATGTGCTCATATTGTTAAATGCTTCTTTCGCTTTGGGTATAAATCCCGAAAAGAGATATTTTTACATGGGCGGGTAGCTCAGCTGGGAGAGCATCGGCCTTACAAGCCGAGGGTCACAGGTTCAAACCCTGTTCCGCCTACCAGAAAAAACTCTGTTTTGATGAATGTCATAAATGGGGGCGTAGCTCAGATTGGTCAGAGCGCCGGCCTGTCACGCCGGAAGTCGCGAGTTCAAGTCTCGTCGTCCCCGCCATAAACAAATAAAAAGGATTAGCTCACCCCGGTTAATCCTTACCGCTCTTCCATTCGCCAGTTATCAGACAAATACAAAATCACTCAGAATTACACAAGGGCCTGCCGGTAGCTACGTTATTAATCAAAACTATCAAAAACAGCTTGTTTATACTTTCAACTAAAAATACGTTTCATCTGAGCATACAAAAAGACAGGCATACATGAAAAAAAACCTCAAGTTGCGTTCAAAGATAATTCAGGAGATCCGCCTCTTTTTTAACGAACGAAACTATCTTGAAGTAGAAACTCCATACAGGATTCCGGCACCCGCCCCCGAAGCTTATATTGAGGCAATTGAATCAGGAGACTATTTTCTTCAAACTTCACCCGAATTATACATGAAAAGGCTTCTTGCCTCAGGCTATCCCAGGATATTCCAGTTATGCAGATGTTTCAGGCAAAATGAAAGGGGAGCCCGGCATCTCCCTGAGTTTACAATGCTGGAGTGGTATTGTGCAAACTCGAATTATTTTGATATGATGAATGAATGCGAAGCCCTTATTAAGCATGTTGCCTGTAAACTGGGATTCGAAAATTCTATAATTTATCAAGACAAAAGCATCAGTATCGACAGACCGTGGGAAAAAATATCCGTTTCCAAAGCCTTTGAAAAATATGCTTGTATATCCTTGGATAAAGTTCTGTCTGTCGGTCTGTTTGATGAAACAATGGCTGAAATCGAGCCTAAATTAGGAATGGATGTTCCGATATTTATTTATGACTACCCGGCTGCATGCGGAGCGCTTGCCAAATTAAAATCTTCAGACACCCTGCTTGCCGAACGATTCGAACTTTACATTTGCGGCATTGAAATGTGCAATGCTTTTACAGAACTTACCGACCCTGCTGAACAAAGAAGGCGATTTGAAAAAGAACTCGAATCACGTAAAAAGGCAGGGCTTAAAGCATATCCCATGCCTGAAAAATTTCTTGAATCACTTTCAAATATGCCCGAAGCATCGGGAAATGCTTTGGGACTGGACAGACTCGTAATGCTCTTTGCTAATGCCGAAACCATTGATGACGTAGTTGCTTTCACACCTGAAGAACTTTAGGTTAGTATACTGTTACTGTATTTCATACATGAGATAATCATCACCATTAATACCTGCGAAAATGTGTATCATGTAGACGCCTTTCTCAGCAACTTTAGGTTGTAATTTTAAGACTTGTTTATCACGATGTTTTTCTAATGGGATAGTATCAAAAAATGAATCGAATTTCCATGATTTAATATCAGCGAAGTTTTTTGAAGGGTCAACAAGCTTTATATCAACAATATTACCTGGTTCACCATAAACAATAAAGTTTAAATCTTTATTTGATACTGATCTGTTGCGATAAGCCTCAGGAATTTTATCTTCTCCATGGAAAAAATTGACAAAGGCAACTGTTTGTCCGTTTAAAATATAATAACCAGGTTGTTCTAAATGTTTTTGTACATTATCACCACAAGCAATAAAAAAAGTGACTAGCATAATTAATACTATGAAACTTAAAATATTTGCTTTTTTTCTTCTCATTAGACTAACCCCCTTTTTATTTGGTTCTAAATATATATTGTACAGTAGAGCCACTTTCAAAACGTTTCAGTTTGGTCAAGGCGGATGAAAATTTTAATTATCTTTATTTAATTTAAGAATTGACGCCTGATTATGGTATCCTTCTGCCATCTTGAATCATCACGATTAGGATATTCAAGAGTATAGTGAAGCCCCCGGCTTTCTTTTCTGTGCATGGCGCACTTTATTATAAGCTCGGCTACAGTTGCAATATTTCTAAGCTCAATAAGATCTGCGCTGACTTTAAAATTCCAGTAATATTCACTGATTTCATTTTGTATAATTTCTATGCGTCTCTTTGCTCTGGCAAGACGTTTATCCGAGCGCACTATTCCTACATAGTTCCACATGCATCTTCTTATTTCATCCCAGTTTTGTGTAACCATAATAAGTTCATCACTGTCTGTAGTGCCAACTTCATCCCATGTGGGGCTGTCAGGAAAAGATTTGAAATCGGGTGAACTTAGTTCTTTTAAAGACTCTTCAGCGGCCGCATGTGCATATACAAGTGCTTCAAGCAAAGAATTGCTTGCAAGCCTGTTTGCGCCATGAAGTCCGGTGCAGGCTGTTTCGCCTATTGCATACAGATTGTGGATATCTGTTCTTCCGAACATATCGGTAACAACGCCGCCGCACATGTAATGGGCTGCCGGAACAACAGGAATAGGTTCTGAGGTCATATCAATTCCGAACACCAGGCATTTTTTATAAAGATTGGGAAACCGGTCTTTTACAAACCCCGAATTCTTATGAGATATATCGAGAAATACTGAGTCTTCTCCGCTTTTTTTCAGTTCGGTATCTATTGCGCGTGCCACTATATCTCTGCACGCTAGATCTTTTAACGGGCTGTATTTTTGCATAAAAGGCATACCGGAAGAATCTATCAGAATACCTCCCTCACCTCTTACAGCTTCCGAAATAAGAAAATTCTTGGCATCAGGATGGTAAAGGCATGTAGGATGAAATTGAACGAATTCAAGGTTGGCAAGAGTGGCACCTGCCCTGTATGCCATAGCAATGCCGTCTCCTGTTGCGACATCGGGATTGCTGGTATAAAGATAAACCTTGCCCGTCCCGCCGGTGGCAAGGACAGTTGTTTTAGAAGAAAACGTTTTAACTTTATTGCTTTTCCTGTCAAGAACATAGGCTCCACAACAATAATCTTCGTGAGTTGTTGTAACAAGGCCCCTTTTCATGCGGGTTGAACATGTAACAAGATCAATTGCAATATGATCTTCATACAGAGTTATGTTCTTATGGTTTTTTACATGTTCTACCAGAATTTTTTCTATCTCTATCCCAGTCATATCCTGGGCGTGTACAATACGTTTTTGGGAGTGGCCGCCTTCACGGCCAAGATCTAATTCGTGCGGCATGTTTTCAGAAGACTTTTTGTTACTGAGATTAAACTGGACACCAAGATCAATCAATTCACATATTCGTTCAGGCCCGTTTTTAACGACTGCCGCAACAACTTCTTTGTTACAAAGGCCGTCTCCCGAATCAAGGGTATCCTGAATATGAAGCTCGAAAGTATCGAGCGCGCCGAATACCGATGCTATTCCTCCCTGTGCAAGCGCTGTATTGCTATCCATAATTTCTTTTTTGGTTACAATAGCAACTGTTTTATAATCAGCTACTTTAAGAGCAAGAGTAAGCCCTGCAACACCGCTTCCAATTATTAAATAATCTGTTTTGATATCCAAGGGTTAACTTTCATAATTTTATGGTTTTTGTATATATAAACTTCCGGATAAAGTTTTTGACAAGGCCGGAAGGAACCTCCCTGAGCAAGACGTACAGTTGGTACGTTGTCGAAGGGTGCAGCAGATAACGCAGTACAAAAATTTTATCCGGAAGTCTATAACAATGATTTTCTTTTTTCACGCCTTGCGCTGAAGCCTATTATAAAACCCAGCAGAAAAACGGCTACTCCACTGAAAAACCAACGTATATTTTGTTGGCGCAAAAGCTTTGTTATCTCATCTTCAAGTTTATCAACTTTTTCGTTTTGTTTGGAAAGTATTGAAACCGTTTCCTTATGCGTTGTTTCAAGTTCGGCATATTCGGTTGAAGTATCTTTAACTTTTTTTAAAGATCTATTTGAAATAGCAAGAAGATAGTTACTGTCTGCAAGATCCCGGCTTAGTTTTTTAATTTCTTCACGCAGTTCGGCATTCTCGGTACGCAAATTACCTGTTTGAGATTTAGGCGAGAGCATATTACCATCTTCATTAGAAGCAAAGTAAGTTCCAGGTTTCAATACTTCTTTGCAGGTTTCAAGATTTAAATCAGCCCATTTTTCGTTATATGAAAACTTTTCAGACTTATACCGGGAAAACATCGTTTCGGCCTGGGCAGATAAAGGATAAAGGATAAGAAAGCACCCAACTAGTGCGCAAAATTTTACTAAAAAATTCATGGGAAAATAATCTCCAAAAAAATAAATAGTTTTAAAAGGTTATTTTTATTTGATAGATTTTTTTAAGAAACCGTCAAAATCAAAAGGTCTGCTATTTATTAGGTTTCTTATCATTTAAAATAAATCTAAAGTCAAGGCATGTTTGGTATTTTGACAGGGTAACCGCATTTAGATTTCATAGACATGTAATAAGCTGGAAAACTCCACTTTTGTCATTCCGGCGAAGGCCGGAAACCAGTAATTCCATTGGGTTCTGGATACCGGATCAAGTCCGGCATGACGGTTTGGGTGT
>Ga0180732_1000608_pt1 | contig 28458 bp, 39 predicted proteins | sample KR11_01MetaG_FD_148674 | JGI IMG/M metagenome (GOLD analysis project Ga0180732, IMG submission 148674) | Groundwater microbial communities from the Olkiluoto Island deep subsurface site, Finland - KR11_0.1 MetaG | ecosystem: Environmental > Aquatic > Deep subsurface > Groundwater | place... | reverse complement strand
ACCTTTGGTGCGTTAACTCCAGCTCTTCTAGCTTCTGATAATAATCTAGCTTCTCCTTTAGTTCTACTCTTTCTAAGAGGATTATCAATTTCAGAAATTCTATATCCCTTACTTATTCTTTCTTTTACTAACTGATCATCTTCTTTATAGAGAATAGCTTCTGCACCGCGTTTGAGTATGTTCATAAATATAATGGTGGGCAGAGGGAGATTTGAACTCCCGGTCTCTACGTTATCAGCATCGCCTCTAATTTCTTCCAAAAATAGATGTAGCGCTCTAACCAGGCTGAGCCACCCGCCCATCTCTAAATCCTTCAAATAAACTTTTGTGTTTAGGATTTATAAACCCTATTAAGGATTCAAACTTTAATAAGTTTATCTTTCCATTCATATCTAGCCTGCTTATAGAGAAACCATTCCTCGGCTTAATTTTATAGATGTTTGCTTTAATGTTATTTGTTAATAGAAATGATTGCATCTGTTCTAAAATTTTATGACATTTATTATGGATTTCTAAACGTGGGTATAAGATCCCATGATTGTTAGCCCTTACCACAGAACCATCTGTTGCAAAGAAACCAGCTATGATATTTTTAGTATATTTATTACTTTGAAATATGTCAGGTATTTCTAACTTGCTCCACTTCTTACCAACCGGAAAGCCAATTGATACTAGTTTATTGAAAAGCTCCTTGTCGCTAAAATTAATTTCTATTTTACCATATTTAGGTCTTAATCTATATTTGGTTTTCTTTCCTCTTATTTTATTTAATAATGGAATTACTACTTCATCAAAGAAGGGCCTATCATTATAATAATTGCATGTTATAGATATAGTTCGATTTTTTAATCCCCTAGAAAGACACCCATCTCCAGCCATTATACCATATAACAAAGACAAATCATCCACGGCAATAATATATCTTTTTATACTTTAATTACTTAATTACCCCTTATGCCAGTACCAAAAGAAGTTATGGATGTTCTGAAAAAGATAGAAGATCCTCATATTGGAAAGAATATAGTAGAAGCTAAGATAGCTAAAAATATCAAAGTGGTTGGAAAGAAAGTTACTTTAACACTAGTACCTCCAGAAGCAGGCTGTGCAGGTTGTGGGGTAATACATGGAATGATTGATGAGATTACAACAGAATTGGATAAAAAAGGCTATACAGTTGAAATAGAAGTTGGTTTCTAATCTATTTCTTATTCATTGGAACAATGTCATATCCTTGTTCATTCTCATGATTAGGTCTTAAATAATATGTATCTTTAGAATCTATGACAATGTTCAAATCGTCTGTATTTTTATAATCTGATATATTTTGGCTGATCAATTGGCCCTTACCTAACTTTCTCATAGACTTTTATAAACATTTCTATTATTTGAAATATATTTGATAAATTCGGTTTCTGATGAGGTTAAATCTTTTTCTAACCAATCTTAATTATGCCAGAACTTGTTAAAAGGAAAACATATGAATGTGTGCCGGAAAATGATGATGAGTGCGGGGGTTGCTATTATTATAAACAGCCGAGAGCGAGTAAGAGTGATGGTTGTCCAAGAAAATTAAATCCAAAATACACAGAACGTGAGTGGGATTTCTAAAACAAAACTTTAATAACTTGCCTATCTAAAATGATGTTTATGGAAAAGAAGTATGATTCAAAGGAAGTAGAGCCGAGGATACAGAAGCTTTGGATAGATAGTGGAATATATAAATTTGATCCAAAATCAAATAAACCGGTGTTTTCTATAGATACTCCTCCTCCAACAGTTTCTGGTAAATTACACATTGGGCATGCAATGCATTATACTCAGTTTGAATTTATAGCAAGATTCAAGAGAATGCAAGGATTCAATGTTTTGTTTCCAATTGGTTTTGATGATAATGGACAGCCAACTGAAAGATATATTGAGAAAAAACACAATATCGATTTAACTAAAATAAGTAAAAGTGAATTTATAAATCTAGTTAAAAAAGATATAATAGAAGTCGAAAACGGTTATAAAAGAGATTTAATGAGACTAGGACATTCCCACGATTGGGATTTAACATATAGAACAATACAAGACAACTGTGCTAAAACAGCTCAAACTAGTTTTATAGACTTACTAAAAAAAGATTATGTTTATCGAAGCGAAGAACCAACAATTTGGTGTACAAGTTGTAAGACAGCTTTATCTCAAGCAGATGTTGAAGATCAGGAAAGAAATACAAAAATATATGACATTGATTTTGTATCAGAAGGTAAGAAAATAACAATTGCAACAACCCGTCCAGAATTATTACCAGCATGTGTTGGAATATTTGTACACCCAGATGATAAACGATATACTAAATTGGTTGGCAAGAAAGCTACCGTTCCTATTTTTGGGCAAGAGGTTTCTATAATGAAAGATTCTAAAGTTGATTCTAAATTTGGAACAGGAATTGTTATGATATGTACTTTTGGAGATAAGACAGATATTGAATGGTGGAAGATTCATAAGTTACCATTAAAGATTATTGTTAGTGCTGATGGTAAATTGCAAAATTCTGGAAAATATACTGGCCTAAAATTAAAAGAAGCAAGAAAAGAAATTCTAAAAGTTTTAGACGATTTAAAAGTTTTAGGTAAAGACGAGCAATTAAAACAAAATGTTGGAACATGCTGGAGATGTCATGAACCAATTGAATTTTTAGTTACAAAACAATGGTTTGTTAAAATTATTGAAAATAAAGAAAAGTTAATTCAGCAAGGTAGAAAGATAAACTGGCATCCAAATTATTATGTTAAAAGATATGAAGATTGGGTTAATAATTTAAGTTGGGATTGGTTAATTTCAAGACAAAGACATCACGGAATTTCTATTCCAGTTTGGTACTGTGAGTGTGGAGAATTATTATTACCAGATGTAAAAGATTTACCAATTGATCCAGAAGTTGACAAACCAAAACAAAAATGTAAATGTGGTTCTTCTAAATTTATTCCAGAAAAAGACGTATTTGATACCTGGATGACATCAAGCATGTCACCTGAAATTGTTTTGAAATGGACTGAAAAAAATAATATGATGAAATATTCCCCAGAAGATATGAGACCACAAGCACATGATATAATTAGAACCTGGGCATTTTATACAGTAGTAAAATCATTGTATCATTTTAATGAAATTCCTTGGAAAAATGTAATGGTAAGTGGGCATGCATTGGATTCAAAAGGGAAATCAATGCACAAGTCTCTTGGAAACGTTATTGATCCAATGGAGGTTTTAGATAATTATAATGCAGATTCGTTAAGATTTTGGGCAGCATCAGCAAAATTAGGAGAAGATATTTCTTTCCAAGAAAAAGAATTAGTAGCTGCACAGAAAACAATAACTAAATTATGGAACGCATCGAAGTTTGTTATAATGAGTTTAGAAAATTATAATTATCAAGAACCTAAAAACATCGAATCAATTGACAAATGGTTACTAAATAGACTTTCAGAAACAGTTGAACAGGTAACAAAAGAATTTGAAGACTATCAATATTCTTCAGCTAAGTTTTTAACAGAACAACTTTTTTGGAAAGATTTTTGTGACAATTATTTAGAAATTGCAAAACACCGATTATACAATGAAGATGAAACAACAGAATCAGCAAGATATACTTTGTATAAAACTTTGTTAGGAATTTTAAAAATGTTTGCACCAATCATGCCACATGTTACAGAAGAAATTTATCAAAATTATTTTAAAGACAAAGAAAAAGTTGAATCAATTCATATTTCAAGTTGGCCAGAAAAGGAAAACATAAAAGAAAATAATGGACATGTAGCAGTTGAAGCAATAGTCGAGTTAAGAAAATACAAACATAGTAATAAGATGGCACTTAATGCAGAATTAAATAAAGTTATTATTTCAAGCGTAGAAGATATTTCTGAATTTGAAAACGACATTAAGGGTGCAATGAAAATAAAAGAAATAGAATTTAAAAAAGGAGAAGAATTAAAAATAGAAGTTGTTTAAAATGGTAAATCAACAAAAAGAATTAAAAAAATTAATTAAACGTTTAGAAGGTGTAAGAGGAAGACATACAGAATTAGTTACTGTTTATGTTCCAGCAGGTTATAAAATATCAGATATTTCTACACAGTTAAGAAATGAACAAGGAACTGCAATTAATATTAAATCAAAAGCAGTTAGAAAAAATGTAACAGGTGCACTAGATAAAATAATTCAACATCTTAAATTGTATAAGGAAACACCTGAAAATGGTTTAGCTTTATTTTCTGGAAACGTTTCTGAAAATGAAGGTGTTACAGATATAGATATATGGGCAATTGAACCACCTGAAAAATTAAATGTAAAACTATATTGGTGTGATCAAACATTTGAATTAGCTCCGTTAAGACACATGATGAAAGAAAAAGAAGTTTATGGATTATTAGTTATGGATACAAAAGAAGCTACGTTAGGAATGCTTAGAGGAAAAAATATATTAGTTTTAAAAAATTTACAATCTATTGTTCCAGGAAAAGCAGGAAAAGGCGGCCAATCGCAACAACGCTACGAGAGAGTAAGAAATGGATTAATACATGATTTTTACAAAGTAATTGGTGAAACAGTAAAAGCAGCTTTTAGTGAGGAGTTAAAGGGAATAATAATTGGTGGTCCAGGTCCTTCTAAGAACGACTTTCACGATGGAAGATTTTTAGAAATAGTAATGAAAAAGAAAATACTTGGAATAAAGGATGTGGGTTATACAGATGAACATGGATTACAAGAACTTGTTGAAAAGTCACAAGATATTCTTGCAGAATCAGCTGTTTCAAAAGAAAAGGAACTTGTTAAGAAATTCTTTTTTGAATTACAAAGCGATAGTGGAAAAGTTACATATGGAGTACAATCTGTCCTGAAAGCATTAGAAATAGGTGCGGTTGATATGGTTTTAATTAGTGAAGACTTGGAATATACTGAAATTGAATATCAGTGTTCATGTGGGTCTGCCGGTAAGAAATTTATTAAAAATGACCGATTAAAAGAAGTAACATGTCAAAAATGTAGTCAACCAATACAATTGATGGGTCAAAGAGATATTGTCGAGGCGTTTGAAGAGTTAGTAACGAGTCATGGTACAGAAATTGAAGTTATTTCTAGAGATACGAGGGAAGGAGAACAACTTTATCAAATGGGTGGAATTGGAGCAATTCTTAGATATAAGTTATAAAATAAAAAAAAGAAAGGGCTTATAAAAGTTCTACAAAGTCTGCAGCATGTTTCAATGAAACTGCTAAGCCAGGTGTTACTGCAACTAAAAGTGTAAGTTTGCCCTTCTCTTTTGCTTTTTGAATTAAAGCTAAAAAATCTGCGTCTCTACTAGCTATTGCGATAATATCAATATCAGGATTATATACTGCATCCATTGCATGAACTGCAACAGCTACGTCTACATCTGTTTTTTGTTCTGGATCACCTAAAGCAATTACTGTTTCAAAACCTTCATTTGCCACTGCTTCAATTAATTTTTCAGGAGCAAATTGATTCAAAAAAACTTTTCCTATACTGATCCTTCCGTGCTTTTCTACTTTCTTTTTCATTTCCCTAAGATTGATATTAAATTCTTTTCTTATGATATTTGGCCCGTCTACAAAAAAAGCTATAGTAGGCTTTTCTCGAAATCTAGGTCTCATATCTTTTATCCTTTCTAAGTTTTTTTTCATATTTTCCAAAATCATTTAAACACCTATATTATATATTGTAATTAACTATTTAAATTAAAGAACATTACAGCATTATCAGAACATGTTTTCCAAACTTTTTCAAATTCAACATTCTTTATTTTGGCTATTTTTTCTGCTATTAATTTAATTGTTGTTGGGTCGTTTTTACCTTTATTATCTATTTCATAACCATCATCTACTTTCTTTATGGCTATCCACGGTGAATCGGTTTCTAACATTAATTTGTCTATTGGTATCTTTTTTATAACTTTTCCATAAGTCTTGCTTTTCATTATTATGGAATTCATTGAAACATGATATCCTAAAGTATTTACCTGATCCATTAGATTATGTCCTCCCCACATGTGAAGCATAACATTTGCAGCATTTTCTTCATTGAGAATTTTAAGTGTTTCTTCTAAAGCATCTCTTGCATGTATAACAAGTGGTTTGTTTAGTTCCCTAGCTAGTGCTATCATTTTAATAAATAATTGTTTTTGTCTTTCTCTTTGTTCAGGTTCTTCAATATAATGAAAATCTAACCCACATTCTCCAATTCCTACTAATTTATCTTTATTATTTCTTAATAATTCCATATATTCTTTTATTTCTTTTTCTGAAATTTCTTTAATGTATAAAGGATGAATCCCCGCAGTTGCAAAAACAAAACCCCTATACTTGTTTATAATATCCATTGTTTTTTTGAAATCCTTAGGATGAGTACATGAAGTAATTACTGCCCTAAGTCCGTTAGTTTTACATTTTTGTATAATCTCATCCAGATCATTTTTATATATTTCTTGTTCTAGATGACAATGTGAATCTATCATAGTGTTTAAATTCACATAAGACAATATAAACCTTATGGCAAGCTTTAAATCAAATATGTGGAAAATGCATTTATTTAGATTTTTTATTAGTTTTGGTTTTATTTAATTCATTTATTGTCATCATTTTTAATCTGTCGAGAATACTTTCTTTGTGACTTTTGAACTCCCCATGGGGCTTTTTTACTTTTCATTTTAATTCACCTTTTTTCAAAACAGTCTTTAATACTTCTTTATGATTGTTATAAGTTAAAAGCTTTAAAGCTTCCTCTACAGTAACCCACTTGTAATCATCATGTTCTCTTTTATCAATTTTTACTTTAGCAATATTTGTTTTTACTAGGAAAAATTCAAGTTCAGCACCATCATAAACACGGTGATCTTTTACAAAGTGTTTTGGCCACTTAAATTTTGTTACTTTACCAGTATTTTCTATAATCTTATATGTTTTAATTCCGGTTTCTTCTTTAATCTCCCGTTTTAATGATTTGAGCGAATCTTCTCCGTCTTGGACCCCGCCTTTAAGAAATTCCCAGCCTTCCCAATTTTTAGTTCTATGGAATATTAAGAATTTTGAACCATTTGGTGTTTTTCTAAATATGATAGCTGCTATGCCTTTTCTGTATTTCATACAAACATTATAAGGTTAATAGCTTAATAAATATTATGATAATATTAGATTTAGTTAATATTGTTTTCTATTCGTTTTTCTTAATTAATTATTAAGAAATATCAATTATAAACACTCATATGGTTCCAAATATATGATAGAAACGAACAGCTAACCGCCTAAAAGGTAACATTACTAGGTGTCTACCATACTTTTGGTACAAATTCTAGTAATAACAATTTGGGTATTATTTCAACATACATCATTTTTTCTTTTGATTAGTCTTTGACCTAATTAAATACGAGCCTTTAAATTCTATAAAATAACAATTCTATTTATGAAGATGAGAAGTTTTGTGACTTTAGCTTTTGTGTTATTGGTTCTAATATCTTTGAATTCTATAGCTGTATTTGCAGAGGGCGAAACAACTGTAGTCGACTGTTTCAAGTTTTCATGTCCAACTATTCCAGGTTCAATTTATCCTAAAGACTGTTTGGCTACAGTCAATGTATATACTATGAGATTTGATAATTTTACACAATACCATCCTACAGATTCTATACAATATAATTCTACACAATATCTTAGAGATATGCTTGATGAGTATTATTCCAGCAGTCTTTCTAAATGTGTTAAAATAGAAGTTATAGGATTTTTATTTGGAGCAGCGTGTTCTTCAGCTGACCCATCTTGCGTATCGACACAAGAAATTAATGTTATTAGCTTGTCTGTTAAATCTATTGAGGATATTTGTACATATACATCATGTATATCTGAAGGCAGAACATGCACGGATTCTGATGGTATAGACTATATGAAAAAAGGTACTACAATAGGCATACAAGATCCTACAACCGGAGTAATAAAAACAATAACAGATTTCTGCAATCCCGAATCTGAATTCAAAAATTGGGTTAATGAATATTATTGTGGTATTGATGAAGGGTCAAAAGGATATGTTATCGGAACATCTAATAAATGTCCATATGGTTGCGAAGATGGCGCATGTCTGATGACAGCAAGTTTAGAAATAACAAAATGTACAGAAACGGGAAGTACAATTAATGTTGAATATAGTGATGGTTCTACGCAGATTTTAATGGACAAGTGTGGATATGGTAGCGGAAGTGGAGAATATGGAGTTCTGCATTATTTTTGTGGGATGACATCTGAAAACAAACCGCATTATTGGTCAAGTTTAACTCCATGCACAATAGAGAAATGTGGTTCGTGTTCAACAAATATAACGTCAAATGAAGCTGGGGTGCAAACAACTATAAAAACTACTATGAGTGTGATATCGTCATTAGAAACGCTTAAAGAAAATATTCCTGAACAAGCTATGGAAGTGACAACAGTTCAAGATAAAATATTGATAGTTAATACAGAAACAGATAATTTTGAACAGGAAATAAATCAGAGAGGATTTGGTTATAAATTCAAATGGTTTTTTGGAATGGTTGCAGAACAGGAAAAGGAAGATGCAACATTCTTCAAGGAACAGGCAACGAAGCTGACTGAAACATCTCAATTATTATTGCAAATATCGAAACAGGTTGAAGAACCAGCCAAATCAGTTTTAGTTGAACAATATATTAATTTAGAAGAACAATCGAAAGAATTTTTACAAAAAGCAGAAGACAAGGAGAAAAATGCTAAAGGGCTATTTGGTTGGTTTGGATGAATAAATTTGTTATGATTTTAAATTCTATTCTCGTGTAGACACACCAATCTGTCTAGTTAATCCAGAGTCCACCATCTTTTCCATTGCGTCTAAAATATTTCTACCTAATGTAGCTATTAATAACAAATAACACTAATATTTTATTATGAAAGTAATCTTAGATACAAACTTCCTAATGGCAGTATCACAGTTCAAAATTGATGTGTTTGAACAACTTAGAGGACATGATATTTACGTTATTAATACAGTTGTTGACGAATTAAAGGAACAGTCTAATGGTAGATCAAAAGATGCTAAAGCAGCGCAATTATCTTTGCTTTTGATAGATAACAAAGGCTTAAAAGTGTTAAGAACTAATGAAAAGAAAGCAGATACATCTCTTATAATATATAGTAAAAGAGGATATGTTATTGCCACCCAAGACAGAGAACTTAGAGAAATGGTAAAAAAGGCAGGTGGGAAATCTATATATATAAGACAAAGAAAGTATGTGATAATATGAACTTCAATAAAGATCAATCTGGTGAAGAATTTTATGTCTTTATCAATGTCTCAAAAGGATCAAAGAACTTTTATGATAAGGAAAATCAAACAGATACACTGGTTATGATGAAAACAATAGAACAGCCATTTCCAGGAAATTATGGATTTGTTCCAAATAGTTTTCATGACGACGGTGGTACATTGGATGCAATTGTTCTTACAGAAGAACCTCTGGAACCAGGAATAGTTGTTAAGACAAAAGCTATTGGAGTGATTAGATTAACAGGTAAAGTTAATGATGATATTATTATTGCAGTACCATTTGATAAAAAAATTAATGATGTTTCAGAACTTTCAATGAACCAGTTAAATATGATAACGGCTTATTTTGAAAGCTTTAAAAATCTTAAAACACAAAAGGTTTTTGACTCAATGCATGCAAAGAAAACTGTACAACATGCAATAAAGAGATATTCGGAGGAAGAGAGATAATGTATCAAATAGTAAAAGTTGAAGATGAAATTGGAGTACCACCATCAAAGTTTGATAAAGATTTGAATATATCAATTATGGAATCAATTGGTGAAAAAAATGAAGGTAAAATAGATAATGAATTAGGTGTTATTCTTTCAGTAGTTAATATTGATGAAATTGGAGAAGGTAGAATTTTACCAGGTGATCCATCTGTTCATTATCCGGTTAAATTTAGATTATTAAGTTGGATGCCAAGAAATCATGAAATAGTTGAAGGAGAAATTGTAGATATAACAGAATTTGGAGCATTTATAAGAGTTGGTGGATTCGATGGTCTAATTCATATCTCACAAGTTATGGATGATTTTGTTTCATATGATGAAAAAAGTAGCCAATTGGTTGGCAAACAGTCTCACCGAATGATAAAAGAAGGAGATAAAGCAAGAGCAAGAATTATTTCAATCTCATTTAAAGATACAAATAAAATTGGTTTAACAATGAGACAACCATTTTTAGGATCAATGAAATGGTTAGATATGAAAAAAGAGGAAGAGTAAATGCCAGAAAAAGCATGCAAGCTTTGTAGAAGAATAGTAAAAGGAAACATATGTCCAGCTTGTAAAACAACTGAATTGAGTAAGAATTGGAAAGGAATTTTAGTTGTAGTTGATCCAGAATCAGAGATAGCTAAGGTAGCTGGAATAGCAGCTCCTGGACGATACGCAGTTAAGGTGAAGTAAAATGCAATATGATAAAATTAGTGAAAAAGCAAATCCTTTGTTTAAGAGAAAGGAAATTGTATTAAATATGACTTATGATGGTCCTACTCCAAGTAAAGTAGCTTTACAACAATTACTTGCTAAAGATTTTAAAACCGAACCAAATAAAATTGAAATATCTAAGATAATTTCTTTTGATGGTAAATCTTCGGGTAAGGTTTGGTTAAAAGTTTGGGAAGTAAAAGAAATTGAATTGTATAAAGATAAGAATGCTTCTAAAGAAGAGAAAAAAGAAGGTGAGTAAATGGCAGATTATATTGAAATTTCAGGAAAAAAGCATCAGATATCTGATCGAAATGATTTTTATAAAGATGGAAAGTTTACAGGAAGATTTTGTCCAAGATGTGGTCCCGGAATAAAATTAGCAGCACATAAAGATAGAGTTACTTGTGGAAAATGTGGTTATTCAGAAAAGCAGGTAAAGAAAGAAGAACCATCAAAACAAGAAGTTCCTATTGAAGTAAAAAAGGAAGAACCAAAGGAATAAATAAGTGATTTTCTAATTCTGTTTATGATATGTTTAGGAATAGAATCAACTGCACATACCTTTGGCGTAGGTATAATGAAAGATGAAGAAGTTTTAGCTAACATAAGAGATATGTATCTTCCAAAGATAGGTGGTATTCATCCAAGAGAAGCTTCTGAACATCATACATTAGTTGCTAAAGAAGTTATTGAAAAAGCTTTAAACGAAGCAAAATTAAAATTGAAAGATATTGATCTTATTGCATTTTCTGCAGGACCTGGTCTTCCACCATGTTTAAGAGTCGGAGCTGTTGTTGCTAGATATTTAGGATTAAAATTAAATGTTCCAATTATTCCAGTTAATCATTGTATTGCTCATATTGAAATTGGAAAATTAAAAACAGGTGCAACAGATCCAGTTACTCTTTATGCTTCAGGAGGAAATACTCAAGTTCTTGCATTTACAGAAGGAAGATATAGAGTGTTTGGTGAAACGCAAGATCAGGGAATTGGAAATATGTTAGATCATTTTGGAAGAGATGCTGGTTTAAAACATCCAGGTGGACCTAAGATAGAGAAGTTAGCTAAAGATGGTAAGTGGGTTGAACTTCCTTATGTTGTTAAAGGAATGGATATGAGCTTTTCAGGAATATTAACTTCAGCTTCTAAAAAACTTAAAGAAAATAATTTAGAAGATTTATGTTATTCAATTCAAGAAACTTGTTTTGCTATGTTAACTGAAGTAACTGAACGAGCATTAGCACATACTGATAAGAATGAAGTTTTATTAACAGGAGGAGTTGCTGCAAATAAAAGATTGCAAGAGATGTTAAACATTATGTGTATTGAACGAGGAGCTAAATTTTATGCAGTTCCTAATGATTTATCTGGAGACAATGGCGCGATGATTGCATGGACTGGAATTTTAAATAAAAATAAAATATTTTTTGATACTAAGATAGATAGATTTTGGAGAACAGATGATGTTGAAATATAAAATAAAAGTGTGGCGTAGAAACGCCACAAAATAAGGATGACTTAAAAAGTCTTAATTGGTTTTTAAATCATTTCTTTTTTTTCTTTTTTGTTGCTGTTTTTTTTGCTGCTTTCTTTTTTGCCAAAATAATCTCCTCCACTATAAACACCACCGGTGGCGTTTTCTATAAATTAAAATAACTTTCTTGATATATAAAACAAATACATTTTTTCAAGAAAAAAATTTTAAGAAATTTTAATTAAAATTTAACAAACTTCGATTAAATTTGTCTTTTCAACTTCTTTATACTTCTTAAGATCATAACATTTTTCTGTGTATGTTATATTATCATAACATACTTCTCTTTTTGGAATATCTATTACATCACAGTAACATGTCCCCATATCAATGTCATAAGAATATTTTAAATTTTCTGTTACTCGAGGATAAATACTTACACTTTGTTGTTCAGTTATTCTTACCCCATCTTTATTTATAATACCAATTTCTATTGCAAAGTCTCCTTCAACTCCATCAATGTTTGTTATAGAACATCTTGTGTTTAAAGTTGTTAAATTATTTGACCAGTAACATTGTTTTGATAGAGTATAATTAAGGTTTCCTGTTTCACAAACCGGTTCTACATAAGGAAATTTAATACATTCATTTTCTGTATACTGTTCTAATTCTGTATAAACTTTTTCGATTATTTCACAATCATCATTTTCATAAAGAGCTGCCTCGTTTAAAAAATCTTGATCAATATTTGTTTTCTCTGATTCTTTTTCTAAAGAAGCCATTCCAGTTATTCCACCTGAAAACGCAATTCCTATGATAGTAATTACAAGTATTAATGAAACTATTGTTATGATTTTCTTATTTGGCATACTATATGTATTGTAATGGTATTTCATAGAATATAATAATCGTCGAACATATATTTAAAGTTATTTTAGTCTAATTGTTTCTAGATTTTTTGGCGCCATAGTTTCGATTCTAAATGTATTATGAATGTTTCTTGCAAATTCAACACATTTTTTACTTTCTCCATGGTCTACAATAATTCTTTCCGGTCTCTGTTTTAGTCTTTTCAAATAATTCATTAATTGTTTAATATCTGAGTGACCTGATAACCCAGTGATAGTTTTAACCTCAAGTTTAATTGGAACCGATTTTGTTCTACCATCTTCTTCCATTGGTATTTCTGACCACCCCTTTTGTATTCTTCGTCCAAGAGAACCCTCACCTTGGTATCCTACAAATAATAATGTACTCTTTTCATCTTCAGCTAATTTTTTTAACCACCAAACACTTGGTCCAGCAATAAGCATACCAGATGTTGCGATTATGACACATGGCTCTTCACTTTTTAGTATTTTTTCCCTCTCTTTCATTGAGCCAATTCTTTTAAACATTTTATCGGTAAATGGATTCTCTCCTTGTTGAAGAATCTGTTTTTGTAAATCCCTATTAAAATATTCTGGATATGTTGTATGAATAGCAGTTGCATCCCAAATCATACCATCGCAATAAACAGTGCCTTTGAATTTACCATTATATAGAATTGCCATTAGGTCTTGTGATCTTTCAACTGCAAATGAAGGTATTAAAACTTTTCCACCTCTTTTTATGGTCTCATTTACAATTTCCAGTAAATTACTTTCTGTTTCATCTCTTCTTGGCTGAACATCTTCAATTGAACCATATGTTGATTCTGTAATTACTGTTTCAGCTCTTGCAAAATTCGTTGAAGCTGGTTCAAACAGTGCAGTTCGATCAAACTTATAATCACCGGTATAAAGAATATTATGTAATCCATTTCCAATATGTAAGTGTATTAGAGATCCACCCATAATGTGTCCAGAGTTTAGTAATGTTAGACGAACATCAGGTGTAATGTCTGAAACTTCATCATAGTCAATGCATATTGTGTGTTTAACAGCTTCTTTGATATCTTTAGTTGAATAAGGAACAAGACCACCTTCTCTTTGCATTATTTCTATATAATCCATACATAGTAGAACCATTAAATCTCTTGTAGGGGTTGTACAATAAAGTGGTCCCTTATAACCCATTTTATATAATAAAGGAACCGCACCACAATGATCCATGTGTGCATGTGATAGTATAACAGCATTCAAATGATTAATATCAAACTCCGGTGCTTCAAGGTGAGGGAATTCATTATTACCCGGTTTAATACCACAGTCTAATAATATTCTCGATTCTGGTGTTTGAATTAAAATACAAGAACGTCCAACTTCTCTAAATCCACCAAGTGATGTTAATCTAATCCACTTTGTTTCTTTCCAACCACTATGTATATCTTTACCAACTTTGTTTAAAAAATCTTTTCTAAAATCAGATTCGTCGTGTATTATTTGTCTTAAAACTTTTACAACATCAGATGGAATTGCAGGTGCTCTTTTAATTTGAGGAAACCATAGGATTTGTTTTTTAATTTCTCTAAGAGTCTCTCCACCTTTTCCTATTACTAGTCCGGGTTTATCTGCTTCAATAACAACTCTAGAAAATGCTGGTTCAAATGTCACTTCTTTTAATCCAGCTTCTTTTGGAATCAATTTTTCAATTATAATTTTTGCTTTTTCCATGTCTAAACAAATAGATGGATCAGGTCTTAGAATAATTCTCTTTTTTAATTTACTAACAATGCTTTTTAATGCTCCATTATTTTCTAAGAAAAAGTCTTTTGATTTGGTGTAAAGAACTACTTCACAACCTTCAAACTTTATATCTGAAACCTTTGCATCACTAGGTAATTCATCTTTTACTCTAGCAAATAAATCTGTAGTTTTTTCTTCTACCATAAAAATCAATTCTTAATTTAACAGAGAAACTCTATCTTTAAGCAGCATATTTTTTAACTTCCTGTTCGGTCAGTTCTTTAAATCCATCTTTATCTATTACAGCTACTCTAAATCCTTTTCCACCAGATGCAATATCTCTTTCAACTGCAGCTTTTAGTGCACTTAGTGCTAATTTAATTCCTTCTTCTGTTCCTAATCCTGCTTTGTATCTATCTTCTAAGACCCCATATGCAAAAGGTGAACCAGATCCAGTTGATACAAATTCTCCTTCTTCATCAAAGGCTCCTAAAGGATCAAATGAATAAGCATGAGGTTTTGTATCATATCCAGCTAAAATAAACTGATTCATGTATGGATAATATTTACTTCCGTGTAATATGTTTGATAATAAGTTTGCTGCACCTTTTAGAGTTATTGGGCCCCTTTCTAGTTTGTATAACTTAAATTGTGCTTTTAATAATCTAATCATTGCTTGTGCATCTGCTACTCCACCAGCTATAGTTATTCCTATATGATCATCTAATTGGTATACTTTTTGTGCTTCTTTAGATGCTACTAAGTAACCCATTGTAGCTTTCTTTTCAGCTGCAATAATTACTGAGTCTTTACATAAGATACCAACAGTTGTTGTTCCTGTTTTCATGTTTTGTATTTCGGTCATTAATTCACCAGAATAAATGTCTAATCTTAGTTATGTTCTAGATGTATTTAAAGTTTTCTATTGGTTCAGTAGCTTATTCCAATATAAGCTTTTTCTTTAGCCTTAGTTCCACAAATAGCACATTTGGTTCCAACTTTCTCTTTCTTTCCAAACAAAGTACCTCTAACCTCAGTACCTGTTTTTATTTTTAACTCATCATCACATTTCTCGTTCATACAAAAATCAATTCTAATAAATCCACCATCTTTTAATTTCTTTCTAATCTCATCAATAGATTTAGCATCTTGAATTTTAAGATGAATATTAGCTCTTTTTAGTAATTGTGCTCCTATAGAATCCATTATTTCAAGAACCTGTTCTTCAACCTTTTCTTGAGGAATACTAATTCTTTCAAGAAAGTCTCTTCTAACAATTGTAACTTCTCCTTTTTCAACATCTCTAGGTCCAATTTCAATTCTTATTGGAACGCCTTTTAACTCAGCTTCATGGAATTTAAATCCAGGTCTGAATTGTGTTCGATCGTCTAAATCAACTCTAAATCCTTTTTCAGCCAATGATCCTAATAATTCTCCAGCTTTTTTCATAACAACTACTTCTGTATCTTTAGTAAATACTGGAATTATAACAATCTGAACAGGTGCTACTGTAGGTGGAACAATTAATCCTTTATCATCTCCGTGTATTGAAACCATTGCTCCAAGTATTCTAGACACCCCTGGTCCAAAACAAGTTTGATAAACATATTTTTTCTTTCCATCTTTATCTGTATATTTAACATCAAATGCTTTAGAAAACTTTTGACCAAGATAATGAGTTGTACCTATTTGTAAAATCTTACCATCTGGTAGAACAGTTTCAAATGCAAATGTATTTTCTCCTCCAGCAAACTTATCCCAACTTGGTTTTTGTAGATGAATAAACGGAATAGAAAAATAATCCCTGACAACTTTTTCAAATATTTCAGTGTCTTCTGCTACTTGTTTTAATGCTTCTTTTTCACTTGCTTGTGCGCAATGAGCTTCAAACCATTTAAATTCTCTAGGTCTTATTAAAGGTCTAGTCATTTTGGTTTCATATCTCCAAACTCTTCCTTGTTGATAGAACTTCATTGGAAGCTGTGTATGCGATCTTAACCATAATGAATAGAGCGGATACATAGCTGTTTCAGACGTAGGTCTTAATGCTAATCTTTCATCAAGTTTAGATTTACCTGCATGGGTTATCCAAAAAGCTTCAACTGAAAATCCTTTTATATGTTCTTCTTCTTTCTTTAAATTTGATTCTGGAATAATGATTGGAAACATTACTGGCATATGTGCTCTAGATTCTAGTTCGTCTATAAACAGTTTTTCCATTTCTCTTAGAACTTTTACTGCTGTAGGCATATACACATCAAAGCCTTTGACATTAAATCTAATATCAACTAATTCTGCTTTTTGTAGAACTTCATAATACCATTCTGAGAAGTTTTCAGCCTTCTTTATTGTAATACCTTCCTGTTCTGACATATACAAATATTAATAGTTGTTAGTATATAATTGTTGTGTATGAAAATAGCTATTTTTTCTGATACTCATTGTGGCTTCAAGTATGGTGAAGAAAGGGGTGAAGATTCATTTATTGCATTAGAAGAAGCTTTAGCGAAGTCCATGGATTGTGACTTAATACTTAATGCGGGGGATATGTTTGATACAAGAATTCCAAGACCTGAAGTTTTTGCTAGAACAGCAAAGATATTAAGTAGAATACAAAGTATACCATCTCAAACAAAATTTGTTAATTCTATCGGAAAAAACATAGAAGACATTTCACCTTCAGCAGTTAGAGGAATACCAATGGTTGCTATTCATGGAACACATGAACGTCGATCAACTACAATGATTAATCCTGTACACAGTTTAGAACATTCTGGGCTACTAATACATTTAGAAAGAGGAGCAGTTGTGTTTGACATTAATGGTGAGAAAGTTGCTATTCATGGAATGTCAGGAGTTTCAGAGAAGTATGCTAAAGAAGCATTAGATGAATGGAATCCACAACCAGTTGAAGGAGCAACAAATATTTTATTATTTCATCAATCAGTTAATCCTTATATTTATTCACCTCTTGATCCACCAACTGTTGATATCACCGATCTTCCAAAGGGGTTTGATCTTTATGTCCTAGGACATATGCACTGGACTGAGGTTAGAGATTTACATGGAGGTAAATTATTATTAGCAGGTTCTACAATTCCTACTTCTATACATGCTAAAGAAGCTACAGGAGGTAAATATATTTTCAAGTACGATGGTAAAAACATTGAACGGGTTCGTTTAGAAAACCAAAGAAAAGTCATAATAGAAGAATTAGAATTTGACGCTGGAATAAAAGATAAGATAGTAAATATTTTAACTTCAATACCATCACAAAGCCCAAAACCAATTGTTGTAGTTAAGATTAATGGACAATTACCTAAAGATGTTCCACCACCAAACTTTAGAGATGTTGAAGAAAGGTTTAAAGATAAATTTATTTTATATATTAATAAAAAATTAGAAGTTCAAGATTTTGAAGATCAGATAGAAATTTTCAAAAGATTAAGAGATAATAGAATGTCTCCAGAAGAACACGGATTAAAGATTTTAAATGAGAGTTTAAAACAATTAGGAGGAACGATTAAAACAGATGATATTTTTGATCTATTAGTTGAAGGAAATTCTGATTTGATATTTGATATTTTAACAGGTAAACAAAAGACACTGGTGAATATATGATAACAAACTTAAAATTAAAAAATTGGAGATCGCATTTAGATAGTGATATTAATTTTTCTAGTGGAACAAACTGTTTTATTGGTAACATGGGAACAGGAAAAACCTCTATTATGTCTGGAATATGTTTTGCTTTATTTGGAACATTCCCAGAACTAAAAAATAAAAAACTAAAATTAGAAGATGTTATAATGAAGAAACCTTCTAAGAAAACTGAAGCATTTGTTGAATTGGAATTTGATGTAGATGGAGATAAATGGTTAGTAAAAAGAAAAATAGAAACCGGACGATCAACTGCAGAGTTAAGAAAAAATGGAGAATTAATTGAATCACCACAACCTTCTAAAGTTACAGCTGAGATTGAAAGAGTATTAAAAATAAATTATGAACTTTTTACAAGAGCAATCTATTCTGAACAAAATCAATTAGATATGTTTTTAACTATTCCAAAAGGACAGAGGATGAAAAAAATCGATGAATTACTGTTTATAGATAAGTTTGAAAGTGCAAGAACAACAACAAATGTTTTGATTAACAAGTGTTCTTCATCAACTAAGGATAAAAGACAAGTAATACAGAGCATGCAAGTAGATTCTCCTTTAGGAAGTTTAGATAGAATGAAAGACGAGTTAAGAAAGGTTTTGGAAGATACTGAAAAGTATAGAAAAGAACTTTCTGGAACAAAAGTAAGAAAGATAAAAATAAGAAGAGAGATAGAAACAATGAAAGAGCAGCAAAAACAACTTATTCAAATTAATGAAAAAATTAATACCAATAATGCTTTAATTGATATGACAGAAGCTGATCTTGAAAATTTAAAAGAAGAGTTAGTAAATTATGCTGAAGATACGACCGAACAATTAAAAGATAAATTAAATGATTTGATTTCTAAAACATCTGAAAAGCAGTATATGTTGGGAAGGGAAAAGGAAGGATTGTCAGTATTAGTAGAATCGCATGCCCAATCTGATGCAAAAATTAAAATGTTAAAAGATGATAAAATACCAGAATTGATGAAATTAACAGATCAAAAGAAAGATATTGTTAAGAAAATAAATTCATTAGAAACTAAAAAAGTTGAATCTGAGTTTAAAAAAGAAAAGACGGTTTTAGAAAAACTTAATACTGATTTACAAAAAAGTTTATTAAAAATAACAGAACTAGAAGAAGGATTAAAAGACCTAAAAGGAGTGAGCGGAGATTGCCCAATATGCGATAGTAAACTTTCTACTCAAAAGAAAGCATCATTAATTTCAAAAAAGAATAGATCTTTAGATAAGTTAAAACTAGAGATTAAGAAAGTAAAAGTAGATATTTCCAAATCTGAGAAAGGATTGGAGAAGCTTGAAAAACAGGTTAAAGAACTTGAAGAAATGAGACATAAAGATAGCTATCTAAAAGATCCTAAAACAGAACTAAAGAAAGCTGAACACGAATTAAATATATTACAAGATTCTATGAAATCATATCTTATGCAAAGAAAGATGCAGGAAAAAAATATTAGTGTTTTAGAAAATGATGTAGATGTAAAGAAGCTCGAACAAGAGAAGATCAAACAATTAATACTTAAACGTAATCAATATGACATAAAAAAGGATAAGATAAAGCAAATGAAGGAGGAAATAAGGGTATTGGCTTCACAAAGAGTCTCTATTTCGGGTTTCTCAGCAGATTTGATGGATATTAAGGATAAAGAGTATAGTTCTGTCATAGTCTTTGAAAGAGAACTAGAGACAAAGATAGAAAGTTCTAAAACAACAGTTTCTGATAAGGAAAGGCTTATTGATGATTTAGAAGGTAAAAAGAAGATGTTATACGAGTTTAAAACAGAAATAGAAAAGGTAGAGTACTTAGAAAATCAATTAAAGCTACTATCATCTGGTTTAGTATTAACCCAAGAAGAGCTAAGACGAAACTTTGTCAAGTCGGTTAATACTGCAATGCAAGCTATATGGGAGGATGTTTATCCTTATAATGACTTTTTCGGTGCTAGATTAGGAATAGAAGGTGGTGATTATGTTTTACAGCTCCAAGATTCAACTGGTTGGGTAGCTGCAGATGGTGTAGTATCAGGTGGAGAAAGAAGCATAGCATGTCTTGTTTTAAGGATAGCATTCTCGTTAATACTGGCTCCACAGCTTAGATGGATAGTTTTAGACGAGCCTACTGCGAATCTAGATTCAAGAGCTATTGAAGAATTAGGAAATGTTCTCAGAGAAAAAGTAACTAACATAGTAGATCAGATATTTTTAATTACACATGATCCTGCTTTAGAATCCGCAGTATCTGGTTATCTTTATAAATTAGATCGAGAAAAGAAGAAAGATGGTCATACAAAGATTAATATGATATCTGGTCCAAATTAATATTTTTCGATTTTTGAAATATTTCTAATTATTCTATTAATTTTTTCTTTTTCTGCTGTTGCCATCGGAGTATCATTCAGTCTTTCTGGAAAAAATTCTCCTCTGTATATTCTGTCTTGAATTGTTCTGTTTTTATTTTCAGATAACTTATTAACCGCACTAGTAGTGCTTATAATTTCATCTAAAAGAGCATACACATTATCTTTATACTTAAAGTCGTGTAATTCTTCTTTTGGTACATCGTTCATGTTATTATATCCCATTTTTTTCACCTAAATATTTCTAATTAGATACTGATCAGCTTTTTCATAAGTCTGAAACTGTTCTAATGCTTTCTCTAATCTTTTTGCTGTTGTTTCTTTATTATTATATTCTATCATTTTTTTCACCGTTTTTTATGTTATTGTGAATTTAATAGTTGTCTATAACAAGTATTTAAAACTATCGTCTTTTGACGTATATTTGAAAAGAAGCATTTGTGGCATAAAAAATAATGCTACCTAAGAATATGCTTTTTGAACTTCTGAATATACGTTTTCTCCAATTTCTTTAGCTTCAATTTCAGTTAAAATGTCATTTGCGATATCTTCTGGTGTTTCATAAAAAACATCTCCCCATGTTTTACCAGATGGAATTGCCGGTTGGTTATCTAAAGTCTCCAAAAAGTTTTGTGCATATTCTGGAATTCCTTCTTCCGGATAATTTGTATTAGCTGCGTGTGGTGCTACTGGTGCAACTGGTTGAGATTGCTTTTCTCCATATTCTCTATGTGCTTTAACAATTTTGTTCGTTTCGTATTGGAATGATGTCATTTTTTTCACCTCATTATTTATATTTTAGATATTATTTCTGTCAGCAATGCATCTTCAGTATCTTCTAATTCAAGATTTAATACATAGTTACTTGCAGCTCTTATTATCGAATCTATGTATTCCTCGCCTTGTTTTAATAATAAATTTTGTACACGTGCTTTTTCTGATTTAACTAAAATTTTATCAAATTCTCTTTGTGCTTTTGCTTCGTAATCATCAATGTTTAAAGATACAGAATATACATTTTGATTCTGAGTTTGACTACAAAGATCTCTTGTTGCTTCAACAGCAAAATCTTCTGGTTTTATAGTCAATTGATCGTATGCGTTATTCATAGTTAATCACTTAATAGTAGTTAACATTAGAACTATATAAAACTATCGATTAGTTACTACTTTGAAATGAATAGAATATACTGTCCTAAGAATGAAAAAACCAATTTAGCTGAGGCTAAAGAAATATTAAAAATGTTTAGGAAGTTTGGTTATATCTATTCTACAACCTTAACAGAACCCATTTTTCCGACGCTTATTTGTTTTTCTCCTTTGAATTCTTTAACAAAACCATTTTTTATTTCTACTGTTTTACCTTCTTCTATTCCTTCTGATTGTGATCCCCAAAGATTTAATTTGATTGTACCACTATCATCTTCTAGAATAGCAACAGTTAGAGATACTTGTGTTCCAAATTTTGTTGTTACTTGTTTCACGTCTTCTATTGCTTTTATGTTTCCTACAATGTCTGCGTTTGCATTCACTTGTGTTTCGCTTATTTTCATACTGCTTTGATGTATTTCAATCTTTAAAAAGCTTTTTATTCTAAGAAGGAGTATAATTAGATATGGTCTTTGAAACTTTGCCACTATTATACAAGCAAATAGCAAGTATAGTGTTAGTAATAATTCTTATCTATCTTGGTTTTAAAATCATTAAAAGATTAGTTGGAGTAGCAATTTTAGTTGGAGTAGCATTAGCACTTCTATACTATTTTGGTTGGTTATTTTAGATTATTCCAATTATAAAGAAAAGGATTATTAACATTCCAGCTAGTATTCCAAATTCTCCAAGTCCACCTGTTCTAAATGGTCCATTAAATTTTGGTTTGGTTATTGGCCAAAGTGGCATTATTCCCATGTGGGTGAGCGAATCAGAAAGAAGGTGGCTTAAAAATCCTATAGAAAATATTATTGCTATCATCTGATCGATTAGATTAAGTTGTAATAATATAAACGATATGATTATCGGAGTCCATATGTTATGCAGGAGCTTTCTGTGTAGGCTTTTTATTTTAAGATCTATATCAGGTACTGTTGCTCCTATAAAAGCAAATACTGCTAAGTATAATGGGAAACGAAAATATTGATTTAGGAGTAAGAAAAATAATAAGGCAAACAAGAGATGGGTGTATTTTTGCATATTAATCCTCAATCCTTATTGCTTTACCTTTTACAAGAGCTTCAGTTATTTTTTTATAGGCACCCGTAAGTGTTCTATGGAATGTTGGTTGAGAGATATTCATTTTTTTTGAAGCTTCTCCTTGATCTAAATCTTCTGAATTTTTTAGTCTAAGCGCTTCCATTTCTTCTTTGCTCATCACAATTTCTTCTAGTTCTCGAATTGGGATTCCAGCTGGTTTGTAGTAATTGCTTTTTGCTCTAAAGCGAATATTTCTTCCTTTCCTTGGTCTTGGCATAGATAATACTTGTCGTTTTGAATATATATTTATTCCAATTCTTCTAATTTTTTATTAATTGATTCTTTTTCTTGTTTTAGTATTTCAATTTCTTCTTCCTTTGTTATAGTTTGTCTGAATCCACATCCTCTACCAAATCCCCTTCCATACATCATTCCTTTACCACATGGTCCCATCCCTCTTTCACCCATTCTTCCCATTCCATTAGGACCTGTTTGATCTCTTCCTGGCATTGTTTTCACCTCCATATTTTAATATTTTTAATTTAACAGTTTCCCTTTTTCATTCCTTTCTTTTTTCCTTTTGGTCTTGGGCTTCTTGATCTTGGGCCTGTTCCATCTTTATCTGGCATTTTATTTCACCTCGGTTATGAATACATATTCGGTATCCTATAATGAATATATATTCATAATACTATTTAAAGGTTTGGGTCGCGTGAAATTTATAAACTTACAATATAATCAAGAGTTATGAAGAAGACCTGCAATAATTGTATTAAGATCAAGGTTTGTAAAAAGGTTAAACAAGTATGCAAAGATTGGTCTCCTTTTGATATAGATAAATATCTTGAAGCAGTTGGATGCGATGGTGATTAAAATTAAATTTTACATAAGTACAGCAATAATTTATACAAATGGTGATTAAGATTAAGAAAATTAATATACCAAAAAAAGAATTAGAAAAAATGTATGTAAATAAAATATTATCCACATATAAAATTGCAAAAGAATATGCTTGTGATCCAACAGTTATCCAAAACAGACTAAAAGAATATGATATTCCAAGAAGAATACCAAAAAAAAGAATTTCTATTTCTAAGAAAGAATTAGTAAATCTATATTTGAAAAAGAAACTTTCTACCTACAAAATAGCTAAATTATATAATTGTCGAAATTCTACGATTGGTAGAAAATTGGAAGAATCCAAAATAAAGACACGACGATTGGAGAAAATTGAAATATTGAAAGGCGAATTAATATATTTATATAGTAAAAGAAGACTCCCGTTATCAAAAATAGCAAAAAAGTTCAATTGTTCTATAGCAACAATTTTCAAAAATATGAAATTACATAATATAAAATTACGTACTACTTCAGAAGCATGTACAAAATATCTTAAAAAAGATTTTTCTGGGGATTTGGAAGAAAAAGCCTATTTAATTGGTTTCAGAATAGGTGATTTACACGCCAAAAGAATTGGTTCAATAATTATACTTAAAACAAATACCACCAAAACTGAACAGGTTGAATTAATTCGAAGCCTTTTCAAAAAATACGGACATTTTTATACAAAAAAGCATAATAGTGTATTTTATACTCAATGTCAAATGAATAACTCTTTTTCTTTCCTATTACCAAAAGAAAATTATATTTATAATTGGATATTGGGTAATGAAAAATATTTCTTTTCATTTTTAGCAGGATACACGGATGCCGAAGGCAATATCGGAATTTATAGTAATATGGCCAAATTTCGTTTAAGATCCTATGATAAAAAGATACTTTATCAAATTCATAATAAACTAAATATATTGGGAATAAAAACAAATTTTGGATTGGAAAGTAGAAGTGGTATTAGAAATCAGAATCAAGATTGCTGGGGCGTTTATACTGGCAACAAATCATATTTATTAAGGCTATTTGATTCATTAGAACCATACCTAAAACATAAAAAGAGAAGAAACGATATGGATTTAGCAAGGCTAAATGTTATAGAAAGAAATCTTAAATATGGTGCATAAAATGATAAAAAATAAGTTTTATATTACAACTAGTATAATTTATACTAATGGGCCTCCTCACATAGGGCATGCTTTAGAGGAAATACAAGCTGATGCTATAGCTAGATTTCATCGATTAAAAGGAGATGATGTGTTTTTCTTAACAGGTTCAGATGAACATGGAATTAAAAATTTTAGAGCAGCTAAAGAAGCTGATAAAACTCCGCAAGCATTTGTTAACATAAATACAGGATATATTAAAGAGATATTGAAACTGTTTAAGGTTTCTAACACTGATTATATTAGAACTACAGATAAAGAAAGACACTGGCCAACAGCACAAGATATATGGACTAAGTTAGTCAAATCAGGAGATATTTATAAAAAAGAATATGAAGGAAAATATTGTACTGGTTGTGAAGCTTTTGTAAAAGATTCAGATTTATTTCAAGGAAAATGTAAGCTACATAATAAAGAGCCAGAGATACTTCATGAAGAAAATTACTTTTTCAAACTTTCAAAATATCAAAACCAATTAATTAAATTAATTGAATCTGATGAATATAAGATAATACCAACTTCTAAGAAAAATGAAATATTGAATTTTATAAAAACTGGTTTAGAAGATGTAAGTTTCTCAAGATCTAAAGAAAAATTATCGTGGGGAATACCGGTTCCGGGGGATGAAACACATACAATGTATGTTTGGTGTGATGCTCTAACTAATTATCTTTCAGGTATCGGTTATACAACTGATAAAGAGAAATTTAATAAATATTGGCCAGCTGATGTTCATTTGGTTGGTAAAGATATTATAAGATTTCATGCAGTTTTTTGGCCAGCAATGTTGTTATCTGTAGGACTACCACTTCCAAAACAATTACTAGTTCATGGTTTTCTTTCATCGAGAGGAAAGAAGATGTCAAAAAGTACTGGAAATGTTATTGATCCTTTGACTCAGATACAGAAGTATGGACCAGAAGCTGTAAGATATTATTTATTGGCCGGAATAACTTCAGATGATGATGCAGATTATAGTAATGCAGAACTTATATCAAAAACAAATAGTGATTTAGCAAACGGATTAGGTAATCTTGTTAATCGAGTTTTAACTCTGACTGAAAAGAATTTTGATGGAAAAGTTCCTCCTAAATATGATGGTGAGATTAAAGAGAAGTTTAAAGATGTTCCAACAAAAGTTGAAAATTTAATTAATGAATTTAAACTACATCATGCAGTTGAAGAAATTATGAAATTCGTTTATGAGCTTAACAAATATGTAAATGATAAAGAGCCTTGGAAGATTAAAGATAAGGATGAACTTGGAAAGATAATGTATGAACTATTGGAAGGAATAAGACTTTCATCTATTTTACTTCATCCATTTGTTCCAGATACATGTGATAGAATAAGAGAACAACTTGGTTTAACAGAAGCTCCGGTTTGGAAAGATTTAGAATGGGGTAAACTTGAAGGAAAAATAATTAAAGGTGAAGTTCTTTTCAAAAAAATAGAGGTGTAAAAATGAATAAAGAAGAGATACGAAGAAAGATTGAATCATTATCAGAAGAAGAGTTTGATAGGTTTATGTCGATAATGTTTATGAAGCCTGATTGGAAAGACTTGGGAAGAGAAAGAATGACAGACATAATTATGTCAGAAGCTATAGACGACTCAGACGATCTCAGTGGAATACAGATAGTTACTATAGAGAAAGCATTGAAAGAGGTGAAAGAATGATAACATATGTTGAGTTCTCAAAACTTGATCTAAGAGTAGCAGAGATAAAAGAAGCAAAAGAAGTTGAAGGAGCAGATAAGCTTTTAGAGTTAACAATAGATGTTGGAGAAGAAAAGACAATAGTAGCTGGAATCAAAACAGCTTATTCTCCTGAAGAACTGATTGGAAAGCAAATAATTGTTGTTAATAATTTAGAACCTGCAAAAATAAGAGGAGTTGAAAGTAATGGTATGCTTTTAGCTGCGACAGATGGAGAACCAGTTTTACTGACAGTTGATAAACCAGTTAAAAATGGATCAAAAATAAAATAACTAGTTTATCTTAAAATTGTTGCGCCAGGTGGTGTCAGTAATATATAATCTTCATCAATTCCAACAATGTTTCCATTCATTGCAACTACAGTTTTTCTAAGTTTGTCAATAGCTCTTTTTAGTTCTGTTAAGTCTCTTTCTCTAATAGTTTTGATCTTAACTAATACTATTGCGCCTGCTCTAACTGCTTTCTGGACCTTGTCTGTATCAATGAAGTCTTCTATTTTATCAACCTTGATTTGTATCTTATTTCCTAATAATTCTTCACTTGTATCAAGTTCAATATATTCTCCTTCGTCAAGTTTTTTCCCAAATAATTTATCAAACATTTTAAACCCTCCAACTATTATTATGTTTCTCTTGTATATATAATTATTTTTGCTTACTTTCTAATAGGGATACTATGTTCCAAACCTGTGTTCTTGTGTACATTGGTATATTTGGATCATTTGATATCTCATCTAAATAGCTAATAACAGCATTTATTCTAATATCTACTGGATCTTTTTGATCGTTTAGAATTCTAATAGATTCAAGGCATTTTTCTCTAATATTTCTAGGTACAGATTTGTCTTCTGAAACCTGTTTAATAAGTTCTGCGATATCTTCAAACATATAATCTGCCTCATATTGTTTTCACTTAAGAATTATTAATGGTATATGTTCCTTAAATGTGTTTTGGTTTAGTATCTAATCATATTTAGTTAAATATTTACTACTACCGTTAAGTATATAAAGTTCATATGTCATACAAAGCTTATGGTGATAAAATGAATAACGATCCTTTAATGTCAATGTATACTGAACTTAGAAAAACCCCTTCAAATATTGCAGAAAAAGAATATGGATATATTTTGGATATATTGGATAAGAGAGATCAGCCACTAACTAGAAATCTTCTTATTGAATTGATTCAAACTGTAAATGATAATCCTGGCAAAACAGGAGAAGTTGGATATCATAAGATGGATGTAATTGTTGATATTGGCTTAGAACATCGTAAAATTAGATTAGCATTATTAACTGCCGGTTCTACAATTGTTAATCGAGAAAATATATATTTAAGTTCATTAAAACCTAAAGAGAGAACTGATTATGAAAACTACAGTCAGGGAAATCATGTAGGGCACTTTTTAAATGAAGATGAAATATGTGAGATTGTAGCATTAAAAAATCCTAGTGGTAAAAATAGAGGAAGATATAGTATCGAACATTCAGAGGAATTGCCAGAAGATATAACTTCGGTAGCACCTGTAGTAGTATATATCGAAGAAGAAGCACCTGAATGTGAAGAAGCTTCTACGGTAGAAGATCAATTAACTACAGATGATGTAGTTCAGTTTTCTGAAGAAAAATAAAAAATAAATTAACCAGCTGCTTGTGGTTTTTCATCGTCAGCTGGTACTAAAAGTTTTTGAAGTTCGTTTTGAATAGTTGTTAATTCTTCTTTAATTTGCTCTTCTTCTTTTTCAACCTTTCTTATTCTAACTTCTGCAGTTTCTATTTTTTCTTTAAGCTCTTTTTCAAGTTCAATTTTAGTTGATTTTATTAAAATTGGACCAACAGCTTTGAAAACTTCTGTATCAT
>Ga0180732_1000607_pt1 | contig 28492 bp, 39 predicted proteins | sample KR11_01MetaG_FD_148674 | JGI IMG/M metagenome (GOLD analysis project Ga0180732, IMG submission 148674) | Groundwater microbial communities from the Olkiluoto Island deep subsurface site, Finland - KR11_0.1 MetaG | ecosystem: Environmental > Aquatic > Deep subsurface > Groundwater | place... | reverse complement strand
CGGAGACAATGTAGCTATATCGGCGGAGTTGATAACACCAATAGCAATGGAGACCGAGCTTCGGTTTGCGATAAGGGAAGGTGGCCGGACGGTCGGTGCCGGAGTTGTAAGCAATATTATAGGATAAAAAGAAAGAAAACTTATGATAATGAACACTAAGATCAGAATCAAGCTTAAGGCATATGATCATAAGCTGTTGGATCAGTCGGCATCAGATATAGTTGATACAGCAAATAAAACCGGCGCAAAAGTTATTGGACCTATTCCTTTGCCGACTAGAATAAATAAATATTGTGTTCTACGCTCACCTCATATTGACAAGAAATCGAGAGAGCAGTTTGAAATGAGAACACATAAAAGACTACTCGATATTATAGAACCAACGCAGCAGACAGTTGACGCCCTGATGAAACTTGACCTTTCTCCGGGAGTGGATGTCGAGATAAAACTGTAGCATAGGAAACGGTAATAGCTATGTGTAGAGGAATGATAGGTAAGAAATTAGGGATGACCGTCATGTTTTCTTCAGACGGAAAATGTGTGCCGGTAACTGTGTTAAAGGTCGGGCCGTGTGTAGTAACCCAGATAAAGACCAATGAAAAAGATGGTTATAATGCGCTACAGGTCGGCTTTGGTGAAAAAAAGAAAACACGTATTAATAAGCCGGTTAAAGGTCATTTAAATAAAGGCGGTCTGGAATCCTGTGAATATATGCGGGAGTTTTCTGTTGAAAACCCAGGAGAATATAAGCTGGGTCAGGTATTAAATATTGAAATGTTTAATATCGGAGACTTGGTGGATGTGAGCGGAATCATAAAAGGGCGGGGCTTTTCCGGTGTAATTAAAAGACATGGATTTTCCGGAGGAAGAAAAACCCATGGTAGTCACTGCCACAGGATCCCGGGTTCTATAGGCGCAAGTGCATGGCCTTCAAGGGTATTTAAAGGCAAAAAGCTTCCTGGTCATTATGGCTGCTGTAAGCAGACTATGCGGAATTTAGAAATCATAGATATAAGGCAGCATGATAATTTGATATTGCTGAAGGGAGCTGTGCCGGGTCCAAAGTCGGGCATGATTTCTGTCTTAAAGCCGAAAACTATGAATAAATGAGCATGTTTGCAAATGGACGTTGCTTTACGATAAAGAGTTGAAAAGTAAATTAATTAGGACGGATAGATTATGCCACTTATAGATGTTTACAATTTAAACGGGGAAAAAGTATCGCAGCTTGAGCTTGCAGATAGTATCTTCAACATTCCTGTGAAACCCGGTGTGCTGCATGAAGTTGTTACCATGCAGCTTGCCTGTAGGCGGGCAGGCAGCGCTTCTGTAAAACATCGCAGCGATGTTAGGGGAAGCACTAGAAAGCTGTATCGGCAGAAAGGAACGGGCAGGGCACGTAGAGGTGATATAAAATCCCCTTTATTAAGAGGAGGAGGTTCGATCTTTGGACCTGATCCGAGATCTTACTCTTACAAAGTTCCCAAGAAAATAAAAAGACTGGCTCTTAAGATGGCATTAAGTAGCAAAATAATGGATAACAATATTCTTGTTATTGATAAATTAGAGTTTGAGAAAGCAAAAACGAAAAGTTTTATTTCTGTACTTGACACTCTTAAGATTAAAAAAGCATTAATTGTTACCGAAAAAACAAATGAAAACCTTGAGCTTTCATCAAGAAATGTGCCTGATATTAAGGTAATGAGATACGAGGGCTTAAATGTTTATGATATCTTAAAGTACGAAAAACTGATTTTGCTTGAGACTTCAATAAAAGGTATTGAAGGGAGATTAACAGCATGATTTGTTATGATATTATAAAAAGGCCTTTAATTACTGAAAAAAGTACAATTCAAAAAGAATCGGCCAACCAGGTTACTTTCGAAGTTAACCGTAAGGCTAACAGGGTAGAAATTAAAAAAGCGGTTGAAGACATTTTCAAAGTCAAAGTTTCCAGCGTAAAAACGATTCAGGTTATGGGAAAATTCAAGCGAAGAGGCCGTATTCTTGGGAAACGCAATGATTATAAAAAAGCTATTGTCAAACTCATGCCTGGTGAACGTATTGAATTTTTTGAAGGAGTATAGATTTAGGAGTATAGCATGGCTGTAAAGAAAGTAAAACCAACATCTGCCGGAAGACGATTCCAGGTTTATTCGACGTTTGAAGAAATTACATGTTCGAAACCGGAGAAAAGCCTTTTAAAAGCCTCAAAAAAAAGTGGTGGGCGTAATGTTCATGGCCGTATTACCAGTAGACACATTGGCGGCGGAAGTAAAAGACATTACAGGATAATTGATTTTAAGCGGGATAAAACAGGGATTCCTGCCAGGGTCGCGGCAATTGAGTATGATCCCAACAGGAGCGCCAGGATTGCACTGCTTCATTATATAGATGGGGAAAAACGCTATATTATTGCTCCATTGAATCTTAACGTTGACGATACTGTTATATCTGGTCCTGATGCCGATATCAAACCCGGTAATACCCTGCCTTTGAGTAATATACCGTTAGGTACACATATACATAATATTGAACTGCGTATCGGAAAAGGTGGTCAGATAGTAAGAAGTGCCGGGACATTTGCACAGCTTATGGCAAAGGAAGATAGGTATGCCTTGGTAAAACTGCCATCAGGAGAAGTCAGGATGGTGCTTTTAAAATGTAAAGCGACGATAGGGCAGATTGGTAATGTTGTTCATGAGAATATATCTATCGGGAAAGCAGGACGAAAACGGTGGCTTGGAAGAAGGCCTAAAGTCCGGGGTGTTGCTATGAACCCTGTTGATCATCCGATGGGCGGAGGAGAAGGCAGGTCATCGGGTGGACGACATCCATGCAGCCCTTGGGGTATTCCGTCTAAAGGATATAAAACTAGGAAGAACAAGAAAACAAGTTCTTATATAGTAAAAAAACGCACACAGAAATAAAGTCAGGCGTTTGCTATATATATTTTATATAAAGATACGCCATATTCTATTTTGCAGGAGAATATATGCCACGGTCGTTAAAAAAAGGTCCATACGTAGAACAAAGTGTATTAAAAAAAGTCTTGGCTGTTAATGAAAGTCGGGGTGCTAAAGTTATAAAAACATGGTCAAGGCGCTCAACTATTATTCCCGAAATGGTTGGAACTACAATGGCGGTTCACAACGGAAAAAAGTTTATTCCAGTTTTTATTTCAGAAAACATGGTCGGTCACAAGCTGGGAGAATTTTCTCCTACAAGGACTTTTTACGGGCATGCAGGCGATAAGAAAACTAAACTGAAAAAGTAAGAAGAAAGAAAAAGGAATAATTGCTATGGAGGTCAAGACGTTAGCAAGATATATGCGTATTTCTCCTCAGAAAGTCCGAAAACTTATCGGTGCGGTGAAGGGGAAAAAGGTAGAGGCAGCTTTGAATGAACTCAAATTTATGCCGCAGAAGTCTGCTGGAATTGTTGAAAAAATACTAAGATCTGCTGTTGCAAATGCAAACCAGAATCCAAAGATAGATGTGGATTCAATGGTTGTTCGCAATATTGTTGCGGATACCGGTCCCACATTGAAACGGTTTGCGGCGAGAGCACGTGGTAGGGGAACACGTATACTTAAAAGAACTACGCATATTACTGTAACTTTGGCTGATAGTTCGTCGTAAAAAAGGAGGAAAAAGCTTGGGTCAGAAAGTAAATCCTATTGGGCTGAGATTGGGTATAGTTAAAACATGGGAATCAAGATGGTATGCCGGTAAGAATTATGCTGAATATATACTGGAAGATTCAAATATTCGTAAATTCTTGAAAAAGAAGCTTAATAGTGCAGGCATATCAAGAATTGAAATTGAAAGATCATCCAAGCGAGTAAGGCTCCGGATTTATGCATCAAGACCCGGTATTATAATAGGGAAAAAAGGCTCTGAAATACTACAGCTTAAGCAGGAGCTTGAAAAACAGATATCTCATGAAGTACTTATAGATATTCAGGAAGTAAGAAAGCCTGAGATAGATGCCCAGCTAATTGCCGAAAGTGTTGCCCAGCAGATTATAAAAAGGGTAGCCTTTAGAAGAGCTATGAAACGTGGAGTTGCATCGGCCATGAGATTTGGTGCAATGGGTGTGAAAATAATATGTTCCGGTAGACTTGGGGGAGCAGAAATGGCAAGGAGGGAATGGTACCGTGAAGGTCGTGTTCCTCTCCACACCTTAAGGGCTGATATTGATTACGGCTTTACCGAAGCTTTAACAACCTATGGAATAATAGGCATCAAGGTTTTTGTTTTTAAAGGAGAAATCCTAAGGAAAGATCAAATTGAAGCGGGTATAAATTAGCCTGTGGGAGAGAAAAGCAGATGCTGAGTCCTAAAAAAGTAAAATTCAGAAAACAACAAAAAGGAAGAATGAAGGGTCTTGCCAACCGTGGTTCAAATTTGGATTTCGGCGAATACGGATTGCAGGCGGTGGAATGTGGTGCAATCAGTTCAAAGGAAATTGAAGCTGCACGTATTGCCATTACAAGGCATGTAAAAAGAGGCGGTAAGATGTGGATAAGAATTTTTCCGGATAAGCCCTTTACAAAAAAACCTGCTGAAGTTAGAATGGGTAAAGGAAAAGGTGCTCCTGAAGGGTGGGTTGCAATAGTTCGTCCCGGGAAAATACTTTATGAAATGGAAGGGATAGAAAAGGATATTGCCAAAGAGGCCTTAAGGCTTGCATCACATAAACTTTCAGTTAAAACAAAGTTTATAGACAGGAGCAGTATATAAGATGAAAGCAAGTGAAATTAGAGATCTGAGCCAGGAAGAACGTCTGAGAAAATTAAATGAGTTGCAAGAGGGCCTGTTTAATTTTCGCTTTCAGAATGGAATGGGTCAGCTTGAAAGCTCAGGTAAGATGAAGCTTAATAAGCGCGAAATTGCAAGAATAAAGACTATTATTCAGGAATTTGAACTTTTAAAAAAAGATAAAGAATAATTGCTGCCATGGATAAAAGAGGAATACAAAGACAAATGGTCGGAACTGTTGTAAGCGACAAAATGGATAAAACGGTTGTTGTTCAGGTCGAAAGACTGGTCAAACATAAATTTTATCACAAATATATAAGAAGACGGACAAAATTTGCCGCTCATGATGAAAAAAATTCTTGCAAAGCCGGAGATAGGGTTATGATTACCGAATCTAGGCCTTTAAGCAAGACAAAAAGATGGCGTATCAGCGAGATAGTTGAAAAAGCTGTTTGATTTTAGAGGGAAATTGAAATGATTCAGGCAGAGACTAAGTTAACGGTAGCCGATAACTCCGGTGCAAAAGTAGTATATTGTATTAAAGTTCTTGGAGGTTCAAGAAGGCGTTATGCCAGTATTGGCGATATTATTGTTGTATCTGTTAAAGAAGCCATTCCTAACTCCAAGGTAAAAAAGGGTGAAGTGCTTAAAGCAGTTGTGGTGCGCACCAAAAAGGAGATAAGAAGGCCGGACGGATCATTTATAAGATTCGATGATAATTCGGCTGTATTGATTTCGGCTAACAAGGAACCGATTGGAACACGAATTTTTGGGCCTGTTGCAAGAGAACTCAGAGCAAAAAAATTTATGAAAATCATTTCGTTGGCTCCGGAAGTATTATAGTTTAATCCCGCCCGTGGAGAAGTGGTTTATGTTATATATAAAGAAGGACGATAAGGTTAAGGTGATTGCCGGCAAGGACAAGGGCAAAATAGGCAAAGTTGTCAAAGTAATAAGAAAAGACAACAGAATTTTGGTGGAGAACGTAAATATAGTGAAACGACATACTAAACCCTCTGCAAAGAACAGGCAGGGTGGAATTGTTTCCGTTGAAGCTCCAATTCATGTGTCAAATGTTATGTTGATGTGCAACAAGTGTATTAAGCCTGTTCGTAATAAGATGCAGTATCTTGAAAATGAAAAAAAAGTTCGTGTTTGCCGAAAGTGCAGTGAGATTATAGATAAATAGTGTCAAGTAGAAGTTTTTTGTTTTTGAAAGGAAAGTAATGGCACGGTTAAAACTTTATTATGACAAAGAGGTTGTTCCTAAACTGATTGAGAACTTTCAGTATAAGAACAGAATGCAGGTTCCCAAACTTGAGAAAGTGGTGGTTAACATTGGTCTTGGAGAGGCAATTCATAATATAAAACTACTTGATTCGGCAGTTGATGAGCTCAAAATTATAACAGGCCAGAGACCGGTTATTACCAGGGCAAAAAAGTCTATAGCCGCTTTCAAATTAAGAATGGGTATGCCTATCGGCTGTATGGTTACACTTAGAAAAGATCGTATGTATGATTTTTTTGATAAACTTGTAAATATTACACTTCCGCGGGTAAGAGATTTCAGGGGTATATCAGGTAAAGCTTTTGATGGATATGGAAACTATACACTGGGCATAAAGGAACATATAATTTTCCCCGAAATTGATTATGATAAGATAGAGAAGATTAAAGGGTTGAATGTTTGTGTTGTAACTTCAGCGACTACAGATAAAGAAGGAAAAGAGCTATTAAGACTTCTTGGAATGCCATTTAAAAATTAATTTAATATTAAAATTAATGTCTTGAACGGCAATGTATAAAGCCTAAGATTACGGCTAAAAAAGTTATAATGATAGGCCTTTGAGAAATATCCAATTTTGCTCAAGCTCAAGGAAGGTGAGAATTTTAAACGGAGGTAAAGCATCAGGTTTAATCCGTGAGAAATTTTAATCTAAAGAAATTAAATTAGTGAAAATATAGTGCTAATAAGAGCAAAAGATTGATGTTATGCTAAGGTCTCAAGGAGGATGAGTTGGCGAAGCAGGCGCTTAGAAATAAAGCGAAGGAAAAACCTAAGTTTGGCGTAAGGGCTTATAACAGATGTCCGATTTGTGGTCGGCCGCGGGGGTTTATCAGAAAGTTTGGAATTTGTCGTATTTGTTTTAGAGACCTTGCTTCAGCAGGCAAACTTCCAGGTGTTACCAAATCCAGCTGGTAAAATATTAGTTCTTCCGGATTGGTTTTTTGGTTAATATGGATATAAAGATCGGAGAGAAGAATGGCAATAAGTGATCCAATTGCGGATATGTTGACCCGGATTAGGAATGCCGGTAAGGCAAGAATGAACAGTGTCGATATGCCCGCATCGAAATTGAAAACCGAGTTGGCTAAGGTTTTTAAAAACGAGGGTTTCATAAAAAATTATAAATTAATTAAAGATGATAAGCAAGGTATTTTGCGTATTTACCTTAAGTATGGTCAGAACCAGAGCAGCGCTATTTACGGGATCGAAATGGTCAGCAAGCCGGGTCGCCGGACATATACAAAGAACAATAAATTAAAGCCGGTTCTTGGTGGTATGGGTGTTGCCGTTTTGTCTACTTCTAAAGGTATAATGACTGACAAAAGAGCTGCTAAGGAAAACTTGGGGGGCGAAGTCCTCTGTAAAATTTGGTAAGATAAGATTCGGTATGAATAGAGGAGTGATAGATGTCTCGCGTAGGGAAAAAACCGATTCAGGTTCCTGATAAGATCAAGATCCAATATAAGGATAAAGTAATAACAGTTGAGGGGGAAAAGGGTTTTCTTACCCAAACAATCCATCCAGATATAGATTTAAAGATTGAAGGTGGCTTTGTTATTGTTTCAACATGTTCAGATAACAGGTCAGGGAGAGCTTTGCATGGCATGACAAGAAGTCTTGTCAGCAATATGATAACCGGAGTTAATAAGGGATTTGAACGGATTCTCGAAATAAATGGCATAGGATACCGCGCTGAACTCAAAGATAAAAGCTTAATATTTAATCTTGGATTTTCACATCCGGTTGTTTTTGATCTTCCTGAAGGCATTACTGCGGCAGTTGAAAAAAATACGATTATCAAACTTTCAGGAATTAGTAAACAGCAGCTGGGATTGGCTGCCGCAACAATAAGAAGATTAAAACCTCCAGAGTCATATAAGGGGAAGGGAATAAAATACGCTGAGGAAAGTATTCGCAAAAAAGCAGGCAAAACGGGTACTAAATAATCAAATTTTTATATGTTACGATTTGATGATGAAAGAAATATGTGTTTCGATCTCATAATCGTTGATAAAACAAGGAAATATAATATGGGGTCAGTAAATATAAAATATCAGGCACGATTAAAGAGAAAAAAAAGAATAAGAAAAAAATTAGTAGGCACGCAAGAACGACTACGATTATGCGTTTTTAGAAGTGCGAAGCATATTTATGCACAGATAATTGACGATACAAAAGGGAGTACTCTTGTGGCCGCATCAAGTATCGAAAAATCTGTTACAAGCCAAATTGATGTGAAAAAGAAACTTTCCGTAGCAAATTTGGTAGGAAAGACCATTGGTATTCGTGCCATTGAAAAAGGATATAAAAAAGTTGTTTTCGACCGCAGCGGTTTTTTATACCACGGACGCATCAAGGCTGTTTCGGAAGGTGCGCGTGAAGCTGGATTGGATTTCTAGTTTTTTAATTATAATGAAGGAGGCAGAGCCTTGTTCAAACGAGATGCAGGCGAAAATCAGTTAATAGATAAAGTTGTTTATATTAATAGAGTGGCTAAAGTTGTTAAGGGTGGCCGAAGGTTCAGTTTTAGCGCTATCGTTGTTGTCGGTGACGGTGAAGGAAGTGTTGGTTATGGTCTTGGAAAAGCCGGAGAAGTACCGGAGGCTATACGTAAGGGCGTAGATCAGGCAAAGAAAAATATGGTAAGCGTTTCTCTCGTGGAAGGAACGATTCCTTTTGAAGTTATAGGTAAATTTGGAGCTGGCCGCGTTCTTTTGAAGCCTGCATCCAAGGGAACAGGGCTTATTGCCGGTGGCGCAGTCCGTGCAGTTCTTGAAGCTGTTGGTATCCAGAATGTTCTTACGAAGTGTATGGGATCTCATAATCCCCATAATGTTGTAAAGGCGACCATTTCCGGGTTAAAAAAACTAGAGAGCCGTGAGCAGGTGGCTGAGCGACGGGGTAAAACCGTAGAAGAGCTATAACAGGGAAGATGATAAATGTCTGGAACACTTAAAATTACACTTATAAAAAGCATGATCGGACGACCGGAAAAACACAGAAAGGTATTGTCTGGTATTGGTCTTACAAAACTCAACAAAACAGTTGAGTTAATTGATACTCCATCGATTCGAGGCATGATCGGCAAGGTATCACATCTTGTTAAGGCTGAGGAGAAGATAGATGAAACTACATGAATTATCACCACATAAGGGAGCAAAAACTTCACCCAAGCGAATTGGACGAGGTCCTGGATCAGGAACTGGTAAGACTTCGGGAAAAGGTCATAAAGGCCATAAAGCCCGCTCTGGTGGTGGTGTAAGGCCAGGATTTGAAGGCGGTCAAATGCCTATCCATAGGCGACTTCCCAAGGTTGGCTTTACTAATATTTTCAAAAAGGATTTTGCCGTCATCAATATACGAGATCTATTAAAATTTGAAAGCGGATCATTGGTTGATGAGGCTTTGCTTGTAACCACAGGGGTTGTCAAGGGAAGACACGATGGTATAAAGCTTCTTGCTCAGGGTGATATAGATTATTCGTTGACGATAAAACTAAACAGAGTGAGCAATGGCGCAAGAGCGAAGATTGAAAAAGCTGGTGGTAAAATAGAGGTTATATAAATGGTTGGAAGCGGCTTCCAGAATATATTCAAAATACCTGAGCTAAAAAAAAGAATAATAGTAACTCTGGCATTGATACTTGTTTACCGGATCGGAGTGCATGTTCCGGTACCTGGTATTGACAGTGTTGCTCTTGCATCATTTTTTGCCAAAGCAAAGGGTACCCTGCTTGGTCTGTTTGATATGTTTTCCGGTGGCGCGTTTGAAAAATTATCCGTATTTGCGCTTGGCATAATGCCTTATATCAGCGCATCAATTATTTTGCAGCTCTTAACTGTCGCTGTTCCGCATCTTGAGCGTCTATCAAAAGAAGGAGAGCAGGGACGTAAAAAAATTACTCAATATACCCGATATGGTACTATTCTGCTAAGCATAATACAGGGATTTGGTATTAGCATAGGTCTTGAAAGTATGACTTCACCAGGAGGAGCTGCCATTGTTTTATCTCCGGGCTGGGGATTCAGGATAATAACCGTAATCACACTTACTGCTGGTACAGCCTTTATAATGTGGCTTGGCGAGCAGATCACAGAGCGCGGTATAGGAAACGGAATATCTCTTATTATTTTTGCGGGCATTATCTGCGGAATGCCAAATGCTATAGTGAATACATTCAGGTTGGTTTCAACCGGTGAAATGAGTATATTTCTGGTTATTATACTGCTGGTGTTTATGGTAGCAGTAGTTGCCGCTATTATATTTGCCGAACAGGGTCAGAGGCGAATACCGGTTCAATACGCAAAAAGGATAGTAGGCAGAAAAATGTATGGCGGGCAGAGCACACACCTACCCCTTAAGTTAAATACGTCCGGCGTTATTCCTCCGATTTTTGCGTCTTCCATAATGATGTTTCCAGCAACTATTGCAAGCTTTATTAAGATAGAATCTATGCAGAGTTTTGCCAAAGCTCTTACGCCCGGCAGCCTGATTTATGAACTTATTTTTGTTGGATTGATAATTTTTTTCTGCTATTTTTATACGGCTATAACATTTAATCCTGTTGATGTTGCAGAAAACATGAAAAAACAGGGAGGCTATATTCCAGGGATAAGACCAGGAAAACGCACCTCTGATTATATAGATAAAGTGTTGACTCGAATTACTTTAGGAGGTGCAATATATGTTTCGTGCATATGCGTACTCCCATCTATATTGATTAGTAAACTTAGTGTTCCTTTTTATTTTGGAGGAACTGCATTGTTAATAGTTGTTGGTGTTGCAATTGATACTATTTCACAGGTAGAATCGCATATGATTTCCCGCAATTATGAAGGGTTCCTTAAAAAAGGCGGGGCAAGAGTTAAAGGGCGTTTCTGATATGGTGGTTTTTAAATCACCTAAAGAAATAGAAAAGATTAGGATAAGCAACCAGATTGTAGCGGATATCCTTGCTAAGCTTAAAAAAGAAGTAAAAGCCGGTGTTACTACTTTATATCTGAATGAAGTCGCCGAGAGGCTGGCACGAAAAAAGAATGCCTTACCGGCATTTAAGGGTTATAAAGGGTATCCATATTCGCTTTGTACTTCTGTAAATAATGTTGTTGTTCATGGTTTGCCTTCAAAAAAATCCCTTGTAGAAGGTGATATTGTAAGCCTTGATTTTGGGGTGTTGTTTGATGGATATTACGGTGACTCAGCTATAACTGTGCCTGTTGGGAAAATATCCAAATCTGCAAAAAGACTTATTCTTACAACAAAAGAGTCTTTATATAAAGGCATTACAAAAGCAGTACCGGGAGGAAGGTTATCAGATATATCACATGCTATTCAATCTCATGTCGAAGCTGCCGGCTATTCAGTTGTACGTGTTTTTGTGGGACATGGAATAGGAAGCAGTCTGCATGAGGATCCGCAGATTCCGAATTACGGAAAACCAGGCATTGGAATTATGCTGAATGCGGGAATGACAATAGCAATTGAACCGATGGTTAATGAGAAAGGCTGTGAAGTAGATATACTTGAAGATGGTTGGACAGCCATAACAAAAGATGGCGGGCTATCTGCACATTTTGAACATACGATAGCAATTACTGAAAATGGACCAGTTATTTTAAGTGAAAGAATTGGGAGTTGAACCATATGGCAAAAGAGGAAGCAATCAAGGTAGAAGGAACAGTGCTTGAGACGCTGCCCAATGCCATGTTCAGGGTCGAGCTTGAAAATAAACATAAGGTTCTTGCGCATATATCAGGAAAAATGCGCATGCATTTTATAAAAATACTTCCAGGCGATAAAGTTACTGTAGAATTGTCGCCTTATGATCTTACACGTGGCAGAATAACGTATAGAACGAAATAATAAAATTATATCTATTTATGCAAATTATAGTATTGGGTATATGAGGAGCACTGTAAATGAAAGTCAGGGCGTCAGTTAAGAAAATATGCACAAAATGCAAAATTGTTCGCAGAAAAGGCGTGATTAGAGTAATCTGTGAAAATAAAAGACATAAACAAAGGCAGGGATAAGAAGGAGGATAAGCTTTGGCAAGAATTGCAGGAGTAGATCTACCTAAGCAGAAGAGAGTTGAAATCGGCCTGACATATATTTACGGCATAGGAAGATCCATGTCAAAATCGATACTCTCAAAGCTTAATATTAATCCGGATACAAAAGTAGATCAGTTATCTGAAACAGAAATCAATAGTATCCGTCAGATTATAAATACAGAATATAAAGTTGAAGGTGAACTCCGTACTGATATTTCGATGAACATCAAGAGACTTATGGATCTTGGTTGCTACCGCGGACTTCGCCATAGAAAATCGCTTCCCGTGCGGGGTCAAAGAACAAAAACAAATTCGAGAACCAGAAAGGGCCCGAAACGTTCTACGGTAAAGAAAAAGGCTGTAACAAAAAAGAAGTAAATTAATAAACAGAGGCTCTATATATGGCGAAAAAAACCCGAGTAAAAAAGAAAGAAAAAAAGAATATACCCAGCGGAGTAGTACATATATACTCTACTTTTAATAATACCATAATTTCGATTACAGATCCTGCTGGTAATGTTGTCGGATGGTCTAGTGCCGGAGTCCAGGGCTTTAAAGGTTCAAGGAAAAGCACACCATTTGCTGCACAGCTTGCGGCTGAAGATGCCGCTAAAAAAGCGATGGAACATGGAATGAAAAACGTAGATGTTTTTGTAAAAGGCCCTGGCCCTGGAAGGGAATCAGCACTTCGTGCGCTTCAGGCAACGGGATTTAATATTTTAATGATTAAAGATGTAACGCCAATTCCCCATAATGGTTGCAGGGCTCCAAAAAGACGCAGGGTGTAGTAATTGGATTAAGTATGAAAGCAGCATTTGGCAGCTTTTATTTTTGATAATATATTTGAGATGCGTTCGTAAAAGCTAATTTATACCTAAAGTGAAATAATGTAACATGAAACGAACTCAAAAGCAGAGACTTGTTGAATAATATAAAAATAATAATATATTATACTGGATTCTGTGACATTACTTCTTTATGAGTTGAATGCTTTATTCCGGATGAATGGATAATGGGCATGAATATATACCTCATATCGAATTTAATCTGTTTTTCATCTTAATTATTGCTAACAGGCTATTTGCGAAAATATTGATTATAATAAGTAATTATTGCCAATTCGAGTTAAACAAAGTGAGTTATCAGTTTTAAAAGGAGGAAGATTTGGCACGATATATAGGTGCGGTATGTCGGCTGTGCCGGCGCGAAAATTTAAAATTGTTTCTTAAGGGTGATCGTTGCTATTCGGATAAATGTGCTTTTGACAGGCGCAGCTATTCACCAGGGCAGCACGGCCAGCGACGTGGCAGAAAATTTTCCGATTATGGTGTTCAGCTCAGGGAAAAGCAAAAAACAAAACGCTTATACGGGCTTTCAGAAAAACAGTTTCATCTCTTTTTCGAAAGAGCAGAACGGCAAAAAAACATTACAGGTACAAATCTCCTTGTAATGCTTGAACGAAGACTGGATAATGTTGTTTACAGACTTGGTTTTGTTGCCTCACGTTCTCAGGGCCGTCATTTTGTTAGACATAATCACTTTAAGATAAATGGCAAAAAAATTAATATACCATCATATCTGATAAAAATAGGGGATATATTGGAGCTAAATGAAGCCAGCCGTAATGTTAAGGCAATAAGTGATTCTTTAGATGCTGTTGCTCGCAGGGGCGTTCCGCAATGGTTAGAATTGGAAAAAGATAATTATAAGGGAAGAGTTAAAAGTTTTCCTGTTCGCGAAGATATTACTATGCCTATCCAGGAGCAGCTTATAGTCGAACTTTATTCTAAATAATATACTTACAGGGTCTTGTAATAGTGTTTTGTTAGATATGCATATATGCTATGCACAAGATGCAATAATCGCTATATATCTGAATAGTTTTGCTATATCATTCATATAAAATGTTCCCTGAAAAAATCTGGAGAAAATAAATATGGCTTCAAATGAACTTATGTACATGAACTGGCAAGAGATGATTATGCCTGATAAAGTTCAGGTAACCACCAATATGCCCAACTATGACAAGTTCGTTTGTGAACCTCTTGAAAGAGGGTTTGGATTAACTATCGGTAATGCTTTAAGGCGCATAATGTTATCATCGCTGTATGGTGCCGCTGTTGTAACTGTGAAAATCGATTCTGTTTTTCATGAATTCAGCGTGATACCGGGTGTGCTCGAAGATGTATCTGAGATTATCCTTAACCTTAAAGGTGTTCGATTCAAGACGGCAGACAATGGACCAAAAACAGTACGCATAGATGCAAAAGATGAGTGTGAAGTAACAGCGCGTGATATTATAAGTGATGACGGTAAATGTGAAGTTTTAAATCCTGATGTCCACATTGCAACGTTATCAAAGGATGCTGTTTTCAAAGCTACTATGACCGTTGCAGTTGGAAAGAGTTATTCCTTATCCGAAGCCAACAAGAATGAGGAAGATCCTGTAGGAACAATTCCTATAGACTCAGTTTTTTCGCCTGTCAAACGGGTCAACTATGTGGTAGGAAATGCACGCGTCGGTCAGAGAACCGATTATGATAAACTTACAATGGAAGTTTGGACGGATGGAAGTCTTTCGCCTATAGATGCACTTTCATATTCTGCAAAAATATTAAAAGAGCAGTTGTCAATTTTTATCAATTTTGATGAAAAACTTGAACCGGAAGTAGAGAAGAAAGCTGATAAGCGACAGAAGCCTCAATTTAATGAAAATCTATATCGAAGCGTTGAAGAGTTAGAGCTTTCGGTGAGAAGTGCAAATTGCCTTAAAAATGCTAATATATTCAAAATATATCAGTTAGTTAATAAGACTGAGGCTGAGATGCTCAGAACAAAAAATTTCGGAAGAAAATCACTAAACGAAATTAAAGAAGTATTGAGTGAAATGGGCCTTTCTCTGGGAATGAAACTGGAAGAATTTGTACTTCCTGAAGAAGACGAAGCAGAAGGAGAATAAAGAGTTATATGAGACATCAAAATGCAGGTTTGAAATTAGGAAGAACAAGCAGTCATAGGGAAGCCATGTTTAGAAATATGGTAACTTCTTTGTTAAAGCATGACAGAATACGTACAACAGATGTTAAAGCAAAAGAATTGAGACGCTGGGCGGATAAGATTATTACACTTGCAAAGCAGGGTGATCTTAATGCTAGACGTCAGGCGCTATCCATAGTTAGAGAAAAAGATGTTGTTCATAAGCTTTTTGAAGAAGCTTCCAAACGGTTTGGTTCGATTGCCGGAGGATATACGAGGATAGTAAAAATTGGGATTCGGCCTGGAGATGCTGCCCCCATATCAATGATTGAACTGATAGGTTCCGATAAGAGCGAAAAGAAAGATGAAAAGAAGAAAAAAACAAAGATTGCTGCAAAGAAGCAAAAATTCAGTGGCAAAAAGCCTGTAATTGATAAAGCTAAAGAGAAAGCAGCACCTGTATCAGAACAAACGGGTGAAGATACGATCTAGATAAATATTTAAGAGCTCAATTCTAACAAATTGCTAACCACAACTTAAGTATATTAAGGTGTGGTTAGCAATTTGTATTTGCAGCGTACAAATAAGTACACTGCAATCCTCAGGATTGCGAGTTTGTTATGTGACCCACCTGTTTCTTTTTCCCATATTTAATTCCAAGTTTATCCATTCTGCACCGGAGTGTATTGGGATTTATGCCAAGCAGCTCAGCGGCACCACCGGCACCGCTTATTTTCCCCTGAGTTTCTTCAAGTACTAACCGGATATGACTGGCAATAAGCTCATCCAATTTGAGTTTCCTGCCGTTAACTTTTGAAAGAACCGGGGTATCATCGGCTTGAGAAAATATGAAGTGACCAAAATTTAATAATCCGCCGCTATATTGTATCAAAGCCCTTTCAACCATATTTTCAAGCTCTCTTACGTTTCCCTTCCATGGATAATCAATAAGGCGTTCAATTGCTCCTGGCGCAATAGGAGGAATACCACGAAAATTCAGCTCTCTTGTTTTACGTTTTAAAAAGTGCTCAACAAGTGCCGGAATATCGGAATTGCGTTGCCTCAAAGGAGGTATTACGATAGGAAACACACTCAGCCTGTACCAAAGATCTTCGCGGAATCTGTTGTTCCCAACCATCTGTTCCAGGTTACGGTGAGTAGCGGCAATAATACGCGTGTCTACAGTTATTGTTTTTGTGCCACCAACACGCTCAAGCTCCTTTTGCTGAATCACCCGCAAAAGCCTGCTTTGCGCTTGCATCGGTAAATCCCCAATTTCATCTAAAAAAATTGTTCCGCCATGAGCCCTCTCGAAACGGCCTCTTTTTTGAGAAACTGCACCAGTAAATGCACCTTTTTCATGTCCAAACAATTCGCTGTCTATAAGACCTTCCGGTATGGCGCCACTGTTTACTTTAATAAACGGACCTTCTTTGCGGGGTGAAGCATAATGAATGGCATTTGCGACAACCTCTTTGCCAACCCCGGTCTCACCCATAAGCAGCACTGGATTATCACGCGGTGCTACCTGATGCACCATATCCATTACATTTTTAAGACCTGAATCAGCACCTACAATTTTATCACCGGCCAACTGACGGAGTTCACGGGTCAGATATTGATTGTCATCAGCCAACATATCTTTCAGCTTAAGGACATCCTCATGCCTTAAAGCGTTAGACATAGCAACCGCAAAGGGGTCGTGCAGCATTGCAACCCATCTTGCGTGTGAATCAAGATACCTGTCTTTACCTCCGGCTCTCATAACTAAAACTCCAAGTCTTGCGCTGTCTGTTAAAAGAGGGAAAATCATACATGACGATTCAGGATATCCAAGAATAATTGATAAATTCAGTGCCATCGGATTAAGCTCCATACGGTTTATGATTGTAACCTTTTTAGGAGTAAAATCCTGTTTGTCTATCTCTGTCCTTACATTGTGAGGAAGAGGAACGATAGTGTCCATTTTTTTTGCACCGGTAAAATCGGCTATTGCTATGGCTCTCAATGCACCAATATCTTTGTCAAACAAGGCAAGCCACATTTCATCTAATGGAATAAAATCTTTCAGATAAAGGAAAGAATGCAGCAATGCCTGATCGATCTCAAGACTGCCGCAGATACGAATGGTAGCCTGATGAAAAAAGTCTTTTTCGTTTATATTCATATAAATCACCATTATTGTAACAGATTAACAGCAGTTCACAGCGGAGTTGCTCAATTTAGTACAAGCGGCTGAAGAATGTAAGACCTTGCCTGCCAAACAAAAGTCATTTAATTACTTTTTACGAATAAATATAAATTGAGCAAATTAATTTTATGATATTTAATACTTCATAGCATAATTTATGAAATAACAAAAATCTTTTTTTGATAATTGGATTATTTTTAACCAAAACATTGGAATGTCGTTATATATCAAAAATTCAGTTGGTTTGAATAGGATTATTTCAGCTTAAAAGGAGATTCCAATTCAAGTTAAAGAAGGTCTTATGGAGTGAGTGATCGTCATCCACCAGATGCCATATCAGATTGGAAAATATTTTATCGGCTATGTCGTGTACCGGACCATGAGGAACAACTTGATCCTGATTTCCATGGTATATATAGACAGGTATATCCAAACGCTTTTCAGGATAAATTCCAGGGGGCATATAATTAAGCGCAGGTGCCAGCAGAATGAGCTTTTGAACCTTTTTAAAATTCAGGCACGCAAAAACAGCAGCCATTAATCCTCCATAGCTGGAACCGATTATGATAAGATCGCTCTTTAGAGCTAAAATAGCATTTAACCTTAGCATCCTTTCGTCAAAATCTCCTGAAAAGTCTTCAACTATCATTTCAGGATAATTATTCTTAAAAAATGAACCCTTTACCCCACGGCCGGAACTTTCCAAACCGTGAATAAAAACTATTATAGGCATAATTCCGGTCTTATTTATAAAATTATAAGTTAGTTATAGCTAATAAAAAAAATCTTGCAAAAAGAGTTCCCCGAAAATAATCTATGGAGAAGTAAACCTGAAATGATCAAATTTATCCTCAGGGCAGCTTCAAATGCAGAAAGAATATAAATATTTAACAATTATTATGATCTTCGATAGATTGCTTAGATTTTTTTTGATTATACATCAATTCGTCTGCTATCGACATAAGCCTGTCCAGAGAGAGTGCGGAATCAGGATCGTATATAGCAGCACCCCAGCTTAATGAAAGAATATATCGCTTTATTTTTTTTGCATTAAAATCATCTATGTTTTGTTGAAGCCGTTGTGTAATTGTTGTAGAATTTATATCCGTAGAATCTACGGCTAGTACCGCAAATTCATCACCGCCAATACGGGCAATTATATCCGATTCACGAAAAGTCTGCCGGAGAATATCTGCCGTATCGAAAAGTGCTTTATCTCCTTCTTCGTGTCCAAGCGTATCGTTGATTAACTTAAGGCCATCCGAATCCAGAAACAAAAGTGTCATCCGTGTTTTTGCCCTTTTAGCCGATTTAAGCTGCTGCTCTGCAAGAGTGATGAATCCGCGTCTGTTATATAACTCCGTTAGCTGGTCCCGTATGGACATTTCGCGTATCTCTTGCTCCATCAATTTTCGTTCTGTAATATCTGTTGCCAGGCCGCTAATAATAATTTCGTTATTTTCTTTACATATACTAATTGATCTGTCCTCAAACCAATGCCATTTCCCCTGTTTGTCTTTGATCCGGTATTCAATATTGTAATGCTTGCATTCTGAAAAATCCTTAACGACCTTTAAAATTATATCCTGATCTTCCGGATGCGAGCATTCGTACCAGAAATACGGCTTTTCTAAAATAAATTGTTTAGAATACCCTAAAATATCTTCAAGGCGGGAAGAATTATAGATTAAACCCCTCTTATCAGAATACGAATAAATAATATTTGGTGAGTTTTCCACCAGATCTCTATAGCGTTCTTCGCTTTCGCGTAGCGCCTTTTCAGCAAGAATGCGGTCTGTTATATCCCGAACGATCGTACGAGCACCGATATACTTGTTTCCTTCCATGATGGCCGATGCACTAACTTCCATAACCAATTCTCGTCCGTCTTTTGCCATTGTATTCACTTGAAATTTACTGTGCCCGCCGGCTTCCTTAAATTTTTTTAACATATCTTTAAAATGGGGCATATTTTCTTTGCAAATATGGTCGTACATACTCATTCCAATTAGTTCTTCACGGGAATAGCCGTGTAATTCAAGGGCCTTATTATTTACTTCTATCATATTGTCTTCTGCATCAGCAAGGAAACTCGCGTCATTTGCATTTTCAAAAAGATCATGATATTTTTCTTCACTTTTTCTAAGTGCTTCTTCCGCTCGTTTTCGATCGCCTATGTCTCTGACAGTGGACAGAATGAACTGTTTGCCATTTTTAAAAAAAAGCCGGGTATGTACCTCAACATAAATTTCCCGACCATCTTTTGTAATAAACAATCCTTCCCATGCGGCAAGTTTATTTTTTAACAGCGATTCAGTAGTGTCAGCTATATTGGTAGTATTTTCAAACTTAATTCCAATTTTGGAAGGACTCATTTGCAAAAGTTCTTTTCTTGAATAACCGAGCTGTTCACAGGCAGTGTCATTTACATCAATAAATTTATCAGGTAACTTTGTTGTATCAGACCATTCATTCACAAAAGCGGAGTCGCTTATATTATTAAATAACAGATGGTACCATTCTTCTTTTGTATCAGCAGGGCATACAGGAGTATTTTGATTGAGTTTCAACGGCTCAGGAATTATTTTCTCGTGATCAGAATATGCTGACAGAAGCCTGGCTTTTGTTTCTTTTTTTTCCCCCATGTCAGGTTCCCTTTTTTATTATATATAAACTTAATAATATACTATAATTATTCCTTATTTATTATATATGCTTGGGATATCTATAATAAATAAAATGATTATGCAATATAAAATGATTACTCAAAATCCGCGATTGGCATACGTAAAGTTATTTATTAACCTTACTTCCTTTCACCAATTGACATAGCGCTTTCCGTGTTTATTTTGAAAGAATAAATAACTATCCGGTAATTATCGAAAAGCTTTAATAGATATAAAAATTGAGACCTACATAATTACTTTTTTTATGATTTGCTTTACCGACAAAAAGCAATAATTTATTACCGGATGTTGTTTGTAAATAACAAATTGAATTAATAAATAATGCTTGCTTAAATATATTATAAAATCAGGAGGCAATAATGCGGTTTGATAAATTTACAATAAAATCACAAGAGGCCATTGGTAATGCGCAATCGCTGGCCTCAAAGAATACTAATCAGCAGATAGAACCCGAACATCTGCTTTCCGCGATGCTTGGCGAGCAGGAGGGAATTACAAGAGCCGTACTGAACAAGCTTGGTGTTTCACCTGATTCTGTAGCAAAAGAAGTTGCTGTTTCGATTGATAGATTGTCTAAGGTCAGAGGTGCTGGAGATGTAAGCATTTCACAGCGATTAAAGAATGTGCTTGATTCGGCTTTTACCGAAGCCAATAATATGAAAGATGAATATGTGAGCACCGAACATGTTCTTCTTGCCATCTCTGATGAACGTGACGGAGAAGCATCTAAAATCTTGAAACGCAACAATATTACGCGTGACTCAATATTAAAGGTTCTTGTAGATGTCCGCGGGAACCAGAGAATAACGGATCCGAATCCGGAGGAAAAATACCAGGCATTAAATAAATATAGCAGGGATCTTACAGATCTTGCAAGGCTTGGAAAGCTTGATCCGGTTATAGGAAGGGATGATGAAATAAGACGAATAGTTCAAGTTCTTTCGAGAAGAACAAAAAACAATCCGGTCCTTATAGGAGAACCCGGAGTAGGAAAAACTGCTATTGTTGAAGGGCTTGCCCGAAGGATTGTGGCAGGGGATGTTCCTGAGACATTAAAAAACAGACGGCTTGTTTCTCTTGATATGGGTGCTTTGATTGCAGGCGCAAAATACAGGGGAGAATTTGAAGACCGCCTGAAAGCCGTATTAAAGGAAGTTGAAAAAGCGGAAGGTGATATAATTCTATTTATAGATGAATTGCATACTCTTGTCGGAGCCGGAGCCGCAGAAGGTGCGATGGATGCATCCAACATGTTAAAACCAGCTCTTGCAAGAGGAACGCTTCGTTGTGTCGGTGCTACAACATTAAATGAATACAGAAAATATATTGAAAAAGACGCCGCTCTTGAAAGAAGGTTTCAGCCGGTAATGGTAAATGAGCCGAGTGTTGAAGATACTATTTCTATCCTTCGCGGGCTTAAAGAAAAATACGAAGTACATCATGGTGTCAGAATTATGGATTCCGCCATTATTGCTGCGGCCACTTTGTCAAATCGCTATATTTCAGACAGGTTTCTGCCTGACAAGGCGATAGATCTGATCGATGAATGCGCATCGAAATTAAGGATAGAAATCGATAGCATGCCGTCTGAAATAGATGAGATCCAGCGTAAAATCACACAGTTTGAAATTGAGCGAGTGGCTTTAAAGAAGGAATCGGATCAGGCATCCAAAGACCGCCTTTTAAAAATAGAAGCGGAACTTTCCGATCTCAAGGAAGAAATTGATGCTATGAAAGCACACTGGGATAAGGAAAAAGAGCTGATACAGATTATTAGAAAGATAAAAGAAGAAATTGAACATCTTGGTACGGAAGAACAGCAGGCTGAAAGAGAGGGCAATCTCGCCAAAGTTGCGGAAATAAGATACGGCAAGGCTGTTGATCTCAGAAAACGCCTTGATGATGCAAATAAGAATCTGGAATCGTTGCAGAGCGAAAGAAAGATGCTGAAAGAAGAAGTAGATGACGAAGATATAGCCGAAGTCATATCCAAATGGACCGGGATTCCGGTCAGAAAAATGCTTGAGAGTGAAAGAGAAAAACTTGTAAGGATGGAAGACCGGCTGGCAATAAGAGTTGTAGGCCAGGATGAAGCGCTTGAGGCAGTTTCAAATGCTGTAAGAAGAGCAAGATCAGGTATGCAGGATCCTAACAGGCCGATAGGTTCATTTATTTTCATGGGACCCACAGGAGTGGGAAAAACAGAGCTTGCCAAAGCGCTCGCCGAGTTTATTTTTGACAGTGAGCAGGCAATGGTAAGAATAGACATGTCGGAATATATGGAAAAACATGCGGTTTCAAGGCTTATCGGAGCGCCTCCCGGTTACGTGGGTTATGATGAAGGAGGATACCTAACCGAAGCGGTCAGAAGAAAACCTTATTCGGTGGTACTTTTTGATGAAATAGAAAAAGCCCATCCTGAGGTTTTTAATGTTTTATTGCAGATTCTTGATGATGGCAGGATGACGGATGGTCACGGAAGAACTGTCGATTTTAAAAACACAATTATCATAATGACTTCAAATGTAGGAAGTCAGTGGATACAGGAACTGGGAATATCAAGACGCAAAGAGATGGAAGAAAGGGTTACGGAAGCATTAAAAGCAAGCTTTAAGCCCGAATTTTTAAACAGGATAGATGAAACGATAATTTTTCATAACCTTTCGCCCGAACAGATCGGAGAAATAGTAAAAATTCAGATTAAAAGACTTGAAGCAAGACTTGCAGAAAGGAAAATTAAACTAGTTTTATCTGATGATGCAGTAAAGCTTATAGTGGAAAAAGGATACGATCCGATATACGGCGCACGCCCGTTAAAGCGTGCAATCCAGAAATACCTGGAAAACCCACTTTCGATAGAGATACTTAAGGGAGAAATTCAGGAAGGAAATGTGGTAAAAGCGGATGTTTTGGGTGATATACTGGTTTTTAATTAAAGAGATCTGCCTCACTCCGGGCCGTGCCTATCCGCACTCGGCCTGGAGTGGGCTTTTTATAAGTCCATCAATCATCCTCATTAATATAGTCAGATGTATCTGATAATGCTTTGTCAACAATTTTATCCCTGCTTTCCGGCAGGATTTCCGAACGGATTTCTTTATAAAATTTTTCCGTTTCATGCATAATCCTGTTTTCGGTTTTCTGTTTTGCCCTTTCAAGAATCAAATTGCTTTCATTTTCTGCTTCTTTAATATCATTAAACAGTTTTTTTTCAGCTTGTTTTATTATATGTTCTTTGGTGCTTTCAAGACCGGCTTGTTTTTCATTAAGAGTTTTGTGTATATCTTTTATTTCGCCAAGAATTGTTTCTTTTTTCATCTCAAGATTTGCTAATTCTTTCGACTGTTTTTTCTTGCGGCCTTTTAACAAACCAATTAGCGGTTTTGCAGCAAACTTTGCAAAAAGTAAAAGCAAGATCAAAATGTTAGCCCATAATATTGCAAAGTCTGGTATATTTTCCATCATACTTGTTTTCAATATCACAATGAACATGAAAAAACGAGTGCAAATCCGTCATATTTCATTCAGATATTTACAAGCTTAGATGACTTGTGATAGTTTTAAAGATATTATTTCGAAACACGGGTTCTAATGTTTAAATCAAAATAAGATAAAATCTAAAATATATACAAATGAAATTATGTCTATTTCAGCATCTGAAAAACTGAATGAATTTTATAGCAATTTTACAGACAAAGATTATGTGCTGATTTTAATCAATGCCGACCCAGATGCTATTGCCAGTGCAATGGCGGTTAAAAGACTTTTATGGGGCAGGGTAAACAGTGTTACCATTTCAAGCATAAATATAATAAAACGCCCTGATAATCTGGCAATGATAAGATTGCTCGGAGTAAACCTTGTACACGTTAACCTGATAGACGAAAAGAAATATTCCCGTTTTGTGATTGTTGATTCGCAGCCTAATCATAATGCTGCTTTTTCTAAATTCAAATTTGATACCATTATAGATCATCATCCCGAAACAAATTATGAAACTGAATATAAAGATATAAGACCTAAATATGGTGCAACCGCAAGCATACTGACCGAATATTTGAGAGCTGCCAAGATAAAACCGTCATATAAACTTGCAACTGCTTTGTATTATGCCATTAAGGCTGATACCAGCGATTTTGAAAGAAAGGCGGTGGTTGAAGATGTAAGAGCTTTTCAGTTTCTTTTTAGACATGCAAATATTAATATTGCCAGAAAAATTGAGCAGGCGGAACTAAATTTAGGGTTTTTAAAATATTTTAAGCATGCTCTTGACAATATGAAAAAGCGTAAAGGAAAAATATTTGTTCATGCAGGACAGGTGGTTAATCCGGATATTTGTGTGCTGCTGGCCGATTTTTTCATGAAAATCAGCCATATAAAGTGGAGCATAGTTTCAGGTATATATAATGATATTTTTGTTGTTATTATAAGAAACGACGGTTTGCGAAAAAATGCCGGCAATGTTGCAGAAGAGGCTTTCAGTCATTTAGGCTCCGCAGGAGGACACAAAAGTATGGCAAGAGCGGAATTCCCTGTTGCAGCTTTAAAGGATCATCTTGATCTTGCAAATAATGAAATGGTACAGAAGTGGATAATAGCACAGATAGAGAAAAAGACCGGAAAGAAGTAACAGGTTCTGATAATAAAGATATGTCTGTTACAATACTTGGTTCCGGAACTTGTGTTCCATCGCTTAAGAGGAGTTCATGCTCTGTTTTGGTTGAAACCGGAAACGCGAAAATTCTCATTGACTGCGGTTCAGGCACTATAAGAAGACTTCTTGAATGCGGCACTGAAATATATGACATTTCTCATATATTATTAAGCCATTTTCATCCCGACCATACGGGTGAATTAGTATCTTTTCTTTTTGCCAATAAATATCCTGACGTAAGCAAACGTAAAATACCCTTGTCTATAATAGGCGGACGGGGCCTGTCAAATTTTTATGCCGGGCTTAAAGAGGTATTCGGCAACTGGATAGATCTCATGCCTTGCGTTTTAAATATAATTGAACTTGATACTAAAAAAAATGATATACGATTAGAAGATGCTGTCTTAAAATATGTGCCAGTCGAGCATAACGAAGAAAGCCTTGCATATAAAATCACGGGCAGTAAAGGTTGTTCGGTCGTTTATTCGGGCGATACTGATTTTTGTGACAACCTGATTAAAATTTCTTGTAATGCGGATTTATTGATCTGTGAATCCGCTCTTCCGGATGAATTAAAAGTTAAAGGACATTTGACACCTTCTGCTGCCGGTGAGATAGCAGCCAAAGCAAAGGTTCAAAAACTTCTTTTAACTCATTTTTATCCGGAATGCGATAAAGTTGATATTAAGGCGCAATGCCGGATAACTTATTCCGGTGAATTGATTTTGGCTGAGGATTTGATGAAAATATATTTAACAACTGATAACAGGTCCGGTTTATTACCATGAACTTGTCAACTGGCAGATGCAACTTTTTGATGAATATAAGAAGAAGCCTGATAGAAGAGAGAATCGGATGAAGTACTATCCGGTTAATCTTGATATTAAAGACAGGCAATGCATTGTGGTCGGAGGCGGAGATGTCGGAACCCGTAAAGTGTTGACTCTCCTGGAATGCAGCGCTTTTGTGACCGTTGTTAGCCCGGTTGCAAGCAATACGCTTTTAAACCTTGCGGATCGCGGTTCAATTACATTAAAGAAGCGCTCCTACGTTGAATCCGACCTTCATGGGATGTTTCTTGTTATATGTGCGACTGATAATGATATGCTGAACAGACAGGTAAGTGTGGATGCCCAAAAGTTAAATATGCTTTGCAATGTTGCCGACAGGCCGGAGGCCTGCAACTTTATTCTTCCGGCGGTTGTAAAAAGGGGCGATTTGACAATAGCTGTTTCAACTTCGGGGAAAAGCCCGGCTTTTGCAAAAAAAATAAGAAAAGATCTTGAAAAACAGTATGGTGATGAATATGCACAATTTTTAAAATTGATGGGAGCCATCAGGGAAAAGCTTCTGAATACTAAACACGAGCCGGAAGCTCATAAGCATCTTTTTGAAGAGTTGATAGACAGAGATATCATCCAGATGATTAGAAACGGCAATGTAGATAAGCTTAATTCTGCTCTTTTTGAAGTGCTTGGCAAAGGATATGACTTTTACGATCTTATAAAGCAGGAAGAGTTATGAAAAATGAATGATCTGATAATTGTAACGAGTCTGCTATATGTATTAAGCGCTGTAGGATATATTTTATTCCTTTTTCTTCAGAAACAATATTATCACAGGCTTGGTCATATATTTCTTGCAGTGGGCTTCTTTTGCAATTCGATAGTTATAGGCTATCATTACGCAAAAGTTGGACAAGTACCCGTTAGAAACTTACATGAAACACTAATTGTTACAGGATGGGCAATTGCCGGGGTTTATTTCGCATTTCATTACAAGTTCAAAATAAAAATTCTTGGCGGATATGCTGCTTTAATCGCTGCTTTATCTATAGTTGCTTCGATCCTTGCTTCCGGAAATTTTGTTGAGTCACAACCTATCTTTAATAGTGTCTGGTTGATAATGCATGTTGTTTCAATTTTTATCGGCCATTCGTCTTTTGCACTTGCCTGTGGAGTAGGTCTTCTTTATATCGCTCAGGAAAATGCAATCAAGAATAAAAAACATGGCTTTTTTTACAAACGTCTTCCTTCGCTCGATCTGCTTGACAGTACCGGTTACGCCTGCATAATAACCGGTTTTACTTTACTTACCATCGGACTTATAACCGGCTTTGTTTATGCTAAAACCGTCTGGGGAAGATTCTGGAGCTGGGACCCTAAGGAAGTCTGGTCCGGTATAGTGTGGCTGTTATATGCCGCAATTCTTCACGGTCGCCTCACTGTGGGCTGGAGAGGAAGAAAAGCTGCGATAATGGCCATTATTGGATTTGCTGTTGTACTCTTTACTTTTTTTGGAGTTAATTTTCTCCTGAAAGGGCATCATGGAGTATTTACCAGATAATTTTAAATAACTCACATTAATTATGTGGAAATCGAATAGCGTTCAACGCACTTCGATTTCCGCTATTCGATATTCAATATTCGAATTAACGCGAATCATCTGCCGTAAACTAAAGATCAATCAAGATATCTATTGCTTTAGATCGGATGTTATATAGAGATCTCAAAATATGCTCGAAATAGTGTTGCTTGGATTAAATCATAAAACTGCTCCGGTAGAAATTAGAGAGTGCCTTGCTGTTTCAAAAGACGAAACAGCAGCAATGCTTGGCGCCATTAAAGAACCGGACTCAATAAATGAAGTCGTGCTTTTTTCGACATGCAACCGTGTTGAAATTTTAATGGTTGCCAGTGATAAAACAAAAGCGGTTGAAACTGCAAAAAAGCAACTTTCGGCTTTTAAAAACGTTCCTCTTTCCAAATTTGAGCAATCAATTTACGTTTACGAAGGTGATGAAGCTGTTCGCCACATCTTCAGGGTTGCATCCAGTCTTGATTCAATGATGATAGGTGAGCCCCAGATTCTCGGGCAAATAAAAGAAGCTTATCTTATGGCAACAAAAAGAAAAACTTCCGGAGTCATATTAAACAGGCTTCTTCATAGAACTTTTTTTGTGGCAAAAAGAGTAAGAACAGAAACCGGAATAGGAAGCAGCGCGGTTTCCATAAGCTATGCAGCAATTGAGCTTGCCCGGAAAATATTCGGTCTGCTTGAAGATAAGAAGGTGCTTTTGATAGGTGCCGGAGAAATGGCCGAACTTGCTGTCGAACATCTTATAAGAAACAAAGTTAAAGAGATATTTATCGCCAACAGAACATTTAAAAACGGGGTTGAGCTTGCAAGAAGATTCGGAGGCAATGTTATTTCGTTTGAGGAGATTACCGATTTTATTAAACAGGTTGATATTATTATCAGTTCAACCGGGTCATCTGATATAATAATTACGAAAAAACAGGTAAAACAGATAATGCCGGGCAGAAAAAATCGCCCTCTTTTCTTCATAGATATTGCTGTTCCAAGAGATATTGATCCTGAAATAAATAAACTGAATAATACTTATGTATATGATATAGACGATTTAAACGGTGTTATTGATGAGAATATTGAAGATAGAAATAAAGAGGCAATCAAGGGCGAAAGAATTATTGATGAAGCGGTTATAAACTTTAAAAAATGGTATGACAGCCTTGATGTTGTTCCTACTATAGTAGAATTAAGAAATAAAATTGACTCAATCGTATCAGCAGAGGTTGAAAAAACCATGCAATCCATCAAGCTTTCGGAAAGCGACCGGGAAGCTTTAAGCAGGATGAAAAATGCCTTGATAAACAAAATCGTGCATAATCCTATTCTTTTACTAAAAAGAGATGGTTGTCACGGAAGCAATTCAATATATATTGATGTTGTTCGCAAATTATTTAAACTTGATGATTAATTACTAAAGTTTCGCAGTTGAGTAATCGAGTTGATTACAAAGTACATTTTCAATAACTTCAAGAATATATAATATATTATTTCTGTCAATTTCATCAGA
>Ga0180732_1000606_pt1 | contig 28547 bp, 25 predicted proteins | sample KR11_01MetaG_FD_148674 | JGI IMG/M metagenome (GOLD analysis project Ga0180732, IMG submission 148674) | Groundwater microbial communities from the Olkiluoto Island deep subsurface site, Finland - KR11_0.1 MetaG | ecosystem: Environmental > Aquatic > Deep subsurface > Groundwater | place... | reverse complement strand
CAGTTGCGCGGTGATCGGGGAGGCGGGCGCAGAGGCTGAGTTCCTGCTCATCGGTGATTCACATGCTTTCGCATGGGCGCCGGCATTCGATATCGTGGCGCGCAAGCATCTTCAGGCCGGTATCTATTCGAGTCTGCCGGGTTGCCCGCCGATACTCGGGGTCCATTCGCTCGATGTGACACGGGATATGTGCGAAGCCGACCTGGAGCGAAAGCTCGCCGGATTGCTCGATCACTTCGGGAAAATCCGGAAGGTCTATCTCGTCTCCCACTGGAACATGTATGCGGAAGGCAACCGGGTCAGGGGCGTCCTGCAAAGGCCTTCCATGCTGCTCTCGGACAGCAAGACCGAATCACTGGAGGCAGGACAAAGCCAGCGTGTGATGGAGGCAGCCTTCAAAAGGACGGTAGCCTTCTTCAATGGTCGTGGTATCGCGGTCACGGTCATGCTTGATGTTCCCGCTTTGCCGCTGGTCATCCAGCAGATGCCGGACGGGTACGAGGTCGCACTGGATGAATACCGCACTCAGGGACGGTTCATGACAGAGATGGTCGGCAGGGTGGCCGCAGAGAATCCGAACCTGAGTATTGCTGCCCCGGGTGAGATACTCTGCAAGTCCGGCGCGTGCGCGACCAAGTTCGGTGAAGATTATCTTTACAGCGACAATAACCACATCAGCGCCGCTGGCGCATTCCATTTGCTACCGTTGGTAGACAGGCTGTTCTAATGCAGGAGCTTTCATGCTGAGTTATCGCCACGCCTTTCACGCCGGCAACCATGCCGACGTGCTGAAACATTTTGTGCAGATGCAGTTGCTGCAGTATCTGGCGCAAAAGGACAAACCCTATTGGGTCATCGACACGCATGCGGGAGCGGGGTGTTACGAGTTACTCAGCGGCTACGCCGCGAAGAACGCGGAATACGAAAGCGGCATCGCGCGGCTGTGGGATGCCAAGGGTTTGCCGCCTGCGCTGGAAGAGTACGTCGCGCTGGTGAAACGACTCAATCCCGAGGGCCGGCTGAAGCTCTATCCCGGTTCACCGCTGGTATCGCAGATGCTGCTGCGCGATCAGGACCGGTTGCGCCTGTTTGAATTGCATCCCTCCGATTACGAGATCCTGACAGAGAACTTCATCGCGCACGACAAACAGGTGATGGTGCAGAAGTCGGATGGATTCGCGGCACTCAAGGCGCTGCTGCCGCCGCCGCCGCGCCGCGCGCTGGTGCTGATCGACCCGCCCTACGAAGAGAAACAGGATTACAAACGCGTGGTCGAGGCCTTGCAGGAAGGCTTGAAGCGTTTCGCCAACGGCACCTATGCCGTGTGGTATCCCTGTCTGCAGCGGGAAGAAGCAGAGCGCCTGCCCGACAAGCTGAAACGCCTGCCGGTGAAGAGCTGGCTGCATGTCGCGTTGTATGTGCAGACACCGTCCGAAGACGGTTTCGGCATGCACGGCAGCGGCATGTTCGTACTCAATCCGCCGTGGACATTGCATGCCACCTTGCAGGAAGTGATGCCCAAGCTGGTGGCGTTGCTGGGGCAGGATGCGGGCGCGCGCTTCGTGCTGGAGCAGCAGGCGGCATAGATATGGAGAAGGATTTTCCGCGCAGCTGCGACATCTTCTGCACCGTGGTGGATAACTACGGCGACGTCGGTGTGTGCTGGCGGCTGGCGCGGCAGCTGGCGAACGAGCATGGACTGGCGGTGCGCTTGTGGGTGGATGACCTGCATAGTTTCGGGCGGATGTTGCCGGAACTGGATGTCGCCCTGTCGCAGCAGACGTGTCGCGGTGTCGAGATACGACTATGGAAGGCAGACATGCCGGAGGTCGCCCCGGCGGAGCTGGTGATCGGCGCGTTTGCCTGCAGATTGCCTGAGAGCTACATCCGGGAGATGGCGGCGCGTGAGCGTAAGCCTGTCTGGCTCAATCTGGAATATCTCAGTGCGGAAGACTGGGTGGAGACGCACCACAAGCTGCCTTCGCCGCATCCGCAACTGCCGCTCACGAAGTATTTCTTTTTCCCGGGTTTCACCGACAGGACGGGCGGCTTGCTGATCGAGTGCGGCTTGCTGGCACAGCGTGATGCCTTCCGCGCGGATGCGGCGATGCAGGCGCGCTACTGGCAAGGGCTGAACGTGCCGCCGCAACGGCAGGTGGGGGAGCTGCGCGTATCGCTGTTCAGCTACGAGAATGCGGCTATTGCGCCGTTGCTGCAGGCTTGGGCGGATGGGGTATCCCCGCTGCGCTGCCTGTTGCCGGAAGGGTGCGCTCTGCCGCAGGTGGCGGCTTTCTTCGGCCATGCGGGCGGGCGGGCAGGCGATGTCTGGCAGTGCGATAGCCTGACCGTGCATGTGCTGCCGTTCGTCGAGCAGCCGGAATACGACCGCCTGCTGTGGGCTTGCGATGTCAATTTCGTGCGCGGCGAGGATTCCTGCGTGCGGGCGCAATGGGCGGCCAAGCCCTTCATTTGGCAGATATATGCGCAGCAGGACGGGGTTCATCTGGAAAAACTGGAGGCTTTGCGGGCGCGCTATGTCGAGGGGCTGCCGGAAGATGCCGCGCTGGCGGTGCGGGATCTATGGCTGGCATGGAACGGCGGGACGGATGTCGCGGCTGCCTGGGCGCGGTTCAATGAACGGCACAAACTGCTGGCGGAGCATGGCCTGGCATGGGGGAAACGACTGTCAGGGAATGATCTTGCATTGAATCTGCTGGATTTTTCCCGCCAAGTTGCATAGAATCCGCGCCTCAAAATTTTAGGGCAGTAAACATGAAAACAGCACAAGAACTCCGCGCCGGTAACGTGATCAGTGTTGGCGGCGAGCCGATGGTTATCCTGAAGGCCGAATACAGCCGTTCCGGCCGTAACGGTTCCGTGGTGAAGATGAAGATGAAGGGGTTGCTGAGCGGTTCCGGCAAAGAAACCGTGTACGCGGCCGATGACAAGTTCGAACAGATCATCCTCGACAGGAAAGAGTGCACCTACTCCTACTACTCGGACCCGATGTATGTGTTCATGGACGAAGAGTACAACCAGTATGAAGTCGAAGCAGAGAACCTCGGTGACGCAGTGAACTATCTGATGGACGGCATGGAAGACAAGTGCGAAGTGACCTTCTACGAAGGCAAAGCCATCTCCGTCGAGCTGCCGAACACCATCGTGCGCGAAGTCGAGTACACCGAACCGGCCGTACGTGGCGACACTTCCGGCAAGGTGATGAAGCCGGCCAAACTGGTGGGTTCCGGATTTGAACTGCCGGTGACCGCATTCATCGAGATCGGCGACAAGATCGAGATCGATACCCGCACCAACGAGTTCAAGCGCCGCGCGAACTAAGTTTGTCGATGCAATGAAAAATAGCCGCTTTGCAGCGGCTATTTTTTCGTCCGTCATTCCCGCCTGTGCGGGGATGACGCGAGTACGTTACAGTTTCTCGACGCTGTATTCCGCCACCAAGCGATGTGTCTCGCCGGGCTGCAGGGTGATGACGTTCTCCAGCGCGTTGCCGCTCTCCACGCACACCATGTCGCGGTGCAAGGCGGGACCGAAGTCGCCCATCTTCTCGGCTTTCTCCTTCCACGGGTTCCACACCACGGTGGAGCGGCTGCCTTGTTTGGCGATACGGATGGCGCGCTTCAAACCTTTGTCCTCGATCACGCAATCAGCCTCGGTGTTCACATACACGCGGTCCACTTCGCTCTCGATCTTGATGCCGCCCTGCTGGGTGCAACGCGTGAAGTCCAGCACCTTGTCCAGGTATTCGCAGTCTTCCAGTCCGGTTATGGTCATGTTGTCGATATCGCTGATCTGGAAGTAGGTATGCAGGGCCTCGCCCAGCTCGAACGGTGCATCGCCAGTATTGGTGGTGACCAGCTCGATTTTGAGCGCCTTGCCCACGCTTACTTCCAGTTGCGCGGTGCTGGCATGCGGCCATTGCGCGCGCGTGGTGTCGTTCTCGATCAGGCCGAAGCGCAGGCTGGTGGAGCCGTCAGAGTGGGCCTTTGTTTCCAGCAGTTCCCATGGCACGGTGCGGGCAAAACCGTGGCCGGGCAGACTGCTGTCGGTCTTGTGCGGGCCGAACCATGGCCAGCAGATCGGCGCGCCGCCGCGTATGGATTTGCCCGGTGCGAACTTCGCGTTGGGTGAAAGCCACAGCACAGGCTCTTCGCCGCGCGGCTGGAAGGTGGCGATATGCGCGCCCTGCAGCGCGATGTTGGCTAATGCATGCTGGTTGGCGACTTCGGCGATGATCACGCCGTCGGCGATTTCGCGCAGTTGCACGTGGTTCTCGATTGCGTGTTGCTGGTTGAGACTGTCCAAAATACTCATTTCAATGCTCCCCTTGTTATCTAAGTTGTTATCTATTCTGTTCGGCTGGCGGTGCGCTCTTGAGCACTTCTTCCAGAGTGGTCGTGCCGTTGGCGATCTTTTGCGCCCCCGAGATGCGCAGCGGCTTCATGCCTTCGCGTCCGGCCAGATCGCGCAGCGCGGCGATGTCGGTGTCGGCGGTGATCAGTTTGCGCAGCTCGGGCGACATGAGCAGGATCTCATAGATGCCGATGCGACCCGAGTAGCCGGTCATGCGGCATTCCAGGCAGCCCTGCGGACGATGCAACTTGGCTGGCCGCGCCGCTTTCCACGGCGAGACCAGATTGTCCCACAGCACATGGTCGGCATCGCTGGCCGGGTGCGGCTGTTTGCAATGCGGGCACAGCGTGCGCACCAGACGTTGCGCCATGATACCGAGCAGCGTGGCATTGAGCAGGTAGGGCGGTACGCCCAGATCGAGCAGGCGTGTGATGGCGGAAGGCGCATCATTGGTATGCAGGGTGGAGAGCACCAGGTGGCCGGTCAGCGCCGCTTGGATCGCCATGTCGGCCGTCTCCAGATCGCGTATCTCGCCCACCATGATGATGTCCGGGTCCTGGCGCATTAGGGCGCGCACACCGTCGGCGAAGTTCAGACCGATGTCGGGCTGAACCTGCATCTGGTTGAAGGCCGGTTCGACCATCTCGATCGGGTCTTCCAGCGTGCACACGTTCACTTCCGGCGTGGCCAGATGCTTCAGGGTCGAATACAGCGTGGTGGTCTTGCCCGAACCGGTGGGACCGGTGACCAGAATGATACCGTTCGGTCGGCCGGTCATCTGTTCCCAGCGCGTGCGGTCATCTTCCGAGAAGCCCAGTTCGGCGAAGTCGCGCACCAGCACTTCCGGATCGAAGATACGCATCACCAGCTTCTCGCCGAACGCGGTAGGCAGGGTCGACAGGCGCAGCTCGATCTCCTGTCCTTCCTCGGTGCGCGTCTTGATGCGGCCATCCTGCGGGCGGCGTTTCTCCATCAGATCCATACGGCCCAGCAGCTTGATGCGGCTGGTCATCGCGGCAATCACCGACATCGGCAACTGGTGCACCTGATGCAGCACGCCGTCGATGCGGAAACGCACGATGCCCGCCTCGCGGCGCGGCTCGATATGTATATCCGAGGCGCGTTGCTCGAAGGCGTATTGCCACAGCCAGTCGACGATATGCACGATGTGCTGGTCGTTGGCATCGAATTGCTTGTTGCTCTTGCCCAGCTCGACCAGTTGTTCGAACGAGGCGAGGTTACCGGAGGGGGTGTTGGTGTTCGTCGCGCTCTTCACCGAGCGCGCAAGATTGTAGAACTCGACCAGATAGCGCTTGATATCCAGCGGGTTCGCGACCACGCGGCGGATGCTCTTGCGCGAGGTCTGGCGCAACACGGTCTCCCAGTCGCGCAGCCACGGTTCCGCCGTCGCCACCACCAGATCGCCGCCGTCGATGCGGATAGGCATGATGGAGAAGCGGTTCGCGTAATCGATGGACATCAACTCGGTCAGATTGGAGAAATCGATCTTGAGTGGATCGATGTGGAAATACTCCAGACCGGCCTTGCCGGCCAGCCATTCGGTCAGGGATTCCAGCGTCAGGATGCGATTGGGCGGCAGCAGCGATTTCCAGCTCTTTTCCGCGATGACGACCAGCGGGTGATGGTCGTTGCGTTGGGCACGGCGCTCGGCGACCAGAACATCAGCCTCCGCCTTGTCCACCATGCCGTCCGTGACCAGCATGTCGAGCAGCTCGGTCAGTTTGAGTTTGTGATTGGGAACGTCTGGTGCGCCCATATGCATGCCCTGAGAAAGTCCGTCGACTATACCGACATCGGGCAGTGGCTTCAATGCTGGGGAGACGCAACAAACAAAAAAGCCCACCTTTACGGATGAGCTTTTTTGTTTGTTGGTGGAGGCGGCGGGAATTGAACCCGCGTCCGCAAGTCCTCTACAGACAGTTCTACATACTTAGTCTGGTTATTTAATTTTATCCGCCAGACGCCAACCGACAGGCTGCTAACGGACGAGTCACCTTAGTTTTAGCTTCGTACAAAGTGACCCTGCACGACACGATTCCGTGTAAATGTCCTCAACTCATCTCAACCTTACGGTATCGAGCCCCTCCACGGACAGCAGGGTGTGAGGTCTAACCTTAAGCGGCTAGAGCGTACTTTTCGTCGTTTGCGACTATTGGTTTTCCAGCTGATTTACGAGGTTGCGGGTCCTCGGTATGCCCTGCACTGCTTTGAAACCCACGTCGAAGCCAAGTCGCCCCCGGGTGCTTTTCAAGCAGCCGCATTGTAGCAGGGTTTACTGGCCGTTGTTCTGGTGCAGGTGGCGGGCGAAGTGGCGGTCGGCCCGGGTGGCATGCGAGGCGAACCAGTCCAGCAATAACAGTTCGGTGCGGTAGGCCAGATAACGCGAGTCTTCGTTGCCGGCATGCATGCGCTTTTCCAAGTCGAGATAATGCTCGATGAAGCGTTTGTGTTCCTGCGTATGGCTGTCGGCGAAGGGGTAGTCGTGTTCGCGCATCTGGGCTTCTTCCAGCGGGAACAATGTGTCGCAGTATTGTTTGAGGAAGGCGTAGACGTCGCGGAAGTCGTCGTTCTCGTTCTGGCGGATGCGGGTGGCGTGCTGGTTGATGCGTTCCAGCAGAGACTGGTGGGCGGTGTCCAGTTCGGGGATGCCGCTCTTGAACTCTTCTTTCCAGGTCTGCAACAGGTCGAGTTCGCCGGTGCCGTGGTGGTAGTTGGTCGCCTCGAACTCGTAACATCTTTTGAGGTAGATGTGGGCGCACAGGTCGTCCGGGCAGACCTCGATGCAGCGTTTGAATGACTGGATGGCTTTGCTTATGTCTTTCAGGTGGTAGTAGGCGACCGCCTGTTCGAACACGTCGCGCGTCTCTTCCTTGAGGGTGCGCAGCTCTTCCTTGTTGTTGTCGAACACTTCGTATACCGATAGCGGCTGGGACTTGCCCTTGACGCGGATGCGATCGAGGAAGCGGATGCGATAGGCGCCGGGATCGTTCAGGTCATACAGCGTGTTGTGGCTGATGATGATGGGCGTGTTGTAGGTCTTGGTGGCTTCTTCCAGGCGGGCGGCCAGATTGACCGCGTCGCCGATCACGGTGCTGTCCATGCGGTTGATGCCGCCGACGGTGCCTATCATCACCATGCCGGTGTTCAGGCCGATGCCGATGTGGATGGGCTTGTAGCCGGCGCGGGCGCGGCCGGTGTTGTAGTAGCCCAGCCGCTCCAGCATGTCGATGGCGCCGCGCAGGGCCTCGTCCGCGCCTTTTTCGAACAGCGCCATGATGGCGTCGCCGATGTATTTGTCGATGATGCCGTGGTGACGGCTGATCACCGGTTCCATCTGGCTGAGGTAGGAGTTGATGAATTCGAAGTTCTCGGTCGGCGTCATCGATTCCGACAGCTGCGTGAAGTCGCGGATGTCGGAGAACATGATGGTCATCTTGCGCTCGACCTGGTCGCCCAGTTTGACGTCGACGATGCTCTTGGCTTGCAACAGGCTGAGCAGCTGGTGGGGCACCAGACGGCTGTAGGCGGTCTCGGTCTGCTGCAGCAATGCCAGCGCTTGCTGGTGGGCGATGATGACCTTGTGCAGGATCTCCTGCACGTCGCTCTGGTCTCCTGCTGAAGGGATGTCGTTACCGGTCTGTTCGCTCATGTTGGCTAACCTTGCCTAGAGGCAGGCATCATACCGTCGTTCAAAGCGACAGGTAGCGCAATAGTGCGAAGGGTGTCTGCACGCTGCCTGCCGCCTGCCAGGTGCCGGTATCGGCATTTTCTTCGAGGTAGCCATAGGCGGCGATGATGCCGATCATGTGGGCGGCATTGGCGGCCTGCATGTCGCGCAGGTCGTCGCCCAGATACAGGCATCGGCTGGGCTCGACGCCGATCAGGCTGGCGGCGTGCAGCAGGGGGGCGGGGTGCGGCTTGGCTTCCTCGCAGGTGTCACCGCTCACCAGACAGGCGGCGCGGGTGGCATAACCCAGTTTTTCCATCAGCGGCACGGTGTAGCGGTGCGGTTTGTTGGTGACGATGCCCCAGGGTATGTCGCGTTCTTCAAACTCGCTGATCAGCGCCGCCATGCCGGGGAACAGTTTGGTGCGGTCGCAGATATGCGCTTCGTAATGCGCCAGAAAGGCGGCGCGCATCTCGTCGTAACCGTCGCTGTCGGGCGTGACATTCATGCCCAGTTTGAGCAAGCCGGGAGAGCCGTGTGAGGCCTGCGGCCGCAGGGTGGCAAGCGGCAGCGGCGGCAAGCCATGCAGGCTGCGCACATGGTTCAGTGCCTCGCCCAGATCGGGGGCGGTATCGGCAAAGGTGCCGTCCAGATCGAGGAGAACGGCATCAACCACGTTGGCAGGCGACCAGATAGTTGACGCTGGTGTCATCCCCCAGCGCATAGGTCTTGTTCAGCGGGTTGTAGCTCATGCCGGTCAGTTCCTGCACTTGCAGGCCGGCATTGCGGCACCACTGTGCCAGTTCGGACGGTTTGATGAACTTGGCATAGTCATGCGTGCCGCGCGGCAGCAGGTTCAAAACGTACTCGGCGCCGATGATGGCGAACAGGTAGGACTTTGGGTTGCGGTTCAGGGTGGAGAAGAACACATGGCCGCCCGGCTTGACCAATTGCGCGCAGGCAGCGATCACGGCTGAAGGGTCAGGCACGTGTTCCAGCATCTCCATGCAGGTCACCACGTCGTAGTGACCGGGGCGCTCGGCAGCCAGTTCTTCAACGGGAACCTTGCGGTATTCCACCTGTTTGCCGCTTTCCAGCAAGTGCAGTTTGGCGACGTTCAGCGATCTGTCGGCCAGATCGATGCCGGTCACCGTCGCCCCGGCGTCGGCCAGTGCCTCGCTCAGGATGCCGCCGCCGCAGCCCACGTCCAGCACGGACTTGCCCGCGAGATGCGCGATGTCGTCGATATAGGTCAGTCGCAGCGGGTTGATCTCGTGCAGCGGTTTGAACTCACTGTTGGGGTCCCACCACTTGTGGGCGAGTTGCGAGAATTTCTCAAGTTCGATGGGATCTGCGTTGGACATGCTGTCGATCTCGTAGGAAGGTGGCTGACTTTATAACAAAACCACCGCCAATAGCCAAACTTGTGAGGTGTCGGGCGGGGGCTCGGCAAGCGAGGTCGCTGTGCTAGAATGCGGCCTTCGTTTTCATTGCCTAACCGGCTCATTCGTCAGGTCGCTCATGGAACAACAATTCGCTAAAGAAACCCTCCCAGTCAGCCTCGAAGAAGAGATGCGCAGGTCTTACCTCGATTACGCGATGAGCGTGATCGTGGGACGTGCCTTGCCCGATGTGCGCGATGGTCTGAAGCCCGTGCACCGTCGCGTGCTGTTCGCGATGCACGAACTGTCCAACGACTGGAACCGCGCCTACAAGAAATCGGCGCGTATCGTCGGTGACGTGATCGGTAAATACCACCCGCACGGCGATACCGCGGTTTACGACACCATCGTGCGTATGGCGCAGGACTTCTCGCTGCGCTACACACTGGTCGACGGTCAGGGTAACTTCGGTTCGGTCGACGGCGACAACGCGGCGGCGATGCGTTACACCGAGATCCGCATGGCCAAGATCGCCCATCAGTTGCTGGAGGACTTGGATAAAGAGACAGTCAACTTCGGGCCTAACTACGACGGTTCCGAGCATGAGCCGCTGGTGTTCCCGGCGCGTTTCCCCAATCTGCTGGTGAACGGCTCGTCCGGTATCGCGGTGGGCATGGCGACCAACATCCCGCCGCACAACATGAGCGAAGTGGTGGATGCCTGTCTGGCCTTGTTGCGCGAACCGGACATGGATATCGAGCGGCTGATAGAGCTGGTGCCCGCACCGGACTTCCCGACGGCGGCTTATATCTATGGTCTGGCCGGCGTGAAGGAGGGCTATCGCACCGGCCGCGGCCGCGTGGTGATGCGCGCGCGCACCCATTTCGAGGACATCGGCAAGGGTGACCGCGAGGCGATCATCATCGACGAACTGCCGTATCAGGTTAATAAAGCCAGCCTGCTGATGAAGATCGGCGAGATGGTGCGCGAGAAGACGCTGGAAGGCATCTCCGAGATCCGCGACGAGTCCGACAAGTCCGGCATGCGCGCCGTGATCGAGCTGAAACGCGGCGAGAACGCCGACGTGATCCTCAACAAGCTGTTCAAATCGACGCAGATGCAGGACAGTTTCGGCATCAACATGGTCGCCATCGTGGACGGGCAGCCCAAGCTGTGCAATCTGAAAGACGTCATCGAAGCCTTCCTGCGTCATCGCCGCGAAGTCGTCACGCGCCGCACCATCTTCGAACTGCGCAAGGCACGCGAGCGTGGCCATATCCTGGAAGGTCTGGCGGTTGCGTTGTCCAACGTGGACGAGATCATCGCCCTGATCAAAGCAGCCCCCACCCCGCCGGATGCCAAACGCTCACTGATGTCGAAAGGCTGGCGTTCGGCGCTGGTCGAGGACTTGCTGAGCCGTGTCAACGAGGCTTCGCGTCCGGAAGGATTGGCGCCGGAATTCGGCATGGTCAAAGGTACGGGTTACTTCCTGTCCGACGCGCAGGCACAGGCGATCCTGGAATTGCGTCTGCAACGACTGACCGGTCTGGAGCAGGACAAGATCGTCAGCGAATACCGCGAAGTGATGGACAAGGTCGCCGACCTGCTGGACATCTTGGCCAAGCCGGAGCGTGTGACGCAGATCATCAGTGATGAGTTGGTCACCATCCGTTCCCAGTTCGGCGATGCACGCCGCAGCGAGATCATCACGCATACGCAGGATATGTCGATGGAAGACCTGATCGCGCCGGAAGAGGTTGTGGTCACCATCTCGCATGGCGGCTACATGAAGGCGCAGAAGCTGGACGAATACCGTGCGCAGAAGCGTGGCGGTCGCGGCAAACAGGCGGCTTCGACCAAGGAAGACGACTTCGTCGACAACCTGTTCATCGCCAATACCCACGATTACATCCTGTGCTTCTCCAACCGCGGGCGCTGTTACTGGCTCAAGGTCTATGCCGTGCCGCAGGGCACGCGTATGTCGCGCGGCAGACCTATCGTCAATCTGTTGCCGCTGGAAGCGGGCGAGCAGATCAATGCGGTGCTGCCGGTGAAGGCGTTCGCCGAAGACAAGTTCATCTTCTTCGCCACCAGCGAAGGCACGGTGAAGAAGACGCCATTGTCCGATTTCGCCAATCCGCGCAAGGCCGGCATCATCGCCATCAATCTGGACGAGGGCGACTTCCTCATCGGCGTGGCGGTGACCGACGGCAAGCACGATGTGATGCTGTTCTCCGACGAGGGCAAGGCGGTGCGTTTCGATGAGAACGATGTGCGCTCCATGGGGCGTGTGACGCGCGGCGTGCGCGGCATGAACCTGTCCGCGGGCGGCAAAGTGATCGCCCTGCTGGTGGCGGAAGACGGGGAGCAGTCCGTGTTGACCGCGACCGAGAACGGCTACGGCAAGCGTACTTCGATCACCGAGTACACGCGCCACGGACGCGGCACCAAAGGCATGATCGCGATCCAGACTTCCGAGCGCAACGGCAAGGTGGTCGCGGCCACGCTGGTCGGTACCGAGGATGAGATCATGCTGATCGGCACCAACGGTGTGCTGATCCGTACCCGCGTCAATGAGATCCGCGAGATGAGCCGCGCCACGCAGGGTGTGACGCTGATGAATCTGGAGAAGGGCGAGAAGCTGGCTGGTCTGAGCCGCATCGCCGAGACGGAAGAAGAATCAGAAGCTGAAATCGAATCCGATAACGAGTGATTTTCCGGGGAGAGAAGGGCATGGCGATCTATAACTTCAGTGCAGGTCCGGCGGTATTGCCGAAAGAAGTGTTGTTGCAGGCACAGGCGGAGCTGGCCGATTGGCACGGCAGCGGCATGTCTGTGATGGAGATGTCGCATCGCGGCAAGGAATACATGGGCATCCACGCCCAGGCTGAAGCCGATCTGCGCGAGTTGATGGGTATCCCCGCCAACTACAAGGTGCTGTTCCTGCAAGGCGGCGCGCACTTGCAGTTCTCCATGATCCCGCTCAACCTGATGCGCGACAAGGCATCGGCTGACTATGTGAACACCGGCGAATGGTCGAAGAAGGCCATCGGCGAAGCGAAGAAGTTCTGCGCGGTGAATGTGGTCGCTGATAACAAGGACAAGAACTGCAGCTATGTGCCGGCCTTCGATGGCTGGAAATGCGATCCGCATGCGGCCTATCTGCACTACACGCCTAATGAGACCATAGGCGGCGTCGAGTTCAACTGGATCCCCGAGACCGGCGATGTGCCGCTGGTGGCGGATATGTCGTCCAACATCCTGTCGCGCGCGATCGACGTGTCGAAATTCGGCCTGATCTATGCCGGTGCGCAGAAGAACATCGGCCCGGCCGGTCTGACGCTGGTGATCGTGCGCGAGGACCTGATCGGTCAGGTGGCTGCGGGTACGCCGACCATGCTGGACTACAAGATCCATGCCGACGGCGAGTCGATGTACAACACGCCGCCCACTTTCGCCATCTACATGGCGGGGCTGGTGTTCCAGTGGCTGAAAAAGAACGGCGGCATCGCCGCGATGGAGAAAACCAACATCGCCAAGTCGCAACTGTTGTATGACGCGATCGACAGCAGCAACGGTTTCTACAATTGCCCGGTGAACAAGGCTGACCGTTCGCGCATGAACGTGCCGTTCACGCTGAAGGATGCCGCGCTGGATGGCGAATTCCTCAAGCAGGCGGACGCGCGCGGATTGCTGCAGCTGAAAGGCCACCGTTCCGTCGGCGGTATGCGTGCCTCGATCTACAACGCCATGCCGCTGGAAGGCGTGCAGGCGCTGGTCGGGTTCATGAACGAGTTCGCCCGCAGCAAAGCCTGAATCTCGAGCGCGCCGCCATGAGCCGCATATTCCAGGTCCTCACGCTGAACAAGATCTCCGCGACGGGTTTGAAGCGCTTGCCTACCGGGCGCTACGTCACCGCTAACGACATCGCTCAGCCGGACGCGATCATGGTGCGCTCCCACAATATGCATGAGATGGATATTCCCGCCAGTGTGCTGGCCATCGCGCGTGCCGGGGCGGGAACGAACAATGTGCCGGTCAATCTGATGAGTGCGCGCGGCGTGCCGGTGTTCAACGCGCCGGGAGCGAATGCCAATGCGGTGAAGGAACTTGTCATCACCGGCATGTTGCTGGCTTCGCGCAACATCGTCCCCGCACTGAATTTCACGTCCGTGCTGCGCGGTGAAGACGAGGTGCTGCACAAGCTGGTGGAAGACGGCAAGAAGCAATTCGCCGGCACCGAACTACGCGGACGCACGCTGGGTGTGGTCGGATTGGGGGCGATCGGACGACTGGTGGCGGATGCCGCGTTGGGTCTGGGCATGCAGGTGATCGGCTTCGATCCGGAGATCACGGTCGATGCAGCGTGGGGCCTGTCTTCGCAGGTGAAGAAGGCGCACAGCATCGAAGACTTGCTCAAGCACAGCGACTTCGTCACCTTGCATGTGCCCTTGCTGGACGCGACACGCGATCTGATCGACGAGAAGCGTGTGTCCGTGATGAAAGCTGGTGCTGTGCTGCTCAACTTCTCGCGCGATGCCATCGTCAACGAGGATGCGGTGGTCGCCGGGCTGAATAGCAAACACCTGCGCTGTTATGTGTGCGATTTCCCCAGCAACAAGACGCTGGGCAACGAGCGCATCATCGCTTTGCCGCATCTGGGGGCCTCGACTGCCGAGGCGGAAGAGAACTGCGCAGTGATGGTGGCTGAACAACTGCGTGAATATCTAGAGCATGGCAACATCAGCAATACGGTGAACTTCCCCAATGTGACGATGCCGCGCGAATCGGCATTCCGGGTCGCCATCGCCAATGCCAATGTGCCGAACATGCTGGGGCAGATTTCCTCTGCGCTGGCGGAGGCAGGGATCAACATCCATAACATGACCAATAAATCGCGCGGCGATATGGCGTACACGTTGGTGGATACCGACAGCGCATTGCCGCCAAAACTGATTGCACATCTGGCTGCCATTCCCGGCGTGCTGGTAGTGCGCGATCTGCCGCTGGAGAAAGAAGCGTGAGCGAAGAATTAAAGAAATACCGTGAACAGATAGACCAGCTGGATGGACAGTTGCTGGAGATGTTCAACCGGCGTGCGAAGCTGGCACAACAGATCGGTCATGCCAAAGGCGCGAGTGCCGTATTGCGTCCCGAGCGCGAGGCGCAGGTGTTGCAACGTCTGGTGCAGGAGAATACTGGGCCGCTGTCGGCAGAAGCTATCAAGCAACTGTTCACGGAAGTGATCTCGCAGTGCCGCGCACTGGAAGCGCCATTGCATGTGGCCTATCTGGGGCCGCACGGTACGTTCAGCGAGGCGGCGGTCTTCCAGCGTTTCGGCCAGGCGACGGTAGGCATCCCTGCCGATTCCATCGATGGCGTGTTCAAGGCGGTAGAGAGCGGAGCGGCCAGCTATGGCATGGTGCCGGTGGAGAATTCCACCGAGGGTGCGGTCGGTCGCACGCTGGATCTGTTGTTGAACAGCAGTCTGAAGATCTGCGGCGAAGTGATGCTGCAAGTGCATCAGTGCCTGCTGTCGAACGAGAACGAGCTGTCGGTCATCCGCAAGGTGTATTCGCATCCGCAATCCTTCGGGCAATGCCAGGACTGGCTGCATGCGCATCTGCCCCATGCCGAGCGCATCACGGCCAGCAGCAATGCGGATGCCGCGCGGCTGGCGACCGAGGAATCGTTCTCCGCTGCCATCGCCGGCGTGCAGGCGGCAGAGCATTTCAAGCTCAAGGTGCTGGCGCAGAACATCGAGGATGACGCGCGTAACACCACGCGCTTCCTCGTGATCGGCGATCAGGATGTGGCACCCTCTGGGCGCGACAAGACTTCGCTGGTGATGACGGCAGCCAATCGTCCGGGTGCGATGCATGATCTGCTCACGCCCTTTGCCCAGCATGGTGTGTCCATGACCAAGATGGAGTCGCGTCCGTCGGGCGCCGGTCTGTGGGAATACGTGTTCTACGTCGATATCGAAGGCCATCAGGCCGACGCCAAAGTGGCTATGGCACTCGAGCAGCTGCGCGGGATCGCTGCTTTCGTAAAGGTGCTGGGTTCCTACCCGGTCGCTGTTTGAATAATCAGTATTAATTAATTTAAGAGACGCGGACAGAGCGGAAACGCCAGTAAGATCAGTTTCTTCTGTCTGTCTTTTTGGCGTCTCGCTATCTTTTGTGGTGGATTTTATTTTATGAATTATTGTGATTTAGCCCCTTCCTACATCCGGGCCATCGCGCCCTATCAGCCCGGCAAGCCCATTGCCGAGCTGGAGCGCGAGCTCGGCATCACCGGCATCATCAAACTGGCCTCGAACGAGAACCCGCTGGGTGCCAGCGCGGCTGCCATGGCCGCGATGCAGGAAGCAATCAAGAACATCGCACTGTATCCGGACGGCAATGGTTTTGAACTCAAGGATGCGCTGGTCAAGCGTTACGGCGTTGCGCATGCCAACATCACTTTGGGCAATGGTTCCAATGACTTGCTGGAGTTGGCCGCGCGCGCCTTCCTCACGCCGGGCGACAAGGTAGTGTATTCGGCGCATGCCTTCGCGGTGTACGCCCTGGCAACGCAGGCAGTCGGCGCAACCGGCATCAGCGTACCGGCGACCAAGGGTTATGGTCATGACCTGTTGGCGATGCTGTCGGCGGCGAAAGACAACAAGGCCAAGATCGTGTTCATCGCCAATCCGAACAACCCGACCGGTACCTTCCTTGAAGCGGAAGCGCTGCGCGAGTTCATGCGTGGACTGCCGGAGGAAATTCTGGTGGTGCTGGATGAGGCTTATAACGAATATCTGCCGGAAGAAAAACGCTACGACAGCGTGAGCTGGCTCAAAGAATTCCCCAATCTCATCATCTCGCGCACCTTCTCCAAAGCCTATGGGCTGGCTGGTCTGCGCGTGGGCTATGCAATGTCCCACGAACAGGTGACGGACATGATGAATCGCGTGCGCCAGCCGTTCAATGTGAACAGCATTGCGCAGGCGGCTGCGGTCGCCGCGTTGCGGGACGTGTCCTTCGTGAAGCGCACCTTCGAGCTGAATCAGCGCGGTATGGCACAGATCATCGAGGGGTTGGGCAAGCTGGGGTTGGACTACATCCCGTCTTATGGCAACTTCGTTGCGTTCCATATCGGCAATGCCTCGGCGACCTACAGGCGTTTGCTGGAATTGGGCGTGATCGTGCGCCCGATCGAGAACTACGACATGCCTGGCTGGTTGCGTGTTTCCATCGGACTGGAAAGCGAGAATGCGAAATTCCTGGGTGCATTGGAGAAATGCATCAATGAGCAGGTCAACGGAGAAGCCAAATGATCATCGTGATGGGCAGTGACACGACCGATGCGCAACTCGATGTGGTGGTGAAGAAGATCGAGGCGGCCGGGCTGCGCGCCAACATCTCGCGCGGTATCGAACGCATCGTGGTCGGCGCCATCGGCGACGAACGCAAGCTGGAGGCGGAAATGTTCACACCGCTGCCGGGCGTGGAATCGGCGATGCATATCGCCAAGCAATACAAGATCGTGTCGCGCGAGTCGCACAAGCAGGACACCGTGATCGACATCGCCGGTGTGCCGCTGGGCGGCAAGCAAATCCAGATCATCGCCGGGCCGTGTTCGGTGGAGACGCAGGAGCAGATGGATCTAGCGGCCAAGTTCACGCACGAGGCGGGTTGCCGTCTGATGCGCGGCGGCGCCTTCAAGCCGCGCACCAGCCCGTATGCCTTTCAGGGACACGGCGTGGAAGGGCTGGACATGTTCCGCAAGGCGGCACAGAAATACAAACTGCCCATCGTCACCGAATTGATGGATGCACGCCAACTGGACGCATTCATGGAATACGACGTGGATGTCATCCAGATCGGCACGCGCAACATGCAGAACTTCGACCTGCTCAAGGCGGTGGGCAAGATCAACAAACCCGTCATTCTCAAGCGCGGCATGTCGGCCACTATCAGCGAATGGCTGATGTCGGCGGAATACATCGCTGCAGGCGGCAACCACAACATCATCTTTTGCGAGCGTGGCATCCGCACTTTCGAGACCGCATATCGAAATGTGCTGGATGTGACTGCCATCGCCGTGCTGAAGAAAGAGACTCACTTGCCGGTGATCGTCGATCCTTCACACGCGGGCGGAAAAGCGTGGATGGTGCCCGCATTGTCTCAAGCCGCCATCGCGGCGGGTGCCGACGGCCTGCTGGTCGAGATGCATCCCAGCCCGTGCGACGCCTGGTGCGATGCCGACCAGGCGCTGACGCCGGACGAATTGAAGAAACTGATGGGTACGCTGGGCGCGATCGCCGGGGCGATCGGGCGCACGCTGTAAGACATGCAACCGACCTTCCGCAAGATCGTCATCTTCGGCGCCGGCCTCATCGGCGGTTCGTTCGCGTTGGCGCTACGCAAGGCGGGCGCGGTGGGTGAGGTGGTCGGTTTTGGCCGCAGTCAGTCCACGCTGGATGAAGCCAAACGGCTAGGTATTCTGGATCGCATCGGCAGCGATGTGGCGAGCGAGGTGTGTGATGCCGATCTGGTGTTGCTGGCCACGCCGGTGGCGCAGATGCGCGAGATATTTGCGCGCATCGCTCCGCATCTCGGTGCGCAGACGCTGGTGACGGATGGCGGCAGCACCAAATGTGATGTGGTTGCCGCAGCGCGTGGCAATCTTGGCGACAAGCTCGCGCAATTCGTGCCGGCGCATCCCATCGCGGGCGCAGAAAAAAGTGGTGCTTCTGCGGCTATGCCTGATCTGTATCTAGGCAAGAAGGTCGTGCTCGCACCATTGCCAGAGAATTCCCGGCAATCCGTGGCGCGAGTGCGTCAGGCATGGGAATCCTGCGGGGCGGTGGTGAGCGAACTGACGCCGGAAGAGCATGATGGCGTGTTCGCAGCGGTGAGCCATTTGCCGCATCTGCTGTCGTTCGCCCTCGTACACGATCTGGCGCAGCGGGAAAACAAGGATCTGTTGTTGTCCTTCGCAGCCAGCGGCTTCCGCGATTTCACACGCATCGCCGCCAGCTCGCCCGAGATGTGGCGCGACATCAGTCTGGCCAATCGCGATGCCCTGCTGCAGGAAGTGAAGCGCTACGCGGATGAACTCTATGTCATCCATCAGGCCTTGCAGAACAACGACGCGGCCAAGCTGGAAGAGATATTCAGTCTGGCGCGCGAAGTGCGCAGCACCTGGACTCAACAATAACCTTTCACTTCATCGCATGAATCAGCACGAATATATCGACCTTCCTCCATTGATGTCCGCGCGCGGTACCGAGCGCCTGCCTGGTTCCAAGAGCATCTCGAACCGCGTGTTGTTGCTGGCGGCACTGTCCGAAGGTGTGACCGTGGTGCGCGATCTGCTCAAGTCGGACGATACTGATCGCATGCTGGAAGCATTGGCTGCTTTGGGTGTGGCGGTGGAGGCGTTGGGTGGAAATGCCTATCGCATCACTGGTTGTGCGGGCGATTTTCCCAATAAAGATGCCACGTTGTTCTTGGGTAATGCAGGTACCGCTTTCCGTCCTTTGACGGCTGCGTTGGCTTTGTCGGGCGGTAGCTATGAATTGTCCGGTGTGGCGCGCATGCATGAGCGGCCAATCGGCGACTTGGTGGATGCCTTGCGTCAATTGGGTGCTCGTATCGAATATATGGGAAATGAAGGTTTTCCGCCGCTACGGATATCGCCGTCCAAGCTGGCGGGCGATACGGCACAGGTGCGCGGCGATGTGTCCAGCCAATTCCTGACCGGCCTGTTGATGGCATTGCCCTTACTTGGCCGCACGGTGAAGGTGGAGGTCGTGGGCGAATTGATCTCCAAGCCCTATATCGATATCACGCTGGCGATGATGGCACGCTTCGGTGTTGATGTTCAGCGCGACGGTTGGCAGAGCTTCACGGTTGTCGCGGGCAGTCGTTATTTCTCGCCGCAAGAGATATATGTTGAAGGCGATGCTTCGTCGGCTTCCTACTTCCTGGCCGCCGGTGCGATCGGTGGCGGGTCGGTTCGTGTTGAAGGCGTGGGCGCAGATAGCGTGCAGGGAGATAAACGTTTTGCCGAAGAACTGGCAAAGATGGGCGCGCGCATCACGATGGGCCCGAACTGGATGGAAGCCAGCGGTCCTGCAGAGGGCAAGCTGAAGGCTATCGACCTCGATTGCAATCACATTCCCGATGCGGCAATGACGCTGGCCGTGGCGGCGCTGTTCGCTGACGGCACGACCACACTGCGTAACATCGCCAGCTGGCGCGTGAAGGAGACCGACCGCATCGCCGCCATGGCGACCGAATTTCGCAAGGTTGGCGCGACGGTGGAGGAGGGCGCGGATTACTTACGCATCACGCCGCCCGCACAGTTTGAGCACGCGGCTATCGACACTTATGACGACCATCGCATGGCGATGTGCTTCTCGTTAGCTGCATTCGGTGGTGCGGGCGTGCGTATCAATGATCCCAAATGCGTTGCCAAGACCTTTCCCGACTATTTCACGGAGTTCGCAAAAGTGACCCAAGCCGTTCCAGTTATCGCTATCGATGGTCCCTCCGCTTCAGGCAAGGGCACGGTGGCGCAACGCGTGGCCGATGCCTTGGGCATGCATTACCTTGATAGTGGCGCGCTGTATCGCCTGCTGGGTTTGGCGGCACAACGTCATGGTGTGGCGCTGGATGACGAAGCCGGGCTGGCTGCGCTGGCGGGCAGGGTGGATATCCGCTTCGAGAAGGGTGAGACCTGGCTGGATGGCGAGAGGGTCGGCGATGAGTTGCGCACCGAGGAGGCCGGGTCTGCCGCCTCCAAAGTGGCGTCACTGCCGCAGGTCAGGGCCGCTTTGCTGGATAAACAACGCGCCTTCCGCCAGTCGCCCGGACTGGTGGCAGACGGGCGCGATATGGCTTCGGTGGTGTTCCCCGACGCGGTGTTGAAGGTGTTCCTGACCGCCTCGGCCGAGGCTCGCGCGGAACGTCGTTATAAGCAGTTGAAAGAAAAAGGGATGGGTGCTAATATCGCCGCCCTTTTGCAGGATATACAGGCGCGCGACGAGCGAGATATGCAACGTAGCGTCGCTCCCCTGCAACAGGCGCAAGGTGCAAGTCTGCTGGATACGACGCCGCTGAACATCGCGCAGGCCGTCGAAGAAGTGCTGACACGATACCGTGCAATTAGTTAGGCCCCGCTTGGCTCCCCGCCATCCGGGTTGATGAACGAACCCCCGTGCAGTTGCGGGATAACCTGAGAGTAGATCGAAAATGACCGCTGTAGCCGAAATGGAAAGCTTTGCATCACTGTTTGAAGAAAGCCTGAATCGCAAGGAAATGCGTGCAGGTGAACTCATCACCGCCCAAGTCGTTCGCGTTGAGCAGAACGTGGTCGTGGTGAATGCCGGACTGAAGTCCGAAAGTTATATCCCCGTTGAAGAATTCAAAGACGCAGCTGGCAACATCGAAGTCAAGGCTGGCGACTTCACCACCGTGGCGATCGAGTCGCTGGAGAACGGTTACGGCGAGACACGTCTGTCGCGCGAAAAAGCCAAGCGTCTGGCTGCCTGGATCGACCTGGAGCAGGCGATGGAAGAAGGCCGCATCGTTGAAGGTTATGTCAGCGGCAAGGTCAAGGGCGGTCTGACCGCGATGGTCAACGGCATCCGTGCATTCTTGCCCGGTTCGCTGGTGGACATCCGTCCGGTCAAGGACACCACTCCGTACGAAAACAAGACCATGGAACTCAAGGTCATCAAGCTGGATCGCAAGCGCAACAACGTGGTGGTTTCCCGCCGCGCTGTGATGGAAGAGACCCAGGGTGCGGATCGCGAATCCCTGCTGGAGAACCTCAAGGAAGGCGCAGTGGTCAAGGGTATCGTCAAGAACATCACCGACTACGGTGCGTTCGTCGACCTGGGCGGTATCGATGGTCTGTTGCACATCACCGATCTGGCATGGCGCCGCGTCAAGCACCCGTCCGAGGTGTTGACTGTTGGTGACGAGATCGAAGCTAAGATCCTGAAATTCGACCAGGAGAAGAATCGTGTTTCCTTGGGCATCAAGCAGATGGGCGATGATCCTTGGAATGGTCTGGCACGTCGCTACCCGCAAGGCACTCGCCTGTTCGGTAAGGTGACCAACCTGACCGACTACGGTTCTTTCGTTGAGATCGAGCAAGGTATCGAAGGTCTGGTGCACGTTTCCGAAATGGATTGGACCAACAAGAACGTTCATCCTTCCAAAGTCGTTGCGCTGGGCGACGAAGTAGAAGTGATGATCCTCGAGATCGACGAGCAACGCCGCCGTATCTCTCTGGGCATGAAGCAGTGCAAGTCCAATCCTTGGGACGACTTCGCAGCTAACCACCAGAAGGGTGACAAAGTTAAGGGCGCTATCAAGTCGATCACTGACTTCGGTGTGTTCATCGGTCTGGATGGCGGTATCGACGGCCTGGTTCACCTGTCCGACCTGTCTTGGAGTGTTGCCGGCGAAGAAGCCGTGCGCAACTACAAGAAGGGCGACGAACTGGAAGCAGTCGTGTTGGCTATCGATGTCGAGCGCGAGCGCATCTCCCTCGGTATCAAGCAACTGGAAGGTGATCCGTTCGGCGGTTTCGTGACCGGCCATGACAAGGGCGCTATCGTTACCGGTATCGTCAAGTCTCTGGATGCCAAGGGTGCTGTGATCGGTCTGGACGGTGATGTCGAAGCCTACCTGAAGGCCTCCGAAGTGTCGGTGGATCGCGTGGAAGATATCCGCAACCACCTGAAAGAAGGCGACAGCGTCAAGGCAGTGATCATCAACGTGGATCGCAAGAACCGCGGCATCAACCTGTCGATCAAGGCGCTGGACAAGGCCGACACGGCAGCAGCGATGCAGAAGTTCGCAGCTGAGAACACCAGCGCTTCCGGCACCACTAACCTGGGTGCTCTGCTCAAGGCCAAGATGGATTCCAGCAAGGCTGACACGCAGTAAGGAGGCAGGGCATGACACGTTCCGATCTGATCGCCAGACTGGCAGAGCGTCATCCCCAGCTGTTGGGGAAGGATGCCGAGCTGTCGGTCAAGGTGATACTGGACAGTATGTCCGCCACGTTGTCTGAAGGCGGACGTATCGAGATTCGCGGATTTGGCAGTTTTGCCTTGAACTATCGCCCGCCGCGTTTGGGACGCAATCCCAAGTCCGGTGACAAGGTTCAGGTGCCAGCCAAGTACGTGCCTCACTTCAAGGCAGGCAAGGAACTGCGGGAACGCGTGGATTACCCTCAATCCTGAAGTAGCAAGTGATTGAAAGATTGGCGGCACATCGCAAGATGCGCCGCCAATTTTTTTGCGAGTTATTGCTCACGGGGCAATATCCCCGCGAGAAACAATTGCGTGTTCGTGCTATCTTTGCACCCCGATTCGATGATGAAAATTAAAGCATGCGCTATTTGACCTGGTTGCTGCGGATCCTGCTATTTGTCGCATTGCTGGGCTTTGCGATGAAGAACAACGAGATCGTCACGCTACGCTATCTGTTCGGTTACGAATGGCAGACGCCGCTGGTGGTCGCGTTGTTTGGCTTTCTGGTTCTGGGAGTCGTTTTGGGCATGCTGGCGATGCTCGATACAGTCGTGCGTTTGCGTAGCGATTTGGCGCATGCACGTGCGCAGCCGCAATTCAATCAATCCGGGCGCAGTGCTGAGAATCAAACAGATATTTCCGAACATTCTTCCTGAAAATACAAGATGGATTTTGAACCCTGGATGTTGCTGGTATTCCCGCTGTTCTTCGGCATGGGATGGCTGGCAGCACGTGTCGATATCAAAGAGCTGTTGTCTGAATCCAGCTCACTGCCGCGCTCCTATTTTCAGGGGTTGAATTTCCTGCTCAATGAGCAACAGGATCAGGCTATCGAGGCCTTTATCGAAGTCGTCAAAGTCGATCCGCAAACGATAGAGTTGCACTTTGCGCTGGGCAGTCTGTTCCGTCGCCGCGGTGAGGTGGACCGCGCGATACGTATGCACCTCAACCTATATGAACGCGCCGACTTGGACGAAGAAAAGCGTCAGCAAGCCTTGTTCGAACTGGCGCAGGATTACTTGAAGGCCGGCATTCTGGATCGGGCCGAGACGGCATTCCACGGTCTGAATGGCACATCCCACGAAAAAGCTGCGCTGGAGTTCCTGCTGGAGATATACCAGAAGGAGAAGGACTGGTTGAAGGCGATCGATATCAGCCAGCGACTAGCTACTTTGACCGGCAAGTCTTATGCAAGACAGGCGTCGTTCTTTTACTGCGAGTTGGCCGAGCGCGAATGTGCGGACAAACAAGTGGATGCCGCTGTCGTGCATCTGGAGCAGGCGCTCGCGGTCGATCCGCAAGGGGTGCGCGCCAGCATCAAGCTGGGCGATATCGCATTGGCTGCAGGGAATACGGCGCGCGCTATCGAGATATGGAAGGCAGTAGAGACGCAGGATGCGCAATACTTGCCGTTGGTCGCAGAGCGCATATTGCACGCTTTCCAGCAGGGCGGTAACGAGTCGGCAGGTGTGGAATTGCTGCGCAGCTATTTGCAAAAGCACCCCTCGCTGGATCTTATGAACGTGCTGTTTGAGGCACTGGTCGCGACGGATGGCCCCGAGGCTGCCTATCAGATGGTGCTCAATGAATTGAAGCGTAACCCCACGCTGCTGGGCTTGGACAAGTTGCTCGAGGCGCAATTGATGAAGATGACCGGCGAGCGGCGCGGCGATGTCGAGCTGGTGAAATCGCTCATACACAACCGCACTCGCAGCCTTGCGATGTACCGGTGCGGACATTGTGGCTTCAAGGCTAAACAGTTCTATTGGCATTGCCCCGCGTGCCACAGTTGGGAAAGCTATTCGCCGAAACGCAGTGAAGAGAATGGATTGATCGCATGAGTACCGCCGCACAACTAGACCCGAAGATCATCGTCGCGCTGGATTTTCCGCAGGTGGCATCCGCCTTGGCATTGGCCGAGCGGCTTGAACCGGCTTTGTGCCGACTGAAAGTCGGCAAGGAATTGTTCACCGCTGCCGGGCCGCAACTGGTTGAGAAGTTGCAGCAGCGCGGATTCGAAGTGTTCCTCGATCTCAAGTTTCACGACATCCCCAATACCACTGCGCAAGCCTGCAAGGCGGCGGCGGCATTGGGCGTGTGGATGGTCAACGTGCATGCCTTGGGTGGCCGCAAGATGATGGAGACGGCGCGTGAGGCGCTGGCGAATCACGCGCAACGACCGAAACTGATCGCAGTGACCATCCTCACCAGTATGGCGCAGGAAGACCTGCATGGGATCGGCATCGAGGCCAGCCCGGCACAGATGGTATCCCGTCTGGCGCAACTGACTCGGGACAGCGGTCTGGATGGAGTCGTGTGTTCGGCGCAGGAAGCGGCAACGCTGCGCCAGCAATGTGGCAAGGACTTTTGTCTGGTGACGCCGGGGATACGCCCGGCGAATGCGGCAGCGAACGATCAATCGCGCATCATGACGCCGCAGGCTGCGCTGCAGGCGGGTTCCAGCTATCTGGTCATCGGCCGCCCGATCACGCAAGCGCCTGATCCATTGCAGGCGCTGCAAGACATTCTGAAAGAGACAGGAGATGTGGCATGAAGCTGCCATCGTTCGATAAGGCACGGGTGTTGGTGGTCGGTGATGTGATGCTGGACCGTTACTGGTTCGGCGATGTCAGCCGTATCTCGCCGGAGGCGCCGGTGCCGGTACTGAAAGTGAGCAAGGTTGAGGAGCGTCCGGGCGGCGCCGCTAATGTGGCGCGCAACATCGCGGAACTGGGTGCGCATTGCACACTGTTGTCGGTGGTCGGCGCGGACGAGGCGGGCGACTGTCTGCAGCGCCTGCTGACTGGTCAAGGCAGGGTCGATGCTTTGTTGCATCGCGATGATAGCTTCTCAACCATCGTCAAGCTGCGCGCCATCGCGCGTCAGCAGCAATTGCTGCGCATCGATTTTGAGACGCCGCCGAGTCACGAGGTGTTGCAGGCCAAGCTGGCCGATTTTCGCAGCAAGCTGCCGGACTGCGATGTGGTATTGCTGTCCGATTATGGCAAGGGTGGTTTGACCCATATCGCCGAAATGATCCGGTTGGCACGCGCGGCGGGCAAGCCGGTGCTGGTCGACCCAAAAGGCGATGAATACGAGCGCTATCGCGGCGCAACGCTGCTTACACCGAACCGTAGCGAGTTCCGTGATGTGGCCGGGAACTGGAAGAGCGAAGCGGAGTTGAACGAAAAAGCACAGAAGCTGCGTAGTGAATTGGGCTTGGAGGCCTTGTTGGTGACGCGTAGCGAGGAAGGTATGTCATTGTTCCGCGAGCAGGGCATATTGCACGAGCCGACGCTGGCGCGCGAAGTGTTCGATGTGAGCGGTGCCGGTGACACGGTCATCGCCACCTTGGCGGTGATGCTGGCGAGCGGCGCGGATATGGCAGAGGCGGTGCGCATCGCCAATCGTGCAGCCGGCTTGGTGGTGGCCAAGCTGGGTACGGCTGTGGTTTCGCGCGAAGAGATTCTGCAGGATATGAAGAAGCAGGACTGAGTGCTGTTCGACTCAATAAAGCCTTGCAGTAAGCATGGTTAATGTAATACCCTTCCGTGCATAGCGAAGGGAAAGAGGGGGGTGATCCATCCTTCTATTTCAAGGAGATAGCATGTACTACGTGGTAACCGGAGCAGCAGGTTTCATTGGTTCCAACCTGGTCAAGGCGCTGAATGAGCGTGGCGTGACCGACATCATCGCGGTCGACAATCTGAAGAAGGCCGACAAGTTCCTGAATCTCACGGATTGCGAGATCGCCGACTTCATGGATAAGGAGGACTTCATCGAACGTGTGGTAGGCGGAGACCTCGATGGCGAGATCGCCGCTGTATTGCATGAAGGTGCTTGCTCCGACACCATGGAAACGGATGGCCGTTACATGATGGAGAACAATTATCGTTATTCCCTTGAGTTGCTGAATTATTGCCAAAGCGAAGAAGTGCCATTCTTGTATGCCTCGTCCGCATCGGTCTATGGCGGCGGCGGCGTTTTCAAGGAAAGCCGTGAATACGAATCACCGCTGAACGTCTATGCCTATTCCAAGTTCTTGTTCGATCAGGTGGTGCGTAGACGCTGGGCAGAACGTACTTCGCAGATCGTGGGCTTCCGCTATTTCAACGTGTACGGACAGCGTGAGCAGCACAAGGGGCGGATGGCCTCGGTCGCATACCATTTCTTCAACCAGTATCGGGCAGATGGGCATGTGAAGTTGTTCGAGGGTTGTGATGGCTATGCCAACGGCGGACAGCTCCGCGATTTCGTGTCAGTCGAAGACGTGGTCAAGGTCAATATGCACTTCTTGGATCACCCTGAGAAATCGGGCATCTTCAATCTTGGCACGGGTACCGCGCAGAGCTTCAACGATGTGGCCGTGGCGACGATCAATACCTTGCGTGCCGCGAACGGAGAGCCGGTATTGACGCTGGAGCAATTGCTGCAGCAGCAGATCATTCGCTATATCCCGTTCCCGGATGCGCTGCGCGGCAAGTATCAAAGTTTCACCCAGGCCGATATGTCGGCGATGCGTGGAGCCGGCTATGCGGAGCAATTCCTGACCGTGGAGCAAGGCACGGCGAATTACGTAAATTACATGCTGGAGAAGTCGAAGTAAAACAGGAGGAGGGTATGCAACCCGCGACTTAGGTCGCCAACTTCGAAAGGAGAAAGTGATGAAGAAGCTGTTGCAATCCCTGTTGGTACTTTTGTTTTCCGGTTCACTCTACGCGGCGGTCGATTTGAATACGGCGAGCGTGGAGGAGTTGCAGGCCGTGAAGGGTGTCGGTGCCTCGAAAGCCGAGGCTATCGTTCAGCATCGAAAGCAGCACGGTCCCTTTAAGCGCGTGGAAGAGCTTGATGATGTAAAGGGATTCGGCAAGAAGACGGTGGAGCGCTTGCGCAGTGAATTCACCGTGAGCAAGCCGGACAAGAAATAGTCTTTCGCGGCTCACCATCGATCCGCCCGGCCTGTAGCCGGGCGGATTTTCATTTATGCTCGATTGGAATAACAAAATAAGAAAATGTGATTATCGGTAATGATGGGCTCTGCCTATAATGCAGCCATCGTCGCTATTCATTTTCAGGAGTTCGGGATGTCAAAGTTGTTCGCAGATAATTCGCTTGTTGTGGGCCGTACGCCGTTGATCAAACTGAACAAGATCGGCGATGGGGCGCCTGCCGCCATATTTGCCAAGATCGAGGGGCGCAACCCGGCCTATTCGGTGAAGGATCGCATCGGTGTGGCAATGATCGACGATGCAACGCAGAAGGGATTGCTCGGCCCGGGCAAGGAGATCGTCGAGCCCACCAGCGGCAACACCGGCATTGCATTGGCCTTTGTGGCCGCTGCACGCGGCATCCCGCTTACTTTGACCATGCCCGAAACGATGAGCGTCGAGCGGCGCAAGTTACTGGTCGCCTATGGTGCAAAGCTGGTGCTGACCGAAGGTTCCAAGGGTATGGGTGGCGCGATCGCCAAGGCGAAGGAGATTGCGGAGTCCGATGCAAAGTACGTGTTGCTGCAGCAGTTCGAGAACCCCGCCAATCCGGCGATCCATGAAGCGACCACGGGACCGGAGATATGGAACGATACCGACGGAAAGATCGACATCTTTGTGGCAGGTGTGGGTACCGGCGGCACGATCACCGGTGTGTCACGCTATATCAAGAACACTCAAGGCAAGGCGATCAAATCTGTGGCAGTCGAGCCGGCTGCCAGTCCGATCCTGACGCAAAAGCGTGCAGGACTGGAACTTAAGCCCGGCCCCCACAAGATTCAGGGCATAGGCGCAGGCTTTGTGCCGGGCACGCTGGACCTGTCTTTGGTGGATGAGGTCGAACTGGTGACGAACGAGGATGCAGTGTTGTTCGCACGTCGACTGGCCAGGGAAGAAGGCATCATTTCCGGAATCTCAAGTGGGGCAGCAGTGGCGGCTGCGGTTCGTCAGGCTCGGAAACCCGAGAACGCGGGCAAGATAATCGTAGTGATCCTGCCGGACTCGGGAGAGCGCTATCTGAGTTCCATCCTGTTCGAAGGATTGTTCGACGCCTCGGGCATCGCCCTCTAAAGCCG
>Ga0180732_1000605_pt1 | contig 28553 bp, 30 predicted proteins | sample KR11_01MetaG_FD_148674 | JGI IMG/M metagenome (GOLD analysis project Ga0180732, IMG submission 148674) | Groundwater microbial communities from the Olkiluoto Island deep subsurface site, Finland - KR11_0.1 MetaG | ecosystem: Environmental > Aquatic > Deep subsurface > Groundwater | place... | reverse complement strand
CCAAATTCGTCAATAAGCCTTCTGTATGCCAGTGCTTTTTCGATAGGATTGAGGTCTTCGCGCTGAACATTTTCAACTATAGACATTTCAAGCATGCCTTGAGGGGTGGTTTCTTTGACAACAACCGGTACTTTTTTTAAGCCAATAACTTTTGCCGCTCTCCAACGGCGTTCTCCGGCAATGATTTGGTAGCCGGCAGGCGTTTTGGCGACAACTAGCGGCTCGAGTATTCCCTGTTCGCGTATAGACTCAACTAAATCCGTAAGGGAATCAGGGGTAATTACGCCTCTAGGTTGAAGTGGATTGGATTGCAGTTGATCGGTTTCTAATTCATGTATTTCACTTACGATGGAGTTATTCATTTATTACTTCTACAATCTTTCTTCCCCGCAGTTGTCTGTATTGTATTTTTCCATCTGCTACAGCGTAAAGTGTAAAATCTTTTCCCATGGATACTCCTTTTCCACCGTGAATTCTGCTACCTCTTTGGCGAACAATTATATTGCCATTAATAGCTTTTTCTCCCCCATATAATTTAACCCCTAGATATTTGGGCCGTGAATCCCGATTTCCAGCTACTGATCCTTGTGCTTTTGTATGAGCCATATATAGTTATGAGTTATGAGTCATTAGTTATGTCATTAGTTATGTCATTAGTTATGAGTCAACAGTTATGTGTTATTAGTTATGAGTCAAATGTAAAATAATTATGAAAACTTTATCATTACTTTTCACAGATGTCAAGCGAATATTAGTATTTTGTATTAAGTAGTTAGTATTAAGTATTTAATCTTTATTCCTTAATAGTTTTTACTTTTGTTTTAGCTACTTTTATAGCTTTGATTTTATTTTCCTGCTTTGTTGCCGGTTGATTTGTTGAAATTTTTTCTATTTGTATTCTTGTAAGCAGTTGCCTATGTCCCTGCACCCTTCTATAGCGAGACTTCGCTTTAAATTTGGCTACACGGATTTTATCTCCCTTAAATTGTTCAATTACTTTTGCTGATACGGAAATATCACTGAGCAGAGGCTTGCCTATTTTGCATATACCATCATCAGAAAAGAGTAATACTTTTTCGAATTTATGTGTTTTTCCCGCTTCAATGTCAATTTTGTCAACATCCAGCACGCCGCCTTCTACTGCTTTGTATTGTTTGCCTCCTGATACTATTATTGCATATTTCATCTTAACAACAGATTATACCAAAATCTCTACCTGATTTCCAGCACATTTCTTTTCTTGTGCGAAATACTTATAGAGGATGCTATTGCCAGAAATATAAAGCTGGACATTAGCGAGCTACCACCAAAGGAAACAAACGGCATTGTGACACCGACTACGGGCAGGAGGCCAATATTCATACCTACATTTAGGAAAAATTGTATTAGAAAGAAAAAAAAGCAGCATATAAGAAAAATTTTCTCGAAAAGACTATTGTTTTCTATGAAAATAAAATAAATACGGTAAAGAAGAAAAAGAAAGGCGAGGATGATAATCAGGCCGCCAACAAATCCCATTCCTTCTGAAATGGTCGCAAAAATAAAGTCTGTATGTCTTTCGGGGAGGAAACGAAGGATTGATTGGGTACCCTCTCCTAAGCCTTTTCCCGAGAACATGCCGGAGCCTACAGCTATTAATGCCTGTATGCTATTGTAGGAGGCTCCAAGCGGATCCCGGTTGAGTTGAAAAAATGTAAGAATCCTTTGGCGCTGGTACTCGTGAAGCATTGTCCAAAATAAAGGAGAAAGCAAAATAGCCGGTAAAGCAGTAATACCAAACCAATATATCGGAAAACCTATGACAATTAAAGCAAGAAAAAAAACTGCGGTGTAAATCAACGCACTACCCAGATCGGGCTGCAGATAAATCATAATAATAACAGGTAATAAAAATACAATCGCGATAAGTAAGGTTTTGAAGGTTGGATTTTTGTTGTCTGAAATAAAGGCAGCAAAGGAGAGAGAGAGTAGCGGCTTTAGAGTTTCGGAAAATTGTATACGGATTCCGAGGAACTCAACCCACCGCACGGCTCCCCTGCTTTCAATTCCAATAATAAGAACTATAAGAAGCAATACTAAGGAAACTATATATAGAGGATTTTTTAATATTTTGAGTGAGGAAATATTTATTTGGGAAATAATAAGAAAGAAAACGACTGAAATTATAAGCGAAATGATTTGGTTGCGAAAATATAAAGGGTTTATTGAAGCGAGCGTGGCAAGCCCGATGAACGTGAGGATAACTACGGGGGCAAGGAGCCAGTAGTCAATTTTTAAACTAAAATTCATAGGAAGATCAAAGTGCAAAAATCCCCACTTCGCCAAGGTTTCCAACTTCGCCAAGGCTTCGCTGGACAAGTCGCGGGGCGAGCAAATATCAAATTTGTAAACGATTAACTTTAAACTCTCCTTTTTTAAGAGAGTTTACCAAGGCGTTTCTTTTGATATAGCCCTCGTGTTGAAGCGGCCAGGCGGGTAATGTTATATCAACTTTTTCATCCAGTTTGGTCTGCAATTTCTTTCTCTCGTCCTGAATTTGTCTAACGATCTCGCGCGCCTGGCCTAATTCCACGTCTTGATTGGATATGTCAGTCAGCTCCCCGTCTTTGCTAGCTACTTCATATGACTCACTTTGTGTTTGATAAACTAATTCTTGCACATTTACTTCTTCTTGAACAATTTTTTTTACTTCATCCGATAATTTTTCTTGCCCGTTGTAGAACAATTTTTTCAGAGGAATACGGACTTTCAGCGCAGCTGTTTTGCGCTTCATCAGAACCTGGGATGCAAGCTGACGGCCATTTGCCATTTCTTCTTCAAGGGGCAGATTTATCAATTGCTCTCTGGCAGTTGGCCAATTGGCAAGGTGAACCGATATGTCGCTCGTGAGGTTGGTATACATTTCATCCGAAATGAACGGCATGAACGGAGCCAATAATTTACTAAGTGTTATTAAAACGGCATAGGTTGTTTCATAAAAGTCTTTTTTGTCTTTTTCGTTTTCGGCTGATGGTCCGACTCTGTCACGGCTTCTACGAATATGCCACAGTGACAGGTCAAGAACAAAGGATTCGATCGCCAGACTCGCTTTTTGAGGATCATATTTTTCCAGGCTTTGTGTAACTGTTTTGGTGGTCTGGTGTAAGCGCGAGATGATCCATGCGTCAAGGATGTTTTCGGAAGGATGAGTCGCGAATTTGGTAAGATCAGGTTTCCAACCGTCAATATTGGCGTAGGTCACAAAAAAGTTATAAATATTCCACAGCATGAGGTGAAATTTCCGTCTTACCTCATCGGCTTTTTTATAGCCGAAGAGAAGGTTTTGCTCTGTATCCGCTGTCGCATACATCCAGCGCATTACATCAACGCCGATTTTTTCCGCTCCTTCGTTAAATTCGATGGCGTTGCCCCAGGATTTGTGCATCGGGCGGCCGTCTTCACCCAGAGCCGAGGCGAAACCTAAAACAGCTTTAAAAGGATTTGTTTTTTCAAGAACCGTTGACATAGCGATCATGGAATAGAACCAATTCTTGAATTGGCCGGGGAATGATTCGGTAATAAAACTTGCAGGGAACCATTTCTTCCAATAATTTTTGTCCGTCGTGTAACTTAATTTTTTGCTTTTAGGATCAACAAATGTAGAAAATGGTACGATTCCGGCATCGAGCCAAACATTGCCTACGTCATCAAGCCTAGAGACAGTTTCGCCGCATTTGGAGCATTTGATCTTCACTTCATCAATAAAAGGCTTGTGGGGGGAGTGACCGGAAAATTCTTTCCAACCCGCGACAGCCCTTTCCTTTAATTCTTCTTTTGAGCCGAGGACTTCAAAATGTCCGCATTTCCCACACTCATAAATAGGAAGAGCAAGCCCCCAATACCGGTTCTTTTTGCTGATGAGCCAGTCGTGCATATTGGATAACCAGTCCAGTTCCCTGTCTAAACCAAACTTCGGGTGCCAATCAATCTTCTTGGCTACTTCAATCATCTGCATCCTCAATGTCTTGCCTTTTCCCTTCTCCGGCTTATCCATGGCGATATACCATTCAAGGGCTATTTTCCAAACGAGTTCGGTTTTGCAGCGCCAGCAGGCGGGATAACGGTGGGTGTATTGCAGGGTTTTGAGGAAAAATCTTCCGTTATCAAAATTTCTCAGGTAATCAAGAATAAGTTCAGGATGTTTCTTGGCGTTTTTTCCGGTGAATTCGCCCATGCCTTGAATATATGTCGCTGTATCGTCGATCGGAGATATTACTGAAAGATGTTCCTTTTTCCCCAGGTCAAAATCTTCTTTCCCTCCGCCGGGAGCGATTGTAAGTATGCCTGTACCTTCTACCGAGACAACGATATCCGAGGCATTGACAACCTTATAAAATGTTTTTGCGTGCTCTTTTTGAGCAGTTTGGACAATGGGTAAATTGTTAAACGGTGAATCAAAACGCAAGCCCACCAGATCTTTTCCGGTAACTTCCCTGATTTTCTTAAACTGTTTGTTGCTTAACCCCTTCAAAACAAATTCCGTAACGGGCACTTCCTTTCCTTTTAAACTTAGACTTCTCATTGGAGTCTTTCCATTTTCATCTTTCCCAATAAAAATAATTCTTTCCCTGGTGCTGACTTCTTCCCAAATTTCGTAAGTAAACTTTGTGTTAACCGCTAATGCGACAATGGCAGGTATAGTCCAGGGAGTGGTGGTCCAAGGGAGAAGAAAAGTATTTTCCCAGCCCTTTGTGGTAATGGGGAACTTTATAAAAACGCTTTCGTGTGTAATTTCCTTGTAGTCTTCGGTGAGCATCTCGTGTTGGGAGATCGCGGTCTCGCATCTAGGACACCAGGCAACGCTGTCTTTGCCTTTGTATATCCAGCCTTTTTCGCGGCAGGTTTTGAGGAAATACCAGATCATGTAATTATTTTCGTCCGACATGGTGTAGTAGGAATTGTCCCAATCCATGAAAAATCCCAGGCGCTTGCTTTGTTCGGTTTGAATTTTACTAAACTTGCGGACACGCTCTTTGCAGAGATTTACAAACTTGGCGATGCTTTCTTTTTTGTTGCCGGGTACGAGGTTCTCTATATCTTTTTTATTGCGGATGCCCAATTCTTTTTCGACTTCGACCTCGACCCAGAGACCCTGACAATCAAAGCCGGGCTGAAAACGCTCTGCATACCCGCGCATATTCCAAAAGCGCTGCCAAAGATCTTTGTATGTGCGTCCCCAGGCATGGTGAACGCCCATAGGATTGTTGGCGGTTATGGGACCATCGAGGAAGGAAAAACGTTTGGCTGATAGATCATTGCGGTGTAAATATTTTTCTATAGTCCCTTCTTCGTGCCATTTTTTTAGTAATTCCCTCTCTTTTTCGGGAAAGTCGACTTTTGGCGAAACAGGTTTAAACATGGATATAATTCTACTTGATATAAGCTAGTAATTCAAGAGAATCCGGTCTTCTTTTAGAAGATGGTTCATGTTGGTCAACGAAAAATCAAAAATCAAAAATCAAAAATATTTTTATATCATTAAATATTTCTCATAAAGTTCTTTATCTTCTTTTGAGTGAGTTATAAAACGGATCTCGTGGAAAAATTGATCATTTTTCAGGAAATCGGTTATTGTTTGATGAACGATTTTTACTGCTTCTTCTTTGGGATAACCATAAACTCCGGTAGAAATAGGAGAGATGGCGTGGGGTAAGCTTCTGTTGGCGGCATTGACAATCGCGTCGACTTTTTGGGTAGTAATATCGCCTTGTAAAACCGTAATTTTAACCATTTTTTATGACATTAAACTTTTCAAACATACTCTTGGGTTTTTGCTTTGGACGATTTGGTAAAGAAATAAAACATCAAGGAGAAAGCCAGGACGGTTAGGCCCCCGATGAGAAATGTAGGGGCGAAGCCGATTTGCGAGATTACAATACCTCCAATCATGCTTCCTATGCCGGGGCCAAGGGTAACAAGTATAGTGTCGATTGTTGAGGCTTCTTCTTTGAATTTAGCGAACTTTTGCGCAATCATACCGCTCTTGCCGCTTCCGGCCATTAATCCTGCCAAAGCGTCAATTAGAAGAAGTATAAATAAAAATATGATATTGAGGAGATTTGATAGGAAACCGATAATTATAAAAATTATTCCATTAAGCGTGACTCCTATAAAAATATTTTTATAACTAGTAATTTTTCCAATATATTTTATAGTTATCCAACTTAGGGGGATAAAGATAATCGATAGCAACGATAAAAAGGCGATAATGTTATTTTGGGAATAATTCAAATCTTTTAGGAATAAAACAAAATACGGCCGGAATATCCCTCCCAATATGAGGGCAATAAATAGTACAATGAGAGCGAATGAAGCAACCTTATCTTTTCTAAGAGAGTAAAAAATTTCTTTATAATTTTGTTTGAGGTTATTGAGGTTAAAGGTTTTAGAGATTCCTGCCTGCCGGCAGGCAGGGCTTCGTATTGGCGTATCGTGGAATGTCGTAATGACAGATGTACTTATGCCTTTAAGTTTGTGGTATGCCCAGATAGCATTTGTAACCTGTATCAGGAAACTCAGCGCGAAGACCCCATTGAAGCCGAACTTGTATATTACCAATCCGCCAATTGCAGGAGCCAAGGCCGAAGCATATTCAGGCGCGGAATAAAACCAGCCAAAACTATTGTTGTAATTATGCGGGTGGGAATCTATGATGATTGATTTCAGGGAAACGAGCCAGAGCGATGAGGAAAAGCCGAGTAATATCTGCGCGAAGTAAAAAACAAAAGTGCCTGGATTGAGGAGCATTAATAACGCGTAAATTCCATAGCCTAAAATTCCAAGCGATGCGGCCTTGGCAGGATTTATTTTGTGAATCCAAAAATTTGTCGCGATAGTGCTTAACGCAATGGTCGCGTAAATAAGTAAATAAACCCATCCTACGCTTATTACAGAAAGACCGATAGAAACCAAATAAAGCGGGAAGTAAAGTGAAAAAAGTTTGTAGCCAAACATGAGTAGAAAATGAATGACTGAAGCATTGAAAGTTGTTTTTTCCATAAAATAATTATAGCGTATATTGGTGTAGTACGTTATGCTTTTTTGATCAAGCGGAATAATAAGTATACTATAGCGGTAAAAAAGATAATATTGAGAACAATATTATTGCCGACATATTGATTGATGTATTCACCGACGCTTCCTATTATTTTCGCAAAACCATCGCTTTTTGTCATAGAGAATTTTCCCTGCGCGTTTAGTATGAGGGTTAATAGACCTGTCGCGAAAAAGAGAGCGGCAGCAATAAGATTGTTAAAAAAAACTGCAATTGATTTACCAAAAAACGTTATTGTGGTCACTCTTTTACGTAAAAAGCGGAATTTGGGTATTTTACCGGAAATGAGAAGAGAGATAATCAATAGAGGTGTTACCATTCCCAGCACATACATGCCGCCGATTGCCATCGCTCCAAAAAAATTGGGAGACAAAAAGGCAAAGCTAAGAACGCCAATCAAAACAGGGGCACAACACGCGCTTGTAATACCTGAGAAAATACCAAGCGTAAATACAGAGAGGACATCAATTTTTTTTTCGGGATTTATACCTGGGAGACGCGGCATGGGTGGCTTTATATTGAGAAGAGCGAAAACAGCTGCCAGAAGCATCACAAGCCCTCCTATATAGTAGATAATATCGTGGTAACGATAAAGGGCTTTTGAGACAAGCTGCACGCCTAGAACTGCGGGCAAAAGAACTACAAATATCCCTAATCCAAAAACAAGAGTCATAAGAAGCACCTTTTCTTTTTCTTTAAAAACACTGCCTAAATATGAGGGAAGTAAAAAAGTAATGCAGCAAGGGGCGAAAAGAGCGACCATGCCGGCTACGAAGGCAGCTATGAGTGAAGTATTAAAAACTATTTGCTCCATAGTTATTAGTTTGCAGCCTTAAGCGCTGCAGCCTCCTCCGCTTTTTTGGACACCGGGCCATTCAACAATGGATGCTTCTCTTTGAATAACCGCATAACCCATAGCGCTTGAAAAGGTTTTTGATAATATTTCTTGCGGCGGAACTTTTGAATAGTCTTTTTCATTCTTTTCAAAATGATAGGCAATATCCCAATAGGTTTGTGGAAACCACATTGAATTAAATGCAAGGGCTGTTTTGTAAATATTATCCGTTGAATAATTTTGATATACTAACAACTCTACAAGTCCAAGCATTGCCATGCCATGATTACAGTCGGGGAAGGCGGTTGAATTTCCGCAGCAAGGCCTGTATATGCCTTTCGCTATTTCCTCAACGCGTTTTTGCTGCTTATCGCTCAAGGGAAGATATGAAAATTTACTATAATAAGTCATGGGATCTTCCTTGCCAAGCGCGTATCCTCCTGTTGAGGCAAATTGGGAAGGATCGCCGCCTTGCTGCATTTCTCCCGACTCAAGCAATTTGTTTTTATTCGCGAGTCCGAGTCCCCATAAAACATCCAGCCAGAAGCGGGAATTTTCTTTTGTCAATTCAATTTTTTGTTTACTTCCATCAAGATATTTTTTATATTCCTTAGGCAACGTGTCTGCTCCTGAAATTACTTTAGCGAGTTTGGCTTCATCGATAACACCGTCTTTTACCATACGCTGCCCAAGGTCTTTCCATATGATCTTTAATTCATATCCATTTTGAGGAACCGCTTCTTCTTGTATTTGCGCGAGCGTTTTTTCTTTTCTAAGGAGTAATATATTATAAAGTTGCCCATCCGACCATTTATCTGCTACTACACCTATGAAAAAACCAATAAGAAGGTATAAAAAAAGAGTAAAAGGATAAAGAAGTTTATAAAAGTATATTTTTGGTATCTTTATTTTTTTCATTTGATAACATTGGCAGAAAAAGAGAACTCAATATAGGGATGATCGGGATCGTTGGTTTCAATGCTTACAATTCTTGAAATAGGACCTGCGCCTTGAGGACCATGGAAAGCCGGATCAAAGACAGCAATGATGCTGCCTTTTTCAGAAGGCTTGAGTTTGCCAATCCAATCCGACGAGCCGTACCCCTTCATCCCAAATTGCGGGCTTTTTTGGTTTTTGTATTCAAAATATACCTTGGTACAATGACAGGACGTCGCGAGATTGGCAATCGTTAATTCCTTAGTTCCGGTATTTTTAATGGGAAATGCGTATTTTACTACCCCACCTTTCAGCGGAATATTCCCGAATGAATAATCTAACTGCTTAGTCTCTGCTTTTGCTCCGGCTGTTTTTCCTAAAGACGCTTTTGAGGACGATCCGCCTGACATAAATACACCCACCCAAACAATCGCGATTGTAAAAATAATAATACCGATCAGAAATTTTTTATCCATAATAAAACATTGTTGTTCATTTTATCTTTGCCATATCCGAACTGAAGCGGGCAAATTCAAAAAATATAAAACTAAATAAAATTATCATGATGTACGGCGCGATGTCTGAAATGTAATTTTTTTTGCCCGGTTTGTAGTAGCGAAGCAATAAGGAATTGCTGACTACCGAGACAGAGCTGAGAGCCATAGCGAGACCGGCGAGTTCGGGTTTGAGCACTAATCCAATACCCATAAAGACGCGCGCGGCAATCGGTATGCCCATAACATTGTAAAAGAGCGCGAAGAACATATTCTGCTTGATCTTGCTCATAGTAGATTTCGATAAATCAATCGCGTTCACAACATCACGAAGATCGTTCTTGATGATTACAATTCCGCACGCTTCCATCGCGACGTCAGTACCTGAACCCATGGCGATTCCCAAATCAGCCTGAGCTAACGCAGGAGCGTCATTGATGCCATCCCCCACCATAGCAACTTTTTTGCCATCCTCCTGAAGTTTCTTCACTTCATTGGCTTTATCCTGCGGCAAAACCTGCGCAAGGACATTGGTTACTCCCACTTGTCTGGCAATCGCATTGGCTGTCCGCTCATTATCGCCGGTAATCATATAGACCTCTATTCCGCGTTTCTTTAGCAGTTCTACGGCTTCGCGTGATGTTTCCTTGACAGTGTCGGCAACGCCAATTATTCCCAAAATCTCGTCTTTTGTAGCAAGCGTCATGACGGTTTTGCCCTGCTCTTCAAGCCTGCTTATTTTGCGGCTATATTTTTCAATCGGAAGATTAAGTGCCTCTGTCATTAAGCGTGTATTGCCGAAATAATAGAGCTTTCCATCAATTTCACCCTGTACACCATGGCCCGGGATTGCCTTGAATCCTTGTACTTCCCGCAGGGTTATTCCTTCTTCTTTCGCGTAGGAGTATATTGCCTCTGCCAAGGGATGTTCTGATTGTTTTTCAAGGCTTGCTGCAATAGTCAATAATTCATCTTCATCAAGATCGGAAAAGCTTTGGTTATCTGTTACTTCGGGTTTGCCCTTTGTGATCGTTCCTGTTTTATCAAAAACAATTGTATTGATCTTGCATGCCTTCTCAAGCGGTTCTCCGCCTTTAATTAAAATTCCGTTTTCGGCGCCTGAACCGGTACCTACCATAATCGCGGTTGGAGTCGCCAAGCCAAGCGCGCACGGGCAGGCGATGACGATTACAGCCGTAAATGCCATTAGGGCAAAAGATAAAGCCGCGCCTAGCACAAAATACCAAACAACAAAGGTGGCAATTGCGAGCAGGATAACCGTCGGAACGAACTTTGCGGAAATCCTGTCAGCAAAAGCCTGAATCGGCGCCTTGGACCCTTGCGCGTCCTCAACAAGACGGATAATCTGAGAAAGGGTGGTCTCCGCTCCGACTTTGGTTGCCTGGAATTCAAAACTTCCAGTTTTATTAATAGTGCCGCCGATAACACTATCTTCAACCTGTTTTTCGACCGGCAAACTTTCCCCCGTGATCATGGATTCATCCACTGCCGAGGAGCCTTTAACTATGATACCGTCTACAGGCACTTTCTCACCAGGACGAACGAGTATAATATCCCCTTTTACAACCTGATCGATCGGAATATCAATTGTGACACCGTTTCGCAGAACGCGCGCTGTTTTGGCCTGGAGTCCCATCAGTTTTTTTATCGCGTCAGATGTTTTGCCTTTCGTCTTTGCTTCCAGCCATTTACCCAGAGTTACAAATGTGATAAGAAATGCTGCTGTTTCAAAATATAATTCCGGAATTTTTGCCCCATTTAAGCCAATTAAAGAGTTATTCGCGGCATAATATAAAATAAAGTTGACTAAACTGTAGAAAAAGGCAACGGATGTTCCAATAGCAATAAGGCTGTCCATATTGAATGTCCGCATGCGGAGCGCAGACCACATGCCTTTATAAAATCCTGCTCCAACCCAAAATTGAATTGGTATTGTCAAGGGAAGTGAGATGGCGCCTATTAGGGGGAAAAATATAGTTGCGCCGGGAAGCCAGGGGAAAAAATCAAGGAGCATGAAATAGAGCATTGGAAGGCTTAGAATAAGACTGAAAGCGAATTTCTTCCATTGATTTGAAATCTCCTGTTCTCTTTTCCGTTTTTCGAATTCGGTGTCCTTCGCGTCGATGAGGGAAGCGCTATAACCTGCTTTTTTTACCGCATTAATTAGGTCATCTTCTCCGGCTTGCCCCTCATCATACATAACAGTTGCTTTTTCTGCGGCAAAGTTAACGGAAGCTTCTTTCACTCCGGGAACTTTTTTAAGCGCTTTTTCAATAAGTCCGGCACAAGACGTACAATGCATGCCGGAAAGACCAAGCTGAATGCGCTTATTAGCACTGACTTCATTTTTTTTAGGGGTTATTTCTTCATTCAATTCACGTGTTTGATTTGCATTTAGCCCTTTGGGCTTATTTTCCTGTTCAAATACATTAAAGACGTTCATCGATTGAAGTAAACGCTGTATGTTGCTTGGTGTATTTAACGCTTGTTCTCCGGGCACTGAAAGCTTCGTGGTTTTGTTGTTTTCAACTTTTCCCTCAAAATAATATTTTCCATTTTCCTGTTCCAGAATTTTTCCCTCCGCAACTGTTATTGATTCAACAACTACTTTTACCGCCTGCCCTCTTTTATCAATTTTTATTATTGGGGCAGTAACGCTTTGAACGCCGGATAAGTGTTCTTTCGCGAATCCATTACCTTCAACATTGATTATTTTTGCTTCATATTCGCCTGCGCGATCTATAGCTTTAAGAATAGCCTCAGGTGAGCTTTTGGCAATATCAAGCATGACAGAGCCGATTCCTGTTTTGAAATCTATACGCGGATCTGATGCTCCGGCAATTTCCCCCAGCTCGTCCTTGATAAGCATCTCACAAGAACCACAGTGCATACCCTTGACTTGAAATGTAACTTTTTTCATAATTTATTTACTTTCTGTCATTCCTGCGTAGGCAGGAATCCAGTTCTTTAAATTCAAAATACAAAGCACTAAATTCCAAATAATATCAAAATATTAATTTCAAAAATTCACAACATTTTGTATTTATCATTTTGATATTTGAAATTATTTAGGATTTGTAATTTTGAATTTGCAATTTATAGAATCTTGAATTCCGTATCTTCCAGGACTTTCATTATTTCTTCCTTAGAAATATTCCTTTCCGCATCAATTTCTGTTCTTCCGTTTAACTCTACCTTTACTTCTTTAACTCCTTTTATCTTCATTATCCTTTTTGTAATTATTTTTTGGCATGCGCCGCATGTTAGTCCTGATATTTTTAAGGTTTGCATATTTTTAGTAGAGACATCTGTTCTATTCCGCTATTATCTCCCCTCTCGGTACGCCCATAGCGCAGGTTAGATAGTATTTCCCTTTTTTTGCTGTGAATGATAATACGGTTGTCTCGCCTTTCGTGAAAAATTGCGCTGAATTCGTTAAGCCCGGTATCATAACGCTTCCCATACAACCTGCACCGTCGTCTATTGCGTCAATTTCAAGCCGGGCGGGTTCGTCCGCTTTAACTCTGAATTGTTGAGGTTGTATATCATTATCAATAGTAAAAGTAGCTTTGAGAATTTGTGCATTTACCTTGCCCAGAGTAGGCGTAGGCGTTTGGACAACTTCCGTAGGAGTTGGTAGTGTTTTATTTTCTAGAATAGTTGATATTTTATCAGTGGGTAAGATAGTTGTAGGAGTAGGTTCATATGTCGCTTCAACAACATTAAACGAACCAGTATACATTCCCATGATGCAGGAAAATCTGATAGTTCCTATTTCTTCAGGGGTAAAGGTAATAATATTTTCACCTTGCGCTAATCCTTTTTTGACGCCAATTCCCGGCGCAACCAAGGCACTCGCGCAATTATTTGAGTCTTGAGAATCAATGATCCACTTTACAGGTATGCCTTTTTGAATCGTAAATTTATTGGGTGTATACCCATCTGTGGTTTGAGCCATTTTAACTATTTGCACACCGTCTTTAATTTCGGCATTCGGGTTTTTCTCCTGTGCATTTGCGGCAGTAGAGCTTGTGAATGATTGAGGAAAGCCTAAATTAAATCCTGTTAAATTAAATCCGTTTGAGATGTTGAAAACCGCGAGGAGTACAACAGCGATACCGGCGAACCTGAAGAAGTGCCTTGCAAAAGCGCCTTTGACAACCGATGTCAGGCCTCCAAGACCAAGTAGGCCCGGCGCGGTTCCGATGGCAAATGTTCCCATGGTTAACGCGCCAATAAGAGGACTACCCGAGCTTATTGCGTATAACTGCATCGCCTGTGTAAATCCGCAGGGAAGGAAAAAGGTAAGTGCTCCCATAAAAGCTGAATTCGTGTGACTATACTCCTTAGTGCTTTTTTGCTGAATACCAAGAAGCTTACTTATTTGTTTGGGCATAATTATTTTAAAGCGATTTAAACCCGGGACAACTTCGGTCAATTGAACTCCAAGAAGCAACATAACTAAGCCGACCGCGATCGTGAGTAACCCTAAAAATGAAGTTGACAATTGCAGAAAGGAACCAAGATATCCGATTGCTCCGCCTAGAATAGTATAAGAAGCAATTCTACCCAAGTTAAAGAAAATGTGTGGCTTGAATTTTTGCAGCGTTGTGGCTAATGGATGTTTCTCGGCAAATCTTGCCGATGCCCCCAGAACCAACCCGCCTACTATTGCCATACAGGTCGAGATTCCGGCTGTCAGGCCTATGAGAAAAACAACCGGAAGACTATTGTAGTTGCTTCCAGTTCTTGACCCAAGCTCAAAAACACCAAGTGCCTGAGCGAGTAGGAAAATAGCAAATAAGGCAAAAGCCGCCAGACCCAAGTCCAGATAGTCCTTGGGGTTGCGGGAGAAGAAATGCCCTTCATCTTTTCCTATACTGTAGCCGGCTTCTTCAATCGCGGATTTGATTAAAACAGAGTCTATTTGTCCGTCATGTGTGATCTCGGCTCTGCCTTTTCTGTAATTCACTTTGCAGCGTCGGACTCCCGGAATTTTGGTGACTTCTTCTTCGATCAATAATTCGCAGGAAGCACAGTGCATGCCTTTGATGTCGACTATTTTATCGTTCATATTTATAGAACTATGATATCATACCTGATTAAACATTAAGGAGTTATGAAGAAGATAAGGAGATTTATAGTCTTGTTCTTCTTAATAACAAGGCATTAAATACCACAATTATGGATGAGGCACTCATGAGAAGCGCAGCCCATTCGGGTCTTAATAATATTCCAAAACTAGGATAGAGAACACCCGCTGCTAAGGGAATGGCAAAAACATTGTATCCGGTTGCCCAAACGAGATTTTGAACCATTTTTGCATTTGTTTTCCGGCTTAATGAAATTGCTTTTACCACGTCCAACGGATTATTTTTCATCAGCACAATATCTGCCGATTCCACGGCTACATCTGTTCCGGCTCCAATAGCTATGCCAACGTGTGCTTGTGTAAGGCTGGGCGCGTCATTGACACCGTCTCCCACCATGGCTACGATATTTCCTTCCTTTTGCAGTTGTTTTATCTTATTAACTTTATCCTCCGGTAGCACCTGAGCAAAAACCGTATCCATATCAAGCTGTTTTCCAACTTCACCGGCTACGTCCAGGGTATCTCCTGTAAGCATTGCTGTCTTTATTCCCATATCGTGAAGCCTTTTAACGGCCTCTTTTGATTCTTCTCTAATAATATCCGCGAGAAGAATTATGCCGGCCAGTTGATTATCTACAGCCACGTAAACCGGTGTATTTCCGTTGTTTTCAGTTTTTGTAATGTCATCCCCTATTTCCATTTTTAATTCCTCCATCAGGGTTTTGTTACCAACGGTAATTTTTTTATCTTCAACTTTTCCAACTGCTCCTTTTCCGGGATATGATTTAAACTCTTTTATACCAGGTACTTCTAATTTTTTATTTTTGGCCTCATTGACAATTCCCCGGGCGATTGAATGCTGTGATTGAATCTCTACAGCCGCGGCTAAACGCAGTATGTCATCCTGAGTGAAATGAGAGGATAGAATGACATTTGTTACGCCAAACTCTCCTTTAGTCAACGTTCCTGTTTTATCAAAAACAACATAATTTATTTTTCTGGCAATCTCCAAGCCCTTCATGTCTTTTATTAAAATGCCGTTTTTAGCGCCAAGAGTAGAAGTAATAGTAGTAACTACAGGAATAGCCAAGCCCAATGCATGAGGGCAGGCGACAACGATAGCTGCTACAGCAACTGTCGCGGCGAAGACTGCGCCACGGGGGGAGACAAACATCCAGAAAGCAAAGGATGATAAACCGGCAACTACGGCAACATAAAACAAGACACCCGCAGCCTGATCAGCTAAATGCTGAACGTTAGGTTTTGAGGCCTGAGCTTCTCTTATCAACTTCATAATTTGGGAGATGGCTGTATCAGCTCCGGTTTTGGAAACTTCAACAGTTAGAGACCCATCCTGATTGATTGTTCCGCCGATTACTTTATCGCCTTTTTTCTTGTTAATCGGTCTTGATTCACCGGTAACCATTGATTCGTTTACAGAGCTTTCTCCGTCTATTACCAGTCCGTCCACCGGAATTTTTTCACCCGGCTTAACCAAAACTCTGTTACCTATTTTAAGTTCAGTGGTATTAATATCCATAATATTTCCATTTTGAATAAGATGCGCGGAGGGGGGAATAAGTTTGGCCAGTTCTGCCAGAGCGCCTGTTGCGCCCCTGACAGCCCGCATTTCCAGCCAATGACCTAATAGAAAAACAGAAATAAGAGTGGATATTTCCCAATAGAGAGATTCCCCCGGAAAAAGGAATGTCGCGGCAACCGAAAAGGCATAACCCACTGTTATGGCAAAAGCCACCAGAGTCATCATTCCCGGATTTTTTGAGGAAAGCTCGCCTTTGGCCCCTTTAAAAAAGGGCAGGCCTCCGTAAAAAAAGATAGATGTTCCGATTAGAAATAAAACCAGCTCGCGGCCGGGGAATGTGAGGCTTATATTCAACCACATCTGGATCATCGGGGAAAGGAGCATTGACAATAAAACTAAAGGTAAGGTAATAATAAAGCGCCTCTTAAAATCGTGTTCCATTGATGTATGATCCTCATGTCCAACGTGCTCTGAATTCATAGGAACAAGTTTCATTCCACACTTAGGACAATTACCAGGAGTATCCTGTATTACGTCAGGATCCATTGGACATGTATAGAAAATTTCTTGATTTTGATGGGTATTTTCTTTTGGAGTGTGAGAAGTATGTTGCATGGATTCCATTCCACCATGTGATTGCTCATCCATTTCGATCAAAGTCATCCCGCATTTAGGACATTTTCCCGGCTTGTCCGATTGTATTTCAGGATGCATTGGACAGGTATACATTTTCATAAGGTATTCATATATTTACTGGTGAATCCTCTTAAATAATCTTAGCAGTTCTTCGATTGTTTTATCTTTTTCGTTTTGGAACTGGTCAACAACATGCGTTTTTAAGTGCTTTTCAAAGATAAGCGCATCAAGGCTTTTGATGGAATTTTGAATAGCCAAACTCTGGTTGAGTAAATCTATGCAATACTCATCTTCCTCTATCATTTTGAGGAGACCATTAAGTTGCCCTTTGATAATATTAATTCGCTTTTTAGCTAATTCCTTGACATCTTTATTTTTGTTCATATATGATAATAATATATACCCTGGTGGGGTATGTGTCAAGATCTACTCTTTGTTTTAGGTTTCTGATAAACTAAATATATGATTGGATTCAAATATGGATATCTTATAGCCAATTTATTTTTTCTTGGTGTTTGGCTTTTTATCTTTTGGCGAGTCAAAAAAATCGCGAAAGTAAATGCTCATCATGAGCCTGATCGCCTCTTTTTTTTGGTCCTATTTCAGAGTTTTGGTACTTTGCTGATTATTGGAAACCGGAAATTGCTCTTCCCCTGGCAATCGGCGGAGTTGAGGATTTGCTATTTGGCTTCTTTATTGGCGGGATTAGCACTTTTGCGTACGAGTCGCTTTTTGTACGGGGTATTTGCAAATGCTAAGAGTGGTTTTATTTTGACGTCTTGAATTATTTATTATGAACTGACAAAAAAGAATTAGAACAGTAAAATTAAATAAAATAATTTAAATTTATATGGATAAAATAATCTGGCTTTCTGTTTTACCTCCGCTTTTAACGATCACTATTGCAATTTGGTCCAAAAAAATCATTCCTTCTCTTTTAATTGGATTACTTGTAGGGAGTTATTTTTTATATCCAACTGTCACTGGCGGTTCTGAAACCGCTGTGGATCAGATTGTAAAAACACTCAGTGATAAAGATAATTTACAGGTTCTTTTGTTTCTGTATTTATTCAGCGGCTTAGTCGCTCTTATAAAAAAATCAGGCGGTATAAAAGCTTTTTCTGACCTAGCAGAAAAATATATTAAAAGCAAGAAAGGCGTATTCTTTACTTTATGGGCTTTAATTCCTGTTACTTTTATTGACTGCGGCTTTAGGGTAGTTGGGGCAGGATCAATTACCCGTTCACTCGCCGAAAAGAATGGCATAGCTAAAGAACGGCTTGCATTTATGCTAAATAATACGGCAAGTCCTGTTGTAGAACTTATACCAATAGCCACTACTTATGTAGGTTTTAATATAGCTATTATTGGTCAGGGTTTAAGAAATGCCGGAATTTCGGAAAATAATTCCGCTTATTCTATTTGGCTTAAAGCAATTCCTTTAGAATTTTTCAGTATTGTGATAATTGGAGTAACCTTTCTTTCTATCTTTTTTCAGTTCTCAAAACCTGTTAAAAATATAAACGAATCTCATATTAAAAAGAGCGATGGCATGATGAATATGAATATAGAAAACAATAGGCCTGAATTAAAACCAAGGGTAATTAATCTTATTATTCCAATGTTATGCGTTGTCCTATTAAGTTTATTTTTCTTTTGGTTTTTTGGGAGAAGTAAATCTAATGATACTTCCATTATATCCGCAATAACTAATACGGAACCAAATAGAGCAATGCTTGTCGCTTTATTTATTTCAATAATTATATCCGCAATCTTTTATCTATTTCAAAGATATGACTTAAAAAAAATGACAACTGATTTTATATCGGGCGGGAATGAAATTATGACCACTTTAACTATTCTTATAATAGCCTGGTCATTGGCTTCCGTTTCGCAGGATTTGGGTTTGAGCAGTTTCATGCAGCAACAGTTAGGTAATTCCTTGCCTGCCTGGAGTGCTCCTGTTCTGCTTTTTTTGTTATCTTCCGCCGTAACTTATTTCATCGGTTCAGGATGGGGAGCCGCTTCATTGATTATACCATTCGCAATACCCCTTGCGGTCTCGATTAATTCAACTATCCCTCTTTGCGTTGCCGCAGTAATCACCGGAGGAACATTTGGAGATATTACTTCACCTGTCGCGGGAATGACCAATATGTCGTCTAATATAGCTCGCGCTGACCATGTAAAATATATTAAATATGCCAATCCTTATAATTTTATTTCGGCAGGTATTGCTGCAGTTTTATTTTTAATCACAGGATTTTTTTATAGGTGAGACTTAATGAAGCTAGGATATTTTTTAGTCCTCCTTACTTAGGGCACTTGATTAAGATCGCTTCGATTCTAAAATTGATGGGAAGGTTAGTATGCATAAGTATATTAGAGCATATTATACTCCTGAAAAAAAATCTAATATTTTACCTTTAAGACCAGTCAATTAAAAGATGTAATGGTTACCAGCTCTCGGCCTTATGGTCGGAGATTTATGTATAGAGTTGTTAATTACGTTTTTTCCCACTCATGAAGTCTTTTATCCAGTTTATATAATTTATATCTTGATGAAAAAGAGTTTTTGGCTAATCTTTGTTTATATTCCCATATTCTTTTTATTAAATTATTAACATAGTAACTATCGAACATCCAATGATTATTAACCTTTCTTTATTCATACATAAAATATAGAGCTTTACTATTTCGACCAGCGATTATATAACGAGACAATGCCATATACTGTCACCCAAGTAAGGCCTGATGCGCTCACCAAACCAAGAACTATATTTTCCAGATTTGGAGAGGATGTTGTTTTAGCTAATTCAAGATTTATGGTATGCGTCCAAGACTGAGCAATTAAAAAGAGTAAATCGGGCGCAATAAAGGATAAAAGAGCGCAGGCCGTAACCCATACTACCATTACTATTGCGACTGCATTTGCTAATATTATTGGTTTTAACATTTTTTTCACTTCCTCTCTTCTATTTTTATTGTTAAATTTGATAGGCTTGGCAGGAAAGGCGGGGTTTTATTTTTATATTCTTCATATTCCCCGCCAAAATTCTTACTCATCTCTTTTTCTTCAACACTCGCGAGCTTTTTGTACATAAAGACAAGAATAGGGAACATAATAAGGGTCGGGATTGTCGGCCATTGAAGCAGGAATCCAAACATAATAACGACAAATCCAACGTATTGCGGATGCCTTATATATGCATACAGTCCTGTTTTCGCGAGACTGTTTTTCTTTTGCGCTTTATATAACACATCCCACGCTGACGCCAGTAGCGAAAACCCCGCAATAATAAAAACGATACTCAAAATATGGAAAGAATCGAAATGGGGATCACCTTTCCATCCGAATAAGACCTCCCATAAGTGTCCGGAGTTATGTGAATAGAGATTCAGGTCTGGAAATTTAGAACTAAGCCACCCGGAAAGAAGATAAATAGTAAGTGGAAACCCATACATTTCTGTAAAGAGAGCGACAATAAAGGCAGAAAACGCGCCAAACGACCTCCAATCACGAATATTTTTAGGTTTTGTGAAGCTATATGCAAATATAATAAAGACGAGTGAATTTATTATCACCAACAGCCATAAATTATACGCCTGCTCATTCATATTTATTATTCTTATTCATTACACATTATCATCTTTTCATTAAGGAATCATGAAGAAGAAGAAGAAGAAGAAGCGTTTCAGTGCTTATGTCCGCCATTTTTCATCATAAAGATATGGAGTAAGGGACAAGCGAGTAGTATAGCGGCGAATAGAAGCGTACCAATTGGAACACTAAAGAAAAATGTGGCTATAAAAGCTATCGCCAGAAGTAATACACATATGGTTCCTATCTTCATAAATCGGGAATAAGATTTTTGCGCTTCTGTTTTAGCTTCAGTTTGATTTATTGTTGGCCCGTGACTTGACTGCATATATGTCTCCTGGGGAAAGTATACTAAATAAAGATTAATAAAACATGAAGATTCTATGCGAGAGTGTTAATACTTGGTAAAATGACAATAACCGTTGTTCCTTTTCCATCTATACTTTTCACTTTTATTTTACCTTTATGGCTGTGAATAATAGATTGTGTTATTGCCATGCCCAAGCCCGATCCAAACGTTTTGTCCGTTGACTCGCCGCGATAAAATCTTTCAAATATATGGGGCAAGTCTTTCTCTGTAATTCCCATTCCTGTATCATTCACTTGTATTTTTGCATGATGATGTTCTTTTTTTAATAAGATATGAATTTTTCCTTTTCGCGATGTGTATTTTACGGCGTTTTCCAGAATATTGAGAAACGCGCGGGCTAATTTATCTTTACTTCCGATACCGACAACATATACATTTGTATCAAATGTCTTTTCAATAGTAATTTCTTTTCTTTTTGCTAATTTATAAATAACTTCATAAACTTCTAAAAGAAGTTCCGACAGATTCACGGGTTTGGTTATATCATCCGCATTATTTGAATCCGACCAAGCAAGATCGAGAATGTTATTGAGTGTCTTCGATTGTCTTTGCGCGTCAATTAATGCTTCCTCCAGCGCTTCTTTATACTCTTCCTTTGTCCTGTTTTTTGAAAGCGCTACTTCTACGCCGCTTTGAAGTGTAGCTGACGGAGTTTTTAGTTCATGCGCAACATCGGTAATTAACTGACGTTCACGCTTAAAAGCGTCATCCAGCCTATCGAGTAAATTATTAAATGATCGCGCAAGTTCGCCAATCTCATTTTCTCCACCAATATTCTGAATTCTTTCACTTAGATTTTTACTTGAAATTAATTTAATACGTGATGACAAGTATGTCAGAGAACGCGTAATATAAAAAATAATGAAAAAACCAAGTACGGCTAATAGAATAAAAAGTAATATAAAATATTCCGTGCCATAAGGTACAGCCAGTATGTGGACAACTAGGTAGAAAAAAACCGACAGGATAATAAGGCTCCCTATATACCAGATAATAAGTAATATCCGCAAGCTTTTAAGTCTTTTCATTTTTATACTCCTTTTTCTCCGATTTTATATCCTACTCCGTGAATTGTGTGGATAAGTTTTTGCTTGTGTCCTCCGTCAATTTTTTTACGAAGTGTCGCGATAAAAACGTCAACAATATTGCTCATACCGTCAAAATTATAGTCCCATACATGTTCGAGGATCATGGTCCTGCTAACAACCTCCTGTTTATGATGCATGAGAAATTCTAAAACCGCAAGTTCTTTGGGAGTCAATCGGATTTGCTTGCCGGCTCTTATCACGCTATGCTTCAGAGGATCAACTTCCAGATCGGCTATTGAAAGTTGTGAAGAAGCGTGTTGTTTGCTTCTTCTAATCAGGGCATGAATGCGCGAGCGAAGTTCGAGAAAAGAAAAGGGCTTGGTCATGTAGTCATCTGCTCCTATATCAAGGCCTTTAATTTTGTCTTCCATCGTAATTTTCGCTGTTAACATGATAATCGGGGTTTTGATATTCTTTTTGCGAAGTTGCGAACAAATTTGCATGCCATCTACCTTGGAGAGGGTGAGATCGAGAATAATCAAGTCATATGCTTCGGACCGCGCGAGGAACAAGCCTTCTTCTCCATCAAAAGCCTGATCAACAGCAAATCCGTCCTCGACTAAGCCTTTTTTTATAACACTTGAAAGCCGGCGCTCGTCTTCAATAATTAGTACTCTCATGTGAATATATTATAACACGAAATATTAAGATTTTATGAAGAAAATATCTGTTAAAATATATAAATGTGGCAAGGGTTGATGTTAATTGCGATTATCTGCTTATCTGTCGGGAGATTGATGCAAAGAGGATTGTTAAGGGATGGAAAACATGATCCTGTTACTTATTCCATATATTTTCAATTTATTGTGCCCCTTATTATTTTACCTATCGCGCTTTTAAATAACTTCACTATGCCTCCCCTAAGCGTAATATGGCCGCAATTTATTCTTATGACCGTTCTTTATGGAACCGCTTCTGTTCTTTTTTATTTGGCGCTTAAACATACCCCAATCTCAGAAGTTATGGTTATCGGCGCGACCGGACCAATTTGGACGACCATCACAAGTATTTTGTTTCTTGGCGACAAAATTAGTTTTCTTAAAATCATAGGTGTTTTATTGGCAGTAATTGGTGTTGCTTTTGTTTTTTATCAGAAAGGCAGATTTAGGTTTCACAAGGGGCATTTTTACGCTTTTTTATCAATCTTATTTTTTGGAATAGGTCTGACAAATGACAGTTTTCTTTTGCGTTACTTTAATCAGATTACTTATTCCTTTCTCTATTATTTTTTCCCGGGTTTATTTATCACACTGATTTATCCAAAAAAAGTTCTGGAAATCAAAGGATTTATTCGCAAAAACGCAAGCTTTAGTTTTTTTCTTCCAGCATTTTTAGCAGCGATTGGTTCATTGCTTGTAAATACCAGTTTTCGGATTGGAGCTGAGGCATCCCAGGTCAGCACGATGATGCAGCTTAGCCCGATCTTCACAATAGCTGTGGCTGCGATTTTTTTGGGTGAGAGAGAGAATTTAATAAAAAAGATGGTTGGGGGAGTTATTGTTGTGACTGGGGTATTGATGATTTAATTCCTCTATTCTTGTGATTGTAATTTTTTTTCTGTAAGGAGATAAGTTTCTTTACGAAAATACTCTTTTACTTTTTCCCATGATACATCAATTAGCATTTTTGGCATTTCACTCTCTTGATCGGCATCCTCAAAATAATCCAAAGAACGCAAGATTGCATACATATGATCTTCAAGAACACCGTATTTTTTTTGGTAAAAATCAAGCATTTCCTCAACCGAATACTTTTTTGCAAGAAAATACGCGTCGATAAAATCCCGTTTTGTTCCCCTGTCTTCAATCGCATGTATTTTCATAGCAGTAATATCGGCAAGGCTTGCTAATTGAAGTCCTTCAAATGGTAGTGTATGCCCAAGTAGTGGATATTTGTAGTAGAAGATGCTTAATTTTGTCTCGCCGATTTTTCCCCATACAGTCCATTTTGCTGTGCCATCTTGGATAAATTCCGGCAGCAAGGCAAGCTTTGCAGATAATTCTATTTCATTAAATTCTTCTTGGGTAAAGAAATCGAGATCAACAGAGATTCTATGACCAATTTGAAGCGCCAAAGCAGTTCCTCCTGCGAGGTATGCTTTTTTTATTTCAGTAACACCTGAAACTAGCTGGATAGCCCGAAGTGTATCGGGAAGTAAGGTTTTTGTAAACATGGTACTTTCATTTTATCAATCCCAAGTATATCCGCCCAAAAATTACCTGTAGGCCGCGCTAAATCTCTTGTACCTATGACTACTTTTTTTATCTCGTCCTTACCGTATGTTCTTACTAACCAACGAATGTCGGAAAGATTTCCTCTGTCTAATACTCTTTTTATGATGAGAAAAGCGCTTTTTTCGATCTCTAATTCTTCAAATACTACATCCCAAAAATAGGGTCGTATAGATTCCGGAAGTTGTGTTTGTTTCTGTTGTTTCATACTTCCTATTATTGCATACTTTGACCTGTAAATCTACGTATATTTTCCAAAGTTATTTTAGGGGCTAGTTTCTCTGTCTTAGGAATGCGGGGATTTTTAAGCCACTCCCTAATTTAGTAAGCTAGCCTTAGTTTTAAATATGTCTCAATTATTAATTTATTAGCATTATACAATGTCCTTCCAATAATATGGTCTTCCCCACAATCTTGTAAGATAATATTGCAGCCAATGTCTTCCTCTATATGATAAATGTGCAATTCTATTTTTCAAGTGCAAATCAGATAAGTTACTCATTCCAATAACTTTTAATAAAACTATTGACTCTGGCATTAATTCGTATTTAGGTAAATAAAACTATTCAAAAAGTTCAACCAATTTATAGTGAGTTTTCTTACTTTCTAATTTCCCTAAAACAGCACCAATTACGCCTTCCTCCTTGCCTTTATCTAATAATCTTTTACGAAATTCGTCTTTCGTAATTATAACAACAAGATGAACTCCATCATCATCTTGAATATCACATGATTGAGTGAGCACCATAGCGCTTCCAGAGTATTCTTTATATTTAGCTTGCAGTGTAGTCCCTTGTATTATGGGTTTATGGGGAATATAGAAAGAACAGTTCTCAAATATATCTCCTTGGTATATTTTATTATCATTTGGTGGTGGTGCATACATTTTACTTTATAAACTTTTGTATAAGATACTTGACATATCCTTTATATCTTTTTCATTTATCTCATCTTTTGACTCCACCTCTTTAGATTGCTTAAATATCAATTCATCGAGTCTCTTATATTCAATATTTTGACCACCAATCTTAATTTCAGCTTCTTGAGAAAAGACTGAAGCATCAATTGTATCTTTACCATTTTTAACAGAATAATTGTAATTTGTGGTACTCATATTCACCCCCTTCCCCTTAGCTTTTTCCAATTATTGGATACATTTAGTATATTATATTTTCCTTCCATGGTACTAATATCATAATCTGAAATAAAAGCGTAGGAAAATGCATTACTATCAATTATACTTCTTTTTAGTGTGTATTTTCTTGAGGTGTTTGTACCTAAAAAGTTTTTAGGATTAAATTCTTTATCTAATTCAAGTTGTTTGCTGTATAAATTATAGATTTCATGTATAAGTTTTTCCTCATCTTCTTTTGCATCGACAATGATATTATCCAATTTTAAATCCTCCCTCGCCTCTCTTCTATTAATGTAATGATTATGAGCGAATAAGTCTTTTGTCATCTTTTCTTCAATCAATTTCATCCTTTCCTCAGTAAGTTTAATTTTATGTAATTTAAGCAGGCGATTTGTAAGACTACTAATTAATTTTTTGGTTCTATATATTGATCCCAGAAAAGTAGGTGGTATTTCTGTACCAAGCATTTTTATACATTCAACCAACTGTTCCTCTTTCTTAATTCCTATTTCTTTTGCAAAATCTATAAATCCAGCTACATCTTCGACTTGTATGTTTTTTTTAATTTTGTCTGAAATTTGTAGTTCTCCTGCAGGATCGACAGGGCTTAACAAGCTACTCGGCGTCATAATAATTTTATCAGCCCCTAAGCTTATTAATGTAGCTGCGCTTAATGCTTTATCAGGGAGAATTACTTCTAATTCTTCACAATATTCTCTGATTAGATTTACTAATGGCCAAGGGGTTTCAAGAAATCCACCATTACTTTGTAAAAAAATAGATATTTTCTTTTGTTTACCGAGGGCCAATAATTGTTCTGCAAAAATTGGCAAAATATCTGAAGCAATAATTGTTCTAAAAAATTGTTCTGGTTTTTTATCTGTAGTTAAATAGGTAATTATTGTCGAACTTCTTGATTTTGCAAGCTGATTTGATAAGTCTGTTATTTTCTTCGTTATCATTCGGATTGATTATAGCAATTAATAATCTTTGTTACAATATTGAACCAAAGATTAATCTTAAAATTTAAATTCTAAATAATTGACCACCATGACCACCACCTTCCATTTGGTTTACGTTATTTGCATATGTCGATAATACCGTATCGTTTCAACTGCGCGCTGATATTCACGTTTATTCATGAATATTTTACGTCTTTCAACTCCTCTATTAAATATGTGATATATTTGCTCATTGGCAAATACGCATTTTCTATTTGTGGGCATAAAATATTTTGTGAATTAATATTTTAATATTTAAGAGGAGGTGTAGCCCTGCCTGCCGGCAGACAGGGCTATTCCAAATGGAAGGTGGTTGTTTGGTTGTTTATCTTTTGCATAATTCAAACCTGAGTCTTATTATAGCTTTATTTCAGCCTTTTTTTATTCTCAGGACTCTTTAGAAAATTTTTCTTTGTTACGACAGATCGACCAAGGCGTTCCTCCAGCTTCTTTCTCGCCCCACCGGCAATGTCACCGCCGGCTTTTGCGTCGCTTCGAAGTTTTGTTACACCCTTTGAATCTTCGTTCCGATGAATTTCTGTCGTGGCTCGTTCACCAAGCATATTAAAAATAAGTTCAAAATCATCCATATGATCGCGCAAGTTCTCCCGCTTAAGACCTTTCATCTTTTTATACTCGCTTGGTGTAACGCCAAAAGTCGCCTTGGAAATTTCAGCAGTCAAAATTTCATAATCTTTTTGTTCTTTAGCTCCTCTTTTCTGCCATTCATCGGTTAATTCTTCGCGGATCGCAATCCCCCGCATCCGTTTTTCAATCCAATCATCGGGATAACCTTTGAGCTTGTAGAGAATTCTGGTTCTTTTTGTAGCCAATTCGGGATTTTCTATTTCTTGCACCCGCTCATAACCAGCCTTTGCTAACCATCGCTTAAACGGCTCTGCTTTAGGAGAAGGCACTGATTGTATTATACGGAAAATACCTTCGGTATTGGCACAGTCAGTTTCGTATTTCTTCCCATCTGAAGCCTCTAGTTTGAGTTGTCTACAAATTGTAGATAACTGAATTCCATCTTCATTATTTACTCTTGCTTTCATTGCTGTCCAATATTTACTTGGTTGCGAGCTGTCAGTAAGAGCTTCGATGACATCTACTACCGAGAACCACCATTCTCCTTGAGAGAAAGCCTTTCGGATTTTTCTACCCTTAAAAAGTGAAATTTTTGTACTTTCTACAAGACTATTATTTTCCTCAATCATATATTTTATTATAACCCTATTCCACCCCTTTTGCGAGCCAAAAAGTTTGGTGGACGTCTAAAATAATTCCTCCGTAACCTAATTTAACAATAAAAAAACTCACTATCAATTTTTCTTCAATAACTTTTTCACTTCTCTATCAAAATCGGATTCAAAAAGTTTGTCTTGGGCTGGACGATATTTTTCAAATTCAAGTGAAACTTTGGAATGGTCACTAACTTCTCACCCGGTTTTTCGGAGATTTTTATCAATTATTTCCCGCCTTGTTTGTGCTTCTGTTCTATCCATATGAATATCCAATCTAAATTTTTGGTAGCTTGCTCTACGAGGAATTATACTATATGTGAGGCTTATTGGATATTGGGGTTTACTTTTTAATTAGCTACAAATTTCTGCCTGCTATTTCCACCTGTATTTCCACCTGAAAGGCGAACAGGTTCGCCACATATTGACTCAGCCGGTATATTTTTATCGCACACTATGTTAAATATTGTATGATAAAATAATTGGGTGATAATTACTAAATCTACTCCTTACGCAAAAAAAGAAATAAAAAAATTACAGGAAGTATTTGATACTTATATTAAAACAGTAATTGATGTCGAAAGGAGGATATGTTCGGCCGGTTGTGATAGACATTTTGAATCAGAGCAGATTCTTCTTGAGCAGGGATCTAAACAGCCTGATTTATGGGGAGGCGGGATTGATATTGATACAAAAGAGATAGATTTCAATTCATTTATTAATATACGCTCTAAGGATAATAATGCAAGTAATGAAATTCTTGATCCTGAAAAGAGAAAAATATATGATGAATTGACAAGTTATTTCTTTAAAGAAATTCTATGAATAATAAAATAGTTATTGAATCTCTATCTATGGATCTTTTGAGGGTCGCTCTCGGATATCATCGGGGATCAAATAAAATGGCTAAACGATTTTCAGAAGAAGCATTGAAGAGGGTAAGTGAAATTGATTCAAATAAAATTAAACCTTATTTCGTAAAGATATTAAATAAATTACCCGCTGCGCTTTCGAATGACGATGTAAACCGGATTTCTGAAGACGCTTTAATGTATAGTACTCTCTGCAAAAACTACACAAAACACTACTATTAATTTCTCTGTCTTAGGAATGCGGGGATGTCCCAGTTGTCTTCAGGTTTGACTTCTTTTGGCTTCTTCTCCTCAAATACATTGACTTGTTGCACGTTTTGAGGTTTTTGAGGTTGTGGAGGTGTACCTGCCGAGGTGATCGGGT
>Ga0180732_1000604_pt1 | contig 28583 bp, 28 predicted proteins | sample KR11_01MetaG_FD_148674 | JGI IMG/M metagenome (GOLD analysis project Ga0180732, IMG submission 148674) | Groundwater microbial communities from the Olkiluoto Island deep subsurface site, Finland - KR11_0.1 MetaG | ecosystem: Environmental > Aquatic > Deep subsurface > Groundwater | place... | reverse complement strand
AATTTCCGTAAATAGGATTCTCATAAGGCTTTGCTGAGATTTGATCATTTTTCATGCAAGATTCAGGTATTAAATATGGAAATGCGAAGGGCGTCCCCATGGTCCCCCACTTGTTGTTGGCAAAAAGTTTTTCTCGCCAGCCAAACCATTCCTTGCTTCCCTTAAAACCCGGAGATTTTTTGATGCACAATAAACCCGGTGAGATTCAGGCGATACACGATCAACAACTGAAGTGGGTGTTTCGTGCCATAATCCTCGTAGGATTTTTTGCCGTTATCATTTCCCTTTCAAGGGCCTATACCGTGGGATGGCAGAATATCATGACCCTCCACATCGGCTTATACACAGTTGTTGTGGCCACGGTAATCCTGGAAAGATATCTTTCGTTTTTCATCCGGGCATGGATGCTTATCGGGATCTTGTTTATCAAAGGTGTTTCTGGGCTGGTCGCCATGGGTCTCGCGGGTTTCGGTATTCCAGCATTGATTGTGTGTTGCGTTATTTGCACAATACTGTTCGGGATGCGGGGCGGTGTTGTATCCGCCACAATAAGCACAATCTGCTTCTGCCTCATCGGAATGGCTTTCCATTTTAATATTCTTTCCTTGCAATTTGATCCGATCATTTACCTGAACTCTTTGAGTGCTTGGGCAGCAGGGACAATCACCATAATTCTTTCTGCCGGCCTAATCGTTACCGGGCTGGGGAGCATGAATAAAAAGTTAAATGAGCTGATTTACAAGCTCGACCAAAGAAATTGCGAACTTCTGGAACTAAATATAAAGCTGGTAGAGGAAATTCAGGATAGAGAAAGACTGAACCGGGAAGCAATAGAACTCCAGACCAAGCTTCAGCAAGCCCTAAAAATGGAGGTTGTCGCCAATGTTGCCGGGGGGGTTGCTCATGATCTTAACAATGTTTTGGCAGGAGTGGTCGGCTATCCGGAGCTGTTAAGCATGAAACTGCCCCCGGACAGTCCGTTGCAGGATTCGTTGGAAAAAATAAAGCAATCCGGGCTCAAGGCCGCAGCCATAGTGAATGACCTTCTCGCATTGGTGCGAAGAGGGGTCGTCACAAGAAAAACAACGAATCTTAACCTTCTGGTTTCCGAATACCTGGATAGCCCGGAGTTCGGGAAATTGAAGGCATATCACCCGGAAGTGGCAATGGAGACTAACTTAGATAAAACCCTATTGAATGTCCAGGGGTCTCCGATTCATATCGCCAAGGCCATAATGAATCTTGTATCCAATGGCGCGGAAGCCATCTTCGGTGGCGGAAAACTCACAATATCCACACGGAACTGCGTCATCACCATGACTATCGTACAACACAATGATGAAATCCCCCCGGGCGAGTATTCTGTGTTAGAGGTGACCGATACCGGTTCGGGCATGTCTCCGGAAGAAATTGAAAATGTGTTTGAGCCGTTTTACAGCAAGAAAGTCATGGGAAAAAGCGGAACAGGCTTGGGCATGACAGTGGTTTGGGGCGCGGTCAAAGACCACGAAGGTCATATTGAGATTAAAAGCAAGGAGGGGATAGGCACCACCATAAGGATCTATTTCCCAGCCACCCATAAAGATTTGGATGACGCGGAAACCGTAGTACCCCTGAAGAATTACAAGGGAAACGGAGAGTCCATCCTCATAATCGATGATGTGGTAGAACAAAGAGAGGTGGCAGTGGCATTGCTGACAACACTGGGGTATTCGGCAGCGGCCGTTCCAAATGGCGAAGCGGCGATCCAATATCTCCGGAAAGCACCGGTGGATCTTATCGTTCTGGATATGATCATGTATCCGGGAATGGATGGCCTGGATACTTATAAAGAAATCGTCAAACTATACCCATCCCAGAAGGCAATCATTGCCACGGGATATTCCGAAACCGACCGGGTTAAACAGGTCCAAAAACTTGGCTGCGGAAAATGCCTGGCAAAGCCTTTTACACTTGAGAAGCTGGGAAATTCGGTGAAATCAGAATTAAATGCTAAAAAAGCTGCATGAAATAAAAATCGCGAAATATTTTTATTTTTCATCCAAGACGGTGAACGCCCTTGATGGATGCAATCGGCATGGACGGATTCACTGAAGCCCGGTAAACCGGGAATCAAACACCTATAAAGATGGGAATCCTTGTCAGGCAAAGTTTGACCCGGTCGAGTGTGGAACGACAGTTTCGAATATTATGTGGTAGCGGATTTCTGCAATCTTTCAGCAAGCCAAATCTTAATAATCGATTGCCGAGGTACACCAAGACGTTTAGCTTCTCTATCAAGTGACTGAATCATCCAGAGAGGAAAATCAACATTAACCCTTTTCTGCTCCTGGTTCGGACGTTTTGCTTTTGAGAGATCTAAATGTTCTGAAATGCTTTTCCCGTCATCAAATAATTTATCTAATTCTTTAGCTTTCATAAAGCTCAATCTCCTCATTCCTGGAACTCCGGACTGAGATAATTCGTATATTATCATTGCGATATGTGATAATCCCCGTCCAGTGTTTTTCGTTTATTTTTCCAACCTTTACCCATCCCCAACCCGCGCAATACACCCCGGCTCATTCCACCCCGCGCTGTTAACCCTTTTTGAAACCGGGTAAAATTTGAACTCCGTGAATATCCCGCCCACAAGAATTTCCATGGGGTCCTGTTCACCCGGATCAAGCCATTTATCATAATATTCCAGTTTCAGGGTCACCGGCATCCGGTTATGGATCGGTTGGCACTGCAAATTAATTCAATCAAGGTCTCATTGCATCCTCTTGAGTTTTATTGTATTGTGCTAAAATAAAAGGAATCGCGGAGGGGGTCCAATGACCAATAGAACAGATGCTAAAAGCTTAATATTTCATAGAATATTAAGCGAACAAAAAAAACTCGCATATTATGGCGTTAAAAATATCGGTTTATTCGGTTCCTTTGTGCGGGGTGACCAGACACCCGAGAGCGACATAGATATTCTCGTGGAATTCATCCCTGAAAAACACACTTTTGACAATTTTATGGAAGTTGCGTTTCTGCTTGAAAATATCCTTGAACGCAGGGTCGAGTTGATTACAATAGAGGCTCTCAGCCCGCACATCGGACCACATATCCTAAAAGAGGTAGAACGTGTCTCTATCGCCGCATGAATATATCCATCATATTCTGGACGAAGTCGATTACATATTAAGCCAGACAAAAGATTTGGATTATGAGTCTTTTGTCAGAAATCCGACCGTAAAAAGAGCATTTGTTCGAAGCTTGGAAATAATCGGCGAAGCATCAAAAAAGATACCGGATGACGTCAAGGCTATTCAGCCAGAAATCGAATGGCGAAAGGTCACTGGAATGCGAGACAGGCTAATCCATGACTATTTTGGGGTTGATTACACCATAGTCTGGGATGTTGCGACAACTAAACTCCAAGACCTTCGCTCGAAAATGCAGGCACTTCTTGACACAATAGCAAAATGCCAACCCGCCAGTTGAATGGACGCGAATTACTTTCGAGGCTTTCATTTAACATCGTCATCCCGCCGCTCCTTTCCCCGTTGAATACTCATCCTTGTCGGACCAAGCTAATAGACTGTTATTTATAGTGAAACGTCCCATAAATAGGCGTTATTTGGGCTAAGCGGTCCCTTTACAGGGTCAAAAACAGGCATGTAAGGTTCTTGGGGCTCCTTGAGTTCAAATCCAATATTGCTTTCAATTACTTTACGCCAAATTCCTTTTTGCGCCAACTTTCGCTTTCGTTGCGAGGACAAAATCCAGGTCACCGACTGCAATGCTTTCAGTCCATTTTTTATCCCGCTTTTTATTCCCGCTATTCTTCAAAACCGCATCTATCCATTTCCTTTCATATTCTGGCAGAAGATATAAGGGCCATTTTTCCTTAAAACCACTTTTTTAGGGCTAAAAAGGTGGCGCTTAGACGTTATTTAGCGGATATATGAGGTCTTTTATTTATTAAAACAGTATATTAACTTGGTCCGACAAGGTTCAAAAGGTTCACATTTCGAAGGTTCACAAAATAAACTCGAACAAACTGAGGAATCAAAGTTACATTCCGTGAATTTTCTGTGATTCATAAATTCACGCCCGTAACCCTGGATGGCACAACCTGTGACAAACATTTCACGGCCCGTGAACTTTTCGTGCCAGGCAAAGTCACATTCAAGTCACATTCGAGACCACTGCCGGTAAAAACTTCTGCCCGGGACAATTCCTTGTCTCCTGAATACATAGCCTTGGTCCGTCCCTGGTCCGTCTATTTTGAATCCAGTATCCAAGGGATTCAATACAGACCTTGAAATCAACTCCTTGGCATCAACCGTTTTGAAACCAACCGATTTTCTTGTTTTCAAAAATTTCAAATATGCCTGCTATGTTTTTGACCGGGACTGAATTTCGAAGCTTTTCCGGAAAATGATGCCAAAAGCTTTTAGGTTTGGCATCAATCAAAATCCAGAGCGGGGGAGGGGGCATCCGGAATTTTTTTAAGGCGCTGGTTGGAGGTATATGAAATTGAAACCAAGGTTTTTTACATTGAATCCAAAAGGATTCTGTTATCCGTTCAGGTCTATTCTCGGGATCTGTGGTTTGTGATCTGCGTCCGGGAGCTATATCGCGGAATGTTTGTCCGGTGACTTGTTGGGTTCTTAATTGATTGCAATGGGGTTGGGTTTGGGTTTGATTGCAATGGGGTTTTTCTTATTGGTTTTCAAGGGAAGCTGTTTAACGCAAAATACCCAATACAAAGAACATAACCTCTTGTAATTTAATTATTATTAAATTGTATTTCCGGGTTTGATCTGGTATAATTTTCAGCAAACATTGAAGATTAATGCCATGCAGATACAAAGGTGGTGAGTTTGAAAAAAAATGAGCCATACAACCCTCCCTTTTCGATAAATTCGGGCATCATACACCTGGTTGCAAGTATCGGTGAAGGATTGGGCCGTTTATCAATGCAGCCGGATTTAACCAAAGCACTTCGGCTTAGAAGAATAAACAGAATCCGAACGATTCGGGGGTCCTTGGCCATTGAAGGCAACACTTTGACCGAGGAACAGATCACCGCGATTTTGGATGGCAAACAAGTTTTGGCAAAGCCTCGTGAAATTCGAGAAGTGCAAAACGCCATCGCCGCCTACGATCGTTTTCAACATTGGCAACCGGGTCTGGAATCAGATTTACTGGAAGCCCATCGTATCCTTATGGATGGTTTGATGAAAGAGCCCGGCAAATACAGATCAGGGGGTGTCGGGATTATGAATGGTGAAAAGGTTATTCACATGGCTCCCCAAGCCCATCGTGTTCCGGTACTCATGCGTGATCTGTTGCATTGGGTGACAAATACCAATCAGCATCCATTGGTAAGCAGTTCTGTGTTCCATTACGAATTTGAGTTCATTCATCCTTTTTCAGACGGTAATGGACGCATGGGGCGGCTATGGCAAACCTTAATGCTTACCAATTGGAATCCAATTTTTGCCAACATTCCAGTTGAAAGCCTTATCCACGAGAACCAGATGGAATATTATCAGGTTTTGCAAAAAAGCACTCGTGAGGCCGATTCTTCATCATTTATCGAGTTCTTGCTCAGGATGATTGAAGGAGCTGTGTCCTCCATTACCCCCCAAGCTGCCCCCCATGTAACCCCCCAAGTTGAGCGGTTGATGTTAGCGCTGGTTGGTGAGATGAGCCGGGATAAGCTCCAAGAAGAAATGGGCATACTGGACAGGAAATCGTTTCGTGAAAGCTATCTTAAGCCTGCATTGGCAAATGGATTGATCGAAATGACACTCCCCGATAAACCCAACAGCCCTCTTCAGAGGTATCGTTTGACGGATAAAGCCCGGCAAAAAAGTGAAGATTAGGATATAGAAAGAGAGAAAGCCCCCTCCTTGCCCAAAGCCCAGGTTGACATATAAAAAAATGTCCGGCCCAAGGCAACGGAATCTATTCATTATGGATTTTCTTCAAGAGAGGATAGCAAGTGGTCATTGTATCCAAGTGACATTAACAACATTCATGCCGGTACCGTATCGTCCTTCCTGTTGCATCCAAAATATGTGCAAAATTTATCCCTTAGAAATATTCCTCTCAGACGGCTCCGCCAATCTACCTTTAAATTCCAAGGTCAAAGCAGGCCAAATCAGGATTACTTGAATCTGTCCTAAATGATGACTGAAAAATACGGTTCGGGCAGGCTGATAAAACTATATGGAAAAATGAGCTATATAAAGGTAATAAAATAAATGAGTTATCGAAACTAAAAATGTTAATTCTGACCTTTTACGATTCCATCTTGCTTGCCATCAATCAAATCAATCAAAATCCCAAGTAGGGGAGGGGGCCTCCGGAATTTTTGTAAGGCTCGGGTTGGAGGTTTATGAAATTGAAACCAAGGGTTTTAAAATTGAAATCAAAAGGGTTTTGGTTATCCGTTCAGGTCTATTCTCGGGATCTGTATCTGGTATAGTTTCGCAAATGGTTTGAGATTTTTTGCAAATGGTTTGAGAAAAACTCAAGCCATTTGCTTTTGGGCGTAAAAAGCCTGTCCGAATCGGTTGATCGATTTGGCAGGCTTTTTTTAAAGGTTTTTCGGGTCTAATAATTGGTGATCAGCAGCTCATTAGCGGTCTTTTGACCTTCCTTTGAAACCGTGTATTTTAACTGTACGCCCCTTATTTTATAGTCCTTAAACACCTCCCGGATGTCCGGATGGTCATTGAGACTCAGGATGAAAAGCCCCTTAATGGCGATGAGGGCTTTGGCCATTTTCCGGTAATCATTGATGCCGAGATTGTGATTGTAATACGGCATCTTGTAATACGGCGGGTCCAGATAAAACAGGGTACCAGGCTTATCATACACCTCAATAAACCGGTCCCAGCTCAGGTGCTCGATGGAAACCCCGGCCAGGCGCAAATAAACGGAAGACAATTCCTCTTCAAGCCTTAGCAGGTTTATTCTTGGCTTGTGCATTGGGCCAGCGCCGAAGGTTCTGGACCGGACCCGGCCGCCGAAACACAGTCTTTGCAAATAGTAGTATTTGGCTGCCCGCTGAATGTCCGTCCATCCGCCTGCTTCCTGCTGGCGTTTCCAATCCTCGAAGATTTCCCTGGATGAAAGCAGCCATTTAAACTGCTTTAAAAACTCCTCCAGGTGATTTTGAACCACCCGGTAAAAAGAGACCAGCTCACTGTCAAGATCGTTGATCACCTCAAACCTGGACGGTTCCTTTTTGAAAAATACCCAGGCCGCTCCTGCAAAAACTTCGCAATACTGTTGATGACCCGGCATCATTTCAATAATGGTTTTCGCCAATTTTGATTTGCCGCCGATGTACGCCAAAGGGCTGTTCATGTCGCCTCCACTGTGATATATCCCCCTTGCTCGGTCCGAGCGGGGGTCGTCTGTTCATCAGATGTTTGGTTGGCTCTTGAACAACCATTCGCTCCGGCAAGGTTACAGCCTTTCCGGAGCGACCCCCATAAAAAAACTATGGATATTCCGCGTCCATTTTCATATTCCCGCCTTTTTCAAAAACCAGTAATACCCCAAATCATGCAGATACAGTTCCGATGTTCCGGCCAGCATCTTGGACGTTTATTTTCGGAACCTCAGCCCAACCACCAGCCACTGGGCTGGCGTGGTGTGGACATCGACAATGTCCAAACGCAGCAAATCGTAGGCACGGACATCTGAAATATCCGGGTTAATTACGCCCCGGGTAGCCGCGTTCCTGCTATCATATTCTCCGGAGTCCACGCTGAATAATGTTGTAAGCATATCAACAAACTCCGCAGATCCCCCCACGGGGAGTCTGCGCCGATTGATTTGCAACGACATTACTCCAGTGGTTCCGGGCACTGCACAGGACATGAACACGTCCTCCAAGCAATACTCATCCAGGTTTACTGGGACCATATAATAAGCAGCCCCGTCCCCGGATGAGCAAACCCCGGTAAACACCGCAACACTTACATCCACAGATTGATGGCCATCGGTCCCATCAAATGTGTTTACATTAAACGGTTTAAGAATTGGCGAAGTCTTTAATAGGAGATAAATAGCCAAACCGTGAAGCATCTTTATGTTCTGCAATCCGTAAGATGTCGGATCATCTGGGCTAAATACATCCATCCTGTCTTTTTCTATCAGATCTATGATTTCATCCCGAAGAGTGTTTGATCCATCTACCATGCACATTGCAAGAGCACCAAAATGCGCTAAAAAGGGGGAACCCTCCTGATTTCTTTTCCACCAATTTGGGAATATTTTATCTGCGTAGGCGTGGGCACGCTGCATTTTTGGGTATCCTATTGGGACTCCAAAGGACATGGGAGTAAATTGTGACATAACCCAAGGGTAAGCTGGCGGGCTGTCCTCGGGATCTGGTGGAAAATACGTTTCCATCTGCGCCCCGGTATCATCCAAAACCCAAGTAAAAGCCCCGGCTTCCTCCACCCAAAACCGCTCGATCCCGCCTTTAATAGCGTCCCTCCAGGCGGTGTAATAAGCAATATCCGCTGCCGATTTATTCCCTCGCGGATCAGAATAAATTTTTATTGCCTGATCATGTGCTCCCCACCCAGAGCATATATCCATAAACAAATAATAGGGATAAAGATCTCCTGACCCATCCGGCTGCAATCCGAATTGGGAGCCCCAATATAAATTTCCATTAAATTGGGTTGTCAGATTACAATAAATAAAGTCATTGAACGTGCTGAAATAGGTTTTTGGATTATTATATAAATCCCGGTGCTTTGAGTATCCATAGAAAAATTCATCAGGCAAGTTACCAGCTTCGCGGAGTTGGTTTGCCAGGAACATCAACCCCCATATGGATGCGTCATGTGAATCCGGTTTCGTAAGCAAAACCCCCAGGATATCAAGATCCATGATCGTCCAGTTGACATCCGGGTTATGGTAAGAAGTTCTTCCCACACAGAGCCATGTCACGCCACCATCTTCAACTGTCGTTGTTCCGGGTGTAGGGGCAGGGTCTATTGAAAAAGGACAGGAAGAGTCTGTAACACCGGGTGCGATGCAGCGATAGACCCACCCTTCATAATTATAATCCCCGGTCACATGCATCCCGTATTCATAGGTATGATTATTAAACCGAACGGTGACTGCACTGTTGATCGCCTGTTTTAGATAAGCATATAACATCGGAGCCAGAGGGTCGGAAATCTCTCTCGGGCACCGGGCCAGGAATCCAGCAGTTTCCAGCCCGAAAACGTTGTGGACACCTGCTATTAATCCCTGTCTAAAAGCCCCCTCGCAAAAATCCATCCCGATATACCGAAGCATTGCCGTCCCATCCGTAGCTTGGAAGTCTCCCCAGTTTTCATAGGAATAGGGTTCCCAAACCAAAGCTGGCGCAAGGGGTTCCGTGATAGATATTGTGCCCGGAACCGTACATAAATATAACCGACGAGCCGATGTCCGAACGCAATCCCGATACTCCAGGGTTTGTGCCCCCCACTCTTTGTTGTGTGGGAAAACCCAATAATCATTCAGGAGCAAATCCAGGTTGACGGGCACTTTCCAGACAGTGTTTCTCACGGGTATGGTATCTGCCATTTTCCATACGGCCCAGATCCCTGTGTTTTCGCTGCCAACAGGCCAGGTTAACACTTTATATAATGGGCATTTGAGGTCATACCGATCAAAATTTCCTTCATCAGCCTCATCGTACAGTATGGTCCCGTCCGGATTCACCCAGACAAAATAGTTTTGGCCCTGAGTAAACGTGTGAGTAAAACTTTCTAAGGTGTAGGTCGCAGAATCGAATACCACCCCCATCGGCCCAGCCGAGGCAAAGGTGATGGTCAAACCGTCAATATCCGCCTGGCCTACATCCTGGATGTTCAGCGCATAAGGATAATGTGTCCCCTTTTCCGCCTTCACATTCAGCGCTAACTGTGTAGCTGCGGAAACACGCAAGCTTTCGATCCGAAAATTCTTTGTGCTCCCTTCCGGAGCCATGACTGGATCACTGACATCCACACCCGTGAGCAGGTCATCATCCGCCGGATCTTCGCAGATTTCATAAAGGATTTGTTTTGTCATATTACCCCCTTAATTTCCGATGGCCAGCCAGTATGCTCCAAAAACCCTGGTGCTTGAGGTGTCCTGTAAATTCGTGCCCGCTTGCAACCGGAAGGCCGCCGAGGATGCGCCCCGAACCCCTATGAAATTATCCATCAGCGCTGCCGTTTCCGAGGTCAACAGCGCTGGAATCACACAAAATGCGTTATTGGGGAAGGGAACCGGATAATTGACCCACCCAAAATCATAGGAGATCATATGGCTGGCCGGTGAAATTATCCCCCATTGAATAATAATCCCGCCCGGCAGGGTTAAATATCCGTTTGCGCCCGCCACACCGCCAAACATGGCGGCAACCAGGGCCAGTATCCCCTGCAACACCTGGGTGTCGTCTTCATCATCCAGGGCAATCCCGGCTGCCACCGGAATGGCCACCAGCTCCCGTTGAATGGTGTTTAAGAATTTGCTCCAAACCTCCGTGGCGTCCTGCCCCAATATCGGGTCTCCGTCCCGGAATTCGTTGGATGCGTCGGCGTTGGGCGAATCTATTTTATGCATCAGCTTTCCTCTCCATAGGCAAATAAAACAGTTAGGTGAGCCGGGGCCACTTGCAAAATGGCACATTCCAGCAGGTCATTTCCCCAGGTTCGAATGGAGTCCCCGGCCCGGCTTTGGCCAGCGCGAAACCACCGCACCGTGGTTTCCGGAGCCCGAATCCGCCACACCTTGGGATTTCCATCCACATTTTCTTCCACCGTGACGGTGTATCCAATGGAAGCCGCCAGGCGCACAAAAAATCCCGGCGTCTGGTCCCCCACAAAACGGATTCTCGATAACAGCGCGGCCCGGCGATCCCCCAGGGACGAAAGCGCACCGGTACAGGCATCGGGCAAACCCCACTCGGCTTCCCATTCGCCCAGCAGCTCCGTGGCCATGCTCGGGTCCATCTCCGCCAGCAGATCCAGCGCCCGGTCTTCAACCCTGGCCGCTTCGGCCGCAATCCCTTCCAACACCCGGTGCCAATTGGTTCCGGCCATGCGTGGAAAGGCCAGGCCGGGCGGCAGCAGTTGTTTCAACTGGCTCCGGTATTTGTCCAGCATTACGCCCACGGTCTCGTCCGCAATCGGCGAGGTGAGCGTATAATCATTTTCCCCGGCCGCAATGGAAATGGCTTCCCGGATATGGGAAATCAAAATATTCTCACCCGGTTCCGCATCCCTCCGGATCATATCCGAAAGCTCGCCCAGAATAGCCGCCCGCACCGCCGACGTGTTGGGACTGGGCAGAATCGTAAAATCCACTTCCTGGGCCACCGGGCCGTCCACCACCAGGGTCACATTCACGCCCCGCCCCACAATAATGCCCGTGGCCGGGTCCGTATGTTCCTCCAGGTAATCTTTCACATCCCCAATTTTGGCCGCATCCGGAATGATATCCGCCTCATCATCGCACACGAACAGCACGGTCACAGACCCGTCCACCGGGGTGTTTTCATACACCCAGGCCCTTGTCACGCCCGAAACCTCCAGCGCCCATTTTTTATAAATGGCGGCATTGGACCCGGTAAAATAGATCCGTTTCCGGTCGATGACCCGCTGTTTATAGGTGGCCATGCTCATGGCATCCAGCCCCCCGGTGATCCCGTTTTCATCCACCGTGGCCTCGGGATTCACGCCCGAAACCGGAGATACCAATGTCAGGGTTTCACCCGATTCCGTGTTGGCTTCCACCCCGTAATTGCTGGCCTGAATACTCACATCCGCAACCCCCCCCACAATCTCCGCCTCGGCCAGCACAATGAATTCCGCACCATCCGCCCGCTGATACAGGGTGTCCGCCTCAATCACCGAGCCGTCCGTACCCGTGGCTTCCAGGGTTCCGGATGCTTTGGATTCCAGGTCGTAGGGCACCCCGTAAATGGCCCCGTCCCGTCGAAGCTGGGCGTCATCCATCGTGTCCGTAAAAATCTGCTCCGCGATCCACGCCAAAAACCCATAAAGCCCGTGGGCCAGCCCGGCCAGCACCCGCGCTATCACCGCAAGCACCATCCGCCGCATCCGGTTATAGGTCCCGGAGAAACGGGAGTTTAAGTCCGCCGTGGTGCGGGTAATCAGGGTCTGCAAATCCGGTCGGTCAAACGCCATTTTTCCCCCTAATAACTCATATCAAAAATAATGCCCCCGGATGTGTCCAGGATCATGTCATAACCCATGTCCACCAGGGCGCTGTACCCTGCAGCATCGGCAACCGTGGCAATCCGCATGTCAACGGCTGTGTTTTCAAGCGTCTTGATGGAAATCCCCAGGCCCATCACCCCATCCATCGGGTTTTCGGCTACCACATCCAGGCCCAGGATCACCCCGTCATCCAGCAGCCATTGCAGCGCCTCTTTGGCGTATTGCCCGGCCCGGCGCAAAACCGAGGGCAATTGCTTTTCACGGGAAAGCAGCCAGATCCGGGAGCCGGTCAAATCCCCCCCCACTTCCGGGAAGATATCGCCCCACCATCCGCGCCGGTCCGTGCCCCCGTCCGGCAGTACGTCGTCTTCATCGGCCAGGCGGTCCGTAAAAAGGCTGAGGATCACGGCGGTTTTCAGGGTGTTGTCCACCGCCTCTCCCCCGTCCCCAAGATCCAGATCAAACCCGCCATTGGCGTATGTAATCCCGATATCCATTTTGCCCTCCAGGCCGTGATGAGTGATCAGCGAAAAACCAAATACCCATTACTCATTACTCATCACTCGTTCCCGCCCTTAATCCATTTCCTGATCCGGAACCGCCCCACTGGCGTGGGTATGGGTGTTAAAAATATCCCGCATGGCCTGAAGGGTGCTCACGGAATCCGCAATGTGGCCGTCTGCTGAAAACGTTCCGCAGCCCGTCACTTCAATGTCTCCACCGGCTTTGAACAACATCATCAAGCCCTCATGGGTATAGAGGGCGACTTCACCAGGGGCAAGGTTTCTTGGCCGGTATCTTCGGTCCCCGTCCGCAACCACGATAATATGGTTCCGGCTTCCGCCTGCGGAGATAAACACGCTCTCGGCTCCGGAAAGCGGGTGGGAAGTAAATCCATAATGCTGATACCTCTCAGAGTTCCGGGTTTCCCCTTCCAAAATCCCGAGCTGCACGGTCTGCTCTTTTAAAGAATCGTTCACCAGATTAATGACTGCCCGTCCGGCAATTAATTTGATTTTCCGATGCAGGGTATTGATCTGTTTTTCAAACATTTTACAGCCACCCGCCTTCGTCTTCCGCCTCTTCCGGAATCTCAATGGGCGTCAACCCTTCCGGATCGCACAATTCAAGAAATGTCAATGTGCCGCGCTCATCCCGGCTGAAGTTCACCGATACAATCAATTTGTCCCGGTCGGTCTTCAGTGCCGATGATTTCACGGGCACCAGCATGTTGGGCCTCCAGATCCCGCCCGGATACGTCCACCCCTGGACCGTGATCCCGATGCGGTTGGACCGGCCCCGCCGTACCGCTGCCTCCCAGATGGCCCGCTTCTTCAATTCCGACGTATCGCAGGGGTTTTCCGCAATCAGCACCAGGGGCCGGTATCGTTTTACCGTGGAATCCGTGGCCGTGGCGGACGGCCCGCAATTCTGGGGGGGTGTGGAATCGTCCTTACCCACGTCGCAACCCTTCACGGTGTACAGGGAAAACTGCTCCCGCATGGAGTCAACAAACCGCCCGGCCTTGATGTTTTTCCCCTGCTCCAGGGCCACGGGCACACGGACCGTTTCCGGCTTCACCAGCCAGATCCCGCCCAGTCCGTTGGACATGGGCAGTATGCCCCGGTACCGGCAGGCCCGGTCAATAGCATCAAACACCATCTCGCCTTCCTGGACGCCAAAATTTTTCAGAGGCTCGGCCACAGAGGTTTTGGCTGTTACGGAAAGGCCGTAGGACTTGCATAAATCCGTGATAATCTGGGTCACGGTTCGGTTTTCCCAGTGCCCCGGTTTACTGTCCACCGAACAGTCCACCAGGTCGCAGGCAGCGTCCCGGCCCGTGATTTCCAGGGTGTGATCCGTGGCGTCAAAATCTACCGACGCATCATCCACAAACCCGGTGATCAGCACATGGGAATCAATGGCCACGGAAACCGCATCCCCTTTTTGAATGGGCCAGGGCTCGGTCTGTTCCGGCCATTTTTCCGTGTACCCCACTGAAAATGCCCCGGAAAGCTGTTCCATGCCCAGGGTGATATTCACGCGGGTCCAGCCCGCATATTGCCGGTTGTTCACCGTCAGGATCACATCAGACATCCAGCACCTCCAGAACCATGCCGGACGGCACGAAACCCGGATGGACGATCCGATTCCTGGCCACGATATCCGCGTCCCGGCCAGCATCCCGGTAAAGCCGGTGGGCCAGCACCAGGGTCGGGGTTGCCTCCACCAGGGTGAGGCTTTTGATGCCCGGCAGTCCAGGCCTGTTGCCCAGGTCCGCAATAATCCCCGCCCTGAAATCCATCAGGGCCTCGAATAGCCTCGGATCTGCGATCAGGGCCAGATCATCCAGCCAGGACAGGATCACGTTTTTAACGGCGTCCGCAGCGTTCTGGCTGTCATAGACACCTGCGCTGGCCGCCCTGGCCCCGGCTGTGGCCGATGCCAGGTTAAAGGCCAGGTCCAACTGGGTCCGGTTCTCCGCCTGGGTGATCCGGCTGAACGTGGTCAGGGGTACCGTATCCCCGGCTCCGGCATAGCCCGCAAAATTCCCCAGGGCATTCCAGGCATCCAGGGGGTTTTCCACGGCGGTTTGAATATCCCGGAAAATCGTGGCGATGCTGTTGTATAAATCAATGGGCGCATAAACCAGGCTGCTCGATCCCGTGGAAAGATCCAGCAGGCCCTGCATCACGGCGCTGCTGGCCGCAAGCTCCGGAATACGCGAAATCGTGCGCTTCACGGTTTCGGCAAAGTCCACCGTTTTTGCGATGGCGTCCAGGGCAATAAAGCCCGGCCCGGTCATGTTTGTGCGTTTTTCAAGCTGTTCAGCCGCAAGTGAATCCACCCCATCTGCCAGGCGGATCGTTTCTGCCTGCGGACTCATCCGGAAGGAGGGATAAAGAGCCGGTCCGGATTCAATAAACGTCACGTAAAACCGTGCCGTGCCTCCGTCCCGCGTGGATTCTCTCGGACCTCGGGCATCCAGGACTTCCACGTTTTTTTGCCCCCGGGTGGGATGCACCAGCACCCCGGCTCCTGGTGCGTCCAGGGCGTCCATCAACCGGTTGCGCCATGCCATGTAATCCGGCCCGGCCACCAGGATTTCCATCGAAAAATTCTTGCTCTTCCGGCCTAAATCCTCGACATAGGGCAAATCCCGATAGGGATATTCATGCACCAGCTTCCTGCGGCCCAGATCCTCGTCCGAGTCCACATATAAAAACGGCACCCCCCGGAAACTGCCTTTCTGATAGGCGTCAAATGCGCTCATCGCGTCCCCTGCATGGTGCGGCCGGTGTCAACGGTCATGTCCAGATTGCTTCCCGGCGTCATCCGTTTTACAGCCACGCGCCCGTCCTCAACCGTTATTTTTAACTCAGCAGGAATGAATTTTTGATCCAGGTAATCCTGCAACCGGCTGTGCTTCCGTCTGCTGCCGTCCGGGTTGTGGGTGTTGTCCCACATCACATCGCCCAGCCAGCCGGAGCCTTTGTATTTGCCTCTGGAGGCTTTGCCGGAAACGGCTCCCATCGCGTCATTCATCACGGTCCCGGTGCCTAGTCCTCCGATCCCTGAGGCCGTTACCAAAACTCCCGGAACCCCACCGATTTTAGCCGCCAGCGAAAGCGCGCCCACGGCTGCCACTACAGCTTCGCTAACCCTCATCCATTTTTGGACGGTGTCAGACCCCAGGCTATTCAGCTCGTCAGCTACTTTTTTGATTTTTCCGCCCAACTCCTTTTCAGCAAATTTCTGACCTTCCGTGGTGATCCCCGTGAGTGCGGAATTAAAATCCTTGGCGGCCCGGGCCGAGTCTTTCATCACGGTGGTTCCGTCGGCCTGAATATTATAAAAAGTTTGCAGGCTGCTGACCACGCCGGTTTGCTGATATTCGGCCGCTGCCGCATTGAAGGCCCGCATGGCCTCAGCATCGAACACTTTTGACAAAAGGGTTTTTTTACCCTTTGTTTTTTGGATGATTTCAACCATCAGTTCATTGATGGGCCGGAGAATTTCCCGGCCTTTTTTAAGCTCCTCGGCGTCAAAGATTTTAATGCCGCCTTTTTTAAGCATTTTAACCTTGTCTGAATCGCCCAGGGTCCGTATCAGCGCTTCAAAAGCAGTGGCCGCCATCTCACTTGAGCCGGTGCCCTGGCGAATCACCTGCAAGGCCGCCCCCATTTCACGTATGGCCGGGAGGCCGGTTCGTCCTGTTGAAGTATATGCGGTCACAACCCGTGGACCCAGGGCCGCGAGGTTTTGAAGCGTAAACGCTCCGGATTTCCCCTGTTTGGACAGAATGTCCAAGGCTTCCAGAACGTCCTTGGGGTCTTTCAGGCCCATTTTCTGAAACTCTGCGGCGATCCCGCCAATGGAAACCCCTTCTCCTCCCGTGGCCTGAATGGCGGCAGCAAAATTTTTCAGATTGGCCTTGGCAAAATCAAGATCTCCGGTTTTTTCCACGATTTCTTCAATGGCCGCTGTAAGCTGGCTGGGATCAATGCGGATTTCCGGTAGATTGGATATTTCAAAAATCTGTTTTTTCAGGGCCTCCATGTCCTCCGCGCTTTTGTTCGCCTGAATACCCAGGCGGGTGAACCGGCTTTCCAGGTTCCCAACCATCCGAATGGTCCCGGCTGCACCGGCACCAAACAGAAACCCCGTATACCGGTTTCCCAGGCGGCTGAGGCCATTGGTCATGGAGGTGATCCCCCGGTTCATCAGCCCGATGGCCCTTGCCCCACGATGCCCCATATTTTCCAGGTCACGGCCGAATCTCCGGCTCTGGGTTCCCAGGTTGCCCGTCATATTCAGGATGATGGAGGTTCTTAAATCGCTCATTCGGTTTCTTCCGGGTAAAGGCTTTTAAACGTGCTCAGTAATTTCCGGCAGCTCAGGCTCGCCACCTCCGTCCGGGTCCAGCCCACGCGAACGGATATGGCGGTCATCATATCGTCAATCGCTTCCCTGGCTGCCGCCATGACGCCCCCGTTTTGCAATGGCCTTGGAGGCCCCTGCGTCAAGAGCAGCCGCAGCGCCTTGCAACAGCGCCAGATCCGTTCCGGACAGCTTCCGCATTTCGTTCATGGACAGCGGCCCGGGATGTTCGCCAATTCTCACGATCTGGCGGCAGAGCAGTTCCATATCCATCCGGGTAGGGCTGGATACCAGGATCGGGGCCGCATCCACTGTGTAAACGATTTTTTCAGCAGCGTCGCAGGCATCCAGCAGATCTCCGGCCGTGTACTCCTTGATTTCAGCCAGGGTATGTTTTTTGTCTCCAATGATCAGGCCGTCTTTCAGGTCTATGGTGGTCTGTGCCATATTACTTCATCTCCTGTGCCGGGGGTCCGTCAATGGCCAGCTTGGCCCCGCCGTTGTTTCCTCCGGTGATGACCGGGGGCTCGGCCACCCAGGCATGGTTCACCACCCACATCTGGCCGGTATCACTCTCAAATGTAGCCGTGAAATCATCGGCCCTGCGAAGGGCATCCGCTGAAAAATTCGCGTCCACCACCATGTCGCAGTCAATATGGCTGTTCTTGTTCGTCTCGGAATAAAAACCTGGCTGGTCGCAGTCCACGGGTGTTCTTACCGGCCCACCTGGATCTAACGACGCGCCCGGCTTGCTGCGCATCAATACGCCGTCCATTTTTATCTTTACTACCCCTATGGATTTCGCCATTTTGTTCTCCTTTTTACGGGCGGGCATAAAACCCGCCCCTACAGGTGTTTATGATTTGGCAGGAACACCCCTTACGGGTGCCCGTCCATTACAGCCGGAACTGAATCTGAGCCGCAAAAATCATAAACTGATTCACCAGATCAGGCGGAACCAGAACGTCCACCCGGTCCCGGTCGCTCGCATTGCGTTCCACCACCAGCTCTTCCCGGAACTGATCCAGGTTCTCAACCAAACCTGCTTCTACCCATTCACTGGCCAGAGCCACGATCTCCGCTTTAATGGTTTTAGGCGTAGCAATGGCCTGGCCCGGGCCATAATCCACACCGTCATCCGCCAGTTTATGGCGAGGAAATTTTTGGGTGACCCTGGTCCGCAGACTATAGCGCAGATACTCAATGGTGCAGGGAGTATTGATGTTCAGGTAACTCGCATCCGGCAAACCATAAGTGTTTTCCTGATACATGGTGATCAGGCGGTTAATGCGGATCACGCCTCCTGCATCCACTTCCCAGGTGCTCATGCCGTCGTTTAACAGCAGGTTTAACTCATCCAGCATCCAGCGGCTGGTCTCAGGCGGAGGCATTAACCCGGTCAACGGCAAGGATTGAAAAGGCCGGGCCGGATCAAGGGCAACACTGGCCGTGGCCTGGGCGGCGGTGGCTGCGGCCCAGATCCAGGTCGGGTTCGGGTTCTGTCCCGAAGGCATGCAGCACACCAGGGGGCTGTTCCGGCCATCTCCAAACGTCACGGAGTTTGCGTGGGTAGCCCGGTAGGAGCAATAGGCCAGCCCGCCGATCTGCCGGACCCCGCCCCAGCGGTCCAGAAGCTCGGCTTCCAGGGCCGCCATGTTGGCGCTGTCGGTATAGGGAGTCACCATGCCCTGGAACCAGTTGTCGCCCATTGCGGTGATGGCGTCGGCCATATCGGGATTCCCGGAACCGGCCACCACGCTGCCCACCTGGGACAACGTTGCGGCAAGTCCTGCCGGGGTGGCGTCGTCGGAATAGTAATTGAACCGCAGGTCAATGTCGTTCCCGCAAACCCCCTTGTGCCGTGCCGTAAACGTCACCGTGGCCGTATCTGCCGTGGCCGTGACCGCAAGGGTGGTGTCCGCCGTCACCGCAGCCGCCAGGGCCGTTGCTGCCTGGGATGCGGTCATGCCCGAGGGCACCGCAAAACGCACCCGGTCCCCGCCGATATAGATGGCAAAGGTCCCGGCCGCAGTAGCCGTGCCGGAAAACAAACAGGTGCCCGTGGCCGCAACCCCTGCCACCGCATCCGCCAGGGCAATGGCCCAAACATCGCAGGACCGGTTGATGGACTTGTACATCTGAATCATCCGGGCCAGCATGGCTCCGGGACCGAAAAGCGCGATGGCCGCATCTGCCGTGGCCACCCGGTAAAGGGTGTTCACCGCCGCCGTTCCAGCGGAAACCTTCTGGCCCACAAATAAAACCTTGTAGGGCATGGCCGGGGTTCCTGCCACCGCCCGGGTGTTGTCAAACTCCACATACGCCAGGGGCACCCGGATATTGCCGGGAATACTGTTAAACGATATCATGTTTCTTCTCCTTTTTTCCGGGCAGGCACGAGGCCAGCGCCACCAGTGACATCACCGTCTGTGATTCGTCTCCGCCAGTACGTGGTGTCCGGCTTTTCCTCACCCTCTGTTGCCAAAGGCTTTCCCGTGACCGGGTCTTTCACCAGCACGCCGGGTTTGGGTTTTAAAAATAGGGTTTTCATGGCTTTTCTCCTCTTTTGCCCTTTCTGTTCACGGTTCACTGTTCACGGTTCACCGCCCTTAAAGCACCGACCCCCCGGCCAGTTCAATGGTATCCGTCGGCGCGGGCTTATCCTCTGCCTCGGGATTCACATCCCAATCCACCACCACCCGCAGCAGATCATCCAGGGTGGAAGCATCCATCCCTTCAGGCGTCCACGCCTGCCGCCAGGTCACGGCCCACAGGGCAATCAGTCGATTGTCCAGGGCTCCGGAGTACAGATTGTCCGCCGTAATGTTTACGGGACTTTCCAGGTCGTCTCTTCCCCACACGTTTCCAGCCACCAGTCCGGCCACCAAAACGGCAGCGGTCATGGCGGTTTCATCCCTGGGCGCACCCGCCCGGTCCTGGGCCAGAATGTAGGCTGCCCATGAAAGCGTGTACTCCACGCCCATGTCTGTGCGGGCAATAGCGGGAATCCCCATGCACCCCACCCGGATGGCGGTCGGGGTGTTCACCAGGATGGTTTTGACATCGGACTCGGTGAGCACGCCCGGATGGGCTTTCACCGCGTCTCCCAACCCGGACGATGCCAGGGCGCTTACAATTGCAGTTCGGATATCCGGTAGGGTCATTTTTTATGCCCTTGTTTCAAATCTCAAATTTCAAATTTGAAATCATCAGTAATTGTCCAGGGAACCGGAAGAGCCCTCCGAGGCCCGGCCCCTGCTGAAAATGCGGTCGGACTTCTTGGTGGAAACCACCGCCCCGGAACCTGCCTTGGAATCCGGCTCCGGAACATCCAGGCTTCTCAACCCCCTGGCGAATTTATCCAGCATATCCCTGGCTTGCCCGCACCGGGCCTTGCGCTCTTCCGGCATCACGGCCAGCCTGCGGCCATAGAGGTTGCAGATGGCCAGATCCACGGACAATTTGCGAACCAGGGCCGGGGTGTCGGCAAAAGGCAACGTGTACCGCACGGCCAGGGCCGAATCGATCTCCTCATCCGCATCCGCGATGCACCGCGTGACAATGGCGTCATCCACCGCGCCGATTGCATCGTCATCCGTCAGCAGGATGAGGGTTTCCTCGTCCAACTGAAGTAAAATGTCATCTTGTGTGCAGTAGGGCATGTGATTCCCTTTACAGGGGCGGGTTTTATGCCCGCCCCTCCTATCCGGTTACGTCAGAATCGTATCCGTCCAGAGAAAGCCAAGATCCGACCCGGTCTGCACGATGTCGGTTTTTTCAGCCACCTCATACACATCCTGGTGTTCTGCGCTCTCCCGCCAGGTGGTGACCCTGCGTACGGCCCCGCCTTCTTTGGTTTTGTATTTGGTCCTGGCCTGGTACCCGGCAGAGGGTGTTTTTCGGCCGGGCCTGTAAGGCCGGTAGAAAAGAAACGCGGAGCCTTTGCCTGGGTTTTTCTCCCACACGTTCACTGCCGTAAAGTCCGTTCCGGCCTTGGTTTCCTTGGCGGATGAATAAATCGCCTCTCCCAGAAGGACTTCATCCAGATCAAAAATGGCCGCGATCATATGGGCGGTCAGTACGCCCCGCTCGGTGTATTTGATTCGGTCCAACAGGGTGTCCAATTGCTTGACTTTGTTGTAGGTGCCAAAATCCAGAATCAGGACGTTCGGACGAAGCCCGGTGTTGCTCCGGATGGTTTCAATCCGGGTGGTGATGTCCGTGATCAGGGTGTTGGTCGTGTCGTTGGGTGCCCACAAGCCTGCAGCATCCTCTCCTGCGACTCCGGACCAGGTGCCATCCAGAACCAGGGAGGCAATCCGGCGTTCCTTTTTCAGGTCAATTTTGTCCGAGGCAAATTCGATGGCGTCCTGGTCGGGTTCCAGCGGAGGGGCATTGGACTCGGTCGCGGCGTCACGATCCTCATCGGTGACCTCCTTGGCAAAGGCGTACTCTTTGGTGGAGATGTCCAGCATGTCCACCGGAAACCCGCCCCGCTTGGCCCTGGTACCGGGAGCGCGCACGTCCGCTTCATCCCGGAACCAGGCTCCCTTGAGATATCTTGCAATTTTGGCTTCCTTGGAAACCCCGTCCAGAATCGGGAAGACCCGGTCTCCGATGTAACTTTTGTTTCGATAGGCAATGCTCGCGTCTTTTAAAGGCCCTGCAACGAGCAACGATTCCACATTCGGCTGTGCCATATTCCAATCCTCCTCTTGTTTAGAAGTATTTTACGCTTTTACGGTCAGGGGCGTCAGTAACATCGAGCCCAGCTCATCCTCGGCCCCGCCTTCCAGCAGCACGCCCACGGGGTATTGCGTGGCCACGGCCGCAACGGCTTTTCCGGCATCGGTGGCAGAAACGTATTCCATCCCTGCAATCACCCCGATGCCAAGGGTTGCGCCCAGTTGAATTTTGCTGATGCCTCCGCAGCCGATGGGCCGAACCGCAGCCGCCTTGCCTGCAGCGTTGGGCGTGTTTTGGAGCACTCCCAGGGGAATTTCCGTGGCGGCGTTGGGCCGTCGCACCCTGGCCGAACTTGCGTCCAGGACCACGATCCGGTACTGATCATTGCTGAGGTCTTCATCAGCGGGAAGGGTTATGTCCAATACTGCATTTTCAGTTGTCATTTTTCATTGTCTCCTTGGGTTGAAGTCATGCCGGACAGGCCCGGAATCAATGGGCGGTTGAAAATTCCCGGCGGTATTCCGCAGCAAGCTCCGGGTGCTGCTTCTGGACCTCGGCAAACGCAGCGCCATAGGTCAGGGTTTTGTCTTCCTTGAGCCTTGCGTTCACCAGCGCCGTGAGCTTGTCTGCTGCAGCCCCGGTCTTCATGTCGGTTTCCCGAGTGGCCACTTCGGAAAAATTCACCAGTTTGGGCAAGGTTCCCAGAAAATCACAGAACCAGTCCAGGCCGGTTTTCTTCTCCGAGCCTTCGGCAAAACTCACCACCGCTTCGCAATCCAGCCCGGCCATGAACTCCGCGATCCCGGCGTCCTTCCAGGCCGGAGCCAGGCTCCCCTGTTGGATGCCCGTGGCGATAAGGCCGTCAATGCGGGTTTTGGCCGAAGCTTTTTTCCGGCTCTTCTCGGCTTCGGCAAAGGATGCTGCCGCTTCGGCTTTGGCTTCCTCCTTGGCGGTTCTTGCGGCTTCAGCCTTGGCGGCTTCCAGGTCCGCTTCGGTGAAGCTGGCCGCTCCGCTTGCGGGTTTTTGTTTTCCGAACATGGGATCACCAAGATCCGTGTCCGGGTCGTCCTGGATCTTTTTCCAGAACTTGAACGCCTCCATAAAATCTTGAAATTTCATTGAAACCTCCTCAGTTAAAAAATCGAATATTACGGCATCCTCCCCATTGGAAAACGCCACATCAGCCAGACCCTTCACTGCCGGAGGCATGGCCCCCAGCCAGCCCACATGGCGAAGCCGTCCGTCCGGATAAAAAGAGGCGGAGCGCTTCTTGTACAGGCCGTTTTTCACCATCTCCTCGAACTCCGGCACCACTTGCTTGAATTTAGCGTACAGCCGTTTTACTCCTTCCACGGTTTCTACCTTGACCGATTCCACCCACCCGAAGGCCGGGGCGTCGTCCTTGGGATGGCCCAGCACTGCCGGAGGCTCATGGTAGGACGGGTCGAATTTTGCCACCGCCGCATCAATCAAGGCGTCCCCGTCGTGTTCCATGCCATGGCTGTCGGTCTGCAGACCTCCGGAAAAGATTTCCACCCAGTCGGAAAAGCCGGGTTTCACATTTGAAATTTGAGATTTGAAATTTTTTATCATCGCCTCAATCCCTCCAAAAAAAACGCCTCCAGGGCCGCCTTGATTTCCGTTTCATCCTCATGCTGGATCATCAGAAACGGCCGGGCCGGAATATCCCCCCAGGGCAGCGCTGCCGTCCGTTTGTGTGCCACTACCGGCCTGCCTTTACGCTCATGAGCTTTTACGGCAAAGGTCACGGTTCCGAAGCTGCCCTTTTTGGCCCCGAACTGCTGGACCCCGGCATAGACCACGTTGGTTCCCACGGTGACGCTGTCCGTCCCCACGGAAACACTGAACGACCGTTTGAGCCTTGCTGTGTCGGACAGGGTTTGGCCCCCGGACTCCTTCACCCGGTTGGATTGGGGCCATTTGGGGCGTCCGCCTGCTGCGAAATTTCGCTCCACCGAGGAGCGCACAATTTCCCCGATCTCCTGCAGAACCGGCGTTAAATCGTCGAACCGCTTCAGCATGTCGGACAGTTTTGCGATGGCTTCCTGGTCGTTGATTTTGATGGAAACGCCGCTCATGCTTGATTTGTCCCTTCAGGAGTGATAAATACGTTTCTCAGCCTGCAAAGGACGCCCATGTCAAGGGGGGCCACCCCGCCTAAAGGGCATGGTCGTGTGGGTTTGTGAGCCAAACCAGCCTTTACTTTTTCGGCCATAACAAAATCCCCCTCCGGTGTTTTTCCACATACCGTAAATCCCAATCCTCCCGCCGTTTGGGTAAAAACTGAGTCACGCCCTGCCACACCCCGCCGGAGGATTCAAAAACAGCCAGCCCGCCAATACGCTTTTTGTCTTCCGTTTTCCAGAACCCCACATAACGACGGGTCAATCGGATTCCTCCACCGGCATTCTTTTGGGGCAGCAGCCAGATTTCATAAGGCTCGGTGAGAAGATCTTCGATAATGCCGATGGATTCGCCATGCCCCGGCTTGTTGAACTTCCAGGTTTTTGCGGCTTTATCCGCCATCAAGGCCCGGAGGCTTAAAATCACGGGTTCACCGGCAGCATCGGTCACCCCTTTTTCTTCTCCGTATCTGGAGATGAATTCGCGTTGATAAAAATCATCCGTTTGCCCGGCAGGCAAAAGCATTCCGGCATCAAAGTCTGCAATATCGTCCGGGCGGACATTGGCCAGACTCCGCCTGCGATAGTCCGGGGGTCCGGGAAGATCCGGCATATCCCGCCAGATTCCCGGTTTTACGGCACTGTCCACCACGCCGTCCCACACTGTTTTTCCCGGATGATAGGCAAACCCCGGATCAGGCATCAAGGTCCTGGCAGGCAGGCGTTTTCCGGTGTCCGGATCAACCGGTTCCACCAGGCTGTGGGTCGGGTCATCGGTTTCCACCAAAAGGCCGTCCCGCTCCACTTCCCGCCGGGAAAGGGTGACCACGCCGCACCGGCACCGGAACCCGTTGGGCGGGTACCAGGTGTCCCACACCGGATGATCCGCCGGGAACACCCTGCCGTTCATGGCCAGATGAGCGGGCCGGGTCCGGCTGTCGTTCACCGCGCTGTACTGCCAAAAGGGCCGGGTCTTTTTCACGGCCTGCATTTCTTTATAGCGGCCCACGTTGTAAGCGGTCTGGATGTTGGTCCGGAAGATGTTGTCCACCCGCCAGGCGGCCTTGCCGGTCCATCCCCTGCGCTCAAAAATCTTTTCACAATCCTTCCTGAAGTCGGCAAAAGGAATCCCGTCATCCAAAGCCCGCTGAAGCGAAGTAAAAACCGTGGATAGCTCATCCCCCCTGGCCATGCCTGAAACCGCAAACGCTTTGAGTTTCGCTTCCTCCGAAAGCTTTGCATACTGGCCCGGAGACAGCATAACCTTGTCTTTCCAGAACTTTTGAGCCGCTTCCATCGGCAAGGGGGTCAGGGCCGGAATCATTTGATTTCTTCTCCCACCGTGTATCTTCCGAACAGGTCCGCAGTCACCAGGGAGCGTTCCAGCAGATCGCTCAACCCTTGGGTATCCAAGTCCGGATAAACCGAAAGCAGACGGATTTGGGCGTCTTCATAGGAGGAGGCGGCCAGAACCGCTTCCAGAATCTTCTTTTCATGGTCCGCGAACAAAGCCCCGGCTTTCTCAACGCCTTGATCGGCCAGGCCTTCGATGGCCTGCTGCTCCGGGGTGAAGCCTGGTTTTTCCGCGAACTCGCCGGGTTTTGTGTTGACGGGCGGCTCTTTTTCAGGATGTGCTGACCCGGACCCGGCCACCACATCCTCCTTGGCATCCGGTTCCGGAATCCCGTAGGTGTCGTAAAAATACCGGGTGGGGATTTTTAACCCGATCCTGGAAAGAATCTCGTCACGCTCGGCCAGGGGCTTTAAGTCTTCTTCTTCCTCCGTCCGGAGCCACAGGGTGGGATACTTCTCCACCCCTGCAAAATTATAATCCACGATCCAATGCACCAGCGTGTCGTTGACCACTTCGGACAGCAGGTCCGCATCGGCTTTTTTCAGGTCCTGGCGCACATCGTTATGTACTTTTCCGGCTGCCAAAGAGCCTTCTCCTTTGACTTCCGTGGTGAGGGTCTGGCCCAGGACCGCTTTGGAAACCTGCCGGTCCATGTAATCGCACAGGGATTCGTAGGTCACATTGCCGGACCGGGCCGCTTCCAGCAGCTCGATCTCCATCGTGTCGGGCGTGGCAATGCCTGTTTCGGACTGGATGGCGTCCAGGGCCTCCACCAGTTTTGCGATCCCGGCCGCATCCGTGCCCGGCGGGTATTTGCCGTGGCCCGTGGGCATTCCGAATTTTTCCAGAAACACCAGCCAGAACTTGATACCGTTTTTCTTGAACCATACGGGCCACCAGAGCTTTTGCCCCAGGCCGCAGCCATAGGGATTGTCCGAACTGCCATAACTGAAAACAATGAATTTCCGGTCCGGCACGGATTCCCCGTCAATCGTGTTGGCCGGGGTTAAAAGTCGCAGCTCCCGGTTCATGTCGAATGAAAAGCGCCTGGGATGTTTGCCGATGATTTTTTCCGGAACCCAGGCTCCGTCCTTTTGCCCCCACAGGATTTCTGCCACAAAGAAGCCGTAAAGCGTGGCCTGCATCAGTTCCTGCAAAGCCTGGGTGAAATTGGCGTACCGAAGGGCCGATTCCACAAACTCCGCAACTTCTTTGGCTTTGGCCGATTCGTCCGCAGGCTGAACTTCCCACTCGCACCCGGCAATGGCCAGGTACCGGCTCTGCAGCACCGCCGCCGCGTGGGGGTCCCGGGCCACTTCGTCGTAAAGCTTAAGACCCTTGCCCGTGGCTTCCGAGCGAAGCACCGGGTCCGGGTTTTCCATGCGATTGAGCCACCCGGAGAAAATATCGATATCTTTTTCCGCAATGGCGATCTCCGGGGTGAGGGGCTTTTTGATGTTTGCTTCAGCCATTTAAAAACCTTTCGGTTCGGGTGTGCGTGCGTTTGGTGCCGGTGGATTGGAATTCGATCACGCCGTATCCGTCAATGTTCCTCGCCGCGAATACCGCCAGGCACTTGGCAACGGCCGCATCCCCGTGGCGTTTTCCACCCACCCGGCTCAGGGTCCTGGCATCCGACGGCACCCGTGGAATGCCTTGGATCTTCTTGATGGCCCGGAAATCATCCAGAATATCGTTGTCCCTTGGAATGCTGGTGGTCTTGTCTTCAAAGCACGCCTTCATGGGCGGCATGTTTTCCAGGTACCAGGCCGAAGAAAAAGCCACCTGCTGAATCCGGTCTTCCCCGTACTTCTGCATGGCCCGCTCGGCCAGAAAAGCCCCGTTTCCCCCTTTGTCCAAAGCCCCCCCGCATAATTTTGGAAGCCGGTCCGCCACATAAAAAAGCGCCTGTTCCTGCTGGGTGAACGGGCAGTCCCGAAGCTCCAGCAGAAAGGGCGTCCAGTATTTCAGGCCGGGCATTTCCTGCAGGGGCCAGATAACCGTCAAATCGCAGGTCCGCCCGAAATCCTCGCCAAACCAGGATTTCCGGTCGGTCAGCACCTTGGCTTTCAGAATCGGTAACACTTCGGCTTCCAGCCAGGCTGCCATGTCTTTATAGCGAACGTCATCCGGCCAGTGGACAAAGTCCTTGGCCGGAGGCATCCAGCGGATCACCGGGATCTCATCGCTCATGCACGCCTCGATCATCATGCGGGTGAGATAGGCTCCGCCGCCCTTGGCCGGAACGCACAGCAATTCCTCTTCCGCGTCATCCCCGTAAAAATCGAACAAGGACGCCCGCCATTGCGCTTCAGCCCCGGCGGACCATTCTTTTTTGAGCCGCAAACAAATCCGCTGATACAGCCCCTGCTCCAGGGCGTCATCAATCGTCACCCGGTGCAGGCTGTAGGGTTTCCGGGCCTTGCGTACGTCGTTGATCAGCTCGTTGAACGGATGGTCATCCCCGTTGTGGGTGGAGATGATCACCACCCGGCCGCCCCACATGAGCATGGCCATGGCCGCCTTGAGCAGCCCGGCCAGATCGTCGTGAAAAGCAGCCTCGTCAATCACAATCTTGCCCTGTTTTCCGCGAAGGTTGGCGGGCCGGGAGGAAAGGGCCACCACCTTGAATCCCGAGGGGAACTTTATCCGGAACGCCTGGATATCTTTTTTCTCCGCCCCTTCATCTTCCCAGATGAATTCTTCGATTTCGCCCGCCGCCTGATTGTAAAACCGGCTCCACATGGCGCAATCCTCGATAAACTCCAGGGCCATGTCCTTGTTGTAGCCGATGTAGAACACATCCATGCCGGACTCGCTGGCGGCCAGAAGGGCGTCATCCGCAGCCTCGCCCCAGGACAGGCCGATGCGCCGGGATTTCTCCATGATTTTCACAGGGGAAAGATCGGCCACCCATTTTTTCTGATAGGGAAGAAAAACATCCGGACACAGATCCGGACGCCGCAACTCCCTGTTTTCTTTTCCCGGCCAGCCCTTCATCGCTATAGCCCCAATATTTTGGCGCGGATATCGTTGGCCACCTCATCGGACAGCCCGCCTTTTTTCAAAGCCTTGCCCTCTGCATCCGCATATTTCTCCCGCATCTTCTCCACCAGTTCCACGGCCTGCTTGATCTCTTTCACTGCCGACAGAGATATGCCCCCCGGCTGGGTCAGCATGGTGTTCAACTTCTTCTCGATCACATCCCCCAGGGCCATCACCGCGTCCTCCGGAGTCTTGATCACCCGGTTATCCGCAGGCAGGGTCTGGACCGGCTCAACCCCG